>MAAC01011164.1_pt1 | contig 35869 bp, 13 predicted proteins | sample 1115981 | NCBI WGS metagenome assembly MAAC01 (sample SAMN04961126, study PRJNA320927) | seawater metagenome | isolation source: sample BD02T64 sea water enriched with oil for 64 days | place: USA:Gulf of Mexico | collected 2013-07-27 | reverse complement strand
GGAGTAACCACCGCCACTATTACGGTACAAGCCAAAGATGCTCAAGGGAACAATCTTACTACCGGTAGCGCTACCATCGTCCTCAGTGAAAACGGCAGCGCGACTATTAGCTCGGTTACTGATAATAGCAACGGTACCTACACGGCAACGATTACCAACACTGTCGCAGAAGTCATTACCATTAGCGGTACTTTGGGTGGTTCATCCATTACGGATACCGCAGCCGTTATTTTTACTCCTGGCGCTGCGACAACTGCCCAAACATCAATTTCAACATCACCGTCTTCTATCACCGCCGATGGAGTAACCACCGCCACGATTACAGTACAAACCAAAGACGCTCAAGGGAACAGTCTTACCACCGGTGGTGCTACCATCGCCCTCAGTGAAAATGGCAGCGCCACAATCAGTTCGGTTACCGATAATAGTAACGGTACCTACACAGCAACCATCACTAACACCGTTGCTGAAGCCATTACTATCAGCGGTACCTTGGGTGGTTCTTCCATTACGGATACCGCCGCAGTTACATTCACTCCCGGCGCTGCCACAACAGCTCAAACCACTATTAGCGCTTCACCAACGTCCGTCACTGCTGACGGTACGTCAACGTCAACAGTCACGGTGCAAGCCATCGATGCTCAAGGTAATAATCTCACAGTTGGTGGTGACGCAATTGTTCTGAGTGAAAACGGCAGCGCGACTATTAGCTCGGTTACTGATAATAGCAACGGTACGTACACGGCAACTATTACCAACACCGTCGCAGAAGCCATTACCATTAGCGGTACTTTAGGTGGTTCATCCATTACGGATACCGCAGCCGTTACTTTTACTCCTGGCGTTGCGACAACTGCCCAAACATCAATTTCAGCATCACCCTCTTCTATCACCGCCGATGGAGTAACCACCGCCACGATTACGGTACAAACCAAAGATGCTCAAGGGAACAATCTTACTACCGGCGGTGCCACCATCGTGCTCAGTGAAAATGGCAGTGCCTCTATCAGTTCGGTGACAGATAATAGCAACGGTACGTACACAGCAACAATTACCAACACCGTCGCAGAAGCTATTACCATTAGCGGTACATTGGGCGGTTCTTCCATTACGGATACAGCAGCCGTTACCTTTACTGCCGGCGCTGCCACAACAGCTCAAACCACTATTAACGCTTCACCAACATCCGTCACTGCTGATGGTACGACAACGTCAACCATCACTGTACAAGCCATCGATGCTCAAGGTAATAATCTCACTGCCGGTGGTGATGCGATTGTTCTCAGTGAAAACGGCAGTGCTATCATCAGTTCCGTTACCGATAATAGTAACGGTACGTATACTGCAACCATTACCAACACCGTCTCCGAAGTCATTACTATTAGCGGTACTCTGGGCGGATCATCCATTGCCGATACAGCAGCCGTTACCTTTACTCCTGGCGCAGCCGCAACGGCTCAAACCACAATTACCGCATCACCAACGTCCGTCACCGCTGATGGCACGACGACGTCAACTATCACCGTGCAAACCATTGATGCTCAGGGCAACAATCTCACTGCCGGTGGTGATGTGATTGTTCTCAGTGAAAACGGCAGCGCCATAATAAGTTCGATTACCGATAATAGTAACGGTACGTACACGGCAACGATTACCAACACCGTCGCAGAAGCCATTACCATTAGCGGTACTTTGGGTGGTTCTTCCATTACGGATACCGCCGCAGTTACCTTTACGCCTGGCGCAGCCACAACAGCACAAACCACGATTACCGCCTCACCGACATCCGTCACTGCTGATGGAACGACAACGTCAACCATTACAGTACAAGCCGTCGACGCTCAAGGAAACAATCTCACTACCGGTGGTGCAACCATCGCGCTCAGTGAAAATGGCAGCGCCACAATAAGCTCCGTTACCGATAACAGCAACGGCACGTACACAGCGACAATCACCAACATAGTCGCTGAAGCTATTACTGTTAGCGGGACCTTAGGGGGAGCTTCAATTTCAGATACCGCCGCTATCACTTTCACTCCTGGCGCTGCTACTACTGCACAAACCACCATAATCGCCTCACCAACGTCTCTCACTGCCGACGGCATAACAACGTCATCCATCACTGTGCAAGCCAAAGATGCGCAAGGTAATAATCTAACAAGTGGTGGTGCAACAATAGTGCTCTCGGAAAACGGGAATGCAACGTTAAGCTCGGTTACAGACAACAGCAACGGCACCTACTCCGCTACCATAACCAATACCGTAGCAGAAGCTATTACCGTCAGCGGTACACTCAATGGCTCGGGTATTACTGATACGGCGGCTATATCGTTTGTACCAGGCACAGGCAGCACGGCGCAAACGACAATATCACTCTCGCCCACCATATTGACCGCCGACGGCACATCAACCACAACCGTGACGGTTCAAGTTAAAGACACCCAGAGTAATAATCTTGTCGCGGGTGGAGATTCCGTCACATTATCTGAAAATGGCAACGGTGTTATAAGCACCGTAACAGATCTAGGAAACGGGCAGTATTCAGCGACGGTAACCAATACAACGGCCGAATCCCTGATTATTAGCGGAACCCTCAACGGCTCCTCCATTAGCGATACTGCCAATGTCACGTTTATTCCTGGTAGCGCTTCCGTGTCACAATCAATCATCAGTGTGTCACCTACGAGCATCACCGCTGACGGTTCAGCAGCGACGATCACAGTGCAGGCAAAAGATAACCAAGACAACAATTTGCAATCAGGTGGGTTAACCGTTGCCCTCAGCGAAAACGGAAGCGCAAGCTTAAGCGCCGTGACCGATAATAGTGATGGTACTTATACCGCAACCATATCAAACCTTGTCGCGGAAGCCATTCTTATATCAGGCACCATTGGTGGCACTACGATAACTGACACGGCGTCAATCACGTTCACCGCTGGTGCCGGTGTGGCCACCACGACAGACCTTTCAGTATCTTCATCTAGCGTTACTGCTGACGGGACGTCAACGGCTGTTATTACTGTACAAGTCAAAGACACTAACGGGAATAATGTGACCTCTGGGGGCGCAACCATACTGTTAGCAGAAAACGGCAGTGCTAGCATTAGCACGATAACCGATGTAGGTGATGGAACTTACACTGCGACTATTTCCGATACCGTCGCCGAACTAATCACCATCAGCGGGTCTTACAATGGCGCGAATATTACCGACACAACAGCGATTAGTTTTGTTCCCGGCACTGCCACCGCTTCGCAAACAACTATTAGTGCGTCACCCACCTCTGTCACCGCTGATGGCACAACAACCTCCACGATTACCGTACAAACTAAAGACGCTCAAGGTAACAACGTCACCAGCGGTGGCGCAACCATTGTTGTAGCGGAAGATGGCAATGGAACCCTAAGCGCGGTGACGGATGTCGGCAACGGAACCTATACTGCAACGGTCACCAACACCCTTGCAGAAACGCTAACCATTAGCGGCACACTGAATGGCAGTGCAATCACCGACACAGCATCAGTAACGTTTACGGTCGGTGCTGCATCCACTGCCAACACCACGATTTCTGTATCCAGTGCCTCTGTCACTGCCGATGGCACGTCAACGTCGACAATTACCGTACAAACCGTGGATAGCCAAGGCAACCTTTTAGCGACCGGTGGCGACAGCATCGCCTTATCAAACAACGGCGATGGTGTGATCAGTACAGTAGTCGATAACAGTGATGGTACCTATACAGCCTCCATCAGCAACACAACGGCAGAAGCCGTTATTGTCAGTGGTGATCTCAACAGCAGTGCAATTTCCGATACGGCCAACATTACCTTTACACCTGGTGCTGCATCCACTTCGCAAACCACACTCGCAGCCACTCCTACCTCACTGTTAGCAGATGGTGCAACCACATCGACGGTGACGGTTCAAATAAAAGATGCCCAGGGAAACAACCTGACTTCCGGAGGACATACCATTGTGCTGAGCAATAATGGCAGTGCGACTATTGGCACAGTCACGGATGTAGGTAACGGCACTTACACGGCAACAGTAGTAAGTACAACCGCTGAATCTATTACAGTGAGCGGTACACTTAACGGATCAAATATCAGCAGTACCATCAACATCACTTTTACACCAGGTTCAGCCACTACCGCGCAAACCACTATTTCTGCAACCCCAACAACCATTACCGCCGACGGCTCATCAAACTCAACTATTACCGTACAAACCAAAGATGTAAACGGTAATAATCTTAATTCAGGCGGTGCAACCATTGTGCTAACACAAGATGGAAGTGCAACCCTCTCGGCTGTGACGGATAATAGCGACGGTACATACACAGCAACGGTATCTAGCACTACCGCTGAGTCCATTACCGTGTCGGGGTCACTTAATGCCAGCACAATTACCAATACGACTGATATTACCTTTATATCTGGCAGTACAGCGTCGACTTCAGAAACCACAATCACCGTTTCGCCTACTACGCTAACTGCCGATGGCACTTCCACCGCAACCATCACCGTGCAAGCAAAAGATAACTTTAGCAACGATATTGTCAGTGGTGGATTAAGCATTTCCTTATCCAACGATGGCAACGCAATTATTAGCAGCGTCACTGACAACAGCGATGGTACTTATACCGCAACCATCACGAATACCACTGCTGAAAATATTACTATCAGTGGAATGATTGGTGCCAGCACAATTACCGACACAGCAGCTCTGTCGTTTATCCCTGGGGTAGCAAGCACTGCCACCACCACGCTGATTGCAAATACCACGACGCTCACCGCTGATGGTACAAGCAACACAACACTGACCATTCAAACAAAAGATGCTCAAGGCAACAACTTAACCGCAGGGGGGGATACCCTCGTCCTCTCTCAAAATGGCAACGCATCCATCAGCACTCTCTCGGATAATGGTGATGGAACTTACACCGCAACCATAACAAACACCACCGCCGAAACCGTTATTGTCAGCGCCACCCTTAACGGGTCTTCGGTGACAGATACAGACACTCTCATATTTACACCTGGTGCAGCCACTACCGCACAAAGCACGATTAGTGTTTCACCCACATCAGTGGTCGCTGATAACAGCACAACCGCGACGATAACCGTTCAGCTTATTGATGCCCAGGGCAATTTTCTTACCAGCGGTGGTTCTACTATCGCCCTTAGTGAAAATGGTAGCGCCACCATCAGTGCTGTCACTGATAATGCTGATGGCACGTATACGGCTACCATCCGTGACACTATAGCAGAAGGCGTTACGATTACCGGAACCCTCGACGGCTCTACCATCAGCGATAACGCGCTACTAACCTTCACCGCAGGTAGCGCCTCAACAACACAAACCAATGTATCTGCCACTCCCACGACAGTTACCGCAGACGGTACCACAACATCAACCGTCACCGTACAGGTTAAAGACGGGCAAGGTAATAATCTCACTGTGGGTGGTGCAACGATAGGCATCACAGAAGATGGTAGCGCAACACTCAGTTCTGTCACCGATAATAGTGATGGTACCTATACTGCGACTGTTACCAATACTACAGCTGAAACCATCACCATTAGCGCTACGCTTAATGGCAGTGATATCACGGACACTGCTAGCGTAACCTTTATTCCTGGAGCTGCCTCCACAGTAGAAACAACCATTGCCGGTTCTACAACATCAGTAACAGCAGACGGTACTACAACCATCACCATAACCTTGCAAACCGTCGATGCTAACAGCAACTTGCTCACCGCCGGTGGTGATACCCTGGTACTTTCCAGTACGGGAAGCGCTACGTTAGGTACGCTAACCGATAATAGCGATGGCACTTACACTACTACCATAACCAATAGCACTGCAGAGCCCATCACCATCTCAGGTACACTGAATGGATCGGCGCTTAGCCAAACATTAGCCTTATCTTTTACACCCGGGATAGCAAGTACTGCCACAACCACAATAAGCGCATCTCCAAGTACTGTCACAGCAGATGGCACCAGTAGCGCGACTATCACGCTACAAACCAGAGATGCACAAGGCAACGATTTGACTAGCGGCGGTGATACCGTTTCATTAAGTAATGATAAAAGCGCAACCATTAGCAGCATCACGGATAATAACAACGGCACCTACACCACAACGATAACCAATGTAGTCGCAGAGGCCGTAACCATCAGCGGAAACCTTAATGGTTCAGCCATAACAGACACTGCTAACCTCACCTTTACCGTCGGTGCCGCTTCTGCTCTCACAAGCCAAATATCCGTCGCTGCTCCCAGCGTTATCGCCAATGGTGTATCCAGTACAACCGTAACCCTTCAAGCCATTGATGCACAAAATAATACGCTCACTTCGGGCGGCGACACCGTCATTCTTACGCAAAACGGTAGCGCCACTCTTGGAGGAATTACCGATAATGGTGATGGTACCTATACCGCCACTATTACCAATACCGTTGCTGAAACATTATCCATCGGAGGGACAATTAATAGCGTCACGCTAACAGATACCGCTGCACTTAATTTTATCCCTGGCGCTGCTGATGTTGCGACTACGCAAATTATTGGCGTTCCAGGCTCAGTCACTGCCGATGGAGTGTCCGCTTCAGCCATCACAGTTCAACTTAAAGACAGCCAAGGGAATAATCTAACTTCCGGTGGCCACACTATCGTTATCGCCCAAACGGGCAGCGCAACACTATCCAGTGTTAGCGATAACGGCGACGGTACTTATAGCGCAACAGCAACCAACACTGTCGCAGAAACGGTTACCATCAGCGGCACTCTCGATGGAACCGCAATTACCGATACAACTGATTTAATCTTTATTGCCGGCAACGCCGCATCAGCGGCCCAATCAACCCTCAGCGCAAGCCCAACCAGTGTCACCGCCGATGGCACAAGCACTTCCACAATAACGGTTCAAGCAAAGGATGCATTTGGCAACAATCTCACCAGTGGTGGCCTTACCATTGCGTTATCAAACGACGGCAGCGCAACCATAAACACCCTCTCTGATAATGGAGACGGCACCTATACTGCAACAATAAACAGTGTTACCGCAGAATCTGTGACAGTAAGCGGCACGCTAAATGGCTCCACGATTACCGATACTGAAACGTTAACCTTTACACCTGGCGCCGGAGTCGCAACACAATCAACTGTTTCAGTATCGCTTTCCAGTGTCACTGCGGATGGTACCAGTACCACCACAGTCACCGTACAAATCAATGATGCGCAGGGGAACGCGATTACCACCGGTGGTCAAACTGTTGCGCTAACCAGTAATGGCAGCACCAGCTTTAGCACTGTGTCAGATTTGGGCAATGGCTCATACCAGACTACAGCAACGAATACCGTTGCCGAAGCAGTCACCATTAGCGGTTCACTTGATGGCTCCTCAATTACTGATACCGCAAGCGTTACATTTACTCCCGGTACTTTTAGTGCGGCTAATACCACTATCACCGGTGCACCTACCTCTATCACTGCTAACGGTGTTGCTAGCGCCAGCCTAACTATCCAAGTCAACGACAGCCAAAACAACAACCTCACGTCAGGCGGTCATGCCGTAGCATTAACCACTAGCGGTAGCGCTAATGTCGGTACCGTCACCGACAACGGTGACGGTACTTATACCGCTCAAATAACCAACACAGTGTCTGAAACGGTTACGATCAACGGCACGATTAACGGGTCATCCATCACGGATACTGAAATACTTACCTTCATCAGCGGCAGTGTTTCTGCTAGCACGAGCCTTATTCTTGCTACGCCCTCTCTTGCCACTGCTGACGGCGCATCTGCAATCACTGTATTGGTACAGACCAAAGATGCGCAAGGCAACAATCTGACCAGTGGCGGCCACACTATAGCGTTAATCCAAAATGGTAGCGCCCAAATCCAGGCCGTCACCGATAATACAAATGGCACATATCAAGCCACTGTCACCAGCACCGTCGCAGAAACCGTTATTCTCAGTGGCACCATTAACAGCGTAAGTATCACTGATACTGAAGTGGTAATATTCTCCCCAGGCGCAGCATCAGAGACAACCAGTACACTGGCCGCCTCCCCTGCCAGTATCACAGCCGATGGCGTCACCAACGCCACTATCACACTGCAAGCAAAAGATGCTCAAGGAAATAATCTCACCACTGGAGGAAGCAGCGTACTATTTTCGACAACGGGCGACGCAACACTCAGCGCAGTCACAGACCTGAATAATGGTACCTATGAAGCCACTATAACGAATACTACCGCAGAACTCGCAACCATCAGCGCAACTCTTGCGGGACAACCCCTGGTAGATACAACAACAGTTTCGTTTAATCCTGGGGCAGCATCCGTTGACGAAAGTACAATAGATGCGGTACCTATAGCCCTCTTGGCCGATGGGACATCCACCGCAATCATTACACTTCAAGCAAAAGATAGCTTTGGAAACAACCTCAACAGCGGTGGCTTAACAGTAACCTTCAGCCAAAATGGCAGCGCGACGATAACAACTGTCATTGACTTGGGTGACGGCACCTACATCGCTAACATTAGTAATACGGTCGCTGAACTCATTACCCTGAGTGCCGAAATCAATAGCACCTCTATCAACGATACTGATGAGGTGTCTTTTATCGCGGGAAGCGCCTCGCCAACCCAATCCCTGATTACAGCATCCCCCTCAAGCCTGATTGCAAACGGTACCGATATTGCCACCATCACAGTGCAAACAAAGGATGACAATGGGAATAACCTTACCAACGGCGGCTTAGCGATAAACCTAACACATACGACTAGCGCTACATTATCTAGCGTAACAGACAACGGTGATGGTAGTTATACGGCCACTCTGATGAATACAACCGCCGAGAGTGTCGATATCTTTGGTACGTTAAATGGTGTAGACATTACCGACACAGAAACCATCACCTTCCTTCCTGGCAATCTGTCCGCAGAAAATTCTACGATCATCGCATCCCCTGCTATTGTTACTGCAGATGGCATGGATGTGTCTCTACTCACTATTCAAACATTCGATATCTTTGGCAATCCATTAACCACCGGCGGCGATACCATTGTGCTGAGCGATAATAACAATGCCACCCTAAGCCCGGTAATTGATCAACTAGACGGTACCTATACCGCCACTATTAGTAACTCTACTGTAGAAGTCACCCTCGTCACTGGCACCTTAAATGGAACTGTTATTATCGACGACGAAAGCATCAGCTTTGTTCCCGGTGGCCCTGCACAAATCAACGCATCGGATGGTAACTTTATTAATGGCTTTGGCCCTCCTGGATCTGCCATTGTTATTCATGATGAGTTTGGTAATACCATCTGTACCAGCACGGCTGACAACAGCACAGGCAAATACCATTGCCTTGTCACCCACCCTATTACTGACGGCCAACAATTGACGGTAACCGCAACGGACCTTGCAAACAACAGTGAAACCAGCACTATCACTGTTCAGTCAATCGACGACGATGACGACGGGATTTCTAATCTAGTGGAAGCGCTTATAGCCAATACTGGCGGGGCGAGCAATACAGCACCCGATACCGACACCGATGGCGACGGCCTGCCAGATTACAGTGAAATTTTCTTAGGTAGCGATCTATTATCTGTCGACAGTCCGAGTATTGCCGGCAACATAGACTCCGATATGGATGGCATTACCGATGCTGTTGAAAACTACTTTACTAACGCCGGGGGTGCTACAGATAGTCGCCTATCCACTGATACGGATGGCGATGGCATTCCTGATATTACGGAATTAATTACTCGAAAATCCGACTTTAACCATGCAGACTTTCCTCTCGTGAATGGCACAGCCGATAGCGACGGTGATAACGTCACGGATGCAGCAGAGTTTTATCTATCGACATTCCTTATTACTAATGCCGACAACACGACTGACTACGACCGAGACGGTTACCCTGATGCCATTGAGGTACGACTGGCGTCTGACCCACTAAGGGCATACGGTGAAGACAGCGACACTGACGGCGTCAACGATGCCATAGAATCCTACCTTACCGGCACGATTAATGACGGTATCGACTCCTTGTTGCTAGACAGAGATAACGATGACTTACCGGACATCTACGAGATAGAACTCTCGAAAGATCTATCAGACCCAACCGCACTCATCAACGATGCCAATAATGGTGACGCAGATGGCGATGGGCTCTCCGACGCGATAGAACAGTACCTCTCTGGCGACAATACTAGCGCCGCGCCCAATGTAGACAGGGACGGCGACGGCATCATCGATGAAATCGAGCTAGCTTGGGGCAGTAACCCTTTTGTGTCATCTACACCTGTGGTATGGATTGACGTTGCTGACGTGGGTGGTGGATCAGTAGAGCTATTCGTACGTCTCGGCGGTTTCCAAGCACCCCACCCAGAATTCACCTGGGACACCTCTGAGATTCTCAGCAAAGAGCCCGGCGCAAACATTAGTAACATCAATAATCAGCAATTAACTATTTCTGGCCTTGCGGTCGATATCTATACCGTACGTGTCAATCTTTCGAAGACTATTGATGGACAAATATTTACCTCCACTGCTTCGCAGCGTTTTACCGTATCAAACTCAGGTGCCAACGATAGCGATTATGATGGCATTAGTGATAACTATGATACGTTTGATGCGACGATGGGCGCAGAAGAAAATTTACATAGCGCCATAGGATTTACCAACGAATATCAAATACAACTGCAATATGGCTCATCAGTCCGTGCTGGGAGTATTTCACGAATGGGAAAAAATGAAATCAGCACCATTTCATTTTCGCAATTAAGTGATTATGCTAACGGCCAATTCCCCATTGTAGAGGGAAATACAGAGACAAATAATGATATTACCTCCACAGCAAACCTATTCGACATCGAAATTACCAATCTCCCCTCAGCTGGGGATACTATTGATGTCGTGCTACCCTTGAATCGACCTCTCGCCTCAGATGCTGCTGTACTTTGGTTTAACCACTCGAGCTTTGCTTGGTCATTCTTCGATACTACCGCCTCTGATATCGTCAGTTCCACAACCGGAAGCCCCGGCAATTGCCCACCCGTTGATGACACGAGTTACACTTCCGGGTTAACACCAGGCAGCTATTGCTTAAAACTTAGCGTCACCGATGGTGGAAATAATGATCATGACAACGGAACGAATGGAGTCATACCCTTGTTAATGGGAATTGGTAACAACAATTATTTGCCCGATGACACCAACCTCAACGATGGCATCGATAACAGTATTAACCCTGGCCCTACGGAAGAAGAAAACGGTAGTAACGAAGATACCGAGTCAACCGAAATTAACAACGTAAATTCAAGTGAAAGCTCTGGTGGAGGTGGCGGCAGTTTATCTCCTCTTACCTTGATGTTTATGTTGATTGTTTACATAAGCGCTATTGGCAAGACCTACGCAAACCCAGAGAATGGCACAATTACCGTCGGAAGCGGTTCCATCGTCGATGCAGCCTCTCTAACAACTATCACCCAAGATACCGACAGAATGGCGATTGAATGGGATTCTTTTGATATTGCCAATGGAGAGACCGTTACCTTTGTTCAACCCGATAGTTCATCCATTGTATTAAACCAAGACTTCTCTGGCAGCGCGAGCCAGCTATTCGGAAACCTTAACGCCAATGGCCAAGTTATTCTCCTCAATAGTGCGGGTATTTTGATGGGTGAAACAGCATCAATCAACGTAGCGAGTTTTTTTGCATCTGACCTGTCAGTCGATACCGACGATTTCGCTGACGGTAATTTTATTTTACGTGATCTAGACCCCCTAAGCGGAGGTATTACTAATCTAGGAAACGTTCAGAGCTTTGGTCAGAGTGGCATTTACGTGACAGGACAGTACATTCAAAATGAAGGAAATATTACTAGCTCTAACGGAGATGTCAGGTTATCCATTGCAGATCAGGTGATAGTGTCAACCGATCCGAGCGGACTGATTGGCGTAGAAATCTCAAACCCAATTATTGATGATATCTCACCATCAGAAGTACTCGTATCAAACGACGGCAATATTGTTGCGTTAAATGGCAATATATACCTAGACCTGTATTACAGTGACGCCATAAAAGCTGACACCGTAAATAATACAGGCATTATCAATGCAGTAGCGATCTCCGCAGGCACGGGAAATATTGAGTTAACCGCGACATCTATATTCTTAGGGCCATCAGATACCAGCGATGTCGATGGAATAATTTCCGAGAGCCTACCAGATGATATCGAACCCACCACTCCAACAGTAGAAATTGAACTATCACCAAACCCCAAAGTATCCATCAACTCCATAATGCCCGACTGCGATAAGAACGACGAAAAAATTAAGGATTGCAATAAATACCAAGCGATTAAGCGTTACCTCGGTCGATTACTTCTCGGCGGCCAACTACCTGACGCCACAAACTAACATGAATAGATTGTTAATACTGACGCTATTGCTCCTTCTTCCTTTACCTATTTTCGCAGAAGATAGCGCAAGCGCCCCAAAAGAAAAGCGCCTGAGTATCAGGTATGACGCAGCGAAGAACGAACCTGAAACAGACAAACCAACAACAATGAAGAACGGGCTCATCCGAATTCGGCGAATACGCTTAGAAGGTGACCCTCTATATCCTAAATATGGTATTACCCAAAAGTTCCTTAAAGAACGGCTTAATCAAGTCTATAGCCATATGGATGAATACCTCAACATGGCTTCAATCAACAAAATCGCCGATTCAATTACACTGGCTTATCGCGAAAAAGGCCTCACGTTTAATCGTGCTTTTGTAGTGCCTCAAGAAATCACCAATTCAACGTTAACGATACACGTATTAAAAGGCGTTCTTTCAGAAATAGATCTCTATGACAACGCCCTCTACTCAGACAAACAAATTCTGTCCCCTTTCTCACAGTTAATCGGCAAGGTCATATACGAACCCGAAGTAATGGCCATTGTGGATTCACTCAATAAAAAACCAGGTTTAAAAGTATTTGGCTATTTTTCGCTCGGGTCAAAACAAGGACAGTCCCGCCTAAATATTAAGGTGCTCAAAGAAACTCATGGAAAAAGCCACGTTAGCCTAGACAACAAAGGTATCAGTCAAACTGGGAAAAATAGAATATTGGGATCGCACACACTAAACAATCCATTAGGGAAATCCGGTAGATTCACCGCGTCCGTAATCAAGACTAACCAAGAAGGAAACACCTACGGCGGGTTGTCCTATTACTTCCCCTATTCAAACACCAGTAATGTTGGACTCTCCCTTGTAAAAAGTGACTTTACCATCTCAGGCGAATTTTCTGATCTAGGGTTGGAGGGTAGCCTTACGTCCTTCAGCGGATTTTTCTCCAATATAAGCACGGTTCACGCTCAAACGCCTTACGACAAACACCACCAAATAGCATTTTCCTATAAGACTTCAGAGATCAAAAGCGATGCATTTCCTACTGTCTTTGATAGCGATCTACAATATCTTTTAGTACACGGAGCCTACAGGCGCCACTACCTAGATAAAGCAAATACACGGCATATATTAGGGCTGCGACCCGCGATAGGCCTTATGGAAACTACCGGCAATACCAACACTTCTGACGAATTCATTATCTTAGGTGTAGACTATCAATTTTTGCTATTTAATTGGGAAAACCTAATCACTGAATCCAATTACTTACAGGTTAAATTCAAAGGCCAATGGAGCGAAGACAAACTTCCAGACCCTGAAAGATTCTCTACCACTGGCCCCACTGCTAACCGAGGGTACAAACCCGGCATTTTCAGCGGTGACATCGGATACAACAGTACAATTGAGCAAGCTTTCCGTTGGGACGCAGATGCAATTTGGGGATCTTCTAGCCTTCAACTACAAGCCTCTGTATTTATTGACTACAGTTATGGAGAACTCAACACAAATGAATCATATTACGCGTCATTTAGTAGCGCAGGCATAACACTACTTGGAACAGTTGATAAACAATATTCCATCAGCACCAGTATCGGCATGCCAATTGACAATTCCAGCAGCAGTAATCTGGAGATAGATTCAAACTCTCCGGTAATTTATGCTAGCGCGAAAATCAACTTTTAGGGGGCTTTTATGCATGCAATAAACCGACGTTTACGATACCTATTGCTAGCCTTTTTAGCAGTCAGCTACTCTGGAGGTGCCGGGGCGAACGACGCGACCCTGAAGGCAAAAGAGTTCCATATTAAAGCGCTATTTCTATATAACTTCGCAAACTTCGTCGAGTGGCCTGAAGATGCCTTCTCGAATGCACAAAGTAAACTCACCATGTGCTTATACGGTAGTGTTCCATTTGGGGGCTTTCTTGATACTGTTGACGGTACGCGTATAAAAGACCGGCGCCTTAAAATTGTCAGAACATCAGACGCAGAAGAAATTAAGCCAGGATGCCACATCTTATTTGTTGGAACAGACCAATTAGATCTCATCCAATCACTGTTTCAAAACCTTAATCATCTGTACGTCCTGAGTATCGGCAATGTAGAGGGGTTCACCGATACAGGAGGGATTGTCAATATTCTTAGAACCAGAGATAACCAGAAATTTGAGATCAATCTTTCAAAAGCGATCGAGAATGGACTGCTTATTGATTCAGATCTACTAAACCTGGCAAGGATTATAAACAACTAATCCAAAAAATCAGTGCTTCCACTGGTATATTTTGAAATTCCCTCTGCCCGCATCCTTCGCGTGGTAAAGCGCTATATCCGCATTTTTCATGATCGAATTGGAAGTGTCATTTCCAGCGGATATCACAATCCCTAAGCTTGCCGATATACGCAATTCACGTCCAGCGCCAAGCAAAGGGGGCGTGAATTCCTTAAATATAGACTCGGCCGTATTAACAATGTCTTCTTCCGACTTAATGTCGTTCTGGATGATTGTAAACTCATCACCACCCAATCGGAATGCTGTTGCCGATTTTGGTATCGCAGCATTTAATCGTTTACCGACTTCTTTTAACAAGAGGTCTCCGATATCATGCCCCAATTCATCATTCACCTGCTTGAACTTATCCAAGTCCAAAAAAATCAGTGCAACTTTTCCACCCTTCTCTCTCGCGGCGTTTTCTAACGCGAAATCTATCCGTTCGGTAAACATTCGCCTGTTGGGCAAACGAGTAAGCGTGTCGTAATAGGCCAATTGAGTAAGTTGCTCTTTATCATTCTCGATTTGATTTAGCATATTATTAAATGCATTAACGGTATCGCCTAATTCGTCCTGATTTTTGGTTTTCGCTCTGATGGAATAATTGTTGTTTCTTGTTATTTCTTTGGCGACATTACCAAGCTGAATTATGGGGCGATAAATATGCTGCTGAAGTCGTGAAGTAAGGCCAAACGCCAAACATAGTGATGCGAACAGTACCGCAATGCTCACCCCTAATTGCTGTATAAGCCGCTCTGTAAGTTCTTCTAAACCTGCTCGAATAAACACATGACCGATAATCTCTCCATTTCGCTCGATGGTTTGATAGACATCTAAATAGTCATCAACAAAAAATTGCCCCCTTCTGCGCCCGCTGTCAGGGCATGCCAGTTCGTGACTGCCTTGAGATACCTTCACGAACACACTGCCTGATTCGTCATACATACAGGCTAAGCGGATATTTTTGCGCACCTTGAGGGTATTTAAGTTTGCTCTGGCATTCTTCTCGTCACCAAAACTAAGTGCCACAGCGCTTCGAAGGGATACTACTTGCGATAATATCTGCATTTCTTCAGAAAGAGTGGCCTTTCTCTTTATCCTGTCGTAGGTTAACAATGCACCACTTGCCAGCGTCAGGCCTATGGTAGCCGTCAACAGCACTACAACAATTAGCTTATATTTTATCGAGAGCGTCTTGAATTGAGTCATCTGAACGTTAAGGCTGCCTTACACTACAGTTTTTCGGGCAGTATACTCGAAAACCATGCTTAATAGGCTAAGTATAGACCTTATTTCATATCAGTGAATTGTAAGCAACGATCACCCAGCATCGGTAAATCCCTTTCATTTAGGTGGGTAATTTACTGAGGTCCTATTCCTAGACTAGAGGCAAGAAACTCGCTAAACAAATGCAGTTTCAAGAACCCCTCAGTCACATGATCCCCAGCACGAACCGTGGCAAACAGGCTCAGCACTGCAAAGCCATAAATAGGGATAACAAACGCAACGGGTAAAATATTTCTACTAATGGACTGCCAAGTAATAAAAACCACGACAGGCATAACAAGCAAAATAGCGCTTATCACCCCTGGAGCATAAGTATCAAAGGCAATTAGCCAATAAACATGCTGCATTGCGTTCCCAAATACTATCGCTATAAAAAAGGTAAGGGTTAACCCCGCCGTTATTTTTGTATTCCTAAAACCGCTCGCAAGCAACGTCACAAAAAAACCTAGAGCTGAAATAAATAGCAACCCAGTGTGCGCAGCATGATCTGGGGTTTGTGGAGGGTTTGCAAAATTCGCCTGATACCATGGCATAATATTCCACTCTTCAAGCTCATGAAGAGTGAGTGATATAGGCAATAACCAGATCAATGTCGTGAAAGGAAGATCCCTTAACGTTTTTAGCCAATCCATCCGCTGTCCCTTCTCATTCTTATATACAAAACCCCTGTTAGGCTGAATAATACCCTGATCCGGCACCTTACGCTACTTGTTATTTTTATCCTCAGGGGGCTTCGTCACATTATTGATTTAACAATACATAAGCCAAAAATGCTCCCCAAGAAATAGTCAATAATATCCAGGGCAACGTCTGCTTCCTATTTGGTTTTACTGAGGCCGTATTTTCTTGCTCAGGCTCACTCCTTGCGTGTTTTCTATTGGTTTTACTTTGCTCTCTTAACTTCGCTTTATGCTGCTTCTTGTATATATCCATACCCTTCTGAATACCTTGCGCAATCAGTTTAGTTTGCTCTTTCGTTTGGCCGGGTTTCTGGATGCCTTTAGCTAATTTTAAAGACTCTTCTTTAGTTTGTTCTGATACACCACTGTTCTTGGAATATTTTGACATTTCTATAACACCATAACGCGATAAATTTTTTCAGCATATTTTAAGGGAACAAACGAAAAGGGAGAAGAACAAACTGCGTTCTAGTAGCTAAATTCGACCTCAGTCTTGGGTGACCAGTAAATACTGCCGCCTTACTAATCGATCAATAAGATTTACATTAATGACCACAAAAGACGTGCACGACGATAAAAAAGTGCCATACTCGAAACGCAAGTGGAACGTAAGTACCTTTTGCATTTCTTAGTCAATATAAGTGGTATGACGAACACTAAACGATAAAAATAAATAAACGTTTGGAGAAAATCCGTGAATACAATAATAAAGACCGCTAAGACTACCCTGCTACTTTGCCTTTTAGGCTTATTAGCAGGGTGTTTCGGGACTGATAAAATAGTCTCCCCAACCAATGATTCTGTATCCAACACTGCACCTGAATTTAGAATAAGTTTTAAGGACGGTGTACCGGAAACATTTATAGCAACTATTAACGGTGTTGAATTAGATTCAAGCACATTTACTGTTGAGGATAAGGATGCTTACCTGCAAGTCGACATTGCTATGCTACAAGCTGGTGATAACGAATTTGCATTAACAGATCCTAGTTCCGTAGAGGCCACTTTCCACCTCGATCAGGTGGGACCAACAATCCACCTCTTGGGTGCAGAAGGTAGCGACCCTCGATCCGTTACAGGTTTCCTAGATGACAGAGGTGGTGCAGAAAGCATAACGATTAATGGCACACCCCTTCCTCTTGACGAGGCGGGAAATTTTAGCGGTGATATTGCAGGCAGCAATTTCTTTGATGCCGTTGCCACTGATATCTACGGTTATAGCACGGCGGAATCTTACGCTACACTTGGCCAAAGTTTTAACCCGGCAATCGCCGTTAGAATTAATCAGCAAGGCTTGGACGATTCACTGCCCAGCGCAATCCTCCAAATTGTTGAGGCTTTAGACTTCAACGCATTTATCACCAACCCTGTGTCAGAAAGCTGCTCAGGTGCAGTCATCGCTGACGCTTGCGGTAACTTCAATATTAATGACGTTACCCTTACCAGCGGCAGCGACGTAGATATTTCCGCGCTTTCTGGCGATAAAATACGCGTGATGATACACCTATCTCGACTAGACCTAGATACAACAGCGACAACCTTTGCTCGTTGTAAAAGCTTCTTATGCGGCGGCTCTGGTAACGTGTTTGGCACCATTAATTTCTCTGGTGTAACCACCGTTCAAAATACCGATATTGCGGCGGATTTTGTAGTCTCTGTGAATAACGGTGAAGTTAGCGTGCAAATAGTTGATGGCAGTCTTGATGTAGACCTTCCAGCAAATGGCCTACAAGTTGACATCGACTTTGGCGCAGTAGAGGACGTACCTTTCGTAGGATCTCTTCTTAATACAGTCGTCAATGGTATCATCAACGGTCTAGTTGGAATTCTTTCTAGCATTATCGTTGATATCGCTGATGGCTTTTTAGCAAGCCCAATCAGCAGCCTACTCAATACCTTAATCGGCAGCGTGCTACCAGACTCAATTGCAATTCCTGTCGCTGACACCACATTAAATCTAGGATTTAGCCCTGAAGAGTTCAACACCTCTGATGGTGGTTTCGATTTAGTATTAGGTAACAGCTTAACGATAGATGCCGTTGACCCCGATGTATTAACACCTCTCGGATCTCGATATACTGCAGGTAGTGCGCCCTCTCCTTACCCATCAGCAACTCCAGCGGGTACCAACGTTGATCTAACCGCTACAGTATCCGCTAATCTTCTGAATCAAGTGCTGACTGAAGCTTACAAAGGTGGCTTACTCAACATCACCCTGGATAGCGAAGATGGTATCTCAATCGGTTCGATCATTAGCATCCCTGATTTCCCGATCGATCTAAGTGGCGTATCTAACTTATCGATTGCCGTTACCGGAAAATCTGCCCCCGCCGTAACACTCGCATCTCAGGCCGATGCTGAAAGCGGTCTCATTAACGTTAGTCTTCTGGACCTTACAGTCAAAGTGAACGTAGATCTTGGCGACGGAAATGGTGTTCAGGAAATCCTCGATACCACTGTCGATATTCAATCACCTTTCGATATTGGCGTTACTCAGGACAACACACTCACTATTGGTATTGAAGGTACGCCAGTCGTCAACGTACGCAACTTTAAGTTCATGCTCAATGGTTTGGTGCTAAGTTCAGGGGATGATGGTGTAATTAGCAACTTGATCTCTACCCTCGCACCAGAATTACTACCACAAGTTCTCGATTCAATTGGCGGCATTCCGATTCCTGCAATTGAAGGCTTTACTCTTCAACTAGCCGATATCTGGAATCCAAATGCAGATAACAATGCGTTTATGGCCCTCGGTGGAAATCTTGTGTCAGTTGCCGCCGCCGCGGTTGCGACCTTACCCAGCGTTTCGGCTCAAGCCGAAGAGAAAGCATTCTCACTCTTCGCGACAGAAACCATGGCAGAGAAGCGCAGCGTAACCATTACAGTAGATGGCGACAACCCAGAAGAAGAGCCTCTTGAGTACCGCTATCGCGTCAACGGTGGTCACTGGACTATCTGGAAACAGCGCTCCAGCATCAAGATTAACTATCTTCCAGGTGGAGACAATATTATTGACGTATGTACACGTACTAGCATGCTAGTTGAAGACTGTACGGCAGTCCCTGTCAGTGTACCTGCAGCATAATAAAAACTATCATTAACCCTAACCTGCAAGACCGAGAGTTACTTCTCGGCCTTGCAGGTTATTTATATTCCATTAACCTCCTCACTAACGGCCAATATACTCGTTTAGCTTATCCACAAGCTCCTGTCTTCTCACTGGCTTCTTCATATAGTCATCCATGCCGGACTTTATGCACAGCTCTCGATCTTCGGCTAGTGCGTTAGCGGTTACCGCAATAATTGGGATGTGATTACGGCTGTCCCCTTCCATTTCTCGAATACGTCGCGTTGCATCATACCCGTCCATGACAGGCATCTGGCAATCCATAAGGATGCAACAATAATCATTCTGGCTAAAAGCATTAACCGCATCAGCTCCATTCTCCATAAGCTGATAATCATAACCTGACCGTTCTAAAATCTTCGCAATGACCTTGCTGTTGGTCGGATTGTCTTCAACAACAAGCACCGGTAATTTTGTAGTATCTCTATCGCGGTGCACAATGGGTTCATTCACTCTAATCTGCGCTGGCGCTAATGAAATAGGCAGAGTAAAACTAACTTTGGTTCCCTGCGGACTGTTAGAATCAAACGCCAACTGCCCTCCTAACACCTTCAAACATAAATCGCTTAATGCGAGCCCCAAACCAAAACCAGCATAACTTTTTGTGGTGGAAAGGTCGCCCTGTACAAAAGGCTGACGCAGTTTACTCATGCTATCGAGATCAATACCACAACCTGTGTCGGTAATGTGAACCTGTAGCGTCTGATCTTCGCACTCTACTGTGACTGTCACCATGCCACGATGGGTAAACTTTACAGCATTATGTATTAGCAGTCTCAAAACACGCTCGAAAGACCATACGTCAATAGATATCCAATCAGGTACATTTTCTGAAAGTTCACATGTAATTTGTAGCCCTTTCTTCTTCGCTCTGACATCAAACTCTTCGACTATTTGACGGCAGCGAATCGGTAGCTCTACGACTTTATCATGCCCCTTTCGACCACTTAATTCTGTTAATTCCAATACCCCTGTAAACAATTCTAGTAGCTGTTCACCCGACTCACGCAACAAAAGTATTTCACTCTGCGAAATGTTACCTTGCATGTCCTGAAGAGAGTCCGTAATTCCTATAAGTGCATTCAACGGCGTTCTTATCTCGTGGCTCATGTTAGCCATGAACCGAGTCTTAACCTCGTTAGCTTTTCGGAGCTCTTCTTCTGCCCGCCCACGCTCAACAGCAAGGCCTGTCATCCTTGCCGCTGCCTTCAGTCTACTCAGTTGTTCAGCCGTTGGCGCTTGCGGTACAGAACTATATAGCGCCAGAGCTCCTAGAACACGACCTTCCTTTGCTGAGAAGGGATACGACCAGCAAGCCGCCACACCAGCATTTTTGGCTAACTCGGCAAAAGAAACCCACAAGGGGTCTTTTTGAATGTCTTCTACGATTACAGGGACATTCCAATAAATCGCAGTCCCGCATGATCCGACGGTGGGCCCTATCGCAAAACCATCGATCGCGTCATTGTATTCATCAGGGAGACTGGGGCCGGCCCCAGCCACAAATCGACCGTGAGCGAGGAGGAGGATGGAACACTTGTAACCTGGATTTTGTTCTTCAATGATCTCGGCGATAGTATGGAGAGTACCCTTGACCGTAGCCTCATCAATGGCTGGTTTTGAAACTCCAGTTTTTGAATTACTTTCAGCTGGTCGACCAAGTACCACCGGGCCGTCTCCCATATCTTTTATCATTAAGTCTAATGGAAGCCAGGTACCTTCTTTCGTTTTATGATGCACAACGCAGTGTTGGCCACCGCTCTCTATTGCGCTTAGAAAGATCGGCTTATCTTTGTCGTCAATCCATTCAATGAAAGGCTTCTGTACAAGCTCAGATTCAGTAAAACCTACTTCAGCAAGAAACATAGCGTTAGCGCGAAGAAAGCCTTCTGCATGGGGAGACCGGATGATCATTAACTCATTAAGGCGTTCTTTCATACAGAACCTCTGCTTTCAGCCCGGATACTACTTCCCCAAGAAATAGAGACCCCGTTCTTTCGCCCCAGAGCTACCCTAAACGTTTAATTATGAATACAGAACAGTAGCTTACCGGTTAGACATACTAATTACCTTGCGACGCTTATATAATCAACTATAGCAGTTGCTGCTTCCAGAAGTGTAAAAAGTAAGGCTTAGCCTCGCAAAGAACCTGGCGATTGAATCTGGACCTTTTCCTACTAATGAAAACAAGAAGTTACGACGCTAACAGGCATAGGAATATATTATGGCTAGCCCCGAACTCAGCGGCTAAAAGTCCTTGCCTTGTCTTATGCTAGGTGTTAACTTGCGTCTCGGCTTGAGAGAAAGCCTTATTTTTTGAGTATGCCCCGTCGTTTTAATTATAATTCCTCGTGATATTCCCAGTGAAATTACCGTTTTCTTCCTGCCTTTTGCCTATTTAAAGGCTCAATATCTTGATTGCATTAATGTAATCCATTTTTATACTAGATTCAGAAAAACTGGATCATTCCCGCCTTATGCTTTAATCGGCATGATCTTACCAACATAGAGGTTATTTATATCCCTAGTTCGAAGATACAAAGTACAAAGCGATTGGCGGTTTTACGAGAATTTTATGATTTTAAGCACACCCGTCGATCAATCGAATATTAATACATACACAAACCCTATCCCTAGTCGGGAGTTCATAATGAATCTCTTCGGCAAGGTAAAAAAACATTTACACCGCGAGCAGATTGCACACAAACTACACCTTAAGCAACCTGATCAAAAAGAAGCGCTGCGAAGAAGGTTGCGTGCAATGGAACGTGATGGTCAGCTTGCGTTCAACAAACACAAAGGCTATCAACTAATAGATCAGCGCTCACTTATTACGGGCAAGATTAGCATTCACCCTGATGGCTTTGGATTTGTGTCAAATCATGATTCTGAAAAAGATTTATTTCTTCCAAAAAACCAATTGAGTCACGTGTTTGATGGTGATGTCGTTCAAGTATTTGTTGAGCCTTCTTCAAATAATAAGCGCAGCTTCAACAAATTAATCAACATTATTGAGCGTAAGACAACTCAAATTGTTGGACAGCTTAAACGTAGAGGTGACGCGTTTTATTTGGTTCCAGACAGTCATGAAATCTCATTCAAAGTAGATGTAGATCGTCAGTTTTTGTTGAATGCGAAAGCCGGGCAGTATGTGAATACTACGATTATTGAGTATCCCACTCATCGCAAAAATACGCTCGTTAAGGTCGCCGACGTGCTTGGTAACCCTCAAGACACTGGCATGGACATTAAGCTCGCCCTCTGTCGCCACAACCTCTCAGGACAGTGGAGCGAAGCGTTAATTGACCAAGCAGAATCTCAGGGATCGCACGTCTCCGAAGAAGATAAAGTGTCACGCGTAGACTATCGTGACCTACCATTTGTGACTATTGACGGTGCAGACGCCAAAGACTTTGATGACGCTGTCTATTGTGAAAAAAATGCATTGGGTGACTGGCGTTTACTAGTTGCCATTGCAGATGTCTCTCATTATGTACGTCCTAACGATTTATTGGATATTGAAGCGCAACAGCGTGGTACGTCCATATACTTCCCCGGTCATGTGGTACCTATGCTACCGGAAGCCTTGTCAAACGGTCTCTGCTCTTTGAATCCGTATGTGGATCGCCTAGTGATGGTCTGCGATATGACCATTAGCAGCAATGGAGTTGTTACTCAATCCACCTTCACAGAAGGCCTCATTAATTCGCACGCTAGACTGACTTACGATCAGGCTTATGCACTAGTGGCCAAGAGGCGCTCTAAGCTCGCGAAAAAAGTGATCGAAACGACACCGGACATTGTACCGCACATAGAAAACTTGCATGCGCTTTTTCAGGTACTGATGCCTGCTCGCAGGCAGCGAGGTGCTATCGAATTTGAAACGAAGGAATTTACTTTTAATTTTACTAAAAAACGTAAAATTTCCAGCGTATCACCGGTAAAGCGCAACGACGCACACAGGATGATTGAAGAGTTTATGTTGTGTGCCAATGTATCCACCGCTAAGTTTCTGGATCATCACAATATACCGAGCTTGTTTCGTACTCATAATGCGCCGCAGCAAAAGAAATTGACTATTTTACAAGCGTTTTTGACAGAAAAAGGTTTGCGACTAGAAGGTGGTGATAAACCAAGCCCACATCACTACAATAAACTTCTGAATAACATCAGTCATCGTAGTGACGCAAGTGTAATTCGCACGATGTTATTACGCTCTCAAAGTCAGGCTGAGTATACGTCTAAAAATCAGGGGCATTTTGGTTTGGCTTATGATGCCTATGCACATTTCACATCCCCAATTAGGCGTTACCCTGACCTATTAACGCATCGCGCGATTCGAGCGAAAATTCGTTGTCACAAAGATCAGACAAGGTTTCAACGATTGCTGGGACGGCTGAGCTTAACCAAAAAATCTGCAAAGAACTTTTCAAAGAAGGCCTACCCTTATGATAAAGAAGCAATGAAGATGCTAGCAGTACATTGCTCTCAGCAGTCGCGCCAAGCGGATGAAGTAAGCCGTGAAGTAGAAAACGGGTTGATGTGCCAGTATATGGAGCAGTTTAAGGGCGAACGTTTTGTTGGTACCATTTCTGGAGTGACCAGTTTCGGCTTTTTTGTTGGACTGGATAAGAGTTCTGCAGAAGGCTTAGTGCACATCTCCAGCTTAGCTAGCAATAGCTTTAAATTTGAGCCAGACAAACAACAGTTGAGTGACGGCTATCAGTGCTTTGTACTCGGCGATAAAGTGGATGTTGTTTTAAACCGAGTAGACCTACAGCAGCAAAAAATGGATTTTACTGTTCTGAACACAGCTGCATTTAACACGGCATAATCCAGGAATTCCCCTTATGCCTCAATAAAGATGACCAGCTTATAGCCGTATAAGACCGCCAAGGTATACACTAACTATAAATACGTATACGCACTGGAGTGATATCTTTCAAATATCATTCAAATGTCATATAATACGGACCAATCTTAGAGGGCTAAGTTACATCAATCTCCGTAACTGACTCATTTTCGATACCCAAACAATTGAGCTATATGAAAGATTTCCAAATAGAATTAGAACTCAGGGCCCCTAGAGCGAGTGATGGACATGCAGTTTCTGAGTTGATAGCTCAGTGCCCTCCTCTTGATACCAATTCAACTTACTGTAATTTATTACAGTGCACCCATTTTTCAAGTACGTCAGTCGCTGCTTTTAAACGAGGGGAATTAGTTGGATTTATCTCTGGTTACCTTACTCCTGAGAACCCTGAAAACTTATTTATTTGGCAAGTCGCTGTAGGAGAACAAGCAAGGGGGCTAGGTCTTGCAACCCGCATGCTAAAACACATACTGGCCCGCCCTCACTGCATCGAAGTTTCTCACATGGAAACATCCATTACGAAAACAAACGAGGCTTCTTGGGCTCTATTCGAAGGGGTTGCCAGAAAATTCGATGCTGAAATCAACACATCAATAATGTTCGACAAAGAGCAGCATTTTCAAGGACATCACGACACCGAAACCTTGGTGCGTATCGGACCTCTATCTCAAAGCAAGCAAAGCGCTCGGCCCATTGCGGTTGCTTAGAGGGCTACACACACCGTGTCTAGCCCTCAACATGAAGCCAAAGCGTCTAATTTGATACGCTACTACAAGTGCTGTTTTCCAGCGCCACGATGACAAACAGTGATAATATCCCCATCGCGCGTCGTCCAATCCTTTCCATAAGTGCGGTTAAAGTCGCCATTATCGATTTCATAAACACTGTAGACGTCATCCTTTCCTAGACTCAGGTAATCTATTGTGGGAAGTGGATTGTTGCCCGGATTAGCGAGACGATTCCGATTACTTCGTCTACTTTTCCTGATAACCGTCTGTTGCTGCTGATTTCGCCATACAGAACCCGCAAAACCTACGACTTTCACATTATTAAAACCAAGCTCAGCCAGCGCCTTCGATAACCGGTGCGCATAAGGTTTACGTTTGACATCAAATACACCGTGACGGGTGTGCGTCGCACCCCAGCAGCAAAACAAAAAAATCACAATGGGCTGAGCCGGATTCTGATTCAATTGATCCGTCTGCAAAAGCCTTGCTAATTCACTTGCTCCATAGGTTCTGTCGTGAGTACCAAGAGCTGCACCTAAGTTACCATGACCAATAATGAATAGTTCACCACCATTATCAAGAGCTTGCAAAGACTGCCCCGCCGTTTTATACGCTTTTGTAGAGTCAGCACATAAGTTGTATTTGATATAATTCTTGGTATCTACGATAGCACTATCGTTGGCATCATAAACAGGAACATAGATTTCGTGCGCGAGATTGGCCCGCTGATTCCCTATACCTAACAACCTTGCTCTAGCCCGCTGCGCTTGGCTTCCCTCAACCTTTGCGTAAGGTTTTGCAGCCATCAGGTCAAGTGCCGATGGAGGAGTCACGGCATGATGGACACATTGATTTAGCACAACGCGATATTTTAACGCCAACCCGCTCGTTGATATCCCATTGACTTCAGATACAACTTTATTGATTCCATGGCGCAACACACCCGCTCGCATCAACATGATCGCACGCCGAAGTTTACGCTCTTCCTTCGAACCGCCTAGACTTTTACCAATATGCAATTTTTCACCTACACGCTTCCTATCGTAAGGGGTTGCATTTGTGTACCAAGTGTCAAGTTTCCCGCCAACCGCATTATTATCGTCATGGACGTACTGGATGGTTTCGTCCAACCGATCTTCAAAAGATTTATTAGAAAATAATGTCATACCATAACTTCCGAATAATTAAGATTTTTTGATGCTGCAATATCATAAGCAAATCAACCTTTACCGCTACATAATAATCCGACGCAGGCTTTGTGTACCGCTGAGCAAACAATCGCAGGTGCAGCACTCGCTGAAGCCACATCATTTTCTCTAGCGAAACCGTGCAAATTATCACAGATGAACACAGATGGTAACAGTACTATTCTCGTGAATAAGTCATGAAATTGAGCGGTACAAATACCAAATTATGGCAACTCTCTCGCCTTGCCCTAGGTCAGCAACAAGGTATATTACTACCTTTTGTTAAGTGACTTATTCACGTGTCAAAAACACACTACTCTGCAATAATTCACTTACTGCTTAGGAAGATAGATTCACACAGCGACACACAACCAAATACAAACCACACTCATATACAGACCTACATTGGAAAAACATTATGGCTATTTACTTGGAATTTGAAGGCATCGAAGGCAACGCCACTGCAACTGGTTACGAGAAAATGATTGACGTATCAAGCTTCAACTGGGGTGTTGGACGGGCGATATCTCAAACTGCCGGTCGCATGGCGAACCGTGAAGCCTCTCGCCCAAGCATCAGCGAAATCACTCTGACTAAAGCGACCGACAAATCAACACCTTTGTTGATCCAAGAGTCCACCGTTGGCACAAAAGGTAAAAAGGTACTGATCCATTTCGTCACCACTGGTGGCGATCAGCTGGAAGAATTCTTAACTTACACCTTAGAAGATACGCTCATCAGCAGCTTCTCAATTGGCGCATCAAGCGACGGCGAGCCAGGTGAAACCATATCACTAAGCTTCTCACAATTTGAAGTCGCTTTCACCGAAGCGGGTGAAACCAATGCGCGCAGCGGTAAGGGTCGATTCGGCTACGATATCGCTCTCGCGAAGAAAGCATAGTCCACTATTCATACCTAGAGGGTCAGGCAGCGCTAGCTGGCTGCCCCTCTACCTCACACCTTGACTAAATTGTACTATCAGCACCTCTGATGAGAATCACTACTCGGGTTTTAGACGGCAATTTAATAATGTATGGCCCAAACCTAAGTCATCGGTATCCTTCTCTACATATAAACCCGCTTCCTGCACGAGTTTAATCATATCTTTAGAATGGTACATACGACTGTTACCATTAGCCATAGCAGTAAAGTAAAGCGAGGTGGCGTTAACGCAGTAAGAACCTGCTTCAAACGGCTGTCTGTCCCAGAACGTTTCCAGTATAAATAATCGAGTATCACCATTCATCACTTTGGCTGCCCGCTTCAAGATACTTAAAATCTCATCCTTACTAAAGCAATCAAGAAACTGGCTCATCCAAATGGTATCTGCGCCTTGATAAAAACCTTGATTTTCATCAAGCAAATTAATCTCAAACCCATCAACCCGATCAGCCACACCGGCTTTTTCTGCATTTTTCTTAGCTTCCGCCAACTGGCCAGGCAAATCCATGATCGTAACATTGACGTCACTATTGAACTCAGTGCACTTCAGTGCCCACTTGCCTGTATTACCACCTACGTCCAAAATATGCTTAGGATCAAATTCAAAGATTAACGGCAAGGTCTGTGGAAAAGCGTGGTCTGAATAATAATGATCAAATTCAAACCAGCTCTTTTTGGCCGCTTCCGGTAGATCTTTTAAGCCGGGGTAAATCGTTGGCCAATCGCCAAACACCTGCAACCCTTCTGGTTTGCCATTTGCTATGGACTCCTCTAGCTTATACAAACCTTCATAGCAAACGTCGTGGACAAAATTGAGGTTACGTTGCGCCATGGTATCATGGAGCAAGAAATGACCAGTTTTATCCAATATATAACGGCCCTCCTGCTGCCAAATTAAGTGCATGCTCATGCCCATATCTACCAACACATGAATCCCATACTCACTAATAGTACACTTGCTTACCAATGTTTGTAAGTCTACGCCCTCCTTACCTGCATTATCGATGTGTTTCAATATATCAAACTTGATTAAACAACGAGCTGCCTGAAAGGCAACTGGGGCAAAAGCAATTTTCTGTGCATCGAATTTTGCATCAAATGCGTGTAATTCTTTTGGTTTGTCATAATTGATCATGGTGAGACTGCAATCCCCTGTATTCTATGGATGGAGCATTGAATGTACTTCAGGCTAACATGGCGATGAAATTTCAAACCAAATACCCTGGATAAAAATGATACTTATCATAAAAGAATTAGTCACAATAAACGACTGGAATAAACTCTAATTTACTCGCCATTCAACCTAGCCGCCATGCCCACAACTAGTTCACACACCAGTTGCGGCATTAACTGCTTCCGAGACTAAGGCTGACATTAGCGATGGGCTGACCTCAACGCCTGTCAAGTCGCTAACAGTTCACGTAAATAGACGCCTGTATGTGAGCGCTTGCGTTTACAAATTGTTGCAGGTGTACCTTGCGCTACAATTTTGCCTCCTCCCTCGCCTCCTTCGGGGCCAACATCGATCACCCAATCAGATTCCGCAATAACGTCCAAATTATGCTCAATCACCAATACTGAATGGCCACTATCCACCAACCTGTGCAATACACGCAACAGTTTTTCTACATCTGCCATATGCAAGCCCACCGTGGGCTCATCAAGCACATAAAGAGTATGTTGCTTCCCTCGCGCTCCCGGCCTGACTTTGGCCAGCTCGGTAACTAGCTTAATACGCTGAGCTTCACCACCACTTAACGTTGGACTTTGCTGGCCCAACGTTAAGTAACCCAGCCCAACATCCTGAAGAAGCTGTAACGTATGATGCACAGAGCTGATAGCAGAGAAAAACTCGGTGGCCTCCTCAATATTCATCGCTAGCACTTCACCAATATGCTTTTCCTTGTAACGCACGGACAGCGTCTCGTCATTAAAACGCCAACCATGGCATTCCTCACAATCAACACGAACATCCGGCAGGAAGTTCATTTCAACCTTCACCATGCCGTGACCACCACAGGTTGAGCAGCGTCCATCGCCGGTATTAAACGAGAATCTCGCAGGGGTATAGCCGCGTAAGCGTGCATCAACCGTACCCGCAAACAGCTTTCGAATAGTATCCCAAATTCCGAGATAGGTAACAGGACAGGAGCGAGTCGTTTTGCCTATCGGCGTTTGATCAACCTCTAAAATACGCGTAATAGACTGCCAACCTTGAATATCGTCACACCCAAACCAATGCGGCTTTTTGGCCTTCGCTGCTTTTGATTGTTTGATGTTGATTTTGGGGCGCAGATTTCTGTATAAAATTGAACGAATCAGAGTGCTTTTTCCACTACCACTAACACCACTGATACCAACCAAACGCCGCAATGGAATGGACACATCGAGATTATTAAGATTGTTCTCATTCGCACCGATAATTGTCAGTGTTTCCTTGTCAAACTGAGCTCGCTGTTCAGTACTTCGCAAGTCAGTCATCGGGTGACGCAAAGGCTTAGCCATGAATTGGCCAGTCACGGAGTCTTTATTTTTCTTTAACTGCGCCAAACTGCCATGAGCGACGACTTCCCCTCCATGAATACCCGCTCGAGGCCCCATATCAATTAAATAATCCGCTTCACGTATCGTATCTTCATCATGTTCAACAACTAAGACCGTATTGCCTTTGGTTTGTAACTCCCGTAATGTTTCTATTAATTGACGATTATCCCGCGTATGCAACCCTATCGTTGGTTCGTCTAGGATGTAACACACTCCTTGTAAATTGGAACCCAACTGAGAGGCCAAACGAATCCGTTGCGCCTCCCCACCACTTAAAGTCGGGGCAGATCGATCAAGTGTTAGATAGGTTAATCCTACTTTTTGCAAAAAATGCAGTCGCCCTTCTAACTCTACTAACAAGTCTTGAGCAATCGCGCGCTCTCTATTGGTTAGCTTTAATTTCCCTAACCAATGGGTGGCGCTGTCAATGGACAACCCCGCCAGATCAGCAATGGATTCCTGTCTAAATCGCACTGCCAATGCAGTTTCATTTAACCGCTGACCATCACAGTGTCCACAGACAATTTCTTTCTCTTTGGCATCCAAGGCATCGTCGGGGCTTTTGGATTCTAACCAATTTTCCTCTTCACCACTTTGCTCTTCATCAAAGCCTGAAATGGTATGGCCCGTTCCAAAACACTCCGTGCACCAACCGTGTTTGGAGTTGTATGAAAATAATCGAGGGTCCAACTCATCAAAACCACAACCACATGAAGGGCATGAGCGGGTTGTTGAAAATAGGACTTCTTTTACTTTCTTTTCGCCAGCTTGATTTTTCCTGCTTTTGGAGTGATCAGGTGAGACAATAACGATACCGTTACCAATATCCAACGTTTGCTTGAGCACTGCCTCTACCTGCTTTTCATTACGAAGGGTAATTTCCAATGTCGCAATGGGTAATTCTATGTCATGCTCTCTATACCGATCCAGCACGGGCCATTCTGCCGTTGGAAGATATTCCCCATCAACGCGTAATGTTGAATAGCTTCTATCACTTGCCCACTTCGCCAACTCCTTATAGATACCTTTCCTAGCCACAACCATAGGAGCCAACAACGTGACTGTTTTACCCTGATAATCCTTTAACATACGAGACAGTATCGATTCAGCACTTTGCGGTTCAATGGCCACATCACACGCTGGGCAATATTGTGTTCCCAGCTTTACATAGAGCAATCGCAAATAATGATAAATTTCCGTCATGGTCGCAACCGTACTTTTTCGCCCTCCACGACTGGTACGCTGCTCTATCGCAACGGTAGGGGGAATACCATGAATGGCATCAACATCCGGTCGAGATGCTGGCTGAACAAATTGACGAGCATACGCGTTTAGAGACTCCAAATACCGCCTTTGACCTTCACCAAAAATGATATCAAATGCAACCGTACTTTTTCCACTACCACTCACACCAGAGATAACCGTAAACTTGTCTCTCGGTATGGTTATATCCACATTCTTTAGATTATGTTCTCTTGCATGATGAACTTGTATTACTCTATCGGCCGCTTTCTGTTTGGGCTTTTTTGAGGGGCTTAATATCGGTCCAGACGCTAACGCGTTCGCCTGATCCCTTAGCGCCTTGGCCGTATGGGATTTTTTATCCAATGCAACATCAACGGGTTTACCTGCTACAACTAATTCACCGCCTGCGTTGCCACCTTCTGGGCCAATATCAATCAACCAATCCGCAGCCTGTATCACATCTACGTTATGCTCAATCACTACCAACGAATGTCCAGCCACGATTAGCTGCTGGAACGCCAACATTAATGTTGCGATATCATCAAAATGCAAACCTGTGGTTGGCTCATCAAACAGAAACAATGACCCCTGCTGCTCTTCACTTTGTTTTTTCGATTTCTTCGTGCGCCGTCCCGAAGTTTCTACCAAATGACCCGCTAGCTTTAATCGTTGAGCTTCCCCGCCACTGAGCGTTGGCACAGCCTGACCTAACTGAACATAGCCTAAACCCACATCAACAAGGGGCTGCAGGCATCGAAGAACATCAGGAGAAGCAGCAAAAAATGCTAACGCCTCATCAACCGTAAGCGCCAGTATTTCTGAAATTGATTTTGCTTGTACTTCGTCATTTTGTTGAGGATTAGAGGCACCTCCCAACACTTTGATCTGTAAGATCTCTTCTCGATATCTCGATCCGTCACAATCAGAACAACGAAGATAAACATCACTTAAAAATTGCATCTCAACATGTTCAAATCCATTGCCTGAACATGTTGGGCAGCGCCCTTTTCCTGAGTTAAAACTAAATGTTCCAACTGTATAACCACGAGATACAGCTTCCGGGTGAGCGACAAACAGTTTTCGAATCGCATCAAATGCGCCCACGTACGTCGCCGGTATTGAGCGTGTTGTTTTGCCAATGGGGCTTTGGTCAACCAACACAACATCATCAACAAGTTCATGGCCAATTAACGCTTCGTGAGCTCCAGGAGTTTGCCCCCCTTTTCCTTTATGCCTGCATAGACCAGCATATAGAACGTCACGCATCAAGGTTGACTTACCTGACCCACTAACACCCGTAAGACAAACCAATTGGTTTAATGGAATATTAACCGATACATTCTTTAGATTATGCTCACTCGCGCCTTCAATACGAATACTCTTGATACGATTTTTAGCCGGTACTGATGTTAACTCTTGTTTAGCATCAAAAACCCGCTTAGTCCCATTAAGGTATTGCGCGGTTAACGAACTCTTTTTCTTCAGCAGCTGTGCCGGGGTTCCATAGAAACTTATTTCTCCACCTTCCTTGCCCGGCCCCGGCCCTATGTCTAGGATTCGATCCGCAGCCAATATCACCTGTGGATCATGCTCTACAACCAATAATGTATTACCGGCATCACGAAGCCGATGTAATACCGACACCAATCGATCAATATCTCTTGGGTGAAGCCCAATGCTCGGCTCATCCAGCACAAATAAGGTATTCACTAGCGATGTACCCAACGCAGTGGTGAGATTAATCCTCTGAACCTCCCCCCCGCTCAAGGTTCTTGACTGCCTATCCAACGTCAAATACCCAAGGCCCACTTCAAGCAAATACCCTAAGCGTGACCGAATCTCCGTCATAAGCAATTGCGCAGCATCATCCAACGAACCCGGTAATGTCAGGTCGGCAAAAAAGGCCAAACATTGCTCTAACGGTAACTGCATAATGTCAGCAATAGTTAAACCAGGCACCCTCTCATATTCCGACGCGTCCAACGTACAGCCCGGTGGTACAAAACGATCTGTCCCATTCAATCCCTTCGTTGCATCACAAACATTGCCTAAACGCCACCAAAATGCGTCTGTTTTTAACCTTGCGCCATGACAACTACCGCACGTAGTATACGAACGGTACTTGGACAAAAGAACCCGAACATGCATTTTGTAGGATTTTCGTTCCATCCAATCAAAGAAGCCTTGCACCCCAAACCAACACCCATCATCCCAACTACCATCCCCTTCGATAACCCACTTCTTATGTTTTTTACTTAATTTTTTCCAAGGCTTATCCAGGGGGATGTTGTTTCGTTTTGCTTGTCGTATCAATTCATTCTGAATATCTTCATTGCTAGGGGTTTGAAAAGGCTTGATCGCACCGTCACATAAAGACAAACGCTCATCTGGTATCACCAACCCATAATCAACACCAATAATACGTCCAAAACCTTTACAACTTTCACAGGCCCCGATAGGTGAGTTAAAGGAAAACAACCCTGAAGATGGCTCACCATAATCAATGTCACAGGTTGCACAGTGATGGTGGGTAGAAAAACGTAGCGCTTCACCAGGCTCACGATCGGCATCCAAGGGGTACACCAACACACGCCCACTACCATGGTGCAACGCAGCCTCTATTGACTCCCTTAGACGGCTTTCATTCTCATCAGTAAGCTTTAATCGATCCTGGACTACCTCTACACGCTGCTCTGATCGCCGATGAACCCTGATATAACCTTGGTTATTTAACAGTTGCAGCACTTCTTCATCACTAAAATTATGTGGCACCGTAATAGGTAGACATACCATTAATGGGGTTTTACGGGGCACGTCCTGATAAAGTGATTCAACAATGCTGTGAGCACTATCACAGCGCACTTCTTGACCACAGCCATGACAGTAAAGCTGCGATAACCGTGCAAACAACAGCTTTAAATAGTCATTCAACTCTGTCATCGTGCCTACGGTAGATCTGGATGTTCTCACAGGGTTACTTTGATCAATCGCGATTGCTGGCGGAATCCCCTGTATGCTATCAACAGCAGGCTTATCCATTCTATCCAAAAACTGTCGAGCATAAGCGGAAAACGTTTCAACATATCGACGCTGCCCTTCCGCATAAATGGTATCAAAAGCGAGAGTAGATTTACCTGAACCACTTACTCCAGTAACAACAATTAGCTCATTTGTTGGTAGTTCTAAATCCAGGTTTTTTAGGTTGTTTTGGCGTGCGCCTTTGATAATGATCGAATCTTTGCTCATGAATGCTCAGCTTACTCATTGTAGGGTATATCACTATCGTAAATTGAAAACCTCAGAGTATCACTCTCTTTTTACTGAGTATTATGCCCTACACGCAGAAAACAGAGACTATTAGCTCTCTACAAATTCATTTTCTACCTGCTCAATGTGATTTTCTGGTTCAGAATCACGACGAGCAACTAAGATGGGACAACCCACCTACCTCAAAGAACTCAGGCGGTTTCAACCTATAGTATTTGTCCTCCACTTCCTTCGAATGCTCTGCGTATGGCTGTGTCATTACGTCCTGCAGCTCTCGAATTAGAGAGTAATTTCCCGCAGTTGCTTGCTGATAAGCCGGCATAACAAACCACTCTCGCAAAATGTATTTTGGGTTGACGAGCTTCATCTGCCTAGAGATTTCCTCACTGGATCGGGACAAAGTAGCATTCGCATCACTGGGACTGTTGAGGAGCGCTTTCCATTTTAAAAGCCACTCTGCCCAGCGCTTGTCCATCTCTTTAGAGTCTGTATCATACGCCGAGTTATTGTAGAAGCTTTTCTTGAGTGGGCCAATGTCGTCGGGTATCGACGAGAGCTCGCGGAAGAATATTGTGTAATCGACGGACGTTTGCATCATGAGTGTTTCTAGCTCGCTGAGCAGTACGTTGTTCAAAGTGCTAAGACCCAGTTTGGCAGCCCACATCTTTTTCATTTGTGTGTGCATTACCTTCGAAAATCCACGTTGAATCTCGTCAAGCTCCAGCATATAGTCCTGATGCGATGCCAGCAACAGCTGTAACGCTGAACAAAACATATCGAAGTTGCTTTGCGCTGCGCTTGGTTGATTCATGAACGAGAAGTGATGACCGCCACCCGTCCAAGGCTGATAATGCGGGTTAAAGACATCGCAAAAGCCGAAGGGACCATAGTCAAGTGTAAAGCCACCGACTGCGCAGTTATCACTGTTGAAGTTACCCTGGCAGAAGCCGACTCGGATCCAGTTCGCCACCAGTGACGTGAGCTTGCTACGAAACTCGCGCGCCAGCATCAGCACTTTTTCTGGGGTAGTGAGTTGCCTATCGACAACGTCCGCGTACTCACGATCAATCAAGTGCAGAACAATCTTCTCGAGTTCTTCCAACGCCTTCGGGTGTTCGTTTTTACGTGTACGGCGAGCGAAAAGCTCGAGTTGGCCGACACGGATGAATGACGGTGCGACACGTGTCGAGATGGCGACGGCTTCAGATATAAGCATGTCGGGATTCTCCGAGCGCGAGCCCTCCGAGTACCACGGTCGCTTTACCTTCTCCATTTTTGAAACGTACAA
>MAAC01017865.1_pt1 | contig 35960 bp, 32 predicted proteins | sample 1115981 | NCBI WGS metagenome assembly MAAC01 (sample SAMN04961126, study PRJNA320927) | seawater metagenome | isolation source: sample BD02T64 sea water enriched with oil for 64 days | place: USA:Gulf of Mexico | collected 2013-07-27 | reverse complement strand
GCCCATCTGCTTCATCATTACAGCTAATGATTTGATTCACTGTTGCGGAAGCTACAAGTATATCCGGTTCTGTAAGTGTAACTGAAGCAGTGTCCGAACAACCATTGGCGTCGGTAATGATAACATTATAACTTCCAACACCAAGCGCAGTTTCCAAAGCAGCTGTACCACCAGTATTCCATGCGTAGGTATAAGGAGCCGTACCACCTGAAGCGCTGGCTATTACCCGCCCATCTGCTTCATCATTACAGCTAATGATTTGATTTACTGTAGCGGAAGCAGATACAGAGCAAACTGAACCACTTACATATTTTACTTTTAGATGGGTGTTTGTAGTATTAGTTCCACAGCTTGATGGATTCAATTGGACATGGACCGTACCATCAAAGGTAGCGGTATATAATACATAAGGATCATCTCCACAATAATTGTCATTTGTTCCTTCAACACTGTTGTCAGACGCATCAAAAATGGTCATGAATGCATTATAGCTTGGGGGGGAGTCACATGTCGAAAATTCATATACATGTCCATTTGTTACATCAACTTTTACGTATTCCCCTCCCCATATAGCAGTATTTAAAACGGAGTCTCCAACATTGGCAGGTGTCATGTCGAATACTGAAAATGAAGCCGCTCCTTTAGGGCATTGGGCAAATGCTGTGCTGAAATAGAACAGCGAAATAATTAACGTTAATAAGTGTTTCATAATAATTTAAAATAATTAGTTAGGTTAATAACAGCGTCTGTTTTGTGGGGAACCTTTATATATTGAATTATTATTAGTTAGCGCATCATAGGTTTAGCATTTAGATTAATTTTTAAGCTCCAACAAGTTGATTTTATCATCATTTCTACTGATTAGAACGGATGTTTTATCCTTTTGACCAGTAATGAATTGTATATCCTTGACATCTCCTCTAGCAAAGAATCCTGATTCTGTCCAAGGCATTTCTTTAAAAGATCCTTTTCCATCACCAATCAGCACTCCCCCAATGGAGGCATCATGTCTACAGGTTTCAATTTCTGCACTGTGTAGGTTTCCAGCATAGACTAGATCCATGTACCCGTCTTTATTGATGTCTACGGGGATGGATTTCAGCATCGGAGATTTTTGGCTAGCGTTTGGAAGGGCTTTCAATGAGAAGGTTCCATTGCCAAGATTTTCTATATAGGAAGACTGTAAATGATTGGCTTCTAATTCAACAGACTTGTTCATATTGCCGTAAATATCCTGTAATGAAGCGTTGGCAAAGGTTTTGTAATTTTTAAACTTCTTTTTGATGCCGGGCATTTGTTGAGACGAGCATTGTCTCCCTCTTACCGGATAGCAGGTCCCGTTTTCATGATAGCCTAAAACGATATCGCTTTTCCCATTTTTGTCTAGGTCTCCACCTAATACTTTAAGAGGACCATTTTTAACGCTGTATTTAGAATTGAGACCTAGGTTTCCAGCCACAAAATCCATATCGCCATCCTGATCGAAATCAAAAGGAGTGATCGAATACCACCAGCCTTTATAGCCTTCTAGTCCCGATTTATCCGTCTTGTCTACAAAGGCTCCGTTTTCATTAAACAGGAAGGTTAGGGGCATCCATTCTCCTGAAATAATCAAATCAGCATCGCCATCTGAGTCTAGATCTGTAAAAGAAGCATCTGTCGTCATTCCTAAATTAATAAGACTTGGAGCGAGATTTTTCGTTCTATCGACAAATGTACCATTCTCATTTATAAGCAATAAGCTGCTGGATGGATTCGGATAATTCTGTGGACTAAGTCTACCACCAATAAATAAGTCTAAATCACCATCCTTATCTATATCATTGCTAATTACAGTAGATCCACTGATATGAATAGTTGGTAATGCATTGGATTTGGAGAAATTCCCTTTTCCATCATTGGTATATAGTCTGTCTTGATAGTTGGAAGATCCTTCTTTCCATTCATTACTACCACTTACTATATACAAGTCCAGGTCATTGTCGTTATCATAATCGAAGAACAAGCTGTTCATATCCTCATACTTACTGTCTTTTTCCCAGGCTTGTCCAGTTGAAGGGCTAAATGTTCCATTTTTTTGTTGAAGGTATAAGGTTCCTGAAAATCCAGCAGCGCCTCCAATATAGAAGTCTTCCAATCCATTTTTGTCCACATCCGCTACAGAGACAAAAGGTCCGTTTCGAGAATATAGATGTGGAAGTAGAACTTCATTTACATAGTCAAAATATCCAGATTCCTGGTGTTTGTGATCTAGTCCTGATTGAGTGGTGATATCTTTGAATAGTTTATTTTTTGAGACCTTATTTAAACTAATTTGCTTCGAGGATGCTTGATCAATTACAAGTCGTTGGTTGGCTTCAATCTTTGAAAGTTTAGTTTCTTTTCCATTTGGCCATAGAACGGTCAATTCATCTACCACCTTCTCTTTTCCAAGCCCAAAATGTAGAATAGGTTCCGAGCTAGATAAGAATCCATGGTTGCTATTCACTTGTCCGACTTGTTCTCCCTTGGCAGTAATGATTTGTATTTCAGATCCTATGGCAAAACTATTTTTGGCTATTCCTTTCAATTGGACTTTAAGATAGTTTGGCTTTTCATGAATATTATTTTGATAGACCAAAGCTTCATGATCAAGGTTATTTACGACAAGATCCAGATCTCCATCATTATCCAAATCGGCATAAGCTGCTCCATTTGAAAATCCAGGGAAATTTAAACCCCAGTCATTCCCTTTCTTTTTAAAGGTTAAATCTCCTTTATTTTGAAAGGCGTAATTGGCTACTTTTTCGCTAGGTATCCTTGAAACAATTTCAGAGATATTGTTATCCAATTCTTGTGGAGTTACTTTCAGTAATTTCATGACAAAATCATTGTTTCGAATATCTCTTCGCATCCCATTTGCAACGAAAATATCCTTCCATCCATCATTGTCTAAATCACAAAATAGGGGAGCCCAGGACCAATCTGTATTTGAGATGCCAGCCATTTCAGCAATATCACTAAAGGTGGAATTCCCATTGTTTACATGGAGCATGTTTTGCATGTACTGAAAGTGCCTTCCTAGCATTACATTTTGATAGAATACTTCCGGCTGCATGCTAGACATATTCGTCTTTTTACGGCGATTGGATTCGGCAATCATATCTACTACCATAATGTCTTGAAGGCCGTCATTGTTGAAGTCAGCAATATCACTACCCATAGAGAATTGTGAAATATGTGGCATAGCTTCATGTACAATATCTTTAAATCCTCCTTTACCATTATTTAGGTATAAATGGTCTGGTTCAGAATAATCGTTAGCAACAAAGATATCTGGCCAACTATCGTTATTGATGTCAGCAACAGATACACTCAGTCCGAAACCGTAATTTTTCACACCTGCTTTTTCGGTTACTTCGCTAAAAGTATTGTCCCCATTATTGCTAAACAATTTGTCGGTCTCAAAAGCTGTTGGTTTTTGACTCTTTTTTAATCGAGTTTGTATACGGTCTCCAAATCCTGTTGGATGGTTCAGCACATATAAGTCCAAATCACCATCTTTATCATAGTCGAAGAATGCTGCATGATTGCTGTATGCTTGATCGTTTATGCCGTATTCTTTTCCTTTTTCGGTAAAGGTGAGGTCTCCATTATTGATGTATAATAGATTCTCTCTGTTTTCAGGTTTCGATTCCTTATTTCCTGATGAACAAACGTAAATATCCAGATAGCCATCTCCATTTACATCAGCCATTGTAACTCCTGTTGTCCAAAATTTACTTCCTTGGACTTTTGCGCTAAGGGTAATATCTTGGAAGCTAAAGTTTCCTTTGTTTAAGTATAATTTGTTTTCTACTTCATTTCCGGTAAAGTAGATATCCGGTAGGTTGTCATTATTAATGTCTCCAATAGCTACTCCACCACCATTATAGATATTAAAGAATTTAAAGCAGTTCATGCTGCTTGTTTCTTTGGCGCTGTTGTTGGTAAAGGAGATGCCTGTTTCTTCTGAGGGAAGTAGTGAAAAGGCTGTCGAGGATGGTGGATTTAAGTCCTTTTTTGTATCCTTATTTTTAAAGGATTGTGGTTTTGATGCGTCTTCACATGCTGTTAAGAGCAGCATACATATTAGAATAGAGCCAGTAAGTTGGCTAAGGCAAAAGAATGGATGTGAAATTAACTTTTTCAAAGATTCTTTGTTTTATATTTTGTTCTAAAAACCTTGAGTTAAGGTTTGAAGCGGCGAAATTACATAATTATATTTGTGTGATAGATGGATTTCGATAAAATGAATAAAGCAGTTGGAAGGACCAACTGCTTTATTTGAATGAACTGTCTAGCTTCTTGGAGGATATTCTCCAACCATACTAATGATATAATTAATACCAAGTGAAGGTTGCATATTGTTTATAGGTTGATTGCCTCCTGTATTACCAACCGTTACCTCGACCATATTCTTACCTCCTTCAGCATCCGTTGTATTCGAGAACGCATTTACTTGTACTTCTCCTGCGCTATCTCTACCTGAATGAGGAGCAAGGTAATTGCCGACAGGTGATTCTTGATCGGCATCCTTACTGCTCACATTTACCTTGGCCGTTGCATCGTGATTGTGATTTGGTAATTGGGTCACATTGAGTTGGTTTAATTCTGAACCTAAACTTTGTCCAAGTCTTTTTAGCGTAAGTCCTGGTCCTAATCCTGGGTGAATTGGTGCCCTTCCTCTAAGATCTGGTAGCGCAAAACTTGTTCTTCCATCTCCACCATAGGTTGTTCCCAATAGGGAATAAAGCGCCTGATTTTGAGCAATTGCTAAAATTTGACCATTGCAGAATGCCCATCCTCTGGGTGCGTAATTTCCTGCAAATAGAATGATTTCTGCCATCATTGGTTCCATGTCTTCTATTGTTTTTTATGTTTATAAATAATTGATTATACATTGCGTGTGGAGAACAATTTACATAAAACTATTGATATAAAACATGGATTTTTAAGCTATTGGGGAAAGTCGTCGTTTACTGTTTTTACACGGTTTGCAGCTTGTTGGGAGGTCAATAAAATGGGCGCAAAAAAAAGCCGGACAATTAAATTGTCCGGCTTTTAAAATGTTTTAATGGGAAATACTAGAATGGTAAATCATCCTCATACTGTTCCGTTGGAGCTTCTTCTCCAGATCCAGCAGGCATATCTTCTACTTTGCTAATTCTCCAAGCGTCCAAAGTAACAAATACACGTACTTCAGAAGAAGAATCTTTTTGCCATTCTCTACCTCTAAGGTTGAAGAATACCTCGATTTTATCTCCAGGTTGGAATCCGTCAATCAGATTTACTCTGTCTTGAACAGATTGAAACTGAATTACCTGTGGGTATTGTTCTTGTGTTTCAATTACAAATTCTCTCTTTTTAAATCGCTCGCTGATTTCTTGTACATCGCTTACGCGCTTAAGGATTCCCTCAACTTTAAATGGCTCCATATCTTTGGTCTCTAATTTCTGTTCAACTTGTCAATCAATAAGCTCATCCAAGCTTCTTTTACTCGATCGTCTTCTAGTAGTTCTTTAGCAAAATAATGCAACTGTTCCCTCATTTCCTCATCTTCAGAACAATTATCTAGGAGATTGCAAATCTCCGAATTTTTTTTCCAATTATCAACTTCTTCGGCAGAAGGAAGGCTTTCAACATTCCCTAATTTACCCAAGTCATTTCCTGTTAATATGAATGAATTGCGGATTCTTGCTGGGATTGCGTCAATTCCAATTCCCTTATTTAAAATTGGTTTTACAACCTCAAAAAGTGCATTGTCGGATGCTCTACAATAGGTATCTCCACCCATTCTACCCACAAGATCAATTTTATTTGGGTCAATTTTCCCTAAGTCATCCAAAATGGCTTCACTGATATGTGCATGTACCACTTCGCAAATTACCAGGTTTCCTGCTCCTCCTTCTTCACCCAAGGCAATAACTTCTTTTACTATGCACTCAAATTGCGCAGGAGATTCCGCTACCCTAAATGGTTTAACTTTTTCAGAAGCCAATTGAGTAAGTCCAGCTTTGGAAAACTCATTAACTCCTTTATCATATTCTGTGCTTGAAAGTGATGTCTGTTGCACAATATCATACGATACAACATTGATAACAACCTCTTTTGTTGCCAGAGCATTCTCCAAGCTATGTTTGGTCGTATTGTTCCTAACTCTCCTTGCAGGTGAAAAAATCAAAATAGGAGGGTTGGCGCTAAATACATTAAAGAAACTAAATGGACTTAGATTTGGGTTTCCATCTAGATCTACAGTACTTGCCAATGCTATAGGTCGTGGTCCAATAGCTCCTAATAAATATTGATGCAAGTCTTTGGTTGCAACAGTTTTTGGATCGATGCTAAGCATAATGGTTGTTTATTTCTTTTTTATATTTTCGGGAAATTACGATAATATCAATTAGTTCACAAGGGATTTATCGAGGATTAAATCCATGTCAATTGTTTTTTTGTAGAGGTTGGTATTGGCGATCTTTACGTTCACTTTATCACCAAGTCTAATCTGGTGACGGGTCGTTTGTCCTTCGACCACATAGTTTTTAGTATCAGCGATATAGTAATCTTGTTTGATGGCTCTTAATGGAACCATACCCTCACATTTATTTTCAACAATCTCCACATAAAGTCCCCATTCAGTAACGCCACTTACCACTCCTTCAAATATGACATCCTTTTTGTCTTCGAGGAATTTTACCTGCATATATTTTGTAGAGCTACGCTCGGCATCACTGGCTAATTTCTCCATACTTGAACTGTGCTTGCAAGCAAATTCGTACTGGTCAGCACCTGGAGAAGACCCACCTTCTAAATAGTGTTGAAGAAGTCTATGAACCATCACATCCGGATACCTTCTGATAGGTGATGTGAAATGGCTATAATAGTTGAATCCTAAACCATAGTGACCAATATTTGCTGTGCTATACTTTGCTTTACTCATAGAGCGCATAGCTAGTGTTTCTACCATTTGAGCAAAGGGCGAATTTTTCACCTCCGCAAGCAAGCTATTTAAGCTAGTGCTCAGTTGTCCTCCCTCTGTTTTTAAGCTAAATCCAAATTGATTTACAAATTGAGAAAAAGAGTTGATTTTATCTGGGTCAGGTTTGTCGTGAATACGGTAAACAAATGTTTTCCCACTTGGATCACCATTCATTTTTGCACCTATAAAAGAGGCCACCTGTTTATTGGCAAGTAGCATATATTCTTCTATCAATTTATGGGCATCTAAAGAATGCTTGAAAAATACTTTTGTTGGGTTAGATTCCTCGTCTAAGTGAAATTTCACTTCAGCTTTATCAAAGGAGATAGCGCCAGCTTTCATCCTTTTTTCTCGCATAATTTTTGCGAGTCTGTCAAGTGTTAACAGCTCTTCCTCATACTCACCACTTTTATCTTCTATCACTTTCTGCGCCTCCATATAGGTGAATCGGTGATCGGAATTAATCAGTGTTCTCCCAAACCATTGTTTTTTAATGATGGCTTTATCATCCATTTCGAAAACAGCAGAGAAACATCGTTTAGTTTCGTTAGGTCTAAGTGAACAAAGCTTATTGGATAAGCTTTCGGGAAGCATCGGAACAACTCTATCTACAAGATAAACGGAGGTTGCTCTTCTAAAGGCTTCTTCTTCTAGAACTTCACTTTGATCCAGGTAATAGGACACATCAGCAATGTGAATACCTATTTCCCAATTACCATTTTCCAATTTTTGAAAGGAAATGGCGTCATCAAAATCCTTAGCATCATCTGGGTCAATGGTGAAGGTGCAAATATCTCTAAAGTCTCTTCTGTTTTGTAAGTCATCCTCGGTAAGTTCTTCCGTGAATTTTTCAGCTTCAGCTTCTAATTCTTTGTCAAACTTCGATGGTAGGCCGAACTCAGCTAGAATAGCATGGATTTCAACTTCGTGATCTCCGGCATCTCCTAATACTTCGATTACTTCACCAAACGGATTTTTAGCTTTCTCCGGCCAGTCCAATAATTTTACAATGGCTCTTTGACCATTTTTGGCCCCATTCAATTTACTACCGTGAATGAAGATATCTCTCCCTACTCTTTCTGTAGTAAGGAATGCATTCCCGTTAAAGGTTTCAATGATTCCCAAATAATTGGCTCTAGCTCTTTCGACGATGTTTACAACTTCACCTTCAGCTTTTTTACCCCTTCCGGCATGGCGGAAAATGGCTACTTCAACCTTATCGCCGTTTAAAGCTTTATTTAAATTTTTGGAAGAGATATAAATATCGTCTCCATTTTCATTTAAAAAATAGGCAGATCCAGATTTAATCAGATCTATTTTACCAATTAGGCGTTCCGCTTCACTTCCTTGTTCAACGATTCGGTATTTACTATTCGCTCTTTCTTCAATGGTTCCAGAGACCACATAATTGCGAAGGTGAAATCCGATCAGGTCTTTGGCAGATCTGTCCTTTATTTTTATCCCTTTAGCAATTTGTTTGGAGGAGAAAGATTGATTGGGGTACTTATATAAGAAAGCTAGTATTTTATTTTTCAATCCTTTGTCAGGTCTACTTTTACTAAGCTTACTTTTAAACTTTTTTCTTTTTGTCATATTCTGTTTGTAATAGCCAAGCTATTGTTGTGTTTTGTCCGAAATATATATGGATACAGATGACTATTGAATTGATTGAATATAGTTATTTACTGCAAAAGTAATGGATTTAGATTAGATAAAGTTCCAAATGGACTAAAATTCTGAATTTGATGGATTTACTTCCGTTTTTGGATAGGGTTGAAGCTTGAAAATAGGAAACAAAAAAACCGAATCGGTATTCCGATTCGGTTTAAATAATTAATTCATTAAACTTGCTTGTTTTGGAAGATTCCAAAAACTTTAGCGTTAATGATTAAAATGTTTTAGAGTATCTCCCGTTTTTTGGACCTAAACTTCCCGTAAGAATTCTAATGAAGTCAATAAGTGTCCAGATTCCAAATCCTCCAAATGTTAGGATCTGTACGATACCTTGCCATGTATAACCTAGGTAAAATCTGTGGATACCAATAATCCCAACTAACCAGCAAATTATTGCAGCCACTATTTGGCTTTTCCCACTATTACTGGCTGGTAGAGCTGCTGCTTCAGCATTAGCTTCATTATTTACTTGGATGGCTTCTTGATTAATGCCGATAGCTTCAAAAGAGCTTGTTGATGTTTTTTGTTGAGATACTTCAACTAAGTTCTTTTTTACAGGAATAGCTGCCTCAACATTGTTTGTTGCGCCAATGGCGAACATAAGACCTAATGATAGTAATATTTTTTTCATAAAAAAATGTTTAATTTCGCTCTAATATAAAATTTTTATGAAAAAATATATACTGTTTGTGCTCATTTCCTATTTCACTTCTTCTGTTTATGGTCAGGTTCGGTACGATTTAATGGGCGTATTGGAATTGGATTCTGTCAATTTGATCAGTTATCAGTTGCAATTAGAGGTTTATGAAGACGGAACTATTGAAGGTTATTCAGTTTCAGATATTTTAGGTTATGATGAGACAAAATCCAAAATCGTAGGAACGTTGAACCCTGAGAATCAAACGCTACTTATAAAGGAGACGGAAATGATATATACAAAGTCAGGTTTCAATGAGGATATTTTTTGTAACCTGGAGTATGCATTGAAAATAAAGGATTTGAAATCCAGTATTTCCACTAGATTTTGGAGTAAATACCCGGATGGATCCAGCTGTATAGAGGGGAATTTAAATTTAAGAAATGCTCATAAGGTTCAAAAAAAGTTGGATCAATTGATGGCAATTATGGAGCGTAAGACAGAAAAAGGGAAAATATCTCAGGAGGAATTTACGGAAATAAAAAAGGTGCTGCCTCCGGCCAAAATAAAGCCCATAATAATTGGAAGCAATGAGCAATTAAATGTTCCCTGGAAAAAATCCACTGCAAATTTGACTATTTGGGATGCTGCGAATGAAGATGGGGACAAAATATCGGTTTATCTTAATGATGAAGTCTTAATTTCTCAAACCATTAAAAATGAGAAAACCATTATTCCCATTAGTTTTAATACAGGGAAAAATCAGATCAGGATAGTTGCTTTAAATGAAGGAGATGTAGCCAGGAATACAGTGTCTTTTGAATTGAATTATAAGATGAAAAATATTCGTATTAATTCAGAATTGAAAACAAATGAATCTTCGCTTATCAATATCTACTGTAGACCTGAATAAGAGTTGTTTTTGTCTAATTAGTTTTATAGGATTGAATCGCTGACGGCTAATAATCAGGCTTGAATCCCCTAATCGATATAGAAATCGTACTTTTGCAAAAACAATTTTGAGGTGAGTAAGAATAAGTTAATGAAATTTGCTGAAATGGAAGGTTTTGCACATGCCATTCAGCCAAATTTGGAAGAGCTAAATAAAGGATTTGATTTAAAGGGAAACTGGAACAAAGTGTTTTTCAAAAATGATAAGCCTATCGTATTGGAATTGGGCTGTGGAAAGGGTGAATATACGGTTGCCTTAGCTGAAAAGTACCCAGAAAAGAATTTCATTGGAATTGATCTTAAAGGATCAAGAATGTGGAATGGCGCAAAAAAAGTACTTGAAAAGGGACTGGATAATGCAGCTTTTCTACGTTTTCATATTGAAGAGATACTATCTTGTTTTGGTCAAAATGAAGTAGACGAAATCTGGATTACTTTCCCCGATCCACATATCAAATACAGAAGAAGAAAAAAGCGTCTGACGCATCCGCTATTTCTGGAGAAATACAAGCAAATATTAAAACCAGAAGGGATTGTACATCTAAAAACAGATTCTGCATTCCTACACGGATACACTAGAGGAGTATTGGAGGTCCTGGAACATCCTATTTTGGATTGTACACATAACTTGTACGAATCAAGGAAGGATTGGGATTTGTTGGAGATAAAGACCTATTATGAGAATTTATTCTTTAGTAAAGGATTTCCGATAACCTATATTCAATTCCAATTGAATAGAGACTAAATAACATGTCAAAAAACGTCAATACATACGAGTTGATTTATGAAATCGTTCGGAAAATTCCTGTAGGAAGAGTAACCAGCTATGGGGCCATTGCTAAATGTATTGGATTAAGTAGATCAGCACGATTGGTAGGTTGGGCATTAAAAAGTAGTGCCGGCGTGAATATTCCGGCTCATCGTGTTGTGAATAGGTTGGGGATATTGTCTGGGAAACATCAATTTTCCGGCACCAACTTAATGCAGGAACTGTTAGAGAGTGAGGGCGTGAAAATAGAAAATGATCGGGTAGTAGATTTCAAAACTGTTTTTTGGAATCCTATGGATCATTTGTCTTTTGACAATATTTAGTATTGATTCATGCTTAAATTGGCTTCAGCTGCTTTGTTTGCAGTAAGATAGCATTTCAATGTTCTTGCATCCTATAAATCTTCTTACATGATTTTTGACATGGTAGATACAGCTATTATTAGTAACTTTGTGCGAATTATTCTACCTGTCCGATGAAAATAAGCAAAGACCAAGTACTAGACGCATTAAAAGGCGTGAAAGCTCAAGGGTCACAAGAGGATCTTGTGAAATTAGGAGCTGTAAGAAATATTGTCATTTTTGGCACTGAAGTAATGTTGGATGTTGTTACAACAAATCCAACTTTGCAGGCTAAGAAGAAATTGGAAGTAGATATTCTAAAGGCTATCCACGAACATGTTTTTGAAAAAGCGGTGGTTAAGGTGAACTTAATCGTTGAGAAGAAAGAAGAACCGGTGGAGCCTGTAAAGGCAGATGTGCTTCCAGGAGTAAAAAATATAGTAGCCATCGCCTCTGGTAAAGGAGGAGTTGGAAAATCTACATTGAGCGCCAATCTTGCTTGTAGTTTAGTGAAGCAAGGGTTTAAGGTGGGATTGGTAGATGCCGATATTTATGGGCCATCTATTCCAATCATGTTCGATGTAGAGCAAGAAAGACCACTAGCTGTAGAGGTTGATGGTAAGAAAATGATAAAACCAATTGAAAGTTATGGCGTAAAAATGCTGTCCATAGGATTCTTCTCAGAACCAAGTAAAGCGGTTGTATGGAGAGGACCAATGGCATCAAAAGCCTTGAATCAATTGTTAAGAGATACCAACTGGGGTGAGTTAGATTTTCTATTGATCGACCTTCCTCCAGGAACAAGTGATATTCACCTTTCTTTGGTGCAGACGGTTCCGGTTACTGGAGCAGTTGTAGTAAGTACGCCACAAAGAATTGCCTTGGCAGATGCTAAGAAAGGGGTGAGTATGTTCCAAATGGATGAAATTAAAGTGCCAATTTTAGGTTTAGTAGAGAATATGGCATTTTTCACTCCAGAAGAATTACCAGAGAATAAATATTATATCTTTGGAAAAGATGGGATAAAAAATCTTGCAGAAGATCTAAAAGTTCCATTTTTGGGAGAAATTCCTATCGTGCAAAGTATTCGCGAAGCGGCAGATGCAGGTCGTCCAGCGGTATTACAAGAGGGAACAGCAATTGCAGATTCTTTCTTGAGCTTGTCAGCTGCATTGGTACAGCAAGTTCAAGCAAGAAACAAAAACTTAGATCCGACAAAAGTATTGGAAATCACCAATATGGATGGATGTTCGTAAATTTGAACAATTATGATAGCTTCTGAACAAGCATTATTGGAGAAAGTAGAAAAGGCACTTTCTGAAGTTCGACCTTATTTGAAGTCGGATGGAGGAGATATAACTTTGATTGAAATTACAGCTGACAATGTGGTGAAGGTACAACTTCATGGTTCATGTGTTGATTGTAATGTAAATCAAATGACGTTAAAAGCAGGAGTAGAATCGACTATTAAGAAGTACGCTCCAGAAATTTTACGTGTTGAAAAAATAAATGCCTAATTGGATCGATCCACAGATATGACAACAAAAGAACAATTAGATCAGGTAACCATATTGTTGGCGGGTGATTCCGGTGATGGTATTCAGCTTACTGGTAGTCAATTTACTCAAACAACAGCCTTGTTTGGGAATGATCTTAGTACTTTTCCAGATTTCCCAGCGGAAATACGAGCTCCGATGGGTACATTAGCTGGAGTTTCTGGTTTTCAAATCCATTTTGGAAGTTCAGAAATTTATACACCTGGTGACCTATGTGACGTATTGGTGGCCTTTAATGCTGCAGCCTTGAAAAAAAATCTTGATAGGCTGAAGGATAGAGGAATAATAATATGTAACACGAGTGGATTTGATAAAAGAAACTTAAGGTTGGCACAATATGAGGAGAATCCTCTGTTGGAAGAGACTTTAAGAGAGAATTATCAGCTGATAGAAATTGACGTTACCAAAATGACTAGGGATGCTTTGTCTGAAAGTGGATTAAGCCCTAAAGATAGAGATCGTAGTAAGAATATGTTCGTTCTTGGATTTATCTATTGGTTATTTGGTAGACCCATGAAAGGGACGATTGACTTTCTAGACAGTAAGTTTAAAAAGAATCCAGCGGTTGCTCAGGCAAATATAAAAGTACTTAAGGCGGGGTATTATTACGGGGATACTGTAGAGGCAATTCCAAGTACCTTCGAAATTAGTCCTGCAAAAATGCCTAAAGGAACCTACCGAAATATAATGGGAAATCAAGCAGCGGCCATTGGACTAGTTGCTGCATGTAAGAAAGCTGGCTTGCCACTTTTCTTTGGTGGATATCCTATTACCCCAGCTACCGATATTTTGCAAGAGTTGGCAAAGCATAAAAACTTCAATGTTAAAACATTCCAAGCGGAAGATGAGATAGCAGGTATTTGTACTGCAATTGGGGCTTCTTTTGGAGGGTCCTTGGGTGTAACTGCATCTTCAGGTCCGGGAATCGCTTTGAAGGGTGAAGCAATGGGCTTGGCAATCATGTTAGAATTGCCACTAGTAATAATTAATGTTCAGCGTGGAGGTCCTTCTACAGGTTTGCCTACTAAAACAGAACAATCTGATCTTTTTCAAGCAATGTATGGTAGAAATGGGGAAGCTCCAATGCCTATTCTTGCGGCAGGATCACCGAAAGATTGTTTTGAAACAGTATATGAAGCATGCAAGCTGGCAATTGAACATATGACACCAGTAATGGTGCTTTCTGATGGGTATATAGCAAACGGAGCAGAGCCATGGAGATTTCCAAACGCTACGAGCTTAGCAGAGATAGATACTAAATTTGTCGACGTGGAGAAAGCAGATAGCTTTAAACCATATGGTCGTGATGAAAATTTGGTAAGGGAATGGGCAATTCCTGGGATGAAAGGATTCGAGCATAGAATTGGTGGTCTTGAAAAAGAATTGGAGACAGGGAATGTGTCTTACGATGCTAAGAACCATCAGACTATGGTAAATATCCGTGCTGAAAAAGTAGATAAAATAGCCAGTATCATTCCTAAGATAACTCCTGATAGTGGAGAGTTAAATGGTAAGTTGGCTGTTCTCGGTTGGGGATCAACTTATGGTGCCATCAAAACAGCTGTTAGAGCCTTGATTCTTGAAGGATTGGATGTTGCGCATATTCATTTAAGACATATTCATCCTATGCCAGAAAACTTGGAGGAAGTCTTAAAATCATATGACCATATATTGATTCCAGAATTGAACAATGGTCAATTAATTAAAATGATCCGTGAAAAATTCCTGATCGACGCTAAAGGGCTATCAAAGGTGGAAGGTAATCCATTTGCCTCAGGTGAAATTAAGGAAGCGATCAAAGCATATTACCTATGATGGAAGTACAATCACAAGAGGAAAAAGCAAAAAAACCAGCATTGAAAGCTAAGGATTTTGCATCCGACCAAGATATTAAATGGTGTCCGGGCTGTGGTGACTATGCCATTCTAAAACAAATGCAATCGGCTTTACCTGAGATAGGTATTAAAAAGGAAGATATCGTTTTTGTTTCAGGGATTGGATGCTCGTCAAGGTTTCCGTATTATATGAATACTTTTGGAATGCACAGTATTCACGGTAGAGCTACAGCAGTTGCTGCTGGATTGAAGGCGGCTAGGCCTGATCTAAGCACATGGATTATTACGGGTGACGGTGATGCTCTATCGATTGGTGGAAATCATTTGATTCACCTGCTTAGAAGAAATCCTAATGTGAATATTATGCTGTTCAATAACCAGATTTATGGATTGACTAAAGGACAATATTCACCTACTTCTGAATTGGGAAAGGTTACAAAAACTACTCCTTCAGGAAGTATTGATCATCCTTTTAATCCTTTATCGGTATGTCTTGGTGCTGGGGGGACTTTTATTGCAAGAGCAATGGATAGAGACCCAAAAGCACTAAAACAGTTGATAATTGAAACACATCAGCATAAAGGAAGTTCTTTATTAGAAATATATCAGAACTGTCCAATATTCAATGATGGTGCATTTTCAGCATTCACGGATAAAGAAACCAAGAAAACAGATACCGTTTACTTAAAGCATGGGGAGCCATTGATCTTTGGTGACAAGTCTCAATTTGGTATTAAGCTGGACGGAATAACTCCTGTTATCGTAAATCTTGAAGAAGAAGGAGTTGAAGGATTGTGGATTCATGATGAAAAGGATAAAACCAAAGCTTATATCTTAACTCAGTTATTCGATGACCCTAAATTAGGAGGTCACTTACCTAGACCATTTGGTATTTTCTATAAAGAAGATAGGTTCTGTTATGAAGATGCTATGCAGGCTCAGGTTGACCACGACCTAGAAATAAAAGGTGAAGGGGATTTAGATGCTTTACTTTCTGGTAATAATACTTGGGTAGTAGACTAAATACTATTTCTAAATTATACTAAAAAGGTCCCATTTTATGATGGGGCCTTTTTTTGTTGGCTATTATCTAGCGCATAAAATGCTAATCTGTAAAACGGTATGTTTGACTGTATTATATAAATAAAGATTATGACGCGAGCTAGCTTACCGGTTATACTGATCTTAATGTTTTTTTCCATTATTGGCTGTAGTGATAAAGACAGTAAGGATACTTCAAGACTGACTCTTGAATTGAGACATACTGTAGATGGGGAACCCCTTATTTTCAATACAGAACTTTATGAAAATGAAGCCGGAAATTCATATAAAGTGACCGGATTGCGGTATTATCTGTCTGGTATAAAATTGTGGAATGGAGATCAACTGATGTATACTTCGGAAGAAATTTTCTATATCGATGGAGAGGAAGAAATAACAAAATTAGAATTGGAAGGGGTTGAAGAAGGTGAGTATTCTTCTATGACTTATTTAATTGGGATTGTTGATGAGGAAAATATAATAGGAAATTTACCAAATGAAGATATCCATGATCAAATGGTATGGCCGGAACCAATGGGTGGAGGTTATCACTTCATGAAAATGGAAGGATACTATTACGATGAAAACAATGAACAATTCGGTTTCGCAATCCACCAAGGAACTTCCATTGGGAGAATCGAAGGAGAACTAGTAGGGGATTTCTCTTATTTTGAAGAGGACAACAATTTGAAGTTAAATTGTAATATGAACAACTTATTTGATGAACCTGAAGTATACAATTTTGAAATCGACGGAGCACATACTATGGGAGTTGAGTATTTGATGGGGAAAATAGCCCAAAATGGAGCTGACATTCTAGAGTTTGATAATTGATGATGTATTTTGCTCTAGGTTTGGAAGGCTGAACCTTGGTCCTGAGAGAGCCATTGGTATTTGTTCTTTCAAATCTAGTGCTCTTTGAGATGTGGAAAGGGTAGTTCCGTCTAGTCGCCTAGCTAGATATTCTTGTTCTGTTTGTCCGGGGCTTGGAACTAACAAAAGTCTTTTATTGAAATGAAGGATGTCCATTAAACTGGAATATCCCGATCTGCAAATAATAAGTCTTGCTTGCTTGATTTCATTCTGGAGTCTATCGCTACTGGCGAACGAAACATAGCTAATATGCTTGGGAAGGTTCTTTTCTTCCTCTGTTTTATTTAACTTCCCTCCAAGAACAACAAATTGATAGTCTGTTAATTCATTTATCTGATCCAAGATCTCTTGTTCCAATTTCGTTCTGTGCGGTTCGATGCCGGATAATAGTACTAAAACAGTGCGTTCCTCACTGTGGTTTAATGGCGCTTTTAATCTGCTCAACCAGCCTATATACGTACTGTTTTTGAGCGGTTTTTTTGGGTGGGACAATTTTCCAGCCAGACTATGTTCCTCTTCTGCTACATCAGGAATCCATATCTGGTCAAAGGATCTCATGAAATATTGGTGAAGTAAAGTAGCCGGATTTAGGAATGATCCCAGTGGGCTTTTAATTTGGACTTGGTGACTGATATAGATAGATGATATTGAATCATGGTACGCTCCCAATCTATTATCTGAGATAACCACATCAATATTGTTTTTAAAAACAATATCTTTTAGTGCTTTATGCTCTTCCCTTATTTTGAATAAAAGCTTTGGGAGTTGGATCAATACACTTAGCCAAATGGGGAGTGATTTCCAGTATTTAATTTGATAGTCAGGTAAGGAATCCAGTTTAAATTGAGGAAGCTCTTTATTCAAAAAAGTGTAGGCTTCCCCAGAACTGGCAAGTATAATTTGGTGACCTTGATTATGCAATTCCAAGGCAATTGGAATACAACGTGCGGCATGTCCTAATCCCCAATTCAGAGGGCAGATTAATACCTTACGTTTTTCCATAACTAGACCATTAATTTCCAAATAATCGCAATTGTTCCCACGGTGAAACAGTAATATGCGAAATGTTGCAGTTTCGCCCTTTTCACAATCCTAATCATCCACTGACAGGCTATTAATCCTGATATAAAGGCTGCTAAAAACCCTACGATTAAAGCTAAACTACTAATATTCTCTGCGCCTGAAGTTTGTTCAATTTCTACATAATCCTTCACTTTTAAAGCTACGGCTCCTAAAATGGGAGGTAAAACCATCAAAAATGAAAATTTTGCAGCTTTTTCCCTATTGACTCCGAGCAATAAAGAGATTGCAATAGTGGTCCCGCTTCGGCTGATTCCAGGTAGAATAGCGACGGCTTGCGCTAACCCCACAATTCCGGCATTCTTGAAATTAACTTCTCCAGATTTTTCTTTTGCTTTAGTGGTTAGGTAAAGTAAAATTCCGGTAACCAAAAGCATACACCCAACCAATAATATTTGGCCTTCAAAAAAGGATTCTATCTCATCTTCTAAAAAGAACCCCACTAGTCCAACAGGGATCATGGAAAGAATGATTTTTGCGGAATAGGAAGTACCTTCATTCCATTTGAAGGCGAATAGTTCTTTCAGAATAGAGATTATATCCTTTCTAAAAATCACTAATGTGCTCAAGGCTGTAGCTCCATGAACTACTATACTAAATAATAAAGGATCCTTTACTTGTACGTTTAGGATTTCCTTTCCCAATTCAATATGACCACTACTACTTACAGGTAAAAACTCGGTTAAGCCTTGTATGATACCAAGTATAAGTGCTTCTAGTATACCCATGTTTATTTTTTATCTCGATAAAAAATAGCGTATGTATCTATAATTAATCCAGCAACAATCAGGATTGGAGCAAGTGTTATTCTTGAAAAGCTAAATATTTCAGGATTGTAGCTTACGCCATCAGTAGATCCTCCACCTTGCATTAGTAAAAAACCAATAAGGCTCACAGCAATACCAATTAGTAATATTTGATAATTCTTTTTAGCAAAAACAAAATCTTTGTTCTCTTCCATATTTATAGTTTTAAAAGTGTAAAGCAGCGCTTTTTAAGTTAAGGTATTTTCTAACTGAGAAATAGGTGCAAATCCATGAGATAATTATTCCAGTGGATAATATGATTCCTGCAATTGCACCTAGGTATTGCATATTTTCCAAAAGGGAGAAGCTTAAAATTTGTTTCTCCAGGAATAGTAAGGCTCCTCCAAGCATCAAACAAGCAATTATAGAGGCTATCAAGGCCTGAGTAAAGCTAGTTTTAAGAAATGGCTTACGAATAAAACTACTAGTAGCTCCTACGAGCTGCATGGTCTTAATGGTAAATCGTTTAGAGTAAATGGCTAAACGAATGGCGTTGTTTATCAGAGATACTGCAATCAGTAGAAAGACAGAGCAAAAAGCCAATAAAGCCAAGCTGATTTTTTTAATATTTTTGCCAATTGTATAAATGGCGGACTTTTGGTAAACGACATCCTTTACTATTTTGTTTGCCAAAATTTCTTGCTCAATTCTATTCAGATTCTCGATGTTTACAAAGGAGGATCTGAAATTAATATCAACGGCGTCAAAAAGGGGATTGAAATCGAGTAATTCAAGGAAATTTTCACCCAAATAGGGCTCCATATTTTTCGCAGCTTCTTCCTTACTGATATGTTCTATAGATTTAATTTCCTTCATCTGTTGAAGTTTCTTTTCAAAAGCCCGAGTATCTACTTCCTTTGCTGTCGGGTCTAGGAATGCTGTGAAAGTTATTTGTTCCTTGACTTGATTGGAAAAGGAATAGGTAAATAACAAAACAACGCTTAAAAGACCAACCATAAATAGTACTAATGAAATACTCACTATCACTGATAAGTAAGCTGTCCTTAGTCTATTTTTGTTGAATGTATCTTTTTTAGAATTCATATGCCGTTAAAGATTGTAAAATTAAATTAAGAAATCTTTATTTTGAACGGTAATATTCTCTTATACTTATTGGAAAAGGATCCATTAATACAGTGAAAATTACTTCTCAATGTCATAAAAATAAAAAAAGCCTTGGTTTCAAGGCTTATAAGATGTTTTTTTCTTTTTTAATTATTTCGAATTCGAACAAGTTCTGCAGATGTTTAATCATTTTCTCTTTCACTTCATCCTCTTCTACGGGCCTATTTAGCTCCAGGTGTAATGATGTAACAGCCTTGTCGGTAATCCCGCAAGGTACAATATTGTTGAAGTAAGATAAGTCTGCATTTAAATTGAAGGCTAGTCCATGCATGGTTACCCATCTACTTGCTCTTACTCCAAATGCACAAATTTTTCTAGCTCTAGGATTGTCCCAGTCTAACCAAACTCCAGTAGAACCTTTAATTCTTCCTGATTCAATTCCATATTCTTTAAGGGTCAATATAACAGCTTCCTCAAGAAATCTAAGATATTTGTGTATATCTGTAAAGAATTGATCCAAGTCGAATATAGGATAGATTACCATTTGTCCAGGTCCGTGGTACGTAATATCTCCTCCTCGGTTTATTTTATAAAAAGTGGCTTTCTTTTCCTGTAATTGAAGGCTGTTGATTAGCAAATTATCTTCACTTCCACTTTTTCCCAAAGTATAGACGTGAGGATGTTGGCATACCAATAAATAGTTTTGCAGAATGGTCTTATCATTTTCCTCACGATTTCTGTTTTCTGATTTTTCAGTCAACAGTCCGCCAAAAATTTTCTCTTGATAGTTCCAGGCTTTCAAGTAATCTACTTCGCCTAAATCTTGTAGAATAACCTTTTTCATAATTCGCTTATTTTGCCAATTCTGATTTTAAGAAATCAATCACTTTTACTTCAACAGGGTCCACATTTCTCAATTCCGATAAAAAGAAAGATGCCCAGTCACCGAAATGGATCCAGTACAAGCTATTTTGTATTTGGTTTTCACCCATTGCTGTGATAGTGATAGGGTTTTTGGCGTATTTCCCTATAATCTCCAAGCAGATTTTCGTTCTAGTCAAAATACGCTCACTGTCATTATTGTTGGCCAAAAAGACAACTTGGTGATCAGAATTCTTTGTCCATCCTACCAATTCATTATGATTCATCTCTGGAATGATATGGTGCCATAGAAGAATTTTTGCATTTTCGTTTAGCTGTTGTCTAAAACGAACAGTGATTCCTTCGTATCCGTCCATTCCATAAAGAATAGGCGTTTTCCCTTCCAATGATTTAGCGAAAGACAGTGCGTCAGTTTGTATCGCTTTCTCATTTGCTTCTATAGTCTCAATACTTTTTATCCAGTCCGCTTTGAATCCATTAGAAATGATTTCATGGAAATTCAAAATATACATCAATCCCGTTAATGAATATGCGAGCATTGCTCTAGGTTGATTTCCTCCAGGGACAATCATATAATCTATACCTTGAGATTTGGCTATTTCTACCACCTCTCCGCCAGAACTTATGCAACATATTTTAGCATTTGCAGCAATGGCCTGTTTTAATGCTTGAAGTGTTTCTTCCGTATTCCCAGAATAGGATGAGATAATCACCAAGGTATTTTCACCAACAAATGCTGGAATCTCATAGGTCTTATTGATGGTGATGGAAACTTTAGCGTCCAATTTTGTTAAATCTTGAACGATCGTTCCACCAATTCCCGATCCACCAAGTCCTGAAATCAAAACATTTTGAATATCCGTTGTATGTTGGTTGAAAATTGCCGCTTGAGCTATGGATGTAGCCTCCTTTAATTGTTGGGTAAAAGAGCCGATTATTTCTTTCATCTATGAATATCGTTTTACTAGGTAATAGGTCTTCGAATATTTATTCTAACCCCAAATTTATTCAGGGCAGAAACAAAGGTTGGCAAGTTACGAAAATAATAGCTTAATGGTGGGGTATTATTCAGGATTCTACGGAATTAAATGAGCTGATTCTAGTAGCTTTCCTGTTGAAAATTCTTAGGAATACCGATTAGTTTCTTATATTTGTTATAATTGGTTATAAATAGGGACTGGTTATCTCTATTTAAGGTTAGTATTAATAATTATCAATTAAATTTTAATAGAATATAGCCGTATAGATAAGCAAACTTGTAAAGTAATTCATATGAGGGCTGTGATGAAAATCACGGCCCTTATTTTTTTTCATAAAGTAAAACTTAATTGAATGCATGGGCTTGTGGACAACTATCCCAAAAGTATTTCATATTTTTGCTTTTTTATTAGCATAATAGCCTAAATCACATGGAATACAGGTATCAAGATATAGAGAAGAAGTGGCAAGCGTTCTGGCAGCAAAATAAAAGTTTTGCCGTACAGAATGGAGGAGATAAACCAAAGTTTTACGTTTTGGATATGTTCCCTTACCCATCGGGTGCCGGATTACACGTAGGACATCCACTAGGGTATATTGCATCAGACATTTATGCAAGATATAAACGTCTAAAAGGATTCAATGTTCTTCATCCTATGGGATTTGATGCATTTGGTTTGCCGGCTGAGCAATACGCCATCCAAACTGGGCAACATCCATCCATCAGTACCAACATCAATACTGATAGGTATGTATCTCAATTAAATAAAATTGGTTTTTCTTTTGATTGGGATAGAACGTTTAAGACTACTGAACCGGATTATTATAAGTGGACTCAGTGGATTTTCCTTGAATTATTTAATTCTTGGTACAATAAAGAAATCGATAAAGCGGAAGCTATCGATACCTTGATTGAAAAGTTTGAAACTGGTGGTTCGCAATCAGCGAAGGGAGATGGCTCTTTTGAGAGTAGTTTTACAGCTGAGCAATGGAAGGCTTATACAGAAAAGCAGAAAGAAGGAATACTTCAGGAGTTTAGATTGGCTTTTCGTTCTTTAGGAGCGGTGAACTGGTGTCCTGAATTGGGAACTGTTTTAGCTAATGATGAAATAAAGGATGGATTATCCGAACGTGGAGGTCACCCTGTTGTGAAGAAAAAAATGTGGGGTTGGTCTATGCGTGTTTCTGCTTATGCCGATCGCTTATTGAAAGGACTGGAGGAGTTAGATTGGAGTCCAGCTTTAAAAGAACAACAGAAGAACTGGATTGGAAAATCCAAAGGAGCGAAAGTATTCTTTGATATTAAAGACCACGAAGAGCTTTCTATAGAGGTGTTTACTACACGACCGGATACTATTTACGGTGTTACCTTTATGACTTTAGCTCCAGAGAGTGATCTTATTGATACGATCGTCACGGAAGAATATAGGGCGAAAGTTCAGGCATATGTTGAAGTAGCCAAGAATAGATCGGAAAGAGAACGTCAAACTGAAGTGAAAAATATTACCGGGGTATTTACCGGGGCTTATGCTAAGCATCCGCTTTCAGGGGATTTAATTCCAATCTGGGTAGGTGATTATGTATTGGGCTCATATGGTACCGGAGCAGTAATGGCGGTTCCTGCACATGATAGTAGGGATTTTGCTTTTGCTCGCCATTTTAAAATTCCAATTATTCAGGTAATAAGCAAGGATGGATCTGAAGCGGAGGTTTTAGAGGATGCCTTCGAAGAGAAAGGTGGTGTTTTGATCAATTCTGCTATTTTGAATGGTCAAAAAGTAAAGCAAGCGACCAAAACTATATTATCTGAATTATACGATAGAGAAATAGGAGAAGCGCGTACTAACTTTAGGTTGAGAGATGCAGCTTTCAGTAGACAGAGATATTGGGGAGAACCGATTCCAATTTATTATGAAAATGGAATAGCCAAGGCTATGGATGTAGAATCCTTGCCTTTGGAGCTTCCTGAAGTGGATCAATATAAGCCTACTTCAGAAGGTGAGCCGCCATTAGCTAGAAGTAAAGATTGGTTCGTGAATGATTGCCCTATTGAGGCGAGCACTATGCCTGGATGGGCTGGTTCATCATGGTACCTTTTCAGGTATATGGATGCTCAAAATAATGAAGCTTTTGCCTCAAAGGAGGCTTTGGAATACTGGCAAAATGTAGATTTATATATTGGAGGGTCAGAACATGCTACAGGTCACCTGATCTATTCAAGGTTTTGGACTAAATTCTTATACGACAGAGGGCACTTGGTGGTTGAAGAACCATTTAAAAAGCTGGTTAACCAAGGAATGATATTGGGTAGAAGTAACTTTGTATATAGAATCAAAGATACCAATACATTTGTTAGTTTAAACCTAAAGGATCAACATGATACGATTCCAATGCATGTAGATGTGAATATGGTTAAGGATGATGTCCTGGATCAAAAAGCATTTAGCGCATGGAGAGAAGATCTTTTGGATGCAGAATTTATTCTTGAAGATGGTCTTTACCACTGTGGATCTGAGGTTGAAAAGATGAGTAAATCTAAATTCAACGTTGTAAATCCGGATGTTATCGTTGAGGAATATGGGGCTGATACTTTACGTATGTACGAAATGTTCTTAGGACCTATAGATCAAAGTAAGCCATGGAATACAAGTGGAATTTCTGGCGTATATAATTTCTTGAAGAAATTCTGGAGATTGTTCCATAGCACAGGAGAATTTGCTGTTTCAGAGGACGCACCTACTGCTGATGAGTTGAAGATATTACATAAGACCATTAAAAAGGCCGAAGAGGATGTTGAAGCATTTTCATTCAATACTTCGGTGAGTAATTTTATGGTTTGCGTAAATGACTTGCAAAAGTTGAAATGTAATAAGCGAGCGATCCTTGAGGATCTGATTGTTATTATTTCTCCATATGCACCACATATCTGTGAAGAATTATGGGAGAAGTTAGGACATGAAAACGGTGTATTGGATGCAACTTTCCCTACATTTAATCCGGCTCATCTAGTGGAAAGTCTTCATAAGTATCCAGTTTCATTCAATGGAAAGATGAGGTTTACCATAGAGTTGCCGGTCGATATGTCTAAAGATGAAATCGAAGCAGCGGTGATGAAACACGAGAAGACTGAACAGTATCTAAATGGAGGATCTCCAAAGAAGGTAATTATTGTTCCTAAACGAATTGTGAACTTTGTAATCTAATTGTAATTCAATTTGTTTGCGTAACTTTCTCTCAATGGTTTGAGAGAATGGAAGTTTATAAAGCATAGAATAGAAGCTCTGAATTTTTAATTAAATGAAGGGCTTCTTTGTTTTAAGGGAATACGATAATCCAAGTATAAAGCGACTTTGGAATAGCTTTTGTCTTGTATAGTGTAGATTTAAAACGACAATTATGTTTAAAGGGTTTTACTTAGGTCTTATTTTAGTTCTCTTGGGAACGATTACTTCTGAAGCGCAGCAATCAGCATTTCAGATAGGGGAGCGTTTGGACTTTAAGGTGAGGTATGGAATGATCAGTGCGGGATATGGGTCACTGGTTGTAGAAGGAACGCAAAAAGTAAATGACAAGATTACCTATCACATAGTTGCAAAAGGAAGGTCAGCTGGATTTTTTGATATGTTTTTCAAGGTAAGGGATACCTACCAGAGCTTTGTGGATACTACAAGTTTATTGCCTTTGGAGTTTATCAGAGATGTGGAGGAAGGGAATTACAAGGTAAAACAGCACGTTATATTTGATCAGGATAAGAAAATTGCAAAAAGTGAAGAGGACACCATCGATATTAATCCCATAACTCAGGATTTAATTTCCTTTGTGTACTATTTACGAAGCTTAGATCTGTCTAATATAAAAAAGGGAGATGAGGTACCCATCACTATATATCTTGATGACGAATTATTTGAAACCTATTTCAAATATGTTGGCGATGAAAAAATCAGAACAAAATTTGGTCGAGTAAATTGCATGGCTTTTGTCCCTAAAATGCAAACAGGAAGGATGTTTGAGGAACAGGAGGATTTAAAGGTTTGGGTTACAAAAGATAGAATGAAGTTGCCTATTAGAATTAAGTCTGACCTTATGATAGGTTCTATTAAAATGGATATCACTGGCTATGAAAATCTAGTAACTGAATTCAATCCAAAATAAATTCTTAGAACATTATATTATTTGTATTATTATTAGAATACATGCAAATGAGTTTGATTTATTGAAAATTGAAATTATGGGTGAAAAAATACTAAAATTCACCCCAGCTCTTGTATAGATTTGATAAATTGCGGAAGCTAATATTTTATCAGAAATGGACTTAGAGAACCAAGAGCTTTTAGATATACTTAAGAAATTAGATAAGAAGTATACGGATACTGGTCAGGACCTTACCTCATATTTGGAAGGTCTTTATCATGCGAAATACCTTAATTATTGGGATTATATCGCCCAAGAAACCTTGTTGTCACTTCAACGACCAAGAACGAATTTCCCAGATGAAGAGGTGTTTATCATGTACCATCAGATCACGGAATTGTATTTCAAACTGACTTTGCATGAGTTAAAACAACTTCGTTCAAAAGAAAATATTGATGGGGAATATTTCCTTACAAAAGTAGGTCGTGTAAATAGATATTTTGAAGCCTTGACCAGTTCATTTGGTGTAATGGTAGATGGGATGGAGCGGGAGCAGTTCCTTACTTTCCGTTTAACTTTGCAGCCTGCTAGTGGATTCCAGTCATCTCAATATCGACTGATAGAAATTATGTCTACTAATTTCTTGAATTTGGTTTCCAAAGATCATAGAGCGAATTATTCAAATAATTCAGACATTAAAGAGATGTTTGAATACATCTATTGGAAAGAGGGAGCCAACCATACTTTGACTGGAAAGAAAGCCTTCACAATGGTGCAATTTGAAAAGAAATACAATAGTGATTTCTTGAAAATGGCGAAGGAATCTCAAGGAAACAATATTTGGGATATCTATAAATCGTTACCAGAAGAAGATCAGCAAAACCCTGAGATTATTGAAGAAATGAAATGGTACGATGTGCATGTAAATGTAAATTGGCCATTGGCGCATTATAGATCTGCAGTGAAATATTTAATTGCAGAACCACATGCTATAGCAGCAACGGGAGGAACGAACTGGAGGAAATATTTGCCTCCAAGATTCCAAAAACGTATATTTTACCCGGAATTATGGTCTGACCAAGAGAAAGAAGATTGGGGTAAAGGCTGGGTTGACAGTGTAGTGAAGGAACATACGGCAAAGAACGATTAAGTAGAATGAAGCACTTTCCATACCTTATATCCCTTATTGGGATTCTTTTTATGATCTCCTGCGGAGGAGACATTGATATATCTGATAAAACAAATTTAAGTGCAGCAATTGCTAAGCCAGAACCACCTAAAGAGTATCTATTTGGTTTTGATTTGGATTCTTTTGCTGTGGTTAATGATGATATAAAGTATGGTGAATCATTAGGGAAGATACTTAATGAACATGGAGTTGGACATTCTACAGTCCATTATTTGGCTAAAGCTTCCAAAGAGGTTTTTGATGTAAGAGACTTCAAGGTTGGAAATAATTATACTTTATTAAGGTCTAGACAAGATAGTCTTCCAAAAGCGGAGGTATTTATCTACCAAGAGGATAAGGTAAATTATTATATCTATGACTTTAGAGACAGTATTCAAGTTAGTCACTTTAAGAAAGATATTGAAGTAAAGATAAAGACCGGTTCAGGAGAGATTACTTCGTCTTTATGGGAAGCGGTTTTAAATGCTGGATTATCTCAGAAGCTAGTCATGGAGCTTGCTGATAATATTTATCCTTGGTCGATTAACTTTTTCAGTGTTCAGAAAGGGGATAAATTTAAGGTTATTTATGAGGCTAGATATGTAGAAGGAGAATTTATAGGTATCGGAGAGGTATTGGCTTGTAATTTTCATCATAATGGAAAGGATTATTATGCTTTTAACTATGATGGTGCTGGATTCGAAGATTTTTATGATCACGAAGGAAATAACCTGAGGAAGTTCTTTTTGAAAGCTCCTGTATCGTATACAAGAATTTCTTCAAAGTATACCAAGAGAAGATATCACCCGGTACAGAAGAGGTGGAAAGCACATAAGGGAACCGATTTTGCAGCGCCTAAAAATACGCCAATATATTCTACTGCGGATGGTGTTGTTACCAAGGCAGAGTACGGTAAATTCAACGGCCGATATGTGAAAGTGAGGCACAATAAAACCTTTACTACCCAATATCTGCACATGAATAAAATTGCCAAGGGGATGAAGGCTGGAAGAAAGGTTCGCCAAGGTGAAGTAATAGGATATGTTGGTAAAACAGGATTGGCGACTGGCTATCATGTATGTTATCGATTCTGGAAGAACGGTAGCCAGGAAGATCCGTTCAAGGTGAAATTACCTCCTTCAGAACCAATTTCCGATAAGTTGAGGTCCGATTATATCGCTAAGATGGCCCCATTGAAATTGGAGCTTGATGCACTTAAATATCCAGGGGAATTGGAGAATGATGATAAAGTAGAAGAAACAACTGCCTCCCTATAAAGTGGGGGTATATAATAAAAAAGGGTCTATCTGTTTAAGATAGACCCTTTTTTATATCAGTACATCAATAATTTTGTACATCTAATAGCTTTCTAACCCTAAAGTAGTTCAAAATTAGATATCAGGGAAGAATTGTAGATGAGGTTATTGATTTAGAAGGTGAATGACCACAAATTGAAGTTTAGCTGTTTATCTCCGTAAATCGGTTGATATTTTTCATGCTTCCAAAGATGACCAATAGATCATTTGCTCGGATGGTTGTTTGAGCATTTGGAACCCCAATAGTGTGTTGTATGGGCTGCCCGTCTTCGTTTACAGCTGGACGGATGATGGTTACTAAGTTTAATTTATATTTCTCTCTTAGGTTAATATCCTCAATAGATCGATCAATAATATTTGTAGGTGCTTTAATTTCGGCAATTTCATAGCCATCCGGTAATTCCATGATGTCAATCACATTGGGATTTAGTAATTTTTCCGCAACACTTATTCCTACCTCATTTTCCGGAGAAAGGATTTCCGTTACCCCCATTCTTTGCAAAATACTTTTTTGCTCTTCACCCATCGCTCTGGCGATGATTCTTTTTACCTTCAATTCCATCAGGTTGAAGGTGCATAAAAGTAAGCCTTCAAAATTTTCGCCAATGGCTACTATTACGGCATCCATATCCTCAATATTTTGAGAAAGTAGATTTTTTTTATCTGTAGCATCACAGGCTACAGCATGAGCGACATCGTCCTTTATCGCTTCAATTTTATTTATAGATGTATCGATCGCTATTACTTCAGCTCCTCTTTCCGATAGCGTTCGTGCAATCGCGGATCCAAATTGTCCGATACCAATTACTGCAAATTTTCCGTAAGCCATTTTTGTTGGATATTTAAAACAAAGTTAAAAAAACCTTTGAATTAGGTTTGAGAATATCAAGAGTTCTATTTATTCAAGTACTTTTGTAGAGGTAAAATCTATGGTGATGAAAAAGGTATTCTATTTAAGCACATGCGATACTTGCAAACGAATAATCAAGCAAGTTGGGCTTTCAGAGACTGAGATGGTATTTCAAGATATTAAGAAAGAACATATATCTGGGACAGATTTGGAGCAGCTAAGAGCACATGTGAATTCCTATGAGGAGTTGTTTAATAAGCGTTCCAGAAAATATGCATCCGAGGGCTTGAAAGAAAAGCAATTTTCCGATGCAGCGTGGAAAGAATTGATATTAGGAGAGTATACCTTTTTGAAACGACCTATCGTTATCTTAGACAATCAAGTGTTTATAGGTAATGCTAAAAAAACAGTGGAAGCATTAAAAACTGCTGTGGGTCATGATGAATAAGACTGTATTTTCACATTTAGCACTATTTACGGCCAATTTGATCTATGCAATTACGTTTACAGTTGCTAAAGATGTGATGGGTGGTCATGTTGCTCCTATTGCCTTTATATTGATGCGTGCCACCGGTGCTACTATTTTATTTTGGGTCATTCACCAGTTCTTTATAAGAGAAAAGGTGGATCGAAAAGATTGGAAGTACTTAATCTTATGTGGGTTTTTTGGGGTAGCCTTCAATCAAATGATGTTTTTTAAAGGATTGGATTTAACTACTCCTATCAATGCCGCAGTTACGATGACTTCTACGCCTATTTTGGTATTCTTGTCTGCTATTTACCTAGGGCAGGAGAAGTTGAATTTACGAAGGGGGATAGGAATTTTACTGGGGGCAGTAGGAGCGATTTCCTTAATATTAATGAGTACCTCTCAGCTAAGAGCTGAAAATCCTACTTTGGGGAATTTCTTGGTATTTGTGAATGCTGTATCCTATTCCATTTACTTGGTTCTGGCCAAGCCATTAATGACCAAATACAACCCTGTTACAGTCATTAAATGGGCTTTTACTATTGGATGGGTGATTATATTGCCATTCGGATTTCAAGGCTTTACAGAGGTGGTTTGGACGGATATGAGTTCATCCATCATTTGGTCCATTGTGTTTGTTGTAGTAGGTACATCTTTCCTGGCCTATTTATTCAATATTTTGGCCTTAAAAAATCTTAGGGCATCTACCGTTAGTTTTTATATCTATTTACAGCCACTTTTAGCTACGGTTATCGCTTTATCAGTGGGGTCGGATAGTTTGAATGCTACCAAGATTTTGAGCGGATTAGCTATATTTATAGGGGTATTTTTAGTAAGTTATAGCAGGCCTAGACGCTCCCTCGATAAAGAGCAGTTAAAATCCTGATTGTGATTGATCGGGTTTCAGTATATTTGCACAAAAGAACAATAACATGGAGACTAAACAAGTGCCCATTTCAGTATATGCAGAATCCACTCCGAATCCGGATGTGATGAAGTTTGTTTGTAATAAAGCGATCAACACAGGGGATAGTATTGAATTTAAGAATATAGAGGAAGCTCAAGGTTCTCCTTTATGTTCTCAGGTTTTCAATTTCCCTTTTGTTAAAGAGGTATTTTTAGCAAAGAATTTTATCTCTATTACTAAATACAATATCATCGAATGGGATGATGTAGTTATGGAAGTGCGAGAGTTCATTCGTGAATATATCGCTTCCGGTAAAGAAATTATTTCTGCTCCAGCTACTACTGAACAGGAAGATTTACCGAGCGTTGAATCTACTTCAACGATGATGAAGGATGCAACTCCTGAAACGGATATTGAAAAGAAAATCGTTGATATTTTGGAAGAGTATGTTCGTCCGGCAGTTGAGTCTGATGGAGGAAATATAAGCTTTAGAAAATACGATCACGGAATTGTTACTGTTGCCCTTCAGGGAGCATGTAGTGGATGTCCATCGGCATCTGTTACCTTAAAACAAGGTATTGAAACCATGTTGAAGCAAATGTTACCTGGCCAAATTGAAGCGGTAATTGCTGAAGAGGTATAGGTGATCATTTATTGATAATAAAAAAGGACGCATAATTCATTATGCGTCCTTTTTTTATGTGCTAGATTAAGCCTCTTTAACAGTCAGCTGCTCAATTCGTTTTTCGTAATCCTTTCCTTGGAAGATGCGTTGAACAAACACACCAGGAGTATGTATCATATTTGGATCTAATTCTCCTGCTGGAACTAGCTCCTCTACTTCAGCTATGGTAATTTTACCTCCGGCAGCCATCATCGGATTGAAGTTCCTTGCAGTACCTTTGAAAATCAAGTTACCTGCTGTATCTCCCTTCCAGGCTTTTACTAAAGCGAATTCAGCTTCGAAAGCGTGCTCCAAAAGGTATTTCTTACCATTGAATTCACGAACTTCTTTTCCTTCCGCTACTTCCGTGCCTACTCCGGCAGGTGTGAAGAATGCAGGAACACCTGCTCCGGCAGCTCTACACCTTTCTGCTAAAGTTCCTTGAGGAATAAGGTCAACTTCCAATTCTCCTGAAAGCAATTGTCTTTCAAATTCTGCATTTTCCCCAACATAGGATGAAATCATCTTCTTGACTTGCTTCTGTTGTAACATCAGTCCAATTCCGAAGTCATCCACTCCTGCATTATTAGAAATGCAAGTAAGATCTTTGGTTCCTTGTTCTACTAATGCACCAATGCAGTTTTCAGGAATTCCGCATAGTCCGAAACCACCTAACATTAGTGTATCACCGTTTTTTATATCTTTTATCGCTTCCTGAGCGTCCTTAACTACCTTATTAATCATAATTTAAAAGTTAAAAATCAGGTTCATCTTCCATATCTAATTCCGAATGGTCTTGATTCTGTTTTTCGAATTCATCGCAGTCGGTAATAATAGTCATTTTTGTTGAAGGGACTTCAAACGGTTCCTTAGAAATGTCAAGGCCATTGTCCTTGTATGCTTTTTTCATGTACAAGGCCCATATTGGTAGAGCCATATTTGCTCCCTGTCCTAAATCTGTTCTGTCAAACCGAACAGCAGGATCGGCAGCCCCGGTCCAAACACCGGTTACTAGGTTTGGAACCATACCTATGAACCAACCGTCCATATTGTTTTGAGTGGTTCCTGTTTTACCTGCGATATCATTTTTAAATTGATACCTAAATCTAAGTCGAATACTCGTTCCATGTCTTGTTACACCTTCCATTAGGTTCAACATAGTATAGGCTTTTTCTTCTGATAATACCTCCGTATAGTTCGGTTCGTAATTATAGAGTATAGTTCCGTTTCTGTCTTCTATTCTAGTGATGAAGATAGGATCTAAATGGATTCCTTTATTGGCAAAAGTGCTATAAGCTCCAGTCAATTCATACAGGCTCAGTTCAGGAGTTCCTAAACATATGGATGGGTAAGCAGGGATTTTACTTTTAATCCCCATTTTTTTGGCAAGTCTAGCTACCTTTTTTGGTCCTACTTGTTTCATTAGGTAGGAAGAAATGGTATTTACAGATCCTGCCAATCCTTGACTTAAAGTAAGTTCTCCACCATACTTCTTGTCACTATTTTGTGGTTCCCAATCCTCATCTAATCCCCATTCTTCTTTTTCGAAAACAACAGGAATATTTGGAACCTTTGTGCAAGGTGAATATTTATGCTGATCAATAGCTGTTGCATAAACCATCGGCTTAAAGGTAGACCCAACTTGATGCTTTCCTGTATGGACATTATCATACTGGAAATATTTATGGTTAATTCCTCCAACCCATGCACGAACGAAACCCGTTTCCGGATCCATGCTCATCAGACTGTGATGAAGGAAGTATTTATAATGGATAATGGAATCCATAGGGCTCATAGTAGTGTCAACCTCACCTTCAAGCGTGTAGATTTTCATCTTGGTAGCCAATTTAAAAGATGTATCAATTTCTTCCTTAGACTTTTTAGCCTTTTTCAGCTTTCTATATCGTTCACTTCGACGTTTAGCAAAATCCAGGTTTTTAGCAATATCTTTCTTTTCATATTTCGCTGGGAAGGGAGCATTTTTTTTCCTTTTCCAGCTTTTCATGTGCTTATAAAGCTGATTTTGGAGCGTTATATTGTGCTCGGCAGTTGCTTCTTCAGCATAACGCTGTAGTCTGGAATCTATGGTGGTATATATTCTTAGACCGTCACTGTAAATGTTATATTCCGAACCATCTGGTTTAGGAGTGGTTTTTACCCAAGACTTCATATAGCCCCTTAGAAACTCTCTAAAATAAGTGGAAAGTCCCTCGTGATGATTTTCACGGGTGAATTCCATATTCAAATCCAGTTGCATCAAGGAGTCTGCATAAGTCTGTTCAATGATTTCATTTCGAACCATTTGCTGAAGTACTACATTCCTTCTTCCTTTACTTCTTTCCTCATAACGCATAGGATTGAAGAGGGATGGATTTTTTGCCATACCAACCAAAATGGCAGATTGCTCAATAGTAAGTTGATCTGGTGTAGTGTTGAAATAAATTTTTGCCGCAGATTTTATACCTACAGCTTGATACAGGAAATCAAACTTGTTGAAGTACATCGCTATGATTTCTTCTTTTGTATAGTTCCTTTCCAGTCTAGCCGAAATAACCCATTCTTTAAATTTCTGCTTGATAGCCTCAACTTTACTTCTGGACCTTCTTCCAGTGAAAAGCATTTTTGCTAATTGCTGAGTGATCGTACTACCACCGCCACCATTTTGTCCTAGTGCTCCTTTTACAATAGCTCTTGTTAAAGCTCTTGCATCTATTCCGGAGTGTTCATAAAATCGTTCATCCTCAGTGGCTACTAGAGCATTTACTAGATGTGGTGACAAGTTTTCGTATCTAACAGGAGTTCTATTTTCATAGAAATATTTTCCCAGGATTTTCCCATCTGTACTGATTACTTCTGTGGCAAAGTTCGATTCCGGGTTTTCAATTTCCCTAAAAGTTGGAAGTTCACCAAACCACTCTTGAGAAGCACAAAATAATCCGACGGAAATAAGTACCACAGGGCTTAACAGTCCAAGCCAGAATAGTATAATGAATCTTTTGATCCATTTCTTTTTCTTAGGAGTCTTTGCTTTCGGGCTGTGTTGTTCCGTGTTTGTAGTACTCATATTCAATCCTTAGTTTGAAACTTCTATAGTAAGGCCAATTTGTTCAATTCCCTCCAAGTCAGATTCTCTCATACCTTGGTGAATCATCAACGTATAATTCCCTTTTTGGGTAATTGGCGTAGGGTAATAGAGTTTGATCGTTTTCAACTCACCCCATCCTTCACCTAGCCATTTTCCGTCAGCTTGGGCAATATTATATTGCATGGTATCCGTTCGGGTATTCCCATCAGGGAATGTAAGCGTTGTAAAGAGATACAAGTTTCTATATCCGTAATTATTGTTGTGTTTCAAATATAGGTGTGTAGTGTAATCACCTTCATTTGTTATTTCAAATTCAAAATTTTGAGCCATGTCAGCAGGCCATACATCGCCAGTAGTATTCATAGCGCTATGAACCTCCCTAGGTCCACAGGCTGCAAATAAGCTAATAATAAATAAGCAAAGTGCAACAGGTCGGATCATACTAGTTTTCTTTGGGCTTATTTTGATTATCTGGTTTATTGGATTTAGGGCCACCACTTCTAGTTTTTCGTCTATGTGGGGTGTGATCCCTTTTTGCAGGGTTGGCAGTATTTGTTTTGGTTCCTCCGCCAGATCTGTTCTTTTGAGCAGGTTTCTTTTTAGATTTTAAGGCTTGACCTTCAACGTTAACGGTTCTAGCACGTTTCTTCTTCGGTGCATTTCTCTTTTTGTTAGTACTGGCGGATTTTGATTTGTCGAACCTGTTTAAGCTATCTTGACCAACAACACTTTCGAATTCTTTGAATTCGTCAAGCATTTCAATTTCCTTAAATGTGTCGATAGTCTCTGGAATTTCACCTTTTTTATTTTTAGCGATAATATCCTTTACCTTGTCTACCTTCAGTTCCACCCAATTCATCTTGTCTCCATCGGAATAGGTGTACCACATTTTCTGTTTGAAGATATCCATTTTTTGGAATGATGCTTCTCCAGAACCTGTTTTCAGTTTGATATTGGTATTTGGGAATTCCTTAAGGGCATCCAGGTAGGAGTCTAATTCATAGTTCAGACAGCATTTTAATTTCCCACATTGTCCAGCTAATTTTTGTGGATTTAAAGATAGTTGCTGGTATCTAGCAGCCGTTGTATTTACAGAACGGAAGTCGGAAAGCCATGTGCTGCAACACAATTCTCTACCACAAGAACCAATCCCTCCAAGTCTAGCCGCTTCCTGACGAGCACCAATTTGACGCATTTCAATTCTTATCTTGAAATCTTCCGCCATCACTTTTATCAGCTCTCTAAAATCTACACGGTCGTCGGCTGTATAGTAAAAAGTTGCTTTGGTGTTATCACCTTGAAATTCTACATCAGATATTTTCATCTTCAATTTCAAGTCACTAGCCATTAACCTTGTGCGATACATGGTTTCTTTTTCTCTAGATCTTGCTTGAGTCCACTTGTCAATATCTTGCTGAGTAGCTTTTCTATATAATTTTTTTATTCGATCGCTGTCAGCCGTAATCTTCTTTCTACGCATCTGTAGCTTTACGATAGAGCCTACCATAGAAACTACCCCAATATCATATCCTGGGTTTCCTTCTACCGAAACAATATCAGCCTCATAAAGGTGGATATTATTGGTATTCTTGAAAAACCCTTTTCTTCCATTTTTGAAGCGAACTTCAACTATTTCGTGATTTTGAAAGTCTTGATCTACTTTGCTTAGCCAGTTAAAAACAGGCATTTTTCCTGCGGAACTTGAGCAAGAAGCGCAGCCTCCAGACCCACATGATGAGCCAGTTTTGCTGTCAGATGATTTTACGCTACATCCATTACACCCCATAATACGAATCAACATTTAGTTTATGATGTAGTTGCCTGGCAATTTTAAAGGATGTGTCCATCATAACAATTTTCGCATTGGCATTTCTTTCGATATGCC
>MAAC01017864.1_pt1 | contig 35964 bp, 40 predicted proteins | sample 1115981 | NCBI WGS metagenome assembly MAAC01 (sample SAMN04961126, study PRJNA320927) | seawater metagenome | isolation source: sample BD02T64 sea water enriched with oil for 64 days | place: USA:Gulf of Mexico | collected 2013-07-27 | reverse complement strand
ACATACCTATTGCCCAACGCGGTTTTCCTCCAAGGGTTCCTGTGGCTGAGATAATAAATGCCATACTCTACAAATTAAAAGACAGGGGTTCAATGGCATCTATTGCCTGTAGATTCTCTGCTCTCTTTTCTGGAACTTCCTTAGGCTGGTAACCCAGGAATTTAGTAATCGCATCGTTGTGCTTTATTTGTGGAGCCGTTCGTCCCTGCTCCCAATGAACAATACTCTGTTTTGTTACGCCGAGAAGCTCTGCGGCTTCTTTGATTTCCATATTTCTCTCCAATCGCTTCGTTCGAATATGATCGCCAATAGTCGTTAAACTTTTGGGATAACGGGAATCTTTCGGTATTTTGGCTTGTAATTCAAATTCACGAATGGTCGACACAATCAAATTATTATGTTACAAAAATCAAAATCAAAGAAAATCTTTCAATTGAAGTATTTATTATTAGTGCCAGTGGTATGCAGCATGCTACTTTATACTTCTTGTGTGCAGGAAACAAATGCCCAAACAGAAAATTTAGCTTCTTTGCACACAGCGCATTCTGAAAACGATATTTTGAAAAACATCGCGGCTTTAAAAGAATCTATTGCGGCGAAAGGCGAAAGGCGAAATGACGAAGGAGGAAGAAAATGCGTTAAAAGCGTTAGTTGTACTCACTTCTCCGGAAGGAGTAAATCATCCTTATTTTGATGATGTTAAGGATGAAATAGAGATCCCATTTGGCGTTATAGGTAAGGTGCCAACCTATCCTGGGTGTACAGGAAATAATGAAATGCTAAAGAAATGCATGGCACAGGGAATTGCTGGATTTGTTGGTAAAGAATTCAATACCAAAGTTGCCAGTAAAGAGGTAACAGGAAAGCAAAAAATTACAGTGAAATTTAAAATCAATAATAAGGGAATAATTACCAATGTAAAAGCGAAGACAACTCATCCGGAATTACGTGGCGAAGCGATTCGTGTGGTGAAGTTATTACCTACTATGTTACCAGGTGAACATGATGGAAAGAAAGTAGCCGTGGAGTATGCCTTACCTATTATCTTTGATCTTAAATAGTCTCATTTAGTTATTTTTATTTATGAAGCTGTCTACCTTGAGTGGGCAGCTTTTTTGGCTTAAAAAAGAACTTGGAATTCTTGTCAATTTGATAACCTTAAAATTTGTACTTTTCGGAAAGGGTTTTTTCTAAAAATGAGGTACATGCTAATTTTACTGTTGTTGCTAATCACAGGCTCTTGTGGTTATTTTGAAACGGAAAAAATTTCTACCGAAACCTTTTATCAAGAAGAGTTAAAGGCAATTGATTGGAAAGAAGTGGATCAGTATCCTGCTTTCCCTAGTTGTGAGAACCTCACGGAAAAACCTTCACAAAAAACTTGTTTTGAAAACACACTCTCCGCACATTTACGACGGTCTTTTGGTAAGCACAGCGCTAGCACCGTTCGCGATTTAAATGATACGGTGAAACTAGCTTTTTCTATTAATAATAAGGGAAAATTGAAGGTGACCAATATTGTCATTGCGCCATCTATAGAACAGGAATTTCCATTATTAAATTCTTGGCTACTAGAAGGGATAGACACGCTGCATCCAGTTGCGCCTGCTTATAAAAGGGGTATTCCGGTAGCTACACAATTTACATTGCCCATTATTATTAAAACAAAGGAATTATAAATTGAATTTATAGCCTAGTGTAAAATCTACAGGAAAGTTGTCGTCTTGACTACTAACACCCAAAGCAACGATATCATTGTACTGAAAAGTAATAAATCCATTACCTAGAGCATAATCAGCACCTAGGCCAAAGGCCGCCGGAGCATTAAAGTTTCCTCCAGATTTTTCCACGATGGTGGTTGTGTTTGTATCATTATTAGTTACTAGTAGTTCTCTTTTAGAGTATGTCCAAGCAACAAACTTCGTGTTTATAAATACATCGAGCTTAGGTGATTTAACAAACTTGAATCGATAGTTCATAGATAATTGAGACGAAGATTTGGTTTCCCCATGCTCAAATGCTTGTCTAAATCGAATCACGACTGAATGCCTTTTTAATTTTACACCGTCAAGAACTTCAAAGTCCAATCCGCCAACTGGTGCTAGATCATTTTCTGGATTGTTGGAATACACATTGTTTGAGATTCCAGCAAAAACGCCAAGGCGTAATTGTATTTTAATCGAGGAATCTTCGTGAGTAAAATTAGGGTCGGTTGCCTTGTTATAAGAGACAAAGAATTTTGATAAGCCTGGGCGGGTAAATTTTGCCTTTGAAAGATCAATTGAGGCGTCCGAAGTTTGATTCCGTAATACTTCTTTGAACTCCTCTTGATATTTACCATCAATCTTGGTGTTTTTCAACTCTTCAATCGTGTTCCCTTTTTTCAAAAAGTAACGATACTCTTCATTTATGACATTCCATAATAGAGTCAAAGGGCCTTCTATTTCTGTGTTTAAGGAATATTGTTTACCATCAACTGTGTATTCTTGTTGCGCATTTAAAGTAGTGACAAAAAGGAATAGTGCCACAATAGTGAATGAAAGGAGGGTTTTCATATGGGCTTGATTTAGTTAAGCTAAAGGTAAAAAATTTATTCAATTTACCTCTGTTTTCCGAATTTTCGTCCTTTCCAGTTATAATTTCCTTTCAAACTACCTAGCACCACCCGAAGGATAATAAAAGGATAGATTATAAGACTTCCCCAAAAAGTGATGGTATCGATCTTGGTTTTAAAGAATTGCGAACCAACCTTCAATACTATAAAGTCTACCAGTACTTTTAGCAAAAATGCAGGGAGATATATGCTAAGTACCTGTGAATTGAAAAGATACAAAAAGGCACCAATAATGGCCATCAAATTTGCAAAGAAAACTAGTCCCCCCAGAGCTTTTGAGGCTCTGTTGTTTTGCTTGGATGTTTTTGAAGCCCAACGAATTCGTTGACGTATTGCAGAGGTCCAATCTTTTTCTGGAAATGTGTCTACAATTGCATCTCTTGATTTTAAGAATTTTGCTTTACCTGGAAAACTTGCTTGTATCTTCTCAAGAATAAAAATATCATCTCCACTGGCAATGTGATTGTTTTCTGAAAAACCTTTGACTTTAAGAAAAGCTTCCTTTTTGTAAGCCAGATTTGCACCATTAGAGAGCAATGGAGCTTCCAGTCCGAAGCTAGCCATGGTAACCATTTGTAAGCTTAGTCCATCCAGTTTCTGGAACTGTTCCACAAAAGAACGATTCGATTTGTAAGAAACTGGGGCGGCCACCAATACAGGTTCATTTTTTTTTATGTAGGCATCAAAAGCGGCTAGCCAAGTATCTGGTAGTATACAATCCGCGTCGGTAGTGATAATCCAATTATTTTCTGAATGAGAGATTGCTTCGGTAATGGCATCTTTTTTTGGTGATCTAGAAAGCCTTAGATTGGGAATAACTTTAAAAGTAGGGCTATTTGTATTTTTTTCTTTCTGAAGTGCATTTGTAATAATGGAAATCGATTCATCTTCCGAAGCATCATCCACAAAAATCACTTCATATAAATGCGAAGGATAATTCAACTTTTTAATTGAATTTAAAAGTTCTGGAAGCCGTTCCGCTTCATTTCTGAACGGAATAATCACCGAAAATTTAGTTTGGGCTTCGCCTTTTTCGCCATGATAAATGGAGAGTCTTAACATTCCCAGGATCACTACAGTCATTGCAATAAGGTATGCAACAATGAATATGACAACAATATAGATCATTGATCAGAGGGCTTATAACTTACTACATATATACTTCCTATTGCTGCAGGGATTACAAAATTTAAGAGCCACATAGTCAATACAGTTGAAAGAATGACCAATTCTTCTATCCCCGCCATTGAAAATAACCAGACAGCTACCCCGCTGCGAACAACTACGTCAAACATAAATATGGTTGGTATTATCGACACAAACAAATACATTGCAAAAATGAGCAATATGGCTTCTGAATACTGCAATTTTGCTCCAAAGAATACGAGTAAATAATAAAAGAGATAGCTAAAGATTAGGTAGCGAATAAGGCTGTATAATATGATTTTTAGTTTAATGTTTAAGTGAATTTTTTTTATCGCAATTATGACATTTGCAATTGAAAGGCCTTTTAAAACCAACTGTCTTTCCTTAAAAACATATCCCAAAAAACCTAAAACGAGCAAGCCAAGAAGAAAGAACAGCATCTTAGTTTTTGAAAAAGAAATACCGTATTTCTGAATTAGGTATATCAGTCCAATAACCCCAAAAAAACTGGTTATTAGCATTTGGGCAGAATTTGAAAAAAAATTAAGCAACAGAACTTTTTTTCTTTTGTCAATGGAAAAAAAATATGCCTTGGCACCGTAATCTCCAATCCTGTTGGGAGTTGCCAGTGAAGCGGTTAATGCTGTTAGACTTTGTTTTGTTGCCTCCGAAAAGGATAATTTCTTAACAGACACTATGATTCTTTGCCATTTTAAAATTTCAACCAGCCAATTGGAGATCGATAATCCAATGATAAGTAAAATGGAAACGGTACTTTTATGAAGTACCGAAAAACCCAAGACGGCGAATGCTTCCGAATCAGTGTCGGCGAGTTTTACGCCTACATACCAAAATGCACCTACAAGTATAAAAACTTTTAGGGCAACCAACAGATATTGTTTAGATTTGTGGGAACTGGATAACATGCTAACGAAAATAGGGAAAGTTTTCCCTTAAAGCTGAACTCAAGTACAATTGAAAACAGAAAAAATCATCTTAGGAATTGATCCAGGGACGACTATTATGGGTTTCGGACTTATAAAAGTGGTCGGGAAGAAAATGCAATTTTTACAACTTAACGAATTAAAGTTGTCTAAATATGATGATCATTATGTTAGGCTCAAACATATTTTTGAGCGAACCATTGAACTAATCGACTCCTTCCATCCGGATGAGATTGCAATTGAGGCTCCATTTTTTGGGAAGAACGTACAATCCATGTTAAAACTGGGAAGAGCACAGGGAGTGGCAATGGCTGCAGGGCTTTCTCGGGAGGTACCCATTACAGAATATTCCCCAAAGAAGATTAAAATGGCCATTACGGGAAATGGAAATGCAAGTAAAGAACAGGTTGCGAAAATGCTTCAAAGCCTTCTAGGTCTAAAAGAATTGCCAAAGAACCTTGATAGTACAGATGGACTCGCGGCGGCAGTCTGTCATTTTTATAATGGAAATAGAGTAGATGCGGGAACTAACTATACTGGTTGGGCGGCTTTTGTAAAGCATAATGAAGATAGGATAAATTGATTGACTGAATTCTTATAATGGAGATTAATAGGGAACTTCTCTTTTTCTTTAGTGCATTGGGAGCTTTTAATGGATTGGTCCTGAGCCTCTATTTTCTTTTATTTGCAAAACCAACACACATCTCTAGTAAATTTTTAGGTGCTTTTTTACTAATGATGAGTATTAGAATAGGGAAGTCCGTTTTCTTTTATTTCAACTCTGATTTGGCTTTAGAATATTTGCAATTTGGTCTTACGGCCTGTATTTTGATTGGTCCATTTCTATATTTTTATGTAAAATCCGTAGTACAGCCAGAAAGTGAAACAATAAAGACTTGGCGATACCATGTCGGTTTATGGTTAACAGTGGCATTAGTCGTGGGATATTTATATCCCTTCAAGACAAATGTCGAACTTTGGCGCCCTTATTTTATAAAGACGATTTACTACCAGTGGTTCTTATACACGATCGCTACAGGGTATATTTTGAGAAATATACTCGTTAAGTTCTTTAGAAAAAAAGATAAATTAGAAAGTACTGATATTTGGTTGACGAGTGTTTTTGTTGGAAATTTAATGGTCTGGGCTGCATTTACCTTTTCAAGGTTCTCTAGTTATATTCTTGGAGCTCTTACGTTTTCGTTTTTGTTTTATTTGCTCTTTTTGTTTCTGTTTTTTAATAAAAAGAAACGATCTATTATTTTTCAGAATGTACCGAAATATGTGGATCGAAAAATAGAAATTGCACAAGCAACTATACTAATGGAGGAGCTGGAAAGAACAATGTTGAAACAAGAACCCTATAAAGACGCGAATCTAAAATCTTCAAATCTTGCGAAGCAATTGAATATTTCTACCCATCAATTTTCTCAACTTCTGAATGATAATATAGGGAAGAGTTTTCCTGTTTTTATCAATGAATATAGAATTGATGAAGCGAAAAGGATGCTCAAAAAGAATGACCATCTAACCCTTGAGGCAATTGGCTATGAGTGTGGGTTTAATTCTAAATCTACATTTTATACGGCCTTTAAGAAAAAGACAGGTACCACTCCTGCGCAATTTAAAAAAAGTAATTCTTAGTACGAATTTATAAATCCGAACACCTGTTTTATAACTTAAAAATCATTTGTATGGTTTTTAGCTCATATTGCTGATAAATATTTCATTTATGAGAAACCTACTAGTATGTAGTATGTTAACATTGTTCCTTTTTGGGTGTAGCTCTAAACAAAATGATACCTCCGTTAATCTGGACAAGTCAAACCAAGAGTCGTCAAAAACAAGCATCTTGTTCATCGTTTCCAATCAGCATACGTATGGAGATACTGAGATTGGCACATCAAATCATTTTGCCGAAATAGTTTTAGCCTATGATCTTTTGATAAACGAGGGGTATTCAGTGGATTTTGTAAGTCCTAAAGGAGGAGCGATTCCAATTGGATATTTGGATACTTCAGATTCAATTCAGAAACAATACATCTACGATTCAAATTTTATGAATAAACTTAAGAATACGCATAGACCAGATGGTATTCTTGCCTCAAATTACAAGGCGGTTTATTATAGTGGTGGAGGCGCGGCGATGTTCGGTGTTCCAGAAGACGAAAAAATTCAGAATATTGTTACAAAGATTTATGAGAATAATGGAATCATTTCTGCTATTTGTCATGGCACAGCTGGGATAGTTAATTTAAAAAATAATGATGGAACCTATATATATGAAGGAAAAAAGATTAATGGATTTCCTGATTTTTTTGAGAATAAGGAAGCAAGATATTACAAGGAGTTTCCATTTTCTATTGAGGGCATTTTAAAGGAACGCGGAGGTGATTTTTCCTATTCCGAAAAGGGTTGGGATAATTATTTTGTTGTTGATGGAAGATTGATTTCCGGTCAAGACCCAACAGCTTCAGCATCTGTAGCGCGAAAAATCATAGAAACTCTTCAAAATAAATAACTAAAATAAAACCGTAATGAAAAAAAAGATCCTTCTATTACTTCTTCTAACAGGAGTCTTGCTATCAACAAATGCTCAATCAGAAATGGAAAAAATTAATAAGACCTTGTTCGATTATATTGAGGGTACAGCAAATGGTGAACCGAAAAGATTGGAACGTGCTTTTCACCCTGATTTTAACCTTTATTTTGTTTCTAGAGGTACTATTAGAGTTTGGTCTGGAAAGGAGTATGTTGGAAATGTAAAACCTGGAGCCAAGAGTAACAGGATAGGCAAAGTAATTTCTATAGACTATGAAAACGATGCGGCAATCGCAAAAATTGAGATCAAAATGCCCGCTAGAAAACGACTCTACACAGATTATTTAATGCTTCTAAAAGTAAATGGAGCATGGAAGATAATTCATAAATCATTTACATATAAAAATTACCCTCAGTGATGTTGATCAAGTTAAGTTTTAGATTACTCCTTGTATTGTGCTTTTCTTTTGTAGATGGCGTGGCACAAAATGTAACTAGTGAAACAAAATATGCTGATATTTTTAAAGAATGGAGTGAGGAAATTGGCCTCGGTGTTGCGGCAGGAGCCATTCATAAAGGTGAAGCTGGTTTTCGTTGAAAAACGCTAGATATTTTTGGTTTTAGCGCTATTTTTACCTTCAAATTTATAGTTTGTCGGGAATCTACATTCACATACCATTTTGTAAGCAAGCTTGTCATTATTGTGACTTTCATTTTTCTACATCTCTAAAAAAGAAAAGTCAATTAATTGATGCTATTTGTAAAGAATTGGTGCTTCGGAAGGACGAACTTGTTGGAGAAGTTCGAACGATTTATTTTGGAGGAGGGACTCCATCTTTATTGACTTCCGAAGAGTTAGCTCAAATTTTTAAGACGGTTTTTGAAAATTTTTTAGTTTCTGAAGAACCAGAAATGACATTGGAAGCCAACCCAGACGATTTGTCCAAAGAGGTGCTACTTCAATTGGCTAAAAGCCCAATTAATCGACTGAGTATTGGGATACAATCTTTTTTCGAAGAGGACTTAAAACTCATGAATCGAGCTCATAGTGCGAATGAAGCCTTTATTTGTATTAAAGCAGCTAAGGAATATTTCGATAATATTAGTGTTGATCTAATCTATGGCGTACCCGGAATGAATGTTGAAAGATGGAAAAAAAATCTAGAAACAGCACTATCTTTTGATGTTCCTCATTTGTCTTGTTACTCGCTTACTGTAGAACCAAAAACAGCCTTAGAAACTTTTATAAAAAAGGGAATTTTCCCTCCCGTGGAAGATGAGATTGCTGCGGAACATTATGAATTACTACGTGACATGACCCGTGAAGCTAAATATGAAAATTACGAGTTTTCTAATTTTGCAAAGGAAGGTTATCATTCACAAAACAACACAGCTTATTGGCGGGGAAAACCTTACTTAGGAATAGGCCCCTCAGCACATAGTTATGATGGAAATATTCGCAGTTGGAATGTAAATAACAATACCAAGTACATCAAAAGCATCGATGAAGATGTGTTGCCATTAGAGCGGGAATTACTTTCAGAAAAAGATAAGTACAATGAGTACATTATGACAGGCCTACGAACCAAGTGGGGGGTCTCACTTGGGCGAATTAAAAAAGACTTTGGGGAAAAATATGCCAACTATCTTATGAAACAATCTAGAGAACATTTGGATAATGGATTGTTAGTTTTGGAAAATGATACTTTTAAGGTTTCTGAGCACGGAAAGTTCTTAAGTGATGGGATTGCTAGCGATTTGTTTTGGATTCTGTAAACTTGATCTAGTAATGCCTATGCTGATAGAGCGCTTATTTGAAGCTTTACTTGGACCTATGAAGTAAATTCTCAAGAGGTGCCCTCCTCGCTATTAGAAAAGTAATTGGCTTTTTTATTTTGATCATTCGTTTAGGGTTTATTTTCGTTATAATTTTTTAGATTGTTGTATCTTCAAGTTTTAAACCCCCTTCTATGCAGGTAACTTTTGAAATTGATGGTGAAAACTATATCTCAGATTTATCCAACCCATTAGATATTTCCATTGCGCTACAGGGTTCTTTAAGAAATCCTGAGGCTTGGTACTTAGACCCGCCTACAATAAAGCCTGTGCGGGTTGATGATTGGGTAGCAAAAGTGAGCGAAGGAGCCTCTATAAATTTTAATACTATAAATTTTAATCCCCACGCCCATGGGACACATACAGAATGTGTTGGGCATATTTCGGAAGAATTTCATTCGGTAAACAAGGCACTACGGGAGTTTTTCTTTTTGGCCGAGTTAGTAACAGTAGCTCCCGAAACAAGAGAAGAGGATCAAATTATTTCCGCAAAGCAATTAAAGAAGCTCTTAAAAGGTAGGACACCTCAAGCTATTGTAATTCGAACCTTGCCAAATATTGCTTCTAAAAAATCTCAAAAATATTCAAATACCAATTGGCCCTACCTCACGAAGTCTGCCGCTGAGTTTTTAAGAAAAATTGGGGTGAAGCATTTACTAATTGATTTACCATCTGTAGATAAGGAAAAGGATGATGGAGAGTTATTAGCGCACCGGGCCTTTTGGGATTATCCTAAAGCCACTAGGTTTGATGCTACCATTACCGAATTTATCTATGTTTCAAATAAAATTAAGGATGGAACTTATTTATTAAACCTCCAAATAGCATCCTTTCATAACGATGCTACACCTAGCAAACCTGTATTGTATAAACTCGAATAGATGAAGAACACGCTAAAACTCGAAGAACTTGCGCAATTTTTTCTCGGGGTTGTTTTATTTTCTCAATTAGAATATAATTGGTGGGTATTTTTCGCATTGATACTCACGCCGGATATTGGAATGTTAGGATATTTGGTGAATACAACTGTGGGTGCGATTACTTATAACTTATTTCATAATAAGGCAATTGCATTAACGATTTTGATGGTCGGAATGTTTTTCTTAGGCGAAATGTATACCTTAGTTGGTGTTATTTTGTTTTCACATGCAGCCATGGATCGAATGTTTGGATATGGATTAAAATATCCCGATAGTTTTAAGGATACACATCTGGGTAGAATAGGAAAGGACTAATATGGAATTACTTTTTATTGGATTAGCAATTGGAGCGATTGTGGCCTACTTTATTTTTTCCAGATTTAATGGAAATAAAAAAAGAGGTAAAACGAGCGAACAGTCTGTGATTCTCATGGAGAGAATAAGAAGTGTCTGTAAGTTTATCACTGTTGAGGGAGATTTTTCAGAAATATACCATTATGAAAATGTAAAAGAGAAATGGTTTAGTCTTATAACGGGAAAAAAGAAAGCGCTTATTTTGATTGAAGCTAAAGCTCATATAGGTTTTGACCTTACTCAAATTAAGATGGAAGCGAATACTAAAAAAAGGGTCATAACCCTTACCAATTTTCCAAAACCTAAATTGCTAAGCATAGATACTGACTTTAGGTACTATGATAAAAAAGAAGGCTGGGCAAATCCTTTTACAGCTTCAGATTTGACCGAAGTTAATAAGTCTGCAAAACAACATATTGTGGACAAAATCCCCAGTAGTGGTTTATTGGATGAAGCTTCAAAACAAGCACTCGAAACAATTCAATTGATGGAAACTTTAGTGGGAACCATCAATTGGAGGTTGGATTATTCTGCATTAGAAATTGATGCTTCCCCATCCAAATTACTTTCAGAAAAGAATGAGGCGAGCTAGAAATTTAGTAAAGATATTTGGGCTAATTACTTTAGTGTTCATTAGCGAAGTATCTCTTTCACAGGACTATGAGAGAGTGGATGCATCTATTTTACTCTATCCGGAGAGGTTCGATTCTGTCGAAGGGTTGTCTCGATTCATTTCTCGTGATTTTACTACGGAAGAAGATAAGGTACGAGCCATTTACACCTGGATTATTTTAAATGTGGAATACGAACCTGATGAATATAAAAAGTTCAACTTCAAATTTAAGAACTATCGGGAAAGAAATTCTAAGGAAGAAAAAACTCGTGAAGCGGTCATTAAGCGAACGCTTAAAAAGGGAATTGCAGTTTGCGAAGGATATGCGATGTTATTCGAGAAATTGTGTGAACTTCAAGGTATTTCGAATTATTTGGTAAGAGGCGATATTAAATCAAACTTTGATGATATTGGGAGACCTTTTAAGAAAAGCCATATGTGGAACGTCGCTGTAATAGACAGCATTCCATATCTTTTTGACCCTACTTGGGGCGCTGGAAAGTATAATGGAAAGTTTATAAAAGAGCCTACTTATTTTTATTATAAAACTAAACCGGAGTTGTTTTTTAAAACACATTACCCCAGTATGTTCGAAGATGCCTTTATTGATGGGATTGTTTCTAGAGAGGTGTTTTCTAGCATGCCGTTAGTCATTCAAGAACAACTTGAAAGCAGCCAAGTAGAATTACCAATAAACGGTATGCTAAGGGCAGATGCTTACATAGATTCCATTCCTTTTATAATTTCAAATTGTGATACAAAGGAGGTGAGTTATTTATTTAGAGGTAAAAAATATCCAGTGAAAAATAAAGAGACGAAAGATGGAAGATTGCATTTTAGTATTCCACTACAGTTAGGGATGAAAAATTTATTAATCTATTTTGATGATCAACCCGCATTAGGATATAGAATTAAATAGTTATGAATATTGAAGAATTTAGAACCTACTGTATTTCCAAAAAAGGAGTGACCGAATCGTTTCCTTTTGATGAGCATACATTGGTTTTTAAGGTGATGGGAAAAATGTTTGCACTTACGGGACTTGAACGAATCCCGGCACAGGTTAATTTAAAGTGTGACCCTGAAAGATCTGCTTCGTTGCGAGAAGAGTATGATGCCATTATTTATGGAGCTTTTCATATGAGTAAGTTACACTGGAATACTATTGAGATTGAAGACAAGCTATCCATTGATTTGTTGTTGGAATTAATTGATCATTCATATGACTTGGTGGTCGCTAAACTGACTAAAAAACTGAAGGAAGAGTTAAAAAACTTATAGTCTGAGCTCTTTTCTATAGTCACGAGGTGTTTTGTTTTTAAGTTGTTTAAATTTTCTATTGAAATTTGAAATATTATTAAAACCGGATAACTCGGCTATTTCGGTAATAGATTGATCCGTTTGTGATTGAATTATGCGGCAAGCTTCTTCAATACGTAATTCATTTAAGAAAGTGGTATATGTTTTATTTGTTCGTTTTTTGAAGTACTTACAAAAAGCGTTCTTGGTCATGGTCGCTTCTTGAGCAATCCTTGCTAATGAAATTTCATTTCGAAAGTTATTCATGGTGAATTCAAAAACAGCACTCATTCGTCTACCTTCAATGTCATTATATTTTTTTTCTGAATTAGAATTGGACAAATACTCAAACTTTGACAAATTGATAGTCTTCATTATTTGAAGGAAAAGGATAAAACGATCTAGTTTTGTCGCATTGAATAGCTGTTCAAATAAGAGTATCACTTGTTGTTGTCTTGAGCGAATTCGAAAACCATTGTTGGCCTTTTCAAAGAACGAGAGCAAATATTTCAGTTCTTCAGTATAGAAAAACTCAGGGCCAAAAGATTCTTTTGTGAAGAATATTGTGATCATATGAGAAATTACATTTTCACCAGATTCAGTTTTAAAAACATGAGGCAAGTCTCCACCTAGAATGACAATATCTCCCTCTTTATAGGAATTAACCGTATCACCTACTATTAAGGTCCCTTCTCCAGAGATGATTTGACTTATTTGTAGTTCTTTATGTTGATGCAGGAGTTGGTAAAAAGATGCCCCCTTATCTTCTTGTAAAATAAGTGCGTCTCGTTTGGGTTTAGGTATTGTAAAGGGCAGTACTTTCATTTATAACAAATATTATTCGAAAGTAGACAAAAATATTTGTTTTAGGATAAAATAGTATCAATATTGATTAAATGCGCATCATTCTATCTTGAGGTTTTCAAATACTTTTACCCAAAATCAGTAACAAATGAAGATAGAATGGAAAGGCGTAATGCCGGCAGTAACTACAAAGTTCACGGATAAAGATTCGTTAGACTTACATATGTTTGAACATAACCTTGAAGTACAACTTGAGGCTGGGGTACATGGAATTGTTTTAGGAGGAACCCTAGGTGAGGCGAGTACATTAAACGAGATGGAAAAAAGAGTGTTAACACAGACTTCCGTTCAACTTATAAATGGAAAGGTTCCTATTCTTGTTAATATTGCAGAACAATCAACTAAGGCCGCCATTGAAGCAGCTCAAACAGCAGAGAAAGATGGTGCATCTGGATTAATGATGTTGCCACCCATGAGATATAAAGCTGGAGATAAAGAAACCGTAGTTTATTATAAAACCGTGGCCAAGAATACGGGCCTACCAATTATGGTATATAATAATCCAGTTGATTATAAAATTGAAGTAACATTGGATATGTTTGAAGAACTTTTGAAGTGTTCAAACATTCAGGCGGTAAAGGAATCTACAAGAGATATTTCGAATGTTACTAGAATAAAAAACCGTTTTGGTGATCGGCTGTCCATAATGACAGGTGTAGATACAATTGCTCTTGAAAGTCTTCTTATGGGAGCTGATGGTTGGATTGCAGGTTTAGTATGTGCTTTTCCAGCAGAAACTGTAGCAATTTATGAGCTACAAAAAGCAGGAAGAATTAAGGAGGCTATTGATATTTACAGATGGTTCTTACCTTTGTTAGAGTTGGACATTAATCCAAAATTGGTTCAGAACATTAAATTGGCAGAAGTGGCCACCGGGATAGGAACCGAAAATGTAAGACCTCCAAGATTACCATTGGAAGGGGAAGAGAGAAAGCACGTGCTTTCAGTGATCCAACAAGGACTTAATGCAAGACCAAATTTGATGAATTATAAAAATTTAACAGCTAGTTTATGATCAAAGGCAAGAATATAGTTGGGTATAGTGAATCTGCATTAGGATCTACCACCTTTAAGACTTTTAATCCAAAAGAGAACGTAGCTAATGACGCTATTATTTTTGAAGCAACTGCTGAAGAAATAGACCGTGCTTGCAATTTAGCTTCCAAGGCATTTAAGATATATAGAAACACTCCTGGAATAAAACGGGCGGCTTTTTTAAATGCAATTGCTGATGAAATTTTAGCTCTAGGAAACAATTTATTGGATTGCTATGTACTAGAAAGCGGATTACCAAAAGGAAGAGCAGAAGGTGAAAGAGAACGTACAATTGGACAACTAAGAATGTTTGCCAAGCTCGTCGAGACAGAAGATTGGCGAGAACCCAGTCACAAAAGTGAAGGTGGATCTACAAAGAAAATGCTCATTCCTATAGGGCCAATTGCAGTTTTTGGCGCCAGTAATTTTCCATTGGCTTATTCTACTGCTGGCGGGGATACGGCAAGTGCTTTAGCTGCAGGGAATCCTGTTATTGTAAAAAGTCATCCAATGCATGCCCAGACCGGAGAATTAATAGCTTCGGCCATTGTAAATGCTGCCCATAAAACTGGAATGCCAGAAGGTGTTTTTTCAAATTTAAATAGTAATGGGATTGAAGTTGGAACCCAACTTGTTTTGAATCCAAATATTAAGGCTGTCGGGTTTACTGGAAGCCTAAATGGAGGCCGTGCACTTTACGATCTAGCAGCAACAAGGGAAGAACCCATACCTGTGTTTGCAGAAATGGGAAGTATTAATCCAGTAGTTATTACCCAAAAAGCTTTGCAAACTAGGACTCCCGAAATAGCCAACATGTATGCAGATTCTATTACAATGGGCGTAGGACAGTTTTGTACGAACCCTGGTTTAATAATAGTTTTAGAAAGCGATCTTACTAATTCTTTTGTGGAATTATTAGGAGAAAAATTGGCTAAGATTCCATCATTTTGCATGCTTCACCCTAATATTCATAGGGAATATACTTCCAATAAAAACCTTCTAAGTTCACAAGAAACTGTGATACTAGTAAATGAGGCAGAACCACCAACTAAAACGAATGCAGCTCAAGCGAGATTAGTGATGACAAAAGGGTCAAGCTTTCTCAAAAATATAACGCTACATCAAGAAGTTTTTGGGCCTTTTTCTATGGTAGTGCAGTACAAGGATGAGGATCAATTAATTAGAATTATTGAAAAAATAGAGGGGCAATTGACCGGAACTATCATTGCTGAAAAATCTGATTATGCTAATATTTCTCCTGTGTTTGAAGCCCTCCAGGAGCGAGTAGGAAGGGTTGTGTTTAATGGAGTTCCTACGGGGGTTGAAGTTTGTGATGCAATGACCCATGGTGGGCCGTACCCAGCATCTAGCGATAGTCGCTTTACCGCTGTTGGACCTAATGCCATACGAAGATGGGTGAGACCCATTTCCTATCAAAACGTACCTGAAATACTTTTGCCAGAGATTTTAAGAGGTTAATGAAAACAGTTTATAAATGCATTGACGCACATACATGTGGAAACCCGGTTCGAGTGGTGACCACGGGAAGACCTCCATTAGTTGGAGATTCAATGAGTGAAAAGAGGCAACATTTTTTAAAGGAATATGATTGGATTCGAAAGGGTTTGATGTTTGAACCCAGAGGACATGATTTAATGAGTGGGAGTTTCTTTTTCGAACCTCAATACGAAGAAAATGATTTTGGGATACTTTTTATTGAAACTTCAGGATGCTTACCCATGTGTGGTCATGGAACTATAGGGGCAATTACGATAGCCATTGAAGAGGGGCTAATAAGTCCAAAAACACCCGGAAAGATACGTTTGGAAACCCCGGCAGGTCTTGTTGAAATCGAGTACCAACAATCAGCAAAAAAAGTTGACTGGGTAAAACTGAAAAATGTTGCCTCTTATTTAGCTGCTGAAAGTTTAAGTATAGAATGCCCAGAATTGGGGGAAATTAAATTTGATGTTGCATATGGAGGAAATTTCTATGCAATTATAGATCCGCAAGAAAATTTTAGCGGCATTCAGGATTTTACAGCGAATCAAATAATTCAATTTTCTCAAGTACTAAGAAAGCGTATCAATCAAAAGTATGCGAATGATTTTATACACCCTGAAAATGACACTATTCGCGATATAAGTCATTTACAATGGACCGGGACACCTCTAGATTCAACCTCCTCAGGCCGTAATGCGGTGTTTTACGGGGATAAAGCGATTGATAGGTCGCCTTGTGGAACAGGAACTTCGGCGAGAATGGCTCAGCTTCATGGAAAAGGCCAACTTAATATTGGTGATGAGTTTATTCATGAAAGTTTTATTGGCTCAAAATTTATCGGAACAATAGATGATGAAATAATTATTAATGGAAAAGCTGGAATCGTACCTAGTATTCGAGGTTGGGCAAAGATTTATGGACACAATAGGATAAGTATAGATGACAAAGATGATCCCTATGCGTTTGGATTTCAAGTTATCTAGAAAACTTTAGTTAAATTTATCTTCATATAATGAAAGATGTTTTAGTAATTGGAGGAGGTGTGATTGGGCTTTGTACGGCTTATTATCTTGCTATGGACGGACATCAAGTAAGTGTGGTGGACCAGTCTTCGATGGATTTCGGTGCCTCTTATGTCAATGCAGGATATGTGAGCCCAAGTCATATTATCCCTTTGGCTGCTCCTGGGATGGTACGTCAAGGCCTAAAGTGGATGTTTAATCCCGCTAGTCCTTTGTTTATTAAACCACGCCTTGAAAAAGATTTTTTGAAATGGGCTTGGGCTTTTAATAAATCTTGCTCGCAAGAAAATGTAGAACGTTCAATAAAAGCAATTAAAGATATTTCGTTAATGAGTAGCGATTTATTTTCTGAAATTCGAGCTTCTGAAGGTTTTGGATTTCATTTAGAGAATAAGGGGCTATTAATGTTGTGTCAGTCTGAAGCAATGATGGCTAAAGAAATTGAAATGGCAAGAATCGCTTCAAAAGAAGGGTTGCAGGTACGAGAGTTAAGTGTTTCAGAAGTCAAGAAAATGGAGCCTAAAGTTGATACAGATGTGATAGGAGCAATCCACTACCAATGTGACTCGCACAGTACGCCACACGAGTTTATGAAGGAGATAAAGGGTAAACTTGAAGTCTTGGGGGTCAAATTTTACTTAAATGAAAAAGTAGAAAATTTAATAATTTCTGAAGAAAAAATAACTGAGGTGATAACTTCAAATCAGAGATTAAAAGCGGACGAAGTTGTTTTGGCTGCGGGCTCATGGAGTAATTTGCTAAGTAAAAAACTTGGCATACAAATTCCTCTTCAGGCTGGAAAAGGATATAGAATTAATTCGCATTCCGAAACAAATATATTGATGCCAGCTATTCTTGCAGAAGCGAAAGTAGCAGTTACACCAATGAATGGTTTTACACGTTATTCTGGAACCATGGAAATTAACGGAATTAATCACGATATTCGTCCAGAAAGGGTGGAGGCCATTGCGCAAGCAGTGCAAAGATATTATCCAAAAACCAAAGTTTTAGAAGATGAAAAGGCAGCAGCTGCCTGTGGACTGCGTCCTGTTTCACCAGATGGTCGACCGTATATTGGCAGGTCAAGTAAATGCAAAAACCTAACCATTGCAGCGGGTCATGCTATGATGGGATGGAGTATGTCAACAGGGACAGGTAAGTTGGTTTCTGAAATAATTTCAGAAAAAAAGCCTTCAATGGATGTGAGTTCGTTTCATCCGGATCGTAAATTTTAAAATTATCAAGAGTCAAATGCTAGGAATTGGAGGATCAACTATAGAAGAAGAGTTAAGTAAAATAAAGTCAAGAGTACATTTAGTTCAAGGAATTCAGAAGCGAGAATATCGAGAACGAATCAATAAGGCTTGCGACTTAATGATACAACAAGAAATAGAAGCTCTTTATATAAATGCTGGAACCAATTTGTTTTATTTTACTGGAACACGTTGGAATTCTAGCGAACGTATGGTTGGCGCAATTTTGTTTCCAAATGGCAAACTAAATTATATAGCCCCTGAGTTTGAAAAAGGAACAGTACTTGATTTTATGGAAATAGCGGGTGAGGTTCATTGCTGGGAAGAACACGAGAACCCTTACAGGTTGTTCGTTGAAATTCTTGTTAACAACGGTGTGGATAATGGAACAATATCTATGGACGAGGACACTCCGTTCTTTATGATAGAAGGTATTACGATAATCCAATCTTCGTATAACTTAGTGAATTCGAAGTCCATTACTGCTGGGTGTAGAATGATTAAATCTGAAGCAGAAATTGCTATTATAAAGGCCACAATGGATATTACATTGGAAGTGCAAAAAGCGGCTGCAAAGATTTTAAGAGTTGGAATTAGTTCGAAAGAGGTAGTAGATTTTATAAATGAAGCTCATAAACGCTTCGGTATACCTTCGGGATCTTATTTTTGTATTGTGCTTTTTGGGGTGGATTCTTCATTTCCTCATGGTGTTAAGCAGCCCAAAGATTTGGAAGAAGGTGAAGTAGTTTTGATAGATACGGGCTGTGTACTTCAAAATTATATTTCGGATATTACGCGGACTTATGTGTTTGGTAAAATAAGTGATCTACAAAGGAAAATTTGGAATATAGAAAAAGAAACTCAGCAAGCGGCTTTTGATGCTGCACAGCTTGGGAATACTTGTGGATATGTCGATATTGCTGCGAGAAAAGTTTCGGAGTCATATAATTTAGGCCCGGATTATAAGTTGCCAGGTTTGCCGCATAGAACGGGACATGGAGTAGGATTGGACATACATGAATGGCCCTATATTGTTAGAAACGATGAAACAATTTTAGCTCCAGGAATGTGTTTTAGTAATGAGCCAATGATTTGTGTGCCAAATGAATTTGGCATTCGTCATGAAGATCATATCTATATGACCAAGGATGGACCAAAATGGTTTACGGAGCCTTCTCATTCTATTGAAGATCCCTTTGGAATATCAAAATAGTTATTTAAATATCTAGATTTTCAATATCCAAGCGCATATTTATCAAATATTTTTTAAATCCTGCTTTTAAATAAGCGCTAATGGCTGGTTCATTTACATCATAAACATCCAGTCTAATTTCAAAAACACCGTGTTCTTTGCACCAAGCCAGTAGAGCGTCCAAGACAATTTGATTATATCCATTGCCACGATGTTTTTCTGGCACGAACATAAATCCAAGATACCCTTGCTTCTTATGTTTTAGATAATGATGATCCTCCTTAATTTTTGCATATCCTGACGCAACTATTTCATCTGCAATTTCAGCAATAAATACTTCTGAATCAGAATTCTCTATAAGATCTGAAATGGAATAATAACTTATGTCTCCATCCATAATCTGAGAATCCATCGGTCTTTCAGCATTGATAAGACCTTGCTCAAACCCCAGTAGTGCTGGAAGATCGCTTAGCGTAGCTTTTCTAGTTGTTGGATTCATTTTTCAGCCAGCTATCAATGATCGTGTAAATTTGCTTCTGACTTTCAGAATTAAATGTCTTAATCCGTGTAGTATGATCTCCCATGGGTTGAACAAACTTGTACATTTCACGTTTCGAAGCATTTTCAGTTAAGTCAACCGCGGTTGAACTCCAGGCATCGTATTCGCCATAAATGAAAAGCATTTTTTCCGCCGATGTATCCAAAAATAATTTGATGTCTTGCATTGGTTTAACATCGTATTTTTTTGAAATACCCTCTGGAAAAGCCCACTCAAATTTGTAAATTTCCTCAGTGTTTAAGTACCTTTTGAAAGGAGCAGTTTCATATCCATAAATTCCTTGCTCTGTTAGAGCGGCCCAGAAATAAGGTTGCAGGCTTTCCACCGATTTATTTTCGAAGAAGCCATAACCAACAACATCAATGAGATGCTCATAAATTTCTTGTGAAGTGGCATTTTGAGACGGAATTTTATCTGGTTTTACACCCCATTGCCAAAAAGCAAATGAATACTCAAGAATGGTGTAATCTAAAGCCTTTTCTATTCCAAATTCCCAGGTCATTTTTGCTTCTTGGGCTGTTGTTTTTAAAATATCCATTAATGCCGCTCGGTTTTCAAAACATAAATCTTGAAAACCTTTTATCTTTTTTCGATCTTCTTCTTTACCAACATTTTTAAGGAACTCATAGACTCTTGGGTCTTCACGTTCATAATTGAGGGGGCCAACATAACAAACACAAGCATCTACATTTTCAGGAAAGAAGCTTCGATGCGCCATAGTGGTCATGCACCCCTTCGAAATTCCAGTGGAAACAAATTTCGAGTTTGGGTACAAGACATTTCGAATGGCATCTATAATAATCGCTTGATCTTTGGCCGCATTTTCAACGGTAAGTGTGTTCCAATCAATCTCTTTTGGGCGTGAATTTGTAAAGTAACGATGCTCAATCGTTAGTTGATTGGCTTTATAGTGATTTGCCAATTCACCTGCTTTTTCACTCCCTATTCCATAACCTTTTAATTCAACAATTACTGGTTTTGACGAGTTCTCAAATCCAAGAAATACTCGCTGTTTAAAGGTTCCTTTCAAAGGGTTGCTATGATCAACAGGCTGCTCAAACCACAATTCATAGTTTTCATCAAAATGACTAACGAGTTCCTTTTTCTCGATGCTAACAATATTTTCAATACCCGCGAGTTTTTCAAAAGTTGATTTTTCAATAACTTCATTTACAGCTTGTTGAGTGCTGTTACAGCTTATTAATACTGCAAGAGAAAAAAGAAGGTAAATAGAGTTAATTGATCTCATAATAAAAGTTATTTAATGCTAGAGTTGGATAATGTTAGCAGGACATATCTGCGACGATTTTCCATTTTCCGTTTATCTTTTTAAAGATAATTAAAAACACACCATTGGCATCACCAACATTACGTTTTAAGAAATATTCTCCCATTACCCAATACGAGCCGGTATCTATTTTGGATACATCATTGACCTTAAAAGTTAGTGTGCCCGAGTACTCCTTGGTAGGATATCCCTTTTTATAATTGTCTAAGGTTTGCTTCCAACCCTTTGTTAGTCCACTACTTCCGTAAAATTTTAGTGAATCGTTTTTCCAATAACCTTTCATAAATCCTTCAAGGTCATTGGCCGACCAGGCCTTTTCTTGTAGTTTCATCACCGTAAGAATCGCCTCTTTATCCTGTTTTTCAGTAGTTTGCGAATTACAGCTAAAAATTGTCGCGAGGAAGAATACTAAAATAAGTTGTTTCATAATTTATTATTTAAAATTGATTAGGCGTAATTGAAAAAGAATATTCGTGTTTTATTGGGTTTATAGTGTATTCGTCATGAACTAATCTACCCCAAGAGGTATCTCCTCCAACACCCATCTGAAGATAGTCAATATTCCATTGTATAGTTTCTCCAATCCCTAGATATTTGAACTGGGCGGGTTCATAAACTTTTTTAACTTCGGAAAGGTGGGGATGGAGATTGCGATAAGGATCTACCAATCCATTGTTTAAGAAATTACCATCGGTTGGCAAATCGGGATGATAATCATGACCATAGGCCAAGTATGGTTTTCCATTCTCATCTTTATATTCTAAGGATTGATCTACCCAATCCCAAATGTATCCACCTTGCAGATTAGCGTGTTTTTCAATGATGTTCCAATAGTCCTGAAGATTCCCTACCGAATTTCCCATGGCATGGCAATATTCAATCATTACTGAGGGCTTGTCTGATTTTGATTTCGCATGATTTATAAGGTATTCTGGTTTTGGATACATAGGACAATACACATCTGTGTAATCCTCTTTGCCAGCGGGTTCATACTGTACGATTCTATTCGTTTCATTTTCTTTAAGCCAATTGTAAGTAGTTCTAAAAATATTTCCTTTACCAGCTTCATTGCCTAATGACCAGGAATAAATAGAAGGATGATTTCTGTCGCGATAGAACATACGCCGGGTTCGAATCATATGTGCGGGTAGCCAGCTCATTTCATTTCCTATTTGAGTGGTTTCGTCAATGGCGAGGGGATGGCTTTCAATATTGGCCTCATCAATAACATAGAGTCCGAACTTGTCGCACAAATCTAGCCAATATGGATCATTGGGATAATGAGCAGAACGTACCGCATTAATGTTGTTTTGCTTCATTAATTGAATGTCTTCCAGCATCGATTCTTTGGAAACTACATGTCCTGTAAACGGATCTGTTTCATGTCGATCCACACCTTTAAAGTAGATTGGTTTTCCGTTTATCAGCAATTGACTCTCTTTAATTTCAACTCTTTTGAAACCAATGCGTCGTGATATAAATATGGTTTTTCCTAAAATAATTTCAAGCGTATAAAGATTGGACTCCTCTGCTGACCATTTTTTTACGTTTTCAATAATATGGTTCGTTACTGCATTTACCGAACTGTTTAGGAATGTCAATGGTACGTTGGTCGGTAAATTGGACCTCATGGCCTTTCTTCAACTTTAGGGTTAATCCCGAAGAGATTGGAACATCAGTACTGTTTGTGATCCAAACAGTATTTTTAAAAATCCCATTGCTACAAGAGGTGTCCAGGGAAGTATCCGCATAATAATCTGAGATAAACACCTTGGGTTGTGTATATAAATAAACGTCGCGTTCAATGCCACTCATACACAGCATATCTTGACTTTCTAGGTAACTGGCATCACTCCATCGAAATAACTGTAAAGCAATAATATTCTTACCTCTATTTAAATACTTAGAAACATTTAACTCTGCAGGTGTCTTACTTCCTTGAGAATAACCTACATACTTGCTGTTTATGTATATATACATCGCAGATTTCGCTCCGGCAAAATGAAGAATAACGTCTTCTGATAGAAATTCCTTGGTTAGATTAATTTCCTTACGATAGGTTCCTACCGGGTTATAATCTGTTGGTGCATTTGGCCATTGGGTGGTGAACGGATATCTTTCATCCAAATAAATGGGGTGTCCATATCCCTCGACCTCCCAATTGGCAGGAACTGGAATTGTTTTCCACTCTGCATCGTCAAAATCTATGTTGTGAAACGTGTTGGGTCGTTGTTTAGGGTCTTTTACCCAGTTAAATTTCCAGTCACCATTTAGTGATATGAATCGTTTAGAGTCTTCTTTTTCTATAATTTTAGGCCCTTCAAAAGCAAAAAAAATTGCTCTAGGGCTTAATTTGTTTTGTTCAAAAACCTCATGGTTGTAATGGAAGATTTGTTCAGAAACAATTGCCAATTCGCTTTGATTGCAACTTGCAAGAAGAAGAAGAAGAAGAAGAAGAAGAAGAAGAAGAAGAAGAAGAAGAAGAAGTAATAGCCCAAATTGATATATTAGTTTCATTAAAACCGATTCATAAAATCCTCGGCGAAAACCTGTCGGAGCCTAAAGATAACTTCATTTGCGTTGTCTTTGTTAAATACCATAGGAGGTTTAATTTTTAAGACATTGTGATCGGGTCCATCCACGCTCATTAAAATTCCGTGATCTTTCATTCTATTTGCTAAATAGTTTGTTTGTGCTTCTAATGGTTCCATATTTTCGTTTACTAATTCAATACCTAAAAACAAACCTTGGCCACGTACATCACCAATAATTTTAAATTTCTTTGCAAGTTTTTTTAATTCAGTCTTCAAAAAAGAACCCACTTCCAATGCATTTTCTTGAAGTTTTTCCCGTTTCACTGTTTTTATAACTTCAGCGCCGATGGCACATGAAACAGGGTTTCCACCAAAGGTGTTAAAATACTCCATACCATTGGCAAACTTATCCGCGATGGCTCTGGTGCAAACCACTGCAGCAATTGGATGACCATTTCCTAAGGGCTTTCCAATTGTAACGATATCTGGTATGACCTTATGAAGCTGAAAGCCCCAAAAGGTTTTACCCATTCTTCCACAACCCGTTTGTACCTCATCAGAAATGCACAGGCCGCCGGCTGCTCTTACCATTTCATATGACTTCTCCAGAAAAACTTCGGGCAATTCTATTTGACCTCCGCAACTAATTATTGGCTCAATAATAAATGCGCCAACTCCACGGCCTTTTTTGTGGATGATGTCTATTTGTTTCTGAACTTCTTCAGAATATTTTCTTCCTGTGTTTTTACCTCTATGTTTTCCCCTGAAAGCATCTGGCAAGGGGAAAATATGTGTATGCTCCGGGGCTCCTTGACCTCCTTTTCCGTCGAACTTGTACGAACTTATATCAATACACATATTTGCATTTCCGTGATACCCTACTTCCGAAGCTATAATATCACGTTCACCAGTTGCTGCTTTTACCATTCGAATGGCTAGCTCGTTTGCTTCACTTCCAGAATTGACAAAATGAAGGACAGAAAGTTCAGGTGGCAAAGTCTCTATCAATTCTTTTGCTAAGTCGTTGATGTTTTTGTGTAAATACCGCGAGTTTGTATTAATCAAAGCCATCTGCTCTTGTCCGGCTTTTACCACGGCTAAATGTTCATGGCCTACGTGAGCCACATTATTTACCGTGTCTAAGTATTTTCTTCCATATTGATCCATCAAATACTGCCCAGCTCCACGCACCATCTTAATGGGAATTTTGTATTGTAAACTTAAGCTTTTACCTAAGTGTTGTTTTCTGTATTCAATCAATTCACTGTTAGAGATGGTCGCATTTTCCAAAAGTGCTTCGAATTTGAATAACAAATTGGGGTCAGGACAGAGACTTTTCCAAACATCCAACTCATTGAAATAGGCTACGCCTGGAAAGTCAATTTCATAGTCTAACAAAGATAATATGAGTTGAAAATGAAGGTGCGGAGCCCAATTTCCGTTTTCGGAGTGATTCCCTAAAATCGCAATACGATCTCCTTCGTTTATAACATCTCCCACAGCATATTTTGTAGCGCTTGCAACAGTTAAGTGTCCATATAATGTGTAAAATTCAAAATCATCAATTTTATGTTTTAGCACAATTAGCCCTCCATATTCTTTATCGCCAGCATCATTCACGGCAATGACAACCTCTCCATCGAAGAGTGCATGGACAGGTGTTTGTTCAGGGAGCCAAAAGTCTATCCCTAGATGAATTGTTCTGCTTTCTGGGCCAGAGTTACCGAGTTTGTCATATTCACTTGAAGTATAAAGAGCACGAGGTTCCAAATAGCCACCAGCTAGGATTTTATTTGGTATTTGCTTCTGAAGTTGTCCGATTTTAAACCGAAATAAGTCTAGATTATTAAAGTCCTCTTGATGTCCAATCCATTTACTTGAAACACTTAGGTCGAGATACCGAACCTCATCTTTGTTAATCGTTGGGAATAAATCTGAAATCTTAAAATGGTTTTGGTCCGTCCAATTTTTAAATTTATTTTCAAGCGGATGTCCTGTAAACCCACATACTTCCCGAAAACTATAAAGGGCAAGCTTATCATTTACTTTTCGCCACATGTTAAGTGCTGTCCAAGCGGGTTTTTCACTAATTACATGATATTCATTTGTTGAATCTTTGGCTTTGCGAATTGCGGCTTTCGTAACCGTGGTGACTAAACGCATGGCAACCAAAGCATACAGACATTCAAGTTCTTTTTCAGAAAAAGAATAATAAACATTGTAACCTTTAATTACATCTAGGGCTGCTTGTAATGGATCTAGAACACCCATAATAGCGTACGCTAGAAGAATAGCAAGGTCGTTTATAGTTTGCGTATACACGGCATCTCCAAAGTCAATAATTCCTGTCACTTTTGGATCTACTAAATCTTGAGATACTAGAATATTAAAGTCGTTTACGTCATTATGAATTACACTTTTTGGTAGATTTTGGTAGTTCGGTTGTATTTCGGAAAAAAGTTCTTGAAAATAAGCTATAGTTGCCTGATCTTCCTTAGAAAACTTATCTAAATAATCATAAGTCCATGCAGAATCTGAAAGATTCCAGTCAAATTTTCGATGTGCTCCCTCATGGTCGAAATCCTCTAAGGCGACGGTAAGTTTTCCAGCTTGTTCCCCTAGACTTTGCCTTAAAACTTTTGTCTTCGGATTCGCATGTGCCCAAATTCTACCATCTAACCAACTCAATAATCGGACATTCCTTTTTTCTCCTGCTTTTGATGATATAGAACTTAAGAACTTGTTTTGCACATTAGGAATGACTTTCGGTAGCTCTAGATTCGGTGTTTTAGAACTGATATGTCTCAGTATTTCGTTCTGAAAATTCAAGTAATCTTCTTCCACTTCGGGTTGTGAAATTTTTAGGATATATGACACCTCCGATTCAGTCTTTATTCTAAAATTTTCATCTTCGTCTCCTGGAAGACGTATAGTTTCAGCAGTAATATCAAAAAGTCTAATGGCAATCTGAGTAGCTTGCTCTAATTTTTTTTTCATTTTTTATTCTTCTAACAATAGCATAATAATGTGGGCGGCGCTCCAACTAAAATTTTGAGCGTGTAAACCTTTTCCAGTAAGCGGATGGTAATTTTCTCTAATAGCTTTTCCTTTCCCTAACAGACCTTCTGCTCCTTCCAATATTTGAATTGTTGCTTTATCTGCTTCGGTATTGAATCCATAATTACGTAAACTCTTCACACCAAAATAGGATTGATCTAACCAATTGGGTTCTCTCCAATACCCTTTTAATGGGTCGAACTTCGGATGATCGGCACTCATTGTTTGAAAAGGAACTTTGGTGAAGAACTTTGTAGAATCCATCATTCTATTTTTTACCGACTCCGCTTGTTCTTGACTTGCTGCTTTCGCCCAAAGGGTTGTCCATCCTTCACTACCCTCTCCTTTGATGAAATTAGTGCCTTCGATGTTTGTGTCGTAAAACCACCCTTCCTCTAGATCATAAAACTGTGTTTGAATTTTAACTTGTAGTCGTTCTGCAGACTGTCTAAATAGCAAAGACTCTTGATGTAATTCTAGTGCTTCGGCCAAGGTTGCTAGATATAATTTTTCTGCATATAAGTAGGCATTCAGGTCATCACTTTCTTGATTTAATGAATAGGAACCTTCAGAATTTTCTAGAATTTTAGAATCATCAAATCGAATTGCATTGTCCATTCCGCTTTCCCATTTAGCGGCAATGAAACTTCCATCCGTTGAGCCGTATTCGCACAGTCCATCTTGGTCGTGATCACGATAGGTGTACCACCAGGAATGATATTTTTTAAGTTTAGGATAGAACTCTTTTACAAACTCTAAATCCTTGTCTTTTTCGTAAACTTTGGTAACCGCCCAAGCCGATAGTGGGGGTTTAGTATCACGATAATTATGCTTTTCAATTAAGGTGTCTCTAAAAACACAATCGGCCACAAAACCTTTTTCATCTTGGAAATCGAACATTAGTTTAACCTGCTCCTTTGCGAGTTCGAAGTCATAATAGGACAAGCCTACGGCGTGTTTCCAAGAATCCCAGGACCAAAAACCATTAAACCACTTATAATGATAACTAGGAAATAAACCTTGGCGTTTAATTTCGCCAGCAGGGATACGCCAGCTATTTTGTAAGGTAATTTGGGCTTTGGCAAGTACTTCTGAATATTTTTCTTCTTGAAAGACTGCTCGTTTGTTTTTTATTAATGCAGATATCTGATTTTCTTTTTCGGATTTTTGAGTGGATAAAATAAAATCGAAATTAACAGCGCTAATTACCCTTTCTTCCTCTTCCCAAGAATACTCTGGAAAAATAAAGGTTTGAGATATAAGGTATTCTTTCGTCTCATTTTGTTTTAGGAGGATGGTTTCAAAGTGAGCGTTGTAATAATTTTTAGCAGTCATTATAGAAGCAGACTCATTTATAAACTTGACATAGCCTACTGCGTTGGATTTTTCAGAAGTAAGTTGAATTGTTTCATCTTTTGAATCTACTCTCAAACCAATGTCAAAAAATGCGCCACTCACTGAAGGGTGGATTGTAATACTTTTTGTAGAAATATTTGTAATGGTAGTTTTCTGAAGTGCAGTATTACCTGATAAAAAAACCAGCTTCTGGTTAACTTTTAATTTGTCATTTTCAAAGTGTTGTTCCAAATGACTTGAAAAACTATTTTGAGATTTTAAAGAAGTATGCCAATCAATAATTTCGGTGTTGTTTTCTCCTTTTAGATTTAATTTCGAGAGTGATTCACTTGCCCAAACCCCATTTTGTTCCGTCATTAGAAAAGGGCCTGAAAAACCTGAAAAATTAGATATTGAATCTGATAAGGAGTATGCAAACCATGCACCTTGATCTGAAAACATCAACCCAGACTTGTCCAACGAGTCTACTGGTGTAAAATGATGATCGAGAATGTTTTTACTGAAATTTGTCGTGTTTAATGAATGGCTAATGCTGATTCTTTCCTCGCAACCAATTAGTATAACTGCAATCGATATTAGATACAAGCACTTGCTCGAAATCTTAATCAACCAAGATGTTGTATCTCTCAAAAACATAAATAGATTATAAGACTAATTATATAAATTAAAAATACTTAATTCCTTCGTTATAAAACATTTTTGAAAGCACATTTAGAGGCCTTTTAATTACCATTCGTCGACACTTAAACGTTAGCCGTCGACACTTTTATTGGATTATAACTAAATTACGATAAATTAATGTAAATATATTTACAATTTTGGTAATTACTAAAAGTACATATTGTGGGGAAAAAGAAATTGAAAATTCTTCTTATTGAAGATGATCAAATTGAAATTATTAAGTTAAAACGAGCTATTGAAAAGTTAGGAATGGAGCATCATTTATTGGAAGCTCAGAATGGTGAAGAGGCGCTGGAAATATTGAAGGATGACCTGTCTATGCCCAACATCATTTTTCTGGATTTAAATATGCCTAAAATTAATGGTTTGGAGTTTTTGAAAATATTAAAAGCTGATAGCCAACTTAGATACCTTCCAACCATTATTTTAACGACCTCCAATAATCGTAAAGACGTATTGGCTTGCTATGAAGTTGGTATCGCTGGATATATTTTAAAGCCTCTGAAATATGATGATTATGTAAACAAAATAGATAAAACGCTCTCATATTGGTGTGAGAATGAATTAATAAAAATATAATGAAAGGAATCATATACACAGAGTTTTTGAACCTAGTAGAACAAAAATTTGGCGTGGAAATGGTTGATACTATTATTGGAAGAATCGAATCTGGAATCTCAGGGTATCTATACCTCCATTTGAACATATAGTTTTTCTGAAATGCTAGTGCTTGTAACAAACCTAAGTGCAAGAACTAGATTCTCTGTAGACGATTTACTTTTGGTGTATACCGAACATTTTTTTTGGGTTTTAGAACGAAGTTATCCTAGACTTATGGAAAATTATAATGACCAATTGAGATGATTTCTTCTATTGAAAATCATATCCATGTGGAAGTGAGGAAGATATATCCTAATGCAGAATTGCCTACCTTTACTACACATGAGAAATCGGATACTTCATTAATTTTACTCTACAAGTCGAGCAGAACTATGTATAGTTACGGATTAGGGTTGATGAATAAAACATTTAAGCATTTTAATTCTACAGCTACCATCCTTGTAGAAAAGTTGACTGAGGAAGGAACGGAGGTAAAGTTCAGTATTACCAAGAATGAATGATAAGAAGATAGCAATATTAGAACGAGCATTGACTCGAGAAAGAGCCGCAAGAAAGCAAGCGGAATTAATTCTTGAAAAAAAATCAGCCGATTTATTTGGTCTTACACAACAATTAAAAGTCTCTAACACAAAACTTGAAGAACTGTTAACAGAAAAAACCTCCCAAATACAAGAGGTTTTTGAGAATATTATCGATGCCTATGTAGTTATGGATCTAAAAGGTAATATTCTAAAAATGAATGACGCTGCAGTAGATTTATTTGGATATGAATCTAATACTACGTCACTTAATGTTATTAAACTCATCTACAAAGAGGATTTTGAATATGCAATGCTTTCTTATAAGGAGTTAATAAAAAATGGTTTTTTTTCAAATTATAAGGCTCGAATTTACACTAAAAATAAGAAGATAAAGTGGGTGCAAATCAATGCCAGTTTGATCTTAAATGAGCACAAAAAACCGATTGCCGCTCAGGGGATTGTGCGAGATATTACAGAAGCAGAGAACGCTGCAACAATTATAAAGGAACAGAAACGAGAGTTAGAAATTATTGTTGATAATTCATCATTTGGAATTATACTAACTCAATTTGGAAATATAGTTAAGTCTAATGAGGCCTTTCAGAACCTATTAGGTTATAGCGAGAGTGAGATGAAGTCATTAACTATTAAAGATGTTTCCTTTGCCAAAGATTTTCCAGAGTTGCAGAGGTACCTTTCAAAATTGGATGCCGGAGAGATTGATGATTTTATTATTAATAAAAGATATAGAAAAAAAAATGGAGATTACTTTTGGTCAAAGACATCTGTAAACGCAGTAAGAGATCAAGAAGGGAATATCAAATGTCAAGTTGCAATAATTGAAGATATAACGGCCAGACGTGATGAAAAGTTGACTATTGAAATGGTAAACAACGTAGCTAAATCAATTCTAGGTAAAACTGATATTAACGAAATTGCCTGGGAATTAACTAGCAATATTTCCGAGTATTTAGGATCTGATGATTGTGTGATTTATATAGTCGATTATAATACAAATTCTTTAGAACAAATAGCCGCACATGGTGAAAAGCTAACAGGAGAAAAAGAGGTTTTAAACAGAATTAGTCTTCCTTTAGGTAGTGGAATTGTTGGCAGGGTAGCTAACACTGGAATTGGAGAGGTAATTAGTGACACCAGTTTAGATGAGCATTATATAGTGGATGATAGACGAAGGTACTCAGAAATTACAGTTCCTATTGTGTTTAATGGCAAGGTGTTGGGGGTTATAGATTCTGAACATTATGATAAAAGTTATTTTACCAAAGCTCATTTAAAGACGTTAACAAATATTGCCCAATTAGTAGCATTACAATTGCGAAACGCCATCAATTTAATTGAAAGAGAAAAGACAGAGGCCCAAAATAGACAGTTGTTGAAAAAGTTGGAAATTAGCAATAATGAATTGGAGGAGTATGCTCATATTGTTTCTCATGATTTAAAATCACCATTGCGAAGTATCTATGCCCTCGTGGATTGGATAAAAGAAGATAACGAGGATCTGTTCAATAAAGAAACAACCCAAAATATAGGCCTTATTGAATCGACTCTTGAAAAAATGGAGCAATTGATCATTGATGTTTTAGAATATTCAAGTGTGACTTCAGAGAGGACTGTGAGTGAAGCTGTTGATCTTAATGATGTACTAAGTGATATTCATCAAATTTTATATTTCCCAGATCACATCAAACTTTCTTTGAAAAAGAAACTACCGATAATTAATGCAGATAGAGTGCGAGTTCAACAGTTGTTCCAAAATCTAATTGGAAATGCAATACGATATATTGATAAGGATAAGGGCTTAATTGAGATTGACGTTGAAGATAAAAACTTGTACTACCTGTTTTCAATTACAGATAATGGTGTTGGAATTGAAAAGAAGTTTCATGAAAAAATATTTAAAATATTTCAGTCCCTTAAAAAGGGTAAAGTGTCTTCGGGTATTGGATTGTCTATTGTAAAGAAGATAGTTGACTTGTATGATGGAAGAATATGGTTGGAAAGTGTAGTGGGCCAAGGGACCACTTTTTATTTTACATTGAGAAAACAGAAATAATGGAAGAGCCAAATCTGAAATATATTCAGGAACTAGCATTAGGGGATGAAGGTTTTAAACAAAAGCTAATCAATATTATCAAAGTGGAGCTACCAGTGGAAATTGACGCATATACTATGAACATGAAAAATGGACATTTTATGAAGGCGGCAGAAAATGTTCATAAGCTTAAGCATAAAATTAGTATTTTAGGGCTAGAAAAGAGTTACTACCTTGCCACAGGTTTTGAAGAAGATTTAAAAATCGAATCTTTAGAGAAACGTGGAGAATTTGAAATAATACTCTCTCAAATGACGAAGTTTGTAAATATCTTGTAATTAACCTACTTATGAATAGTATTATAATCGATGATGAATTGGCTGCAAGAGCAATTATATCGCATTTATGTGATCAAGTTGATTCAATAGAAGTAATTGAAGAGTTCCCAAATGCGCTGCAGGCGATTAAATTTTTGAATAAAAATGAGGTTGATTTAATCTTTTTGGATATCCATATGCCAGATTTTACTGGTTTCGACTTTATTGATACCGTTAAGAACCCACCTAAAATTGTCCTTACTACATCCGATAAGAATTTTGCCATTGAAGCGTTTGAATATGATTGCATTATAGATTATTTAGTAAAGCCCATTACCTTACCGAGATTTTTAAAGGCCATTCAGAAAGTTGAAAATTTTGCTACATCTAAACAGCCGAAAATTTCATCGGCTACTACATCTAAACAGCCGAAAATTTCATCGGCTACTTCTGAAACAGAAGGAGTTTCCAAAAAAGAACTGTACGTTAATATCGATAGAAGACTTATTAAAATAGCCTCTGAAACGATTTACTTAATTGAAGCTAAAGGCGATTATATATTGATTAAAACTGAGGATAAAAACTATACGGTACATTCAACATTGAAGAAAATCGAAGAGAAATTACCAGGTTCTTTATTTTTGAAAATACACCGATCATTTGTCATTAACATTAATAAAATTATTGATATAGAGGACAACAGTGTATTGATTGCCAGAGATGTTATTCCTATTAGCCGTGCCAATCGCCCTGAATTAATGAAACGCCTGAATTTACTTTAGTTGAATTTAAATAATGGTTTTTTTGTTAGCTGCCATCTTAACTTGAATCCAACCTCTGTAAATTGAAATCCCGATGCCGTTTCTGAAGCATTGTTACTATACTTTGCGTAAACTCCCAATTTCAATCTATTTGTAGCTGTATAGTCAAGTTTTCCTTCCATACGAAAAAGTGAAGTAGTGCTATTATCCTCTACATATTGATATCCACCAGCCACATTAACGCTGTAATTCAGGCTTTTAAGCTTACCTGAAACATCAATAAATACTTCAAGAGATTGATATTTGGATGGACTAAAATATAATTCCGGGATTTGGTTTTTAAAATTAAGAAATTGATAATTAACTCCAGCTTTTATATTTGGGTGTTTTGTAATAGTATAATACAATGAGGTGAATAGTAGATTTCGTGTGTTACTATCGGTTTGAGTTGTAAAAATATAACTAGTATACCAACCTAAACCAAAGTTTGTACCCATATTATAATTGAACTTAAAGTTATTCATAAAGATCTTTTTGTCAATTAAACTCGCATTAAAGTTTTGCAATTCTCTGCGATACTCTAGTTCTAAGTACTGTAAAGAAAATAGACGTGATTTTAACGAAATGGACCCATTTATGTCTTGATAATCATTAGAGGTTGCATTTGCCTTTATAAACCCTAATTGACCTTCTACCCAAGTATTATTTAGTAATCTATATTTCAGCCCTAAAGATGCATTGGTGTTATACGCCATTTCCTTACTTTTCAAATTTTGAGTTGTTCTATAATTGTATCCAAAGGTTGTAACAAATCGTTCCGACCAAGGAATTTCTGTTTGTGCAGCGAATGAATATGCCTCATTGTCACCATTATCAATGGTATAGGTTGCCGTTGTATTGATGCTTGGGGATAAACCTGTTTCAATTGTCTTAACCAATCCCATTGCATCTTTTTGATTGGGATAGTACTTCAAGGTTTTTTTAGCATAGTTATAAGCTTTAGTAAGTTCTCCCTTTTCTCGGTATGTATTTGCAATTCCTAAATTTCCATCAAATGAAGTAGAATCTCGTTGCAATATTTGTTTGTAATGTTCAAGACTTTTATTGAGCTTTCCGGAGTACATTCCGTAGGTAGCCCAAAGGCTATTAATTGTCGAGTTATTTGGATGCACTTTTTCAAGTTCTCCGATCTGCGTTTTTGCTTCAGATAGTTTTCCGTTCCATAATAGTGCCTGAACATATCGCTCATTTGCCTTAAGGGTAAGACTAGTATCATTTCTCTGAACAGCCATTTCTTTTGCTTCTTTAACCAAACTCAAAGCATTTTTATTTTTTCTTTTTTTATGCGCAATTAATGACAACCCCCATTTTTGAAAAAATACCGTCTTCAAATTGATTGTACAATTCCTGAGTATTGTCTAAATCATTTTGCAGTAGATAAATATTGATCTTATTTAATTGCGGGGGCCCAAATCTTTCGAAAAATCGATTAGGTTTAAGTTCAATAATTCGAGTGCTGTACTTGTCTGGTTTCATTCAACCAATTTTGCTGCTTTACCTAGACGAATATATTTTTGGGAAATTAAAGCATTCCTGTTTCCAGGATCAACTGCCAATGCTTTTTTAATATAGATAAGTACGTTATCGTAGTCTTTTAAATTTGACAGCGTATTTGAAAACCCTAATAAAGCTGAAAAACTTTCAGGATGGTTTATTACCAGTTGTTGATAGAATATTTTTGCTTCATAAAATTCGCTATTCCATAATAATGATTCTGCATAATTTAACTCTAGTTCTAAATCGCCAGGATATTCTTCTAGCAATTCCGAAAAAAGAAGTTTTGCTTCTAAAGGTCCACCCATCAAACCCAATGCCCTGCCATAGCATAAACGTGCAGTTTTATTATTAGGGAAGCCTTGTAATATCTCTTCAAAAATAGTGTTGCCCTTTGATATTCCTGATTCTCTAAATACGAAAATCCAACATTCATTTTCTGGGCTGATGCAGTAAATGTCAATAGTATTATTAAGGTAGTGATTGAGTTTTTCATTGTTGTTGATTTACAGATACAAGTTATAACCAGATGTGTTGAATCTAATCTACAGTTGACTGCCATTCATCGAAGGGAAATTGTATCTGAGATAGGTTTAATTATCCTTGAAGGCAATTCTCATGGTCCAAAGAAAAAAATGAAGGTATAATGAGCCGTTGAGGTATTATAGGTTGCTTTGTATTAGATGGCAGTTAATGGTTAGAATTGACCCAATTCATCTATGGCAAATTACCATTCACCGATCCACGAGATATTTCTTCAATCTCTTCCCTGATATTTGCTAAATAATTATTAAATCAATTTGTATGATACTATTAACTACTCAATCTAAACAGCAACAACTTAAGGTTGCCCACCGCTCTCTCAAGTTCAAGTATCGGCTCCAAATAGAATACTTAAGGTAGTTTACAATAGAGTGATACAAAGCTCAATGCAAATCATTAACTAAAACATATTATTATGGCATTACAAATTTCAAAAATAGACAAGGTATTTACTTTAAGCGGTAGATTAGGCGCTAATCAAATTTTCGCAATAAGAGATTTTTTCGTGTATAAACTGAGAGACGAAGATCAACTAATAATAAGTCTAGCGGAATTGGATGACCTTGACCTTTCGGCGGCGTTGATGTTCAAAAGTCTAAAGGGTCAGGCGTTTCGGATAAACAAGTCGCTCACAGTTTTTACTGGTAAGAATAGAAAAATTTTGGGTCCGTTTAGAAAGTTAGAAGATCAACGTGTCTTATCGGCGGCGGCTTAAATAAAGGATGAAAGCGTTCACTCAAAAAGCTATATTTCGACTTGCGCCAGAGCAATTGTTTATGTTAAGCGGCTTTTTGGTAAATGGAGGTAACTATCTATATAACTTGTTACTTGGTAGATTCCTTGGGCCTTCGGCTTTTTCGGACGCTGCGATTTTAATAACGTTTCTTCTTGTATTGTCCTTTGTTGCAATGACATTTCAACTGGCAGTGTTACAATAGTCACTATGACTTTCTTCTCAAAGATACGGGTTTCGATGAATGGTA
>MAAC01009378.1_pt1 | contig 35965 bp, 32 predicted proteins | sample 1115981 | NCBI WGS metagenome assembly MAAC01 (sample SAMN04961126, study PRJNA320927) | seawater metagenome | isolation source: sample BD02T64 sea water enriched with oil for 64 days | place: USA:Gulf of Mexico | collected 2013-07-27 | reverse complement strand
GCCAATGCCCAGTGCCTGGAGCTATTACCTATCCGGGAACAAGCGTTTTACACTCAGGCACCGATTGCCAGCAGCGGTACGACCATTCAGGTACTCGGTTTGAGCGCGGATGTCACCACCATGCGGGCGTTGATAGGCGCTAGCGATGCCAATCTATACACTGCACCGAACAACGCCAGCGGTGCACTATCCAGCGTCATTGTCGAGCAGAGCAATACGGCGCAGTCACATCAAAAGCAACTGCGCCTGGCAAGCAGACATCAATTTAGTCGGGGTTCAGCAGAGCAGATAATCAACTTTGTCAGCAGTGCGGTTAGCTACTGCCTGGAGGCGGGGAATTTATACAGGTACACCGATTATGCTATACACAAGCTACAGCCGATGCCCGACAGCTTACCGACTAATGAGCCACGCAAAGTATTACTGGCGCAAAACTTACTCGACAGCTCCAGCTTCAGTCACCATCTTCAGACGCGCACTGTTAACATCCAGCTGACAGTCGCTGTAGAAAACGAACAGCTGAGTATCAATCAACAATTGTGGTTAGCAGATGAATAACGCGATCGGCGCAGCTGTCCTATCCCCCTCCTCTAAGCAGCGGGGGCTGGGGCTGATATCGGCAATTTTTGTGATTACGGTAATGGCGCTACTGGCTAGCGGTGTGGCGAGTTTAGTGGCTAACTCGGCCAATATTCACAGCTGGCAAATGCTCTCGATGCGCGCGCAAAGCGCCGCTGCGTCGGGGTTAGAAATTAAATTAGCGGCGCTTGCCGAGCAGAGAAACTGTGCTGCCGAGAGCACCAAGTACTCGTATGATACCCCAGGCCTGTACCAGTGCAGCGCTGTTGTCAGCTGCACTAGCGTGAAACATCAGAGTAAGGTTTTCATTACCTTAGACAGCCGTGGTAGCTGCGGGGTCGGCCTAGAAACGGCAGAAAGAACCATCCAAAAGCGCATTCTTAAATCGCAGTAAAATGCACTTTTATTCAGGGGCCTTAGATACCGTACTGCTCGCGGTATTTAGCCATTGCTGTCAGCTGCGTCTCATGCCCGCCTATTTCCTTCAGGTATTGCATGATGTGGGTCATATCGACAATGCTGATCACCGGCATTTTGTAGTCGCGCTCAACTTCCTGGATGGCCGATAGTTCGGCTTTACCTTTCTCCATTCTGTTCACTGCGATAACAGTGGCTGCTGGCGTTGCTCCGGCCTGTTCAATAATCGTCATTACTTCACGAATGGCAGTGCCTGCAGTAATCACATCATCGATGATCACTACTCGCCCTTGAAGGGGGGACCCTACCAGTGAGCCACCTTCACCGTGGCTTTTAGCTTCTTTGCGATTAAAGACATAGGGGACGTCTTTTTGGAAATCATTGGCCAGCGACACAGCGGCGGCGGCGACCAGTGGGATTCCCTTGTAGGCAGGGCCAAATAAAATGTCGTATGTCAGTTTGGCATCTTCCAGCGCCGCGGCGTAAAAACCGCCGAGTCTAGCCAGGGATAAACCCGTATTGAATAATCCTGAGTTAAAGAAATAGGGGCTGACACGGCCGGATTTAAGTTCGAACTCTCCAAAACAAAGTACATTTTGTTCGATGGCGAATTTAATAAATTCTCTTTGGTATTGTTGCATGTCGGTCAAATCCCTCGTTGGTCTCTAAGTGCGCATATTCTACACTAGGAGCAAGGCCTGCTGAACGATAAATAAAACTATAATTTTGCCCCTTTCGTCAATAATAGTGCCGCTGTTGGCTAAATCCTTAAATTGACAAAAAAAATCCCGGATATAGGGCTATAATCTATTCAGGGACCCGCTTAGAACGCTCAATAATAATACTCGATGGTTAAAACTGACGCGTTCAGCAAATATTTATCTAAGAGAATTTCAATTTATACCGCTAGGTTATACAATTAGCAGGCTTTTTAGCTAAACTACACTTGTTCTTAATAAAATAAGCTGTAGCATCACCATCTTTTTTAATCGCTTACACTGAGCACAGCATCAAGTAGGGAAATTATCATATGCGCGTTATCTCATTCAATGCCCAAGGTATTGAACAGGCTACAGACAGGGGACTTTTTACTTGGTTAGCTGAACAAGATGCGGATGTGATTTGCCTGCAAGACCTGCGAGCAAAAGAATATCAACTAGACGACGACAGGTATCACTTGGAAGGGTATTACCCATACTTTTTCGACGCCTTTGAAGACGGCTACTCCGGCGTCGCAATCTACACCCGGCACTTACCTAAAGCGATCATGACGGGCATGGGTTTTGAGCTCTGCGATTACGAGGGGCGCTTTATTCAGGCGGACTTCGAAAACGTCAGCATCTCATCGTTACTCGTGCCATCGGGATTAAAAAATGATGCGGCGCAGAGCATTAAAGACCAGTTTATGGAACACTTGCTGGCGCACTTTAAAAAGACCCAGCGCAAGCGCCGCGACTTTATCTTTTGCGGCACATTAAATACCGCGCACCGCACCGCCGATATTTCCAATTGGTATGTCAGTCAGAGTATCTCCGGGTTTTTACCCAGCGAGCGCGCCTGGATGGAAGAAGTAATAGGTGAGCTAGGCTATATAGACGCTTTCAGAGAAATCAACAAAGCGGATCGCCAATACACTTGGTGGCCCGATTACAACCGCGCTCGCAAGCTCAACGAAGGCGCCAGACTTGACTACCAGCTGAGCACCGCCAATATTCAAGAGACCATCAACGATGGCTACATCGCCAAAGAGCAGATTTTTTCTGAATTCGCACCGCTGGTTATGGACTACGACATAGACCTTTAAATAACCAACCAAAAAAAAGACGCTAAACGCGTCTTTTTTATTACCTAAAATCCACAGCGCGATACTCGCTACTTCCGTCTTCCGTCTTCCAACTTACTACTTATTAAGCGCTTCCTTCTGCGCCGCACCTATCGCCTGAATTCCCTGACGGGCCAGTTTCAGCATCTGGTTCAATTCTTCTTCAGTGTACGGCTCACCTTCTGCTGTTCCCTGAATTTCAATGAAGCCACCGCTGGCAGTCATGATCACATTCATATCTGTTTCAGCTTCAGAGTCTTCTGCGTAATCTAAATCTAAGACCGCTTCACCGTTATAGATGCCGACCGAGATCGCCGCGATCATATGCTTTAACGGGTCGCCCTTGATGGCGCCGTGCTTATCTTTTTTCAAGAAGCTGATTGCATCAACCAGCGCCACACAAGCACCTGTGATAGAAGCGGTACGGGTACCACCATCGGCTTGCAGTACATCGCAATCAATTGTGATGGTATTTTCACCGAGCTTTTTTAAGTCCAGTGCAGCACGCAGCGAGCGTCCTATGAGGCGCTGGATTTCAACCGTGCGACCGGTCTGTTTGCCACGACTGGCTTCGCGACCATTGCGGGTATTAGTAGAGCGAGGCAACATGCCGTATTCAGCCGTTACCCAACCGCTGCCTGATCCGCGTAAAAAACGTGGTACACCGCGCTCAACACTGGCTGTACAAAGCACTTTGGTATCGCCAAACTCAACCAGCACTGACCCTTCTGCATGCTTGGTAAAGTTGCGGGTGAATTTAATCTCACGTAACTGATCAAGCTCACGACCACTGGGACGATGAGAGACAACACCGAGTTTTTGAAGTTGATCAGATATAGATTTGCTCATAAAAAAACCTTTAATTTAAAACTTAACAAGATAAAGCCAACCGCAGTGGCGACAGATAAACGCCTGCAAATTGTTGGATAAATCGGATTCTGGATCGATAGCATGGAGCTGCTAGCGCCATACTGATAAACTGTGCGCACATTCTAATCGAGATTGAAGCATATGACACGTAGTATGACAGCATTTGCCCGACAAGAAGCACAACAGAGTTGGGGAGGCCTGGTTTGGGAGCTAAGATCGGTAAATCATCGCTATTTAGAGCCACATTTACGCATCCCCGAAAGCTTTCGTGAACTGGAGAGCGCCCTGCGCGAGCAGCTACGTAAAAAACTCAGTCGCGGCAAGATCGACTGCACCTTGCGCTTTGAGATCGAAAAGAAGCAACAGGGCATTCAAATCGATGAGGGCCGCGCCCAACAGCTGATCAGCGCCGCCGAAAAGCTCGGAGCACTAACTGCCAACCCACAGCCGATCGACACTTTAGAAGTGCTGCGCTGGCCGGGGGTAATGATTGATGCCACACTGGACATGGATGCGGTTAAAAAGCTGGCACTGGAGCTATTTGCCAATGCCATCGAAGATCTCAATGCCGGACGCCAGCGCGAGGGCGTAGAGCTGGCAGCGTTGATCACCCAACGCCTAGATGCGATCAGCGCAGTGGTCAAGGATGTGCGCGAAAAAATGCCGAAAATCCTCCAGGGCCAGCGCGCGCTATTGCTAACCCGAGTGGCCGATCTGCAGCTGGAAATTGATCCGGTACGCATCGAGCAAGAAATTGCCCTGCTGGCACAAAAAGCCGATGTCGCCGAAGAAATGGACCGCCTGGATACCCACGTACAAGAAGTTCGGCGCATTTTGGAACAAAAAGGCGCCATAGGCCGACGTTTAGACTTTTTAATGCAAGAGTTAAACCGCGAAGCCAATACTCTGTCTTCGAAAGCGATAGTGGTTGAAACCACTAATAGTGCGGTTGAACTTAAGGTATTGATTGAGCAGATGCGCGAGCAGATCCAGAATATAGAGTAATGTTCTAACGAACATCCCTTCTTAATAGCTACCACAGCCTCTTGTTTAGAGGCTTTTTTTATTTAGCGGTTGCCATTTTTTAAAACGATAGTCCACTCAACTTAAACTCCTTCCTGGCGATTAATAGCCCCGTCACCGGCAACACTGCCATCACTATATGGATTATCTCAGCGGCCAGGTTAGGCGCTGATAATTGCCCAAAAAATGGAACCCCTATCCAAAACGGAGCGTAATAACCCAACATCAATACAAGACACAAATACCAAGTGAAGGCTGTCCTGTTGTGTGCAGCGCCAAAGATTACCGCCAGTATTACTATCATTGCCACAATATCACCGCTGACTTCTCTCAATGCGTGATACCAGGCGTGTGTAGCACCGTCCTCAAATTCGGGAATAAGTGTATAGAGAGGGTCACCAATGTGGCCCGCTGTTATTATCAAGCTGACTAAGCCCAGAGCAAAGCCAATGACAATAAGTATTCTGCACAGATTCAATTTGTTCATGATGCCTCCTATTGAGTATCCAGAATATAAATTGGCGGGTCGGGAAGGTAGCCTTCGGCATCGCCGATAAGGTAGTAGTGTCCATTGCTGAAGGTAATTCCGGCACTTTCCTGAAGCCCGGTAACACCACTAATAGCGGTCACTAAACCATTAGGTTCAATAGTAAGCAGTGCACTAAAAGCTTCGCTGACAGCCTTTAGCTCGCCATCCTTAAAATGTAATCCGGCGATGTAAAACTCTGCCCAGCTGCGCTCGGTTTTTTCTGCTAAGGTACTGGCCAATTTCAGAGGCGTTACTTTAACAGCCCGGCTCTCCAGCTCGATTGAGTACAGCACTTTATCCCGGCCTTTTTTCTGGGCAGTAAAAAGCTCGCCAGTGTCCGGCGAATAGGCAGCGGAGCCAAGCTGTGTTCCTTCCTCGAATCCCTGGATAGCAAATCGCTCGGTTTCACTCCACTGGCCTTTTACATCTCGCGTTAGCAATACTACAGCACCGTTTTCGCCCACCACAGCGGCGCGACCACTGCCCAGGTAAGTGACCCCTTCTGTGTCACCCAGGTTTAAAGGGGAATTGGCGATGACCATAGAAAACAACACTTGATCAAATGCGGCAGAAACTTCTGCAAATACCTGATCATCTGTACTGACCAGATAGGTACCAGTATCATAATTAAAACTGATACCCGCAGGGTTGGACACTTTAGTGGTCAAAGGTAGCTTTTTTATAACAGCAGAGCTTGTCATCCCCTCTACGGGAGCATTGCGTGGGTTTGCATCAACCTCTGGAACGAATTCGAAATAGTAGTATGTAGCAGCTAAAATGACTGCCATGACTAAACCTAGCGTTGCAGTGAGTTTTCTTTTCATAGTATTCTCCAAAAAGCATCAATGTGATGCTTATAACCGTCAACTTAGATTGACATTATAGAGTGATGTTTTATTATGTCAACCATGGCTGACAAAACCAAAAAACCTAAACATGACAATGTCCGCGGACTCGTTCAGGACTTATCTGAATTATTGGACTCGCGCATGGAGCAATTTCGCCATGGCACTGCACACGATTGGATCCGACCTTCGGATGCTAAAATGTTCATGCTGATAGCCAGACATTCCCGAACATTGTCACAATTGGCCGCAGCGCTAAAAATATCTAGACAGGCAGCTCACAGCTCCGTGAAGAGGCTGATTGAAAAGGGCCTGATTGAGTTAGATTACGTACCGGGAAATAAACGCGATAAAATCCCCAAAATCACAGCAGAAGGTCAAGCAGCCAGAGGCATTGCCGCCAGTCATATTGGCAGATTAGAACGGGAAATGATTGATGTCCTGGGCGACGAAAAGACCGAAACGCTCAGAGGGCTTTTAAAGGAGCTCAGTAATGGTTTAAAACAATCTAGCTAATGCCGCCGGCAATACTTGATACAGTGGTGAGAATCTCGCTGCGCTTAGCCACAGCTCCTATCCTTACACTGACCCATTGCGCGGCCGTTTCAGCTAGACATTGCAGGTTTTAAACAAATAACTGGAAGCCCTAGAAACCTTTACACTGCAAAAGTTTATTTTCGACTTTACTTTCGACTTTAGTCCCGCCTTTTTTCATCGCCCAGATCGCTGCCAGATTGGCAGCGCACTGGGTTAAATTCTCAGCTGCCTGCGCTAATGCCTGCTCCAGAGAGAGAACACCTGGCAGGATACTAAAAGCGGCATCAATGCCATGATTGCTCAGGAACTCACGCTCTGCGCGCACCGAACCCGCCAGGGCAATCACCGGACACTGCTGGGCTTTGGCGCGCCTGGCCACGCCTATCGGTACTTTACCCCGGACACTCTGGTTATCTATCTGTCCCTCGCCGGTTATTACCAACTCGGCACCGATTAAGTGCTGATCGATATTCAGGGCGTCCAGCACCAAATCAATGCCACTGTTCAATGTGGCATTGGTAAAGGCGAGAAAAGCACCACCCAATCCACCGGCTGCCCCAGCGCCCGGTACTGCACAGATATCCACAGCTGTCGTCTGCAAGATCATCTCGGCAAAGTGTTTTAAGTTATTATCTAACTGCGCGACCATCTGCAAATCAGCACCTTTTTGTGGGCCAAATACTGCTGAGGCTCCCTCGGCGCCGATCAGCGGGTTATCAACATCACAAGCTATTTGCAGCTGCACTTGAGCTAATCTGGGGTCAACTCCAGCGAGCTCTATTTTCCGCAAGCTGCCCAGGGCGCCTCCGCCCCTACTAATTTCTTCACCTCGCTCATCCAGTAACTGCACGCCTAAGGCCTGTAACATTCCCGCCCCGGCATCGTTGCAGGCACTGCCTCCTAAACCTATGACAATCTTGCGCATGCCCTTATCTAATGCTGCTAATATCAGCTCGCCGACACCTCTGCTACTCGCCAGCAGTGGGTTGCGCTGATTAGCTGCTACTAAGTGCAGCCCCGAGGCGGCCGCTGTTTCTATCACTGCGGTTTTGCCATCGGCTAGCACTCCCCATTGCGCAGTGATTTTAGCACCCATAGGTCCGGTGACTTTCTGGTTGTAAAGCTTACCGCCACTGGCATTTACTAATGTTTGGGTAGTTCCCTCTCCCCCATCGGCCACAGGCAGCAGTACTATTTGTGCCTGCGGGAAGTGTTTGCGCCAGCCCAGCGCAATCGCCTCGGCAACCGCCACTGCACTCAAGCTCTCTTTAAACGAATCAGGGGCAATCAAAACTTTCATAGCGCTCCATGTATCTCAATGATTTTTATTTATTGCTCAACGCCCTGCAGTTGCAGAAGTTGCTTCATTCTACGCGCTGCCAGATCCGGGTCTTTCAGTACCCCGGCTGCATCCGCTAACCTAAACACTTCACAGTAGTGATTAACCGACCTGGCCGATTGCATACCGCCAGCCATACTAAAGTGGCTTTGATGACCGTTGAGCCAGGCTATAAATACTACCCCGGCTTTGTAATATTGGGTCGGCGCTTCAAATATTTTGCGAGATAGCGCAATAGTCGGCTCCATTAACGCGCGGTACTGATCGCTATTACCACAGGCCAGCTGCTCTAAGGCCCTTGCGGCCACCGGTGCTATTGGATCAAATATGCCCAGCAGGCCATGGGAGAAATGCTCGCCATCTCCCTCTATTAGCTCTGGATAATTAAAGTCATCTCCAGTGAACATTTTCACAGTGTCTGGCAGGCGTTTACGCAGTGCGAACTCATACTGGGTCTGCAGTAGCGATATTTTTATGCCGTCTACTTTAGCGGCGTTTTCGTTGATGATACTGACAACGGTATCCATATTTTCCCAGACATCCACACTGCCCCAATAACCCGCTAAATTGGGGTCAAACATATCCCCGAGCCAGTGCAGAATCACCGGGTAACGACAGCCTTGAATCAGCTCAGTGTACAGCGCTATATAGTCATCGGCGTTTTTGGCACAGCGTGCCATTGCCCTGGATGCCATTAAAATCACCCGGCCACCAGCATTTTCTATGGCCTCAATCTGCTCAATGTAAGCAGCCCTGACTGTATCCATTGATAGGTGATGCAAATCTTGCAGCTGATCTGTGCCAGCACCACAGGCCAGGTCAGCTCCCGGGATATTTTTGGCCAGCCCCAGAGTACGTTTTATCAACTCGAGCGATGTTGGCCAGTCCACACCCATACCACGCTGTGAAGTATCCATCGCCTCGGCAATTTTAAAACCCATACCCCACAGATGCTGCCGGTAAGCCAAAGTAGCATCCCAGTCGATAGCCGGTGAAGCACTCCAAGGGGCATTCTGCTGCAGAGGATCCACCACTATGTGCGCTGCGGCGTATACTGTACGGTTAAATCCACTACTGGGTGAATAGCTACCGTAGCCTGCCGAAACTAAATTGTAACGTTCCAATTTTTTTCCATTACAAGCTAATATCAAATCTGTCATCAGTTTTTTCCTATTGTGGATCGGGTAGTGTATTTATAATTAAATCGTTCAAAATCTAATATTTAAATTTATTTGAACAATTCAACTGTCTCAGGAAGGGTGGTTTTTCTTTACTTATAATAAATAAGAACGTTACAATAATTTATTCTTGTTCGCAATATTTTATTCTCTATTCGCTTTGTTGATACTATAGTCACTCAGCTAAAAATTAATGATTCACATCGGAGCACCCAGTGAAGCCAAAAACAATAACTATCCCCGATGTTGCCAAAGCCGCCGGAGTCTCCAAATCGACTGTATCTCTGGCCTTGCAGAACAGCCCTAAGATTAAAACCGAGACCAAAAAGAAGGTCATGAAAGCGGCTAAAGCACTGGGCTATATCTACAATCAGGGCGCCGCTAACCTACGTCGACGCTCCTCATCAATGATAGGCATGATCATCAATGATTTGACCAACCCTTTCTTTGCCGAACTGGCGATCGCCCTGGAGCGACACTTCACCGAGGCGGGTTATGTAGTCATGATGGCCAACACCTCAGAGGATCTTAAACAGCAGGACAAAGTGGTTCGCGCTTTTTGCGAGCACGGCGTTGCCGGTATTCTTATCAGCCCGGCAGTAGACACTACACATGAAGATTTAGCGCCCTATTTTGCCCGGGGAATTCCCATTGTCAGTGTCATGCAACCTATTCAGGGGGCAGAGTGTGATTATATCGCCCCCGATTATCGTCAGGGAGCAATAATAGCTACCCAACACTTGCTCGACCAAGGCATGAAACGACTTGCATTTCTCGGCGGACGCCTTGATACCGCCGCCTTCCAGGAGCGCAAAAGCGGCTTCCTGCAAGCGATAAACGATGCCGGTATCGATGTTGACATGGTGCAAGTTGTCCCCTGCCCGGTCACCAGAATTGCCGCCTCAGAGGCCGTAAAAACGTTAGTCGCCGATGCCAACCCACCTGAGGGCATTGTCTGCTACTGCGACATCGTTGCCTTTGGTGTCAACTTTGGACTACGTCATTCAGATATCAAAGTCGGCGTAGACATCGCCGTGACCGGCTTTGACGACGTACTGTCCTGTGACACTGCCAATCCGCCCCTGACCAGCATCCACCCTTTCACCGATCAACTCGCGCGCCTGGCCTCCGACAGCTTAATCCAAAAACTCAAAGACCCGAGTCGTCCCGTGTCTAATCACTTGGTCAAACCTAAATTAATTGTCCGCGAATCCTCAATACTAGCGACTGCTAAAAACTAACAGTAGCTTCAACCGAGCAGCTGCAGAGCATGCCGACTATCAGGCTCTACAGCTGCTGTTAAACAACAGTGTCAATATTCGGCCCTGATCATGTCTGCCGCTTTTTCTGCAATCATAATGGTCGGTGCATTAGTATTTGAGCTGACCACCCTGGGCATTACTGATGAGTCCGCCACCCGCAACCCCTCAATACCTATGACTTTTAGATCGGGACCGACGACGCTGCGTTCATCGTTAACGGCCCCCATTTTACAGGCTCCCACTGGGTGGTAATCTGTCTTGGCATGGCGGCGCGCGTACTCCATGATCTGCTTATCTGTTTTGTACTCAGCTCCCGGGATCGCCTCTTGTTTAATAAAGGGCTTAAACGCCGCTTGCGCCATTATTTCACGGGCAAGCTTAAAGCCCTGCACAGACATTTTCCGGTCGTACTCTTCCGCCCAGTAGTTGGGATCTATCAGTGGCGCCGCCATCGCATCACTGGAGCGCAACCGCACTGAGCCTCGGCTTTTGGGCCGCAGTACCGCTGAGTTCAAAGTTACGCCGTTTCTAATTTTCTTCAGCCCGTGCTCCAACCCGGAACCCGGTAAAAAGTGGAATTGGATATCCGGTGAGCGCGCCTGCTCATCCGCGTACCAAAAACCCCCGCCATCACAGAGATTCGAGGCCACCGGGCCACTTTTAAACAGCAGATACTGCAGCCCTGCCCAGGCATTCATGTGCAGCGGTTTATAGCGATCGAAGCTGTAATCGGCGCTGCATTCACTAACCACAAAAACATCCATGTGATCCTGAAAATTTTCACCGACACTGGGCAAGTCATGTACCAGCTCAACACCCACTGAGCGCAAGTGCCCGGCGGGGCCAATGCCTGATAACTGTAGCAGTTTCGGCGAGCCGACAGCACCGGAGGTGACCAGCACTTCGCGACTGGCCGCTTCGAAATGAATGTCCTGACTGCCACGTTTAATATATTCAACGCCGACAGCTCGTCCCTTTTCAATCACCACTTTGACCACTGTAGCCCGGGGAATCACGGTTAAATTACTGCGCGCCAGCGCCGGCTTCAGATAGGCCACTGCAGCACTGCTGCGCTTACCGGCGCGATTAGTCACTTGGTAGTAGCCGAAACCCTCTTGATTTTCACCATTAAAATCAGAGGAGTAGGGAAACCCCGCCTGCTGCGCTGCCTGCACAAAAGTACTGGTTAGCTGATGGGGAACCGGGTCGGATATTTTTAAAGGCCCCTCTATGCTGTGATAACGGTTACACAATCTATTGTTATTTTCAGCTTTGGTAAAATAGGGCAATACCTCCTTGAATGACCAGCCTTCACAACCTTCTTCAGTAGCCCACTCATCGTAATCCAGTGCGTGACCACGAGTGTAAATTTGCGCGTTTATCGAGCTGCCGCCGCCAATAACCCGCCCCTGTGGGTACCAGACTTCACGGTTATCCAAATGCTGCTGCGGTACCGTCGAGTACCCCCAGGTAGAGGACTTTCCGGTTAATTTGGCAAAGCCCGCAGGCATATGGATTAACGGATTAGAATCTGTATTACCCGCCTCTAACATCAGTACTTTGACATCCGGGTCTTCAGTCAACCGGTTTGCCAATACGCAGCCTGCGGGCCCGCCTCCGGTAATAATAAAATCGTACATCTGTGGGCCACCTCAATTTTCAATATTAGTTGTTGTGCACTGCGTACAAATCGCAGCTTGCAATCAGAGCCGGTTAATCGACAGACCGCCGTCGAGCTCTATGGCGCTGCCGGTGGCAAATGCCATCTCACCTCTGGCGAAGGGCACTAAGGCACAGCCTATGTCCCGAGCTTCACCCCAGCGTTTGGCCGGCACTAAGCCCGCGGCAATTTTACTGTCGTATTTAACTGAAACACCTGCTGTCATGCTGGTTTTAATAATCCCGGGGCGCAGTTCATAAACCCCGACATTATCCTCGGCCAGGCGCAGCGCAAAGGTTTTAGTCATCATGCTTAACGCCGCCTTAGACATGCAGTAATCGGCGCGCTCAGGCGAAGCCATCAGTGCACTCACCGAGGAGATAGATATAATGGATCTATAGTGCGACGAGGGGTTTTCTAGCATCCAGCGCGCGACGGCCTGAGAGAGAAAAAAAGTCCCCTGCAAGTTAACCTGCATCACACGGTTAAAAGACTCTACTCCCAAGTCCAGCAAATCGCCCCTTTGCAAAGTGCCGACTCCTGCATTATTCACCAGGCAATCTACAGCGCCACCCCAGCTAACCACTTTGTCCAACAGAGTTGCGTGCTGTTCAATGTCCGCTAAATCACTGGCTATATACTTCGCCCTGGCGCCTAGTTGTTGGCACTGCTGGATAATTTCACTGCAATCGTCGCCTTTATTGCGGGCGGTAAAAGCTACATCAAACCCAGCTGCTGCCAACTGCTGCACTATGGCCAAACCTATGCCCTGACGCCCTCCGGTTACTAAGGCAACCGGGCGTGTATTATTTATCATTATAAATTCTCCGTTATCTTTATGTGTTCAGCCACGCGCAGTGCCTGGGCAGCGATAGTCAATGCCGGGTTGACCGCCGCCGATGTCGGAAAAAAAGAGCCATCTACAACAAACAAATTGCGGTGATCGTAGCTTCGACAGTAAGGATCCAATGGTGCACTTGCCGGGTCATTGCCGATGCGCACTGTCCCGCACTGATGCGATGGGGTGCGACGATCAAACGCCTGGCTGAGTAATATCGGGTAGCCCGCTGCGCGCATTACTTGTTTCGCTTTTTTTAGCAAACTCTTGTGTGCGCTCATATTTGTGCGCTGCCAGTCCAGCTTTATCTGACCATTTTCATCAACAGTGACCCGGCTCTGTGCGTCTGCCAAGTCCTCACTCATTACGTACCAATCAACAGAGTGACGAGCCAGCCAGTCCAGAGCAAAGCGCGGCATCCAGCGCAGTAATTTTGGCAGGCCAGCTTTTAATATGACTCCATCAATTTTCCCCAGCAGCTGGATATTACCCAGCGGCCCCTCCCCAGCATCACCTTGTAGATAAAAATCATTGATGCCCAAGGTCTTTTGATACACCGCTGTATTGCGCTTAAATGGATTGATAGCCAATAGTGCTGTGCAGTTGTGATTCATAAAATTTCGCCCCAGCTGATCTGAGCTATTCGCCAGACCGCCGGGAAATTTTTTGCAGCGCGAAGCCAGCAAAATAGCTGCACTGTTAACTGCTCCGGCGCTTAAGACAATCAGCGGCGCGCTGATTTTTTGCACTACTGCATTGCGGCGTATCTCGACACTCTCTATCTTTTTACCATCGCCGCTTGCGTGTAAACGCAGCACTTTGGCACCGGTCAATAGCGTCACATTGTCGTGGGTTAAAGCGGGCTGCAACGCCGCTGCCTGGGCATCCATTTTGCCGCTGCCAGTGTCCGGATATGCATCCCAGGGAGTCTGTGCACGATCTAGCCAACGCTCTATATCCAGCGCCAGAGGCAAACTAAAAGGACGCACTCCCACTTTCTCTAAACGCTGTCGCAGCTGGGCAATACTCGGCTCGTCGGTAACAGCCTCTGCGACATAGCCCCTTTCGCCACTTGGATCACAGCTATCTTGGCCTGTAGTGCCGCGCACTTGATAGAGCGCCTCGGCCCTCTGGTAGAAAGGTGCTAGTTCCCGATAGCTAAAAGGCCAGGCGGGTGACACGCCATCGGCAAATGTCATAGCCGTAAAATCTTGCTCGCGATAGCGCAACATAACCGCGCCGTAGAATTTTGAATTGCCACCTAGGTAGTAATAGTTACCGGGACTAAACAGCTGCCCGTTGCCGTCGCGCCACTGCTCTGCACTTTTAAAGCGCTGCTCGGCAAATATCGCCTTAGAATCTCGCGCCTGCGGGGAATCCTGCAAATTTTCACCGCGCTCTAATACTAATATTCTGGCACCGCTAGGCGCCAGGGCATTCACTAGTGTGGCACCGCCAATACCTGTGCCTACAACCACCAGATCATAGGCCTGCTCAGTGTTTTTCATCTAAATTCTCCCGCATGTCAATCACTGAACAACGCACAACGGCCTCACAGCTTTCACTCACAAGCCAGCCGTTAAACGCTATTGAATGCGCTCACCGCTGCTGGCATCGAAAGCCACGTTGCGTGACACATCAAAGGCGAAACGGGTTTTCTCTCCCGCTACTGCTGCGCAGCGGGCACGCATTCTGGCGACCACTTCCTGGCCACCTAAGTTAGTTACCACAAACATATCGGCACCGGTGGGTTCGGTCAGCTCGACTAACAAGTCAGCCTCGTGAATCTGCCCTTCGCTCTGGTTGGCGCTACTCGGGTCCGTGATAGTTTCCGGGCGCAATCCTAAGGTAACTTGTTGCCCCAGATATGCTTTTATCGCCTGCTGGTCGCGACCGACCGGCAGCAATAAGCTCATGCCAGGCTCTTTGGTTGCTACCTCAAAATTCAGCTGACCTTCAATCATGCACACTTTCGCTGTCATCAGATTCATTGACGGTGAGCCCATGAAACCGGCTACAAAAGTGTTTACCGGGTTATCGTAAATCTCCTGCGGAGTACCAAATTGCTGTACCAGACCGTCATTCATGACCGCAATTTTTGTCGCCAGGGTCATCGCCTCGATCTGATCGTGGGTTACATAGACAATAGTTGCTCCCAGGCGCTGATGTAACAGTTTGATCTCAGTGCGCATATCAACTCTTAGCTTGGCATCCAGGTTCGACAGTGGCTCATCAAATAAAAACACTTGCGGATCACGTACTAGCGCGCGCCCCATCGCCACTCTCTGGCGCTGGCCGCCGGACAACTGCGACGGTTTGCGTCCCAGCAGCTGCTCCATTTGCAACATTTTTGCCACTTTTAGTACCGCTTCTTCGCGCTCAGCCTTAGGGACTTTGCGCATTTCCAGGCCAAAACTGATGTTTTTGGCAACGCTCATATTCGGGTACAGTGCATAAGATTGAAAGACCATAGCGATGTCCCGTTTAGAGGGGTGCACACCGCTCATCGACTTGCCATTGATGGAAATATCACCGGCGGTGATCTCATCCAGACCTGCGATCATGTTCAGCAATGTTGACTTACCGCAGCCGGAAGGCCCCACCAGCACCAGGAAATCACCTTTATTAATCTCGATATTTATTCGTTTAAGTACTTCTACGTCGTAGTAATGTTTGTTGACGTTATCAATCTGAAGAAAGCTCATCATTATTATCCTTTTACAGAACCTGCCATTAAGCCGCGTACAAAATAGCGACCGGCAACCACATAGACCAAAAGCGTCGGCAGCGCTGCCGTGATCGCCGCAGCCATGTGTACGTTATATTCTTTCACCCCGGTGGATGAATTCACCAGATTGTTTAAAGCCACAGTAATCGGGGCGCTGTCTCCCGAGGAAAACGAGGCGCCAAACAGGAAGTCGTTCCAAATGTTGGTAAATTGCCATATCACTGTCACTACTATGATCGGCCCAGAATTGGGCAGCAGTATGCGATTGAAAATGGTGAAAAACCCAGCGCCGTCCATCACCGACGCGCGAATTAACTCGTCGGGGAATGCCTCGTAGAAGTTGCGAAAGAACAGTGTGGTAAACCCTAAGCCATAGACCACGTGCACCATCACTAATCCCGATGTGGTGTTTGCCAACCCGAGATAACCAAGTACTTGCGACATAGGTAGCAGCACTATCTGAAAGGGAATGAAGCAGGCGAACAGCATCAGACCAAAAACTAACTGGTGCCCTCTAAAGCGCCATTTAGTCAGCACGTAGCCGTTGAACGCCCCCAGCAAAGTGCCGATAACAACGGCCGGCACGGTAATTTTAAGGCTATTCCAGAAGTAGCCTTTAATACCATTACAATCCAGACCTAAGCAGGCACTTCCCCAGGCATTGGCCCAGGGCTCAAAGGTAATCTGCAGCGGCAGTGCCATCATGTTGCCCAGTCGGATTTCATCCAGTGACTTAAGCGAGGTCACTAACATCACAAACAGTGGCGCCAGATAAATAACCGCGATCACTATCAGTACGCTGTAGATAAGTACCCGCCAGACAACCGCTGTGCGCAGGGCATTATCTTGAGTAGAAACACTCATTTTCGACCCCCTTTCAATTCAGAGTAAATATAGGGCACCATAATTGTGACTATGATCATCAACATGAACACTGCACTACTGGCCCCGACACCAATTTGGTTGCGGGTAAATGAGTAGGAATACATAAAGGTGGCGGGCAGTGAGGTCGCGTTTCCGGGGCCACCGCCAGTTAGCGCGATGACTAAATCAAAGCTCTTAATTGCCAGGTGCAGCAACACCACAAAGGCACTGAGAAACACCGGACCCAGTTGCGGAATAATTATGCGGGTGTAAATTTTCCACGCCGGGGCTCCATCTATCTGTGCCGCCTTCAGGATTTCATTATCTATGCCTCGCAGCCCCGCTAAAAACATCGCCATCACGAACCCCGATGCCTGCCAGACTCCTGCGATAACGACGGTATAAATAGCCATTTCCGAGTTAATTAACCAATCGAATTTAAAGTCGGTGAAGCCCCATTCATGCATAGTTCGCTCAAGCCCAAGGCCCGGGTTGAGAAACCATTTCCAGGCGGTTCCGGTAACGATAAAACTCAGCGCCATTGGATACAGATAAAGGGTACGTAACCCGCCTTCGAGGCGAATTTTCTGATCCAGTAAAATAGCTAAAAACAGCCCGATTATGATGCATAAACCTATGTACAGAGCTCCGAAAATGAACAGGTTTTGCAGTGATGTCATCCAAGTTAAGGTATTCCACAACCTGTCCCATTGATCCAGCCCCACCCAAGTGTAATTAGGCAGCATTTTGGAGGCGCTGAATGAGAGATAGACAGTCCATAAAATAAAGCCGTAGACAAAAAGTAATATCACAGCAAACGAGGGTGCCAACACCAGTTTTGGCAGTTGCTGCTGCAACCAGCCAATCGTTTTATCGGAGCGGTTCTCGACAGTCTTATAGGTCGGGTTCCGGTCTACGATCTGTTGCATTGCGTTCTCCTGTTATTGAGAAGCAGGTCGTGGCGGATCAATCCACCACGACCTGGTTTAAGCTAAATTAAGAGGCGTTCTTAACTGATGCCGCCAGTTGCTTGACGGCCTCAGCTGCTGACATATCACTGTTAAAATGCGCGGTGATTACATCGTAAAATGCGTTCTTAATCGCTGCAGGTGATGCGTGACCATGGGCCATAGAGCCTATTAAGGTGTTTTTAGCACCGGCTTCTTTTAGATCGGCCATGGCTTTTTTACCACAGGCATCAAAAGCCGTATCTGACACATCAGTACGCGCTGGCACTGAGCCTTTAACAGTGTTGAAGGCTATCTGAAATTCAGGCGACATAATTGCCTTGGCCATTTTCATCTGAGCTTGCTGACGGTCTTCACCAACCTTGAACATGGCAAACTGATCGGCATTAAAAGTGACAGTGCCCTGAGTACCTGGCGTTCTGAAGCAGACAAAATCTTTGCCTGGCACTTTACCGGCATTCAGGAACTCACCTTTGGCCCAGTCACCCATCATTTGAAAAGCCGCATCACCGTTAATGACCATAGCTGACGCTAAATTCCAGTCACGCCCGGAGAAGTTATCATCAACCAATCCACGCAACTGGCGCATGCGATCAAACACTTGCTGCATAGTGTCAGAGGTCAACGCTGCCTCATCCAGATCAACCAGTGCCTTGCGATAGAAATCGACACCCCCAGTTGCCATTAACACGCCATCAAAGACAGTGGCTTCCTGCCATGCCTGACCGCCATGCGCCAATGGGATAACCCCTGCAGCCTTGGCTTTTTCCAGTGCGGCGATGAAGCCGTTCCAGTCGGTGGGAATCTCAATGCCCGCTTTATCCAGCACCGCTTTATTTCCCCAGACCCAGTTAGTCGAGTGCACATTTACCGGCGCAGAATTCCACTGATTATTGGTCTTGGCGAATTTCTTTAACGCTGTCGGAACAACCGCATCCCAACCTTCTGCCTCAGCGACTTCATTGAGGTTTGCGGTTACTCCCTGATCACCCCAATCCAAAATATCAAAACCCATCATCTGCACTGCAGTCGGTGCATTCCCCGAGATTACCCGCGAGCGCAAAACAGTCATCGCACTGCTGCCACCACCACCTGCAACCGGCATATCTTTCCAGCCAATACCCTGCTCTTGTAGTGCTGTTCTCAATGTCCCCAGTGCCTTTGCCTCGCCACCGGATGTCCACCAGTGCAACACTTCAACTTCTGCCGCTTGTACACTTCCCGCCATCGCCGTACTGATAGCAGCACCTAGCAAAAGGCTACTGAATGTCTTTTTAATAGTTATTTTTGCAGTCATCTTGAGATTCCTCTCTCTGTTTTGATTAAAGTGCCGCTGGCACCAGGTTGGGTCTATCCGTTCGTTCCACTCTCTCTGATTATTTATTACTTACAACTTACAACTTCCGACTTCCGACTTACTGTTGCCCCTTTGGCAGCCACCAGCCAGTGCGCTCACCTATGTGCATCTGAATGGTTTTCTGCTCGGTAAACTCTTCTACTGCTGCGCGGCCTAACTCTCGTCCCTGGCCGCTCTGCTTATAGCCGCCAAAGGGAAGCTCGGGATAGCCACTCATCCAGCCATTGATCCACACAGTGCCGGCCTTTACTTTGCGTGCAATACGCAGACAGTTATCAATATTGCTGCTCCAAACTCCGGCGGACAGCCCATACAGGCAGTCATTGGCAATCGCTATCGCCTCATCTGCATCCTTAAATTTCAGTACTGAGAGCACCGGGCCAAAGACTTCTTCGCGGGCGATCTGCATCTGTGGAGTAACGTTTGAAACTATTGTCGGCTGCATATACAGGCCTTCACTGTCTATCTGCTGGCCACCCAAACTCAGTGTTGCTCCCTCCTCAAGCGCAGTATGCAAAAAGCCTTTAATCACTTTCAGATGAGCTTTGGAAATAATCGCACCGACTTTAGTCGCCTTACAAAGCGGGTCGCCAAAGGGCACTAATGCCGAGCGCTCTATCACTGCCTGCTCAAATTTTTCGGCAATGGATTCATGCACTAACACCCTGGAGCCGCTGTTGCAGCACTCTCCGGCATTGAAATAAGTGCCAAAAACTACGGCGTCCACCGCCGCCTCCCAATCGCAGTCGGGGAAGATGATTTGCGGGTTTTTTCCGCCGAGCTCCAATGAGACCTTTTTTAAACTGGAGCCAGCGGCGGCTGTGAGTTTTTTACCCACCGCTGAAGATCCTGTAAAAGTGACCATATCCACATCTTCATGGGTACTCATAGCGGCGCCGACATCATGCCCTTCACCGACCAATATATTGGCCACACCCTCTGGCAGACCCGCCTCTTTTAAAATCTCGGCCAACATTACGGTCGTGCCAGACGTCAACTCACTCGGCTTGATAACTGCTGTGCAGCCCGCTGCGAGTGCAAAGGGAAGCTTCTGGCTGAGGATCAAAAACGGAAAGTTCCAGGGCGTGATAATACTGACCACACCGATAGGCTCACGCACTACCAGCGCCAGCATGTCCTCCCCAAGATTGTTGTAACTATCGCCGTGCAAACTGCGCGCTAGAACCGCCGCATATCTCCACAGATCGACCGCCCATTCAATTTCATCCATGGCCTGAGAAATAGGCTTGCCAGATTCCATCACCTCTAATAGGGCAAATTGCTGCTGACGCTGCATAATTAAATCCGCAACTTTATTCAATACGCCAGCGCGCTGCGCACCTCCTCTGTGCGGCCAGTCCCCCTGATCAAAAGCGACACGGGCGGCGCCAATCGCAGCTTCTGTATCAGCCACAGTGGCCTTGGCATAATCCCCTGCCAAAGTGGAAAAGGCCGGGCTGATGCGCTGTAAGCGACCGCCATCTGAAGCCTCGCGCCACTGTCCGTTGATAAATAACTGACCTCTAAAAGGTTGATCCGGTACTGCTACGTCTCGTGGGCTCTCCACCCAAGTCAGATTACCCAATGTATTAGCTTGCTTGCTCATCTAGCTTATTCTCCTGTCAATCTATTCAATCTATTCAATGTCCGGGGCTCGCTGCGCCAGCTATTAGCGCTTAGCTCTTGGCTTCTAACTTCTAAGCTCGCACATTCACTTATTCACTGGCCGGTAAACTTTGCCGGCCTCTTCTCAAAGAAGGCATTTACCCCCTCCCTGGCATCCTCAGTCAATGCACTCAGACCGCTGGCCATTGACTCAATAATCATGGCGCTGTTTTCACCGTTGTTGGCCGCTATCATCTGTTTTGCCAGCTGCACTGCAACGGGTGCCCTGTTGGCGATTTCTTCTGCCATCAACCTGGCTTGCTGCAGCGCACTCCCGCGGGCCGCAATTTCATTGATCAAGCCAAGCTGCAGTGCACGCTGCGCATCTATAGTGCGCCCGGTAAACACCAGCTCTTTAATTAAACTAATATTGATCAAGTCATTTAAGCGCGATGATCCGGACCAGCCTGGGCAAGTCGCGATTGCCGTCTCTGGCAATCCAAAGTAGGCGCGCTGATCCGCAACTCTAAGGTCTGCCGCCATCGCCAACTCAAAGCCTCCTCCCAGCGCCGGCCCTTGAATCACCGCTATCACAGGTTGCCGCAACCCGGACAGCGCATCAAAAACCCGGTGTCCACGCTTAACCCAGCTGCGCCACATGTCCATAGGCTGATATTGGGCCCAAGCTTTAATATCAGCTCCGACACAAAAAGCCCGCTCACCGGCCGTGCGTAAAATTACTACTTTGATGTCGCTATCTTCATCCAGTAGTAATAATGTCTGATAGAGCGCATCGAGGATTTCTACTGTCAGGGCATTTAACTTATCCGGACGGTCGATGAGGATTTCTGCAATTCCTGCCTCGCGACTCAGTACTACAGCTTCGCAACTCATCGCAACTCTCCCTGTGCCTGACCAGGACTTAAATCCAGGCCAAACGGTTGGTCGACAAATAGCGCCTGATCCATCAGTTTCAGCGCTGGGGAGACCAGCAGGGAAAAGCCTGCCTGATCTAACACATCTCGCTGCAGATCAATCCCCGGTGCGATCTCGATCACTTCCAGCCCCTTCGCGGTAAGCTGCATGACACAGCGCTCGGTGACATACAGCACTTGCTGATTGCGCTCGATTCCCTTAGCACCCGAGAACGTGACATGCTCTACTTCTGCAACCATCTTTTGGAACTTGCCTTCGCTGCGCACTTGGATAAGCCCATCGGTTAGTTGATATTTAGCTCCGGCGGTAAAAAAGCCACTGAATACGATCTTTTTAGCGTGGGTGGTAATATCCACAAAGCCCCCACAACCGGCAGTTAGATAAGGCTTTTTGCCTAACTTGGAAACATTGACGTTGCCCTGTTGATCTATCTCCATAAATGACAGAAAACTCTGATCAAAGCCGCCGCCCTGGAAATATGTAAACTGTTGCGGGCTGGGCATAATACTGTCGGCATTAGCGGCGCAGCCGAACTCGAATCCCAGCAGCGGTACTCCACCGATTGGCCCCTGCTCCAGCACCCAGGTCACTTTGCCGCCCTGTTGTTCTTCAAGCAGAATGCGCGGCACATTAGCCGAGATCCCGAAACCTAAGTTCACCGCTTGTCCCGCCACTAACTCCTGAGAAACTCGGCGTGCGATGATTTTTTCTGCTGAAAACTCCGGGACATCGAAGCTGCTATCCGGGCGACTGATCACTCCGGAAATGGCCGGATCATAAGCTGTTTGCGTGGTCTGCATCTGCTCTGGATCTACTACTATGTAGTCCACCAGATTATTGGGAATATGCACTTGGTAAGTACGCTGACTATTATTGCGCACCACACGTTTAACTTGCGCGATGACGATACCGCCATTGTTACGTACACTCATGGCCTGCTCCAAGCCACCTAAATAAGCACCCTCCTGCTCAAAAGAGAGGTTGCCTTTCTCATCGGCGGAAGTCGCACGGATAATGGCGATATTCGGAATTATTGAGGCAAAAAACAGATACTGGGAACCGGCAAAGTCTATCTTTTCGACTATAGGTTGCGCCTCTGCCAGCGCGTTCATCGCGCAGCCCTGACGGTCTGGATCGACAAAAGTATCCAGTCCGACACAGGTTATGACCCCGGGACGCTTCGCGGCGGCTTCGCGGTGAAGATCAAACATGATACCGCTGGGTACGTTATAGGCCGGGATTTGATTCTTCGAGACTAACTTCCAAATTTCTGGCATGGGCAAGTTTGAGGGGCCACTTGGGTAAGAACCGGCGATTACTTTTGCCAGCAATCCTGGCTTGGCAATATGGTCTATGCCCTTGATGCCATACATATCGCCGGCGGCAATCGGATGCAGTGTAGTGATAGCTTTAGGTGCACCTTCAAGATCAAAGCGACTTCCTATCGCCGCTAACATCCGATCCGGACAACCCAAGCCGCTGGAAGATGACACTGTGACTATGTCGCCATCGGCAATTAAACGGGCGGCAAAACTAAACGAAACAACCTTGGACATACTCAATTTCTCAGTAAAAGGTACGTTCGCTCGCCGGACTTCCCGACGGCGACAGCACTCTATTTTATGGTTATATAGCGACTACCTAAACTGCGCACAGGACGCAGTTAGATGGCTGGATAATCGACAGTGACGCGAACGCCCTGAGCCGCAGATTCTGCCACTGCCAGCGCTATGGCGAGTGATTTAACCCCATCTTCTCCGGTGACAGCAGCCTGACCACCCGATGACACCGCCCTACTGAATTGCTCCAGCGAATGCACGTAGAGATTATGTGGCTCAACAGCTAATAAATTTCGCCCAGCAGCGGTGACAACTTCGACTTCCCCCACCGGTTGCTGAGTCATCACCCCAGAGGCAAAAATGCTGCCTTTTGTACCGTGCACTTCAAGGCCGGTACCGGCAAAGGGAACCACGAAAGATTCGTGTGATTGCACTAGCGCGCCACTGGGCATACGCATCATTGTCATTGCGCCATCTTCAAGTGCGCTGGCCATACCGCCTTGCTGGGCGTAGGCCATTACATCGATAGGGTCTTCACCCAGCAGGAAACGCACCGTATCTGCATCGTGCACTACTATGTCTAAAATAACGCCACCGCCGGCCTGCGGTTTATTGATTCGCCAGGTCTGCAAATTTTCAGGCAAATGCACCGCGTGAAAAATACGCAGCGCCACTACATCGCCAATAACTCCGGCTTTAATTTGCTCGCGCACTGCTTGATGAGTCGCTGAGTTTCGCAAGTGATGGTTAGTACCCATCACTACAGCGGCTTTTTTGCACGCCTGGACCATACTCAACGCATCCTCTGTGGTCAGTGCCAGAGGTTTCTCACAGAGCACATGTTTACCGGCCGCTGCCGCTGCCAGCACTTGCGCTGTATGCAACTCGTTAGTTGTTGAGATATAAACAGCATCAACCTTTGGGTCTGCTAACAGCTGATCGATATTGTCATAAGCCCTGGCTATCCCCGCCTCATTGGCATAGGCGACTCCTCGCTGCATACTGCTACTCATCACTGCAACTACTTCCTGGTCTGACTGCGCTCTGACAGCATCAATCATCCACTCTTTAGCAATGGTACTGGCACCGATAAAACCCCAGCCGATCTTCATAATCATTCTCCACTGTGTAATCTGTTTAACGATCCAAGCACTGCCGAGTAGCAAATTCTATTGGAACGTTACAATTGGAACGTTCTAATTATTCCCAATAGTTGATGTGATAGTCAAGTATTTTTTAATTACTACCAACCAATTATGCTAATATTTCAATAAAATAAACCTGAAACACTCTGTCATCAAACAACACTTATTCATATTAAATATATAATATTCAATTATTTAACCATATTTATAAATTCTGGATCTAATTTTTAATGAAATCAGAAAATCAGTTTTCAATTTATTTCTGCTGAGCAAGACCTAGACCAATTCTCACGATTACTCTGAAAAGAAATAGATAACTGCTGAAATTTCGGCATTGAACATTCGTTGAAATTGTTGTATTTTTTAATAAGAAATTAATACGTTCCAATTTTGTTTGTATTCGACTACCAACGGATCGGCAAAGATTACATTCTAACGAGGAAAACGTGGCTACCAATAAACTTAAGCCAAAGGCCAGCGATGCTGACTGGACCCATACTAAACGAGAGCGCAATCAGCTCAATAGTGTTGCGAATATCACCGATTGCCATATGCATTTGATAGGCCCGCAACAAAAATTTCCCTTTTCCCAGGGCAATCAGGATAAATTCGCCCAGTGGTCAGCAACTGAATATTTACAGCTGGCCAAACCATTAGGCATAGAGCGCTATGTAGTCACCCAGACACCTTTTTATGGCACCGACAACAGTAATTTACTCTATTCGTTACAGCAGTTAGGAGGCAGCGCCCGGGGCATTGCGGTGGTGGATAGCAGCATTGGTGAGGCGCAATACCAGCAGTTAAATGCCGCGGGAGTGGTCGGTGCCAATTTTTATTTAATGCCCGGCGGCGAACTGGATTGGTCTTGTCTGGCTCCGACCAATGAGCGAATTCAGGATCTCTGCTGGCAGACACAATTGCAATTTAATGGTCGTGAACTGGAGCAAAGACTGGCTCAGATCAGCTCCCTGCAAGGTACACTGGTGATTGACCATGTCGGAAAATTTCAGCCGAGCGTATCAACCGCAGATGCTAGTTTTAAAGCACTTTGTAAACTATTGGACAGCGGCCGTTGCTATGTAAAATTATCAGCGCCCTATGAGTCGAGCGATAATCAAATGCCCTATCTGCAGCAGGCGGGAAGTTTGGCGCGATTTTTAATTCGCGAGTATCCAGACTTTTTAGTCTGGGGCAGTAACTGGCCGCATTTAGGCTTAAATCAGCGAGCACACTGGCCAGACACAAGTGCGGCGATGAACTGCATCAGTGATTGGGGTGGCGATGAACAGACTCAACAAAAAATCTTTACTACAACCCCAGGGCAGCTATTTGGCTTTGACCGGCACTTGCTTAAACAACCTTTAAACCAATCGGCAAACCCACATAGAGAGCATTGCAATGATCAGCCACCTAGTACTTCTTAAATGCCGCCCTGATGCGCCTGCACAACAACTTGGGGAGATGTTCCAGGCACTTGCCCAACTGGTTGAGCAGATCCCCGGCCTGCAAAGTTACACTGGCGGTAGCAACAACAGCCCTGAGGGAATAAATCGTGATTACTCGCATGCATTCTATATGCGCTTTGACAGTGAGGAGTCCCGGGATAACTACCTGTTCCACCCGGCACATGAGGCGGTTAAAGTCCTTATCGGTGAGACTTTACTGGGCGTTGAGGACAATGTTTTGGTAGTAGATTTTTGATAATATTTAAGGTTTTTAGCGGCCCTTCGCCACGCAAAAGGGGCGCTAATACAGCAGCATATTAACCTTTCCCGGCAGTAATATGCTGTTTAAAAACCATCGCAAAGCAAGTTACCCCCGCCGCTGAAGTCACTGATATTTCGCCGCTATGGGCTTTGACTATCGCCTGCGTAATGGCCAGCCCTAACCCTGTACCCTCGGTATTATGCCTGCTGCGAGTTTTGTTACTGCGATAAAACCGCTCAAAAAGATAGGGGATATCAGCGGGTAAAATAGTAGTACCTGGGTTCTCTACTGCTACTGTCAATCCATCACCGCTCGCCTGAATACTGAACTTAATCACGCTGTTTACCGGTGTGTGGCGAATAGCATTAGATAATAAGTTGTTAATCGCCCGACGGATCATCAGCCGGTCGCCAACAATGCTGCCGCACCCGGTTAATTGCAAAGTTACTTGCTGCTCTTCTGCCAGGGCTTCATAAAATTCAAATAGCGCATTTATTTCAGTGGCTAAATCGATCTCAGAGCTGGAGGGCAAGCTAAAGCTATGATCGGCTTTGGCAAGGAACAACATGTCGGCAATCATTTTCGATAGTTGCTGTAGCTCCTCGGCATTAGAGGCCAGGATATTTTCGTAGGTATCAGCATCTCTGGGTCTGCTGATCGCCACTTGAGTCTGAGTCAACAAATTGGTTACCGGGGTTCGCAGCTCATGGGCGATATCATTGGAAAACTCTGATAAACGTTTGAAGCTGTTATCCAGCCGCTCGAGCATTTGATTGAGAGCCACTATTAAGTCAGACAGCTCTATCGGCAGACGCTCACTGGACATTCTCTGATTCAGTTGCTTAGCACTAATACCTAAAGTGTGCTGCTTGATCAGATAAAGAGGCAATAATCCGCGCTTAGTAACTACCCAGCCAAGCAGACCGCTAATCAACGCCGTTATAACAATATAATAAATAAGGCTGCGCTGGAATCGCGACATAAATGCGTCGTGGCTATTGGCATTAATCGCTACAAAAACTTGCAGTGATTGCACAGAGTTTTCAACCGCTGTCAGCGCCGACAGTAAATCATTATTGCCCTGAAGCTGTGCATGACTGAGCAGCAGGTCTTGCTCTGTAGAATCCGTATTCTGAGTCACCGACGCTGATTTAAGATAATCTTTCGGGAACAGATATAACCTTTGTGCCGCGCTATTTTTCACTTGGACGATCAGGTCCTTGTGCCCATTTAAGCCAGTATCTAGCCTTGCAGCTAAGCTCCCGATCTTATTATCGGCAAGGGTCTGACGCACTATACTGACCACAGATTGCTGTTTTGCCAACAACTCCTCCCGATCTTGCTCGATAAAATGGCTTTTTAGAAAACTGACAATGATCACACCTAATACTGATAAAACAATACTGGAAATCAGCGCGTATAGCGCCGTCAGGCGCAAGGTCAAAGATAATTTACGTCTCATCACTGTGGAATATCTTCCAATAAATAACCCATACCGCGACGTGTATGGATCAGTTTTGCGGAAAAAGGATCATCAACTTTGCTGCGCAACCGCCGTATTGCCACTTCTATAACATTGGTATCGCTGTCAAAATTCATGTCCCATACCTGTGAAGCGATCAATGCTCTGGGCAGAATTTCTCCCCGGCGCTGCACCAGCAATAACAGTAGAGAAAATTCCTTAGCGGTCAACTCGATACGCTGTCCGGCTCTGGTGACCGACCTTTTCAGCAAATCAATTTCTAAATCGGCAACCCTGAGCACCGATGTCTCTGCACTGCTGCGCGTACGTCTAAGTAAAGTGCGCACCCGTGCTAACAGCTCGGTAAAGGCGAAAGGTTTTATTAAATAATCATCGGCTCCCAATTCCAGTCCTTTGACTCTGTCCTCGATTTGATCGCGGGCGGTTAAGAACAGCACCGGTACTTGTTTGCCGTTAAGGCGCAACACTTGCAATAGGTTCCAGCCGTCTATTCCCGGCAACATTACGTCCAGAATAATTAATTTGTATGGCTCTTCCTCGGTCAGGGCCAAATGCAGCCCATCGACACCCGTGCGTGCCAGGTCGGGATTAAACCCAGCCTCCCTGAGCCCCTGCTGCAAGAAATCTCCGGTTTTTACTTCATCTTCAACGATGAGTATTTTCATTGTGCTCTCCGCTGTCATCTCGATTGGGGAATATGCGTATAGTAACAGCTATCCAGCGACTGAATTAGCTGAATAGATTATTGTTGCTGGATAAAGCGAACAATTTCCCGATACCTGATTCTGGCGTCCTGGAGCGACTGATAATAGTTAAATAGCTCGCGAATTGCCGAGGCTAAGTCTTTATAAGATGCCAGCGAAGCCACCAGCGCGCCTAAGGATAACTTACCTTCAATCACCAGATAGCCGCCGATAGTATAAAAAAAGAACGGCGTTAAATTCATAATGAAATTGTTGATCGCCTTCATCAGATATTTGGTCTTAAATATCTGTAAGCGCAAACCATGTAAATGGCCAAAAAAACCGCGGATCTGCTTGCGCTCGGCGTAGCTTTTTTTGTCGCTGGCTTCGCTAAGTAACTGTGATAACTTTCTAACCGACAGTAGTCTCTGCTGCACTAAACGATTAATACGACATTGAAAGCGCGGGATAATTATCATTTGAATCGGCAATAAGGTAATTGCAGCAGCACCTAAGGTTAAATTTTGCACTAACATAAAAGTGATTATGGTCAACGCAGTGCCGCCCTGTAATAGAGGAATGGCAATTGAATCTCCTGAAAAACTGCACACCGGCTCAACCTCTTGAATAATAACTGGCGTCATATCTGTGCTGCGAATGTTAGCGCTCCCCTGGCGCCGTTGTCTGAGTATATATAATCGCAAGCGTCTGATTAAGGTCTCGGCAACACTGCCTTTATAATAGTTCAGCACAAACTTCAGAATGCCATTTGCCAGTAACACCAACAGAAACAAACCGCATAACAATAGCAAATAGTCTATCTGGCTCAATGAGATAGAAATTTTACTGGTAACAAAGTTTTCCTTGTTAATCGCGCCATTAATGATTCTCTTTGGCAATTCCAGGTTGGCGTAAGTGATAGGTAACGTCAGCAGCGCACCTACCGCTAAAAAGCATTGATTAGTGAATGTATATTTTTTGATGAAATACCTTAGTTGTAACGGAATCCCAGTGGTTGTTGCAGGCCTTAATGCAGTGACTGGGTGGACGGTCACTGGAATGTAGTAACTGCGAATTATCCGATAGACGCTACAGAGCATAATTGCCGTCAGCAATAGAGGGGTGACCACCAGCACTATGTGCAAGATAATATGCAACCAGCGATGGTCGTGATCAAAAAAGTTTAGCGCCAGATTATAGCTCCAGTTGTGAAATGGATCCCACATTAACCCCTTCCCAAGTAATTTAAGACTGCTTTAAAAATCCCGATGAAGGGCAATTTAAGGTAGTGCTTTATCTATGAGCTGATTAAGCATTAAACAGCAGCGAAACTTTTGTGCACAGCAACAGAGCATTGCTCATTGCTCATTGCTCATTGCTAATACGGGCGACATACAAAGAAATTCTGCACACTACAATGCTACTGCAGCGACACAACTCATTTGCATGCTCCCCACTAGCCGTTAAATAATTTCAAAGCCAGCTTAAAACCAGGCCTGCACCCCGAAAACGATCTGGGTGTCGCTGCTGGACTCACCTTCCTCCCTGGAAAAATCAGCTGTTTTGCCAAACTTTTTTTCCCAGTTAACCCCTACATAAGGGGCGAATTCACGGCGCACCTCATAGCGTAGTCGCAAGCCCAATTCAACATCGGAGAGCCCTGATCCCGCTCCCCGCTCGCTGTCATTCTGGGCATTAAAGTTTACTTCAGCAGAGGGAGACAAAACCCACTGTTGACTGAGCATCATTTCGTACTCAGAGGCCAATCGCAGTGCCGTTTTTCCCGATTCACCGACAAATAAACTCACATCTGTCTCGAAAAAATACGGCGCTGTCCCCTGTAGCCCAATCACCGCCCAATTTTCACCAGGGCGAGGATAGAAATCCCGCTTTACCCCCATCTGCAGATCCCAGTAAGGTGCTATCGCTTTACTGTAAAGTAGTTGCAGTTCGGCATTCTCGGTTTTTCCATCAACTTTTTCACCTTTAGTTTTGAAAGTAAATTTATTCAGGTCATAGCCTGCCCAGCCCTGTATTTCCCAGGCCAGAGGGTCTTCTGAGCTACCGTTGCGCAGCTCTAATTGATCGATGGTTAACTTTGTTAGTAAAGGATCATCATTGACTCCCGCCAGGGCGGGAGCAGCCAATAACACAGTGCTGAGAACAGCCCAGCCCATGTATATTTTTTTCATAGTAGTCTCCGGGTTAACTGACATGGACTTCGCGAAACATCGCGGGCATGTGGTAGAGCAAGTGACAGTGGTAAGCCCATTTACCCATAGCGTCCGCCGTTAGCTGATAACTTATTTTCGCCCCTGGCTGCACCACTATGGTGTGCTTGCGTGGCAGATAATCTTTATCTCCGGTCTCTAGTTCACTCCACATGCCATGTAAATGCATCGGGTGGTTCATCATTGTATCGTTGACAAAGTTGATCCGAACTCGCTCACCGTAGCTGAGCTTTATCGGCTCTGCTTCAGAGTATTTAACACCGTTGATTGACCACATATAACGACTCATATTGCCGGTTAAATGCAGGTCTATCTCCCTCTCTGGCTCCCTGCTATCCGCAGTTTTGTTTATATTGCGTAAATCGGCATAGGTCAGCACCCGTCGGCCATTGTTGCGCAACCCGACACCGGGATCATCAAGTCGATACTGTGGATCACTGGCTCTGGCATCTACATGCGGGCCGTATTCTGTATCTGCATGAGTAAGCGCTGGATTAGCAGTCATGTTCATTTTCGAGTGATCCATGCCTGACATACTGGCCATATTCGTGCCACCCATATTCATTTTCGAGTGATCCATAGCCGTATTGCCACTCATACCACCCATGCTCATTTTCGAGTGATCCATGCCGGGCATACCGGCCATCTTCATGCCGCCCATATTCATCTTTGAATGATCCATAGCTGCACTACCGCTCATAGCACCCATGTTCATTTTTGAATGGTCCATACCGCTCATACCCCCCATGTCCATACCAGCCATGCTCATTCCCATGTCCTGATGGGTTAGCACAGGTACCGGATCCATTGGCGGAACTTGTGCCTCCAACCCTAGATCCGGAGTCAAAGTGCCCCGTGCATAACCTGAGCGGTCGATAGCTTGAGCAAACACAGAATAGGCACTATCTGTGCTCGGCTCGACAATAACGTCATAAGTCTCGGCCACCCCGATGCGAAACTCATCCACTGAGACTGGCTGCACATTTTGACCATCGGCGGCCACCACTGTCATTTTTAAGCCGGGGATTCTAATGTCAAAAAAAGTCATCGCCGAACCATTAATGAAACGCAGACGGATTTTTTCACCGCGTTTAAACAGCCCTTTCCAACCCTGGGAAGGCGTTTCACCATTCATCAAGAATGTATAGCTGTAACCGGTCACATCAGAGATATCGGTATCACTCATGCGCATCTGATTCCACATCTCTCTGGCGCCCCAGGTCTGTTTAACTCCTTTTTGTTTAATTTCGCTCCATAGATTCGAGGCAGTGCGCTCGTTGAAGTTATAGTAGTGACTGAGCTTTTTCAGTTTTGCATAAATATCATTAGGGTTTTCATCACTCCAGTCAGAGAGCATCACCACGTAATCCCGATCATAACTAAAAGGTTCTGGTTCAATCGGGTCGATGATAATAGCGCCATAAACCCCGGTCTGCTCCTGAAAACCAGAGTGGCTGTGGTACCAATAAGTACCGGATTGCACGGCGTCAAACTGGTACTGGAAGCTCTGTTTAGCTTTGATACCGTCAAATGAGATACCTGGAACCCCATCCATATTGCTGGGCAGTATCAGGCCGTGCCAGTGGATCGAACTCGAGGTCGATAAATTATTTGCCACATTGATGCTGATGCTTTCACCTTGCTTAAAACGCAGCACTGGCGCCGGCAGAGAGTTATTCACGGTGGTGGCAATGCGCGCCCTGCCGGTAAAGTTAACCGCCTGTTCGCCAATGCTTAAGTTAAAAGAGTTTCCACGCAATAGCGGCGGCTGCCGATCCAACTTAGGGGCACCAAACAACCTGCCAGAGTTCATGCCAAAGCCCGCTATCACCCCTCCCAAGGTCAATCCAGTAACAAACTGACGTCTTTTAAAATTCACTTCAGACATAGTAAAAAACCTCTAGCTCGCTTTAACCTGGAAGTCAGTCTTCATGCCTGCCTCGTAATGCCCTGGTACATTACAGGCCGCCTGAAAGTCTCCGCTGTAGCTAAAGGGCAAAATTAACTCACGTGTCTCACCCGGTGCCAGAGAAACCGCATTGCCTTCATCGTGCGCCATATCCGGCATCACTTTCATCATCTGTTTGTGCTCACGCATTTCTGAGGCATTGCCAACCACAAATTCATGGGCAATTTTTCCGCTATTAGTAACCACAAAACGAATCACTTCCCCCTGTTTAATTGCCCAGTTGGTCGGTGTGAATGACATATTATCTGTTGCGTTAACCTTAATGGTGCGAGTGGGTTTGGCCGTCATCGCTTGATGATCACCGGACATGCCACTCATTGCGTGACCATCATCTGACATAACATTAGTACTACCCGCCGTAGCCAGGTTTGCGGTAGCTAAAGCAACAACACTGAATAGAATAGATTTAATCATTAATATAACTCCAAGATTTTATCGTTAGGGTTTAAACAAGTTTGTCGTGTGCGTTTCTTGAGGTGGATAGTAATTTAACAGTGCTGATATAAGGCTGACGCGAAAATTACATTTTTGTAATCTGCCGCAAAGAAGGAGTCGTGAGTGGCGAGTCTTAAGTGATAGCAGCTAGCAAGATCACTAACTGCTGTCAAAATAACAAGATAAATAGTGTGCAGGGTAGCTGACTGATAAAAGCCTTTTTCCTAATTGCAGTATTATTACCTTTGGTTGATTCTTTAAGACATGAAATTTATCAATAGCATAGCTCGCCTAGCACTTGAACACGGGGTTTTGAGCAGTGTCACTTTCTGTAGGCGGCTTTCTTCTGTGCTATTGTGTGCTTAACTAAGAGGGATTAGAAAAGTGCGGACATAATTGCCATAACAGCGAATATTGAAGACTACGAGTTTACGACAAGGAGAATTCAGTGAAGAGAGAAACAATATTAATAGTCGATGACAGTCGACTCTCGCGCATGGTAGTACGAAAATTTCTAACCCAACTGCAACCTGATTGGCAAATAATCGAAGCCTGTGATGGGGCCGATGCACTCAGCAAGTGCGAGGGAGTGAAAATTGACTGGATGTCAATTGACTACAATATGCCCGGAATGGACGGCCTGACTTTAGCCAGCAAGCTTAAAATTCGTAATCCTGATGCGCAAATGGCACTGGTCACTGCCAACGTCCAAGACAGCATCCGTGAGCAAGCGGAAGGCATGGGCATATCTTTCATTCAAAAACCCATCACCTTAGAGAAAGTTCAGAGTTTTGTGAAAAGTTTCATCGAGGGCTAATATCATGATAGTGCTAACCGACTTTCAACAAGATGTTATTTCTGAACTATTTAATATAGGCATGGGCAGTGCCGCTGCATCATTGAGCCAAATGGTGGGAGAAACGGTGACTTTATCGGTGCCCAGTGTCGAATATATCGCCCAGGAAAAGGCGGTCCAATGCATCCAAAAAATAGTCGGAAGTCAACAGGTTACCGGTGTAAAAGAGTCATTCAAGGGTTCTTTTTGGGGTGATGCTCTACTGATATTTCCCGAGTCAAGGAGCCGCGAGTTGGTTCGAGCACTCCTCAAAGACGACGACCTGTCACTGGAAACCATTACTGAAATGGAGCAAGAGGCACTCACTGAAGTAGGCAATATCATTCTCAATGCCTGTCTTGGTAGCCTAGCTAACATCTTTCAACAGAATCTTATTTATGGCCTTCCAGTATACACCCAGGGCGACTGTGAAGCGCTTTTGGCCACAGATGCTGAAAACCAAGATAACGAGGGACTCTTACTCTTACACATGGATTTCATTCTCCAGGAAACCAACCTTAACGGCTACCTTACATTACTGATGAACGTTGATTCAGTTAAAGCCCTATCCGAACAAATCGACTTATACCTTGAAGAATTGGTCTAGTGAGCACTATGGAGACTTTGTCGCCAGCACAAGCACAGTCCCTGCACCCTGAGTCTTCTATTAAAAGCCCTGAGAAAGTGGATATTTGTGCAGCCATTATAGACCAGAGCGATGTTGGAATTTTTGTAATAAACCAAGATTCAAAGCTTATTTGCTGGAATCAATGGATGGTCAGTAGTTCAAACATTCAGGCTTCTTTTGCATTGGGCAAGAGCCTGGAAGAAATCTTCCCTGATCTACAATGTTTGCGTTTTACGCAATCCATTACCGATTGCATCGATAGAGGCATGTCGTCACTTTTATCATCAAAACTTAACCCCCATCCGCTGCCTTTGTTTCGCACTGCAAACGAACAGGCCAATGGCCAGACTATGTCGCAAATGATCATGGTCAAACCTGTGCAAGGTCAGGGAAAATTGTGCATGGTGCATGTTTTCGATGTCAGCTCGGCAAAGGCTCGAGACCAGCTACTACGCCAAAGATCCAGCGAGTATCGAAGCAAAGAAATGCACACCCACGCTATTTTAGCTTCTATCGGCGATGCCGTTATCACTACTGACCTACAATCCTACATAGATTACATGAACCCTATCGCGGAAACGATGACCGGCTGGACTCTCGGAGAGAGTAAAGGAAAACCTCTGAAACAAATATTCAGCGTCATGACCAAGGAGGAAGAAAAAGATATAGACTTTGTTGAACGCTGCTTAAAAAGTAACGAAGAGCCCGACTATCAAAGCCATGAACTAGTCTTGAATAACAGAGCAGGCAACAGTATTGCGATAGAAGAGTCTGTGGCCGCTATTCGAGATGCAGACAAAAAAATCATCGGCGCAGTAGTCGTTTTTCGCGATGTCAGCAGCGCCAGAAAACTATCACAACAGATCAGTTGGCAAGCTACCCATGACACATTAACGGGATTATTTAACCGAAACTATTTCGATGCAAAATTAACCGATATGGTGATAGATGCCCGTGAGGGCGACAGGCAACACGCTTTACTCTATTTAGACCTGGATCAGTTCAAAGTGGTCAACGATACTTGCGGGCATGTCGCAGGTGATGAATTGTTAAGGCAAGTTTCACTGTTACTGTCTTCGCATATTCGCTCAAATGATACTCTGGCACGTCTAGGTGGCGACGAATTTGGCATCCAACTACTCAATTGCCCGGCGCCAGTGGCACTGCGGATTGCCAACCAAACTCGTCAATCCATTTGCAACTTTCGCTTCTGCTGGGACGATAAATCTTTTGGCATAGGCGTAAGCATTGGTCTGGTGGAAGTCAACGCCCAAAGCGAAAGCGTCGAACAAGTGCTAAGCGATGCCGACACTGCCTGCTATGCCGCCAAAGATAATGGTCGCAACCAAGTACACGTCTATCACACTCACGCCAGCGAAGCTGCTGTGCGACAAAGTGAAATGGAATGGGTAACCCGTATCCAAAGTGCTATTGAACAAGAGCGATTTCGGCTGTACTTCCAGGCGATAAGTTCAGTGAGCAAATCTGACGACAGCAGACACATAGAAATTTTAATCCGCATGTTAGATACCGACGGTCAGATCATATCGCCGGGGGCGTTTATTCCAGCGGCGGAACGCTACAATTTAATGCCGGCGATTGATCGCTGGGTGATTGGTAACGTTTTTGAACTGATCAGTAATAATCCGAGAATACTCATAAATAATGACTATCAATTTGCCATCAATCTCTCTGGTCACTCGCTCAGTGGCGCAGATACTCTCGACTATATCTGTGACCAGTTAACTAAGTACCAATTCCCCAAAGGTATGATTTGTTTTGAAATTACCGAAACCGCAGCTATTTCTAACTTATCATCAGCCAGTCATTTTATTCGTACTTTAAAGCAACGGGGCTGCCTGTTTTCTCTGGATGATTTCGGCAGCGGGCTCTCTTCATTTGCCTACTTAAAAAATCTTCCGGTTGATTATTT
>MAAC01018248.1_pt1 | contig 35987 bp, 35 predicted proteins | sample 1115981 | NCBI WGS metagenome assembly MAAC01 (sample SAMN04961126, study PRJNA320927) | seawater metagenome | isolation source: sample BD02T64 sea water enriched with oil for 64 days | place: USA:Gulf of Mexico | collected 2013-07-27 | reverse complement strand
GCCAGCTGCACCGGTCACTGTGACGCGTACGGGTTGTTTCATTGATGTGCTCCTACAAGGGGATAGTTTTTTACGGAGGGGATTTTATTCCTCAGCGCTGGGAAATTCCAATAAAAATGTAAAAGAAGTGCAAAATATAGCAGAAAGATTGATATTCGTAGGATTTTGCCCTGGATTGAACCCCAAGAATGGCATTACGCACCAAAAAAATGCGAATGCTAAACCTCTTCGTCAATAAACATGCCTTGCCGTGATGCTGGGCTGGGTGAATTAACCCCTGAATTGGATAAGATTTCTCGCATTTGGCGGGAATTACGCAGGAACGCTCGGCGACGGTCTGATCGACGACGCTCGAAGGCCACTTCCTGTTCGATTTCACGCCTTTCTTCCTTAGGTGAACGGCGCTCTCTTAACAAGTTCTTAGGCTCTTGAGCCTCTTGTTCTACAGAATTGCTGGCCTTTGATTTATGGACTTTCAGCGATCGGTTGGATTTTAACCGGTCAATCTGTCGTCTTTCTATCTTTGGCATAGGTAACATAAGGCTGAATTTTACTCCTTTTCTTGTGATCATAAAAACGGCGTTATTCTACCTTCTATTAATGTTATCGGCAAAAAAACGTAAGTCTTTAATTTCATTGCGGTTTACGTAGGGCTAATCGGGGGGGGAGTGAGCGCTAAGCCTCGGGTAGTGATTAAACCGGTAGGAACGGATAAACTACGCCTTCTGACTTTTTAGCCAATTACCTGCTGTTTAGCGTAAGGAATATTATGGAAGTACAAGCTGCTATAGAAAAGAAGCTTCAAGAAGCATTTAAGCTGTCACATTTTACAGTAGATAACGAAAGCCATATGCATAGCGTACCAGCTAATTCCGAGACTCACTTTAAGGTGGTATTAGTATCGGGAGCATTTGAAGGCAAGCGATCAGTGGCTCGACACCAAATGGTATATAAAGTGTTGTCAGATGAGGTTGAAGGGCCTGTACATGCACTGGCGATTCATACTTATACGGATCAGGAGTGGGAAACGGCGAATGCCTCGGCTCCTAATTCACCAAATTGTAAGGGCGGTGGTAAATAGATTTTCTTTTTTCATCTATTTTTAACCCCATTTTAAATTAGCTTCGTTTATATCAAGCATAAGGCCTTTACATCCTAACGTTTGATATTTTACGGAGCAATCCAATGAAACAGTTTTCAGTATCCTCTATTGCACTTGTTGTTAGTAGCACACTTTTTTTATCGGCATGTGGTGTCAGTCAACATGAAGCCAGCACTTCAACTTTAGATTCAACCCAACCGGTTTCTAAGGAGGAGCGTGTTGCTGGGTCGATAGATAGCCGGGTCGAGCAGCTAGCCGACCATCTAGCCGAGCAAGAAGGCGATGTTAGTGCGGATGCTGTGTTATCTTCACCGCCTGTGATGCGACAATTGGCTGAAAAGAAATCCATGCATCATTCGGCGAGCTTAGTGCGCAGCAAAGCTAAGATCGGAATGAGTTTCTTGTCTCCCCAGCATGTGCAGTCACAATATTTTCCTCAGCCCACTGTTGTTGATAGAGAGAATTACCAGGCTATTGCATCGAACCCCATCCATGTGGCTCTGAATAACCCTGTTTCCACTTTTAGTATTGATGTAGATACGGGGAGTTATAGTAACGTTAGGCGGTTTATTAATGGGGGGCGTTTGCCTCAACATAATGCGGTACGGGTTGAAGAGTTGGTTAATTATTTTAATTATGATTATCCACAGCCGGATACATCAAATATCCCCTTTCAAATCACGACGGAAGTCGCCCCTTCTCCTTGGAATGCCGACTCGCACCTATTACATATTGGTATAAAGGGTTATGACATTGATAGTTCGGCATTACCGAATGCAAATTTGGTGTTTTTGGTCGATGTATCAGGGTCTATGAACTCTCCTCAAAAAATCGGTTTATTAAAACAATCCCTAAAACTTATCACGCAGAAAATGCGAGTTGATGACCGTATATCAATTGCTGTGTATGCAGGAGCATCTGGTGTTGTTTTAGAGGGTAAGTCAGGCAATGATAAAGCGGAAATAATGAGAGCAATCGATCAGTTTCAAGCGGGTGGCTCTACTAATGGTGCTGCGGGTATTAACTTGGCGTATCAATTGGCTCAAACCCATTTCATTAAAGGTGGCATTAATCGAGTGCTATTGGCAACCGATGGAGACTTTAATGTTGGTACTGTGAATTTTGAAGCGCTTATTGATATGGTTGAAAATCGTCGCCAGTCCGGTATATCTCTGACTACATTAGGGTTTGGTCAGGGTAACTATAATGATCATTTGATGGAGCAGTTGGCTGATAAGGGCAATGGTAATTATGCGTATATTGATACGTTGCAAGAAGCTCGAAAAGTGTTAGTGGAAGAAATGTCTTCAACTCTCCATACGATTGCGAAAGATGTGAAAATTCAAGTGGAGTTTAACCCAGATTTAGTACAGGAATATCGTTTAATAGGTTATGAAAATCGTGCATTAAACAGAGAGGACTTTAATAATGATAAGGTCGATGCAGGAGAGGTTGGTGCTGGACATTCAGTGACCGCGTTGTATGAAGTCACCTTTGTTGGTGGAGCTGGGCATCGTGTTGATCCATTGCGTTATGGCAAACGGGAACAGCACTTAGAGAAAAGTGATGCATCTAATGAGTTAGCCTTTGTTAAATTACGCTACAAGCAGCCAGACCAAAACGTTAGCAAATTGATGACACAACCGGTGTTGAAATCAGATAGGTACACAGAATTTAACAATGCCAGTGACCGCTTTAAGTTTGCAGCAGCAGTAGCGGGTTTTGGCCAAATTCTATCTGGTGGGAAATTTACGCAAGATTTCACCCTAAAGAATGTTGAGGTTATTGGTTTGTCGGCAAAAGGCAGCGATGCTTGGGGGTATCGTAGCGAGTTTATCAATCTAGTTCGGCTGGCCGAGGCGCTAAACCCTTCTTGAAAAACATTGAGGCTTTCTTGAAAAATATTGAGACTATGACACACTTGCCCCATATTATGATCTTAAATTATCGATCTGGGAGTTGTTGACGTTGGAATATAACATTTAATGAATGCGCAACAACCTGATGAGGCATTAATGCTGCTTTATGGCGAAGGTGATACGGGGGCATTTGAACTGCTGTATCACCGTCATAAAGGTGGTGTTTATAGATATATTAAACGCCACGTGGGTTTGCGGCTTGATGGTGATGAGTTGGTTCAGGAGGTTTGGGCGAAAGTCATTAAAGCGTCAGCTACTTATCGTGTGTCGGCGAAGTTTACTACGTGGTTATATACGATTGCCCATCATTGTATTGTTGATGCCTTTCGTAAACACCGTCAAAAATTTGAGTCTCTGGCAGATGAAAATGGAGAAGATACGGATGCATTGGTAGAATCCAGCAAAAGAAACGATAACCCAATGAGTAATGTTAGCGCAAAACAGCAGGTTGATCGTTTGTTAGATGTTATATCAACGCTGCCTGAGGATCAAAGAGATGTGTTTTTGTTAAAACATGAAGCGGGTTTTAGTGTTAAGGAGATAGCTGAAGTTATAGGGGTTGGGGAAGAGACAGCAAAAACACGGTTGCGTTACGCGATGCAAAAAATCCGGTCATCAATGGAAAATGAAGGAGGGCAGAACCATGAGTAATGATAAACACCCTGACCATCATTTTGATGAGGACTTAATTGCGAAGCTCTATGACGATTCAAAAGAGGAAATGCAACCTTCTATTGACATGGATGATCTGATTTTATCGCAGCTTAATGATTCTTCAGGGGGGAGTGTCGTTAAAATTCCCGTGGCGAGAGATGACGTCAAGAATACCCATAGAAAATCACCTAAGAAAAGGTGGTTTGTCCCCAATTCGTTAGTGGCATGTTTGGTGGTCAGCGTAATGGTTGGACTGATTTATAAAGAGAATGCAGACCAACTGTTAATTAGCGACCCTACGGAGTTGGATTACGGGATTCCAACGCCAGCAGTAGAAAGAAGTATTACCACAAAATCCAGCGTTAGTGTGTTAGATGAGGATGGCGGTGTTGAATCTGATGAAGTCTCTGTAGATTTTGAAGATAAAGAAGTACAGGAAAGGCAATTATTGATGGATAGCGCTTCTTCATTTTCAGAGTTGCGGTCAGAGCTGCGATCCGAACTGGGGTCAGAGTTGCGATCTAAGGTTCAGGGAGTATCTGCCGCAAATGTCGAAGCCTTGGTGGTTAAGAAGCAAGAAGTTGCCGAACAAGAATTCTCAACGCTAAGAGTCGAATCAAAGAAAATGGCAGCACAGAAGGCGAAAAAAAGTAAGCCAAAAACTTTGAAACGCCAAATGGCACCGTCACCAATGTTGATGATGGCTCCTCCTATTCAAGCTGAGAAGAGTGCAGAGGATACGCTGGATCTTGATGTCGAATTTAATAAGATAAGAAAATTAAGAGATGCAGGTGATGTGGTGGGGGCAAAAGCCATGCTAAATGTCTTGATAGCCAAATACCCGTCAATGGAGTTACCTGACGATATCGTTTTACTAAAGGAAGGCTTATAATGAATAAATGCTTAATGTTAAAGGGCACATCGCTATTTGTGTTACTGGTTACTTGCTTATCAATGTGCTCATTCACTGTGTTTGCGTCGAGCGAGAATGAAATTGCCCACTTACTTGACTATGTATCCAATACCGATTGTAAGTATGAGAGAAATGGCACCCTGCATACAGGCTCTGAAGCGGTTGAGCATATTAATAAAAAGTATGATTATTTTAAAGATGACATTAAGTCCACGGAAGATTTTATTAAATACTCAGCGACGAAAAGCAAAATGTCAGGTGAATTTTATAAAATTCACTGCGCTAATGCTAAACCTGTGAATAGTGATGAATGGTTAATGAGAGAGTTAAGGCGTTATAGGGCGTTGTAAAACGTATCTACAGGGAATACGGTCATAGTCACAGCGCCTTTTAGTTGGTGATTCTTCCCGCACACTGTAAACTTGCGGCCTTTCAGAACTGTTGGGTCATTTTGTATGAAAGTTTCACCACAGTGGGTGTTATACATCGCGATGCTATCTGTTGGTATGGGGCAATCCATTATTTTTGCCGTGTTGCCAATGCTAGGGCGTGAGCTAAAACTTCATGAATTGCAGTTGCAACTACCCTTTTTACACTTATCTATTGAACCCAAGGAACTTGCAATTACATCCCTGTCAGCTCTGACGGCATTAACTTTCTCTTTGGTAAGCCCTTTTTGGGGGCGAATGAGTGATCGTTATGGCTGCAAGCCTGTGATTGTTGTTGGGTTGCTTGGTTATACCCTGGGTATGGCGCTTTTTAGCAGCGTTGCCTATGCCGGTTTGGTCGGGGCGATAGGTGGCTTAGGGTTGTATATATTGTTACTGGTTACGCGAATTATCCACGCGTCGGTAATGTCGGCGGCATTCCCCGCGTCGAGTGCATATATGGTAGGGCTCGTTGATGCGAACCACCGCGCAAAGGGGTTGGGCAAACTATCCGCCGCTAATCAACTCGGTATTATGTGTGGGCCTGCTCTTGCGTACTTGATCGCGCTAAATTATTTGGCTCCATTTTTTGTGCAGTCACTTATAACATTGCTAGCAGCGATACTTGTGGCCTTAATGCTACCGAAAACAGAAGCTGTTGAAAAAAAATTGCAGCAATCCAAAAAACTCACCTATTGGGATAAACGTTATCGTGTATATATTGGCGTTGGATTAGTGGTATATACCTGTTTAGGAATGGTACAACAAACATTAGGATTTTACTTTCAAGACACGTTGAATCTTAAAGGGGTTACAGCAGCAAAATATTATTCGTCTGCTATGGTAGTCTCCTCTGGAGCCATGATGTTTGCACAGCTATTTCTTGTCCAGCGGTTGCATTGGCGGCCACAAATATTACTGCGACTCGGCTTACCGTTTATGATGTTCGGATTTTTATTTATCGCAGTTTCTAGTAATTTGCCTTTGTTGTTAATTGGAATGGCACTGTTTGGTTTTGGCATGGGGTTTACTGGGCCAGGGTTCTCTGCTTGTGCGTCGTTAACGGTTGCACCAAACGAACAAGGGGCATTGGCGGGGCTGGTAGGGGCGGTTGCAGGAATGGGATTTGTGATAGGCCCATTGTTAGGTGGTTTTTTGTATGCGCTAGATTCATCATATCCTTATGCCTTAGCGGGTGCCTGTTCAGGTCTTGTGTTTATTGTTATTTCCTTGAGATCATTGCCTGGTGAAATTCATAGCGAAGAATAGGGGGGCTGTGTTTATAAAGCGGTCGTTCAGACCTGACGTCTTATGCAATGCCAGCAGGTGCTTTGACGCCGTTCAGCACCGCTTTATGGACTTGCCCAATGGATGCAGCAGCAAAGGCAGCTTCTTTAAACTCATCAAAACAAGACTCGATGGGGGCGTCTAGGTCTTGCTCTACGATATGTCTTACTTTTTCAAATGGAATCGAGGTACTGTTGGTTTGCAATTTGGATAACGCGGCGCGCGCTTCCGGCGGCAACTGTGTGCCGAGTGATCCAGCCATTTGACCGAATTTTATAATTAGCCCCAAGGGTAAACTGTTCCATTAATATCACCGATAATATAACGTAATTTTTAGTTATACTATTTATAATAATTTTTTACTGATCAAGACTACTTGAAATGTTACTGAACAAAATATCAAAAGATGATTAAATCTCTATTGAGACGATAAAACCTAATGATCTCGACCGGTCAGTCCAGTAGCCACCGGAAATAAGCCCCACTTTAGAATCATCATTATCAAATAAATTTTTAACAAAGATATTTATATCAATACTTGAATCTAAAACGTTATCATGGAAATAACTAACATCTACAAAACTCTCAGAACCTAAATCTACGTATTTTGATGAATTGGGGTTAGTGTTGCTGGCTAACGTGGATAGCCTATCCCAATATCGCCAGTGTACGTTGATATTTGTTGTTTCGGTGGTTCTATAGTTTATTCCAAGATTAAACATAAAGTGAGGGAACCCATTTAAGGTTTTATCGTTACTAAATAGGGAACCACCTTGCATATCACTTACAAATCCATTGGTTTCTACGATAAAAGAATCTGTTTTTGAAGAGAAGACATAGGAAAGATTACCGTACAAATTGACACTAGCCGATGGTCGATAGCTCGCCTCCAGCTCTAACCCTCTAGAGGTAATAGTATTGGCATTAATGATTGAAAAACGAGTTAGTTGGCCATCATTTGTTGTTATTGTCCCGGTTGGCGTACCGTCATCAGTGGCGTACTGACCGGACCATGTGAAAAAATCCTGTAGTTCGACCTGATACAATGTAGAGAGGACCTCAAATTTATCTGCCTGATAAATTATCTGAATTTCATGTGCTTGAACTTCTTCAGACCTATCTGCACCCACTTCAATAAAACTGATATTTTCACCAGTATCCTCATCCTTCGTGGTTTTTATTGGTGTGGATCCCAGAAAACCAATGTTTACCGGTGGTCGAACAACGCCGGTATTATAGAGGTATTTAATAATCCAAGGGGCGCTAGGAGAATACACTATTCCTAATCGAGGCAAAACGGTTTCACTATCCTCTCTTAGGTTGTTTTTATCCAATCGCACTCCAAATATAACACTTAGCTCTTCACTAATTTTCCAATCATCTTCAGCAAAAATTGCTTGTGAAATATCATTTGTAGAAGGGTCAACCTTTAAGGCAAGATTCGAATTACTGCCTACAGAATCCAAATCACCGTACGAAATGACGGGATCAATTTCTGTGTTTACATATCGCAATCCCAACGTTAGAGCATGGTTTTCTAGAACGAGTTTAGTCACCAACACATCTAGACCAATATTTTGCTCTTTGGATAGGTTTTCTTCTCTTGCTTCTGTAGCATCCGTTGAGATGTTCTTGTTTCTAGTATGAGGAGAGGTGACCATAAAATCAGAAAATACCTTTGTTTCAATACCCCATTCATCACCAACATCTTTGTCAATGCCAACTTCCAAGTAGGTGTGACGTTTTCTGCTCCAAAATGCGGTATCTCGAGAACTACCACCCCATAAGTCAGGCCCGATAATATCTGAGGCGTGCGCCGTTAGCGTGATATCTCTTATCTGGGCTTTAGCGTGTATCTCCCAGGTATCCTCCAGTCCAAAAAGCGGTGATCTATCGGAGCCATTAAAATCATTATTTTGATAGGGGCCGTTGTAAACATCAACATGTTCCCCAAAGCCTTCAATCTGAGAGTAATTCATAGATAAAAGGAAATCTAAATCATCATCTATGCTCTCTCCGTATGATAAATGTAGCATTTTCTGTTTATCTTCTGAACCGTAGCTTGTCGTTATACGAAGGCCTGCAGCATCAGAGCCATTTTTTGTGATAATATTTACTAACGCCAATGCCGCGTCGTTACCCCAAAGGGTTGACCCAGGACCACGGATTATCTCAATTCTTTTTACTTTATTAAGGTTCGGTACAACGTATTCTATCCCAGCTCCAGTGGATGATAAGCTATTTAAACTGTGGCCATCGATCAAAAATAGAAAAGCTTCATTCCCATCAGCAATAAATCCTCGATTACCTATTATCGGAGTGGAAAATTGCATGCTCGAAAAAAATCCTACCGTTCTTTCCAATAATTCTCTGATACTTCTTAGACCCATTTCTTTAAAATCTTTCTGGGTCCATACCGTTATCACTGAGGGAGCAAGAGCAAGAGGTTTTTTCGTTTTTGTTGAAGATATAACTTCGACTAATAGCAACTCCTCAAGGGACAACGAAAACATATCGGTATTCTCGGCATGGGATCTAGACACATTCACGCAGAATACCAACATCACGATTGTAACCAATGTTTTTGTTCTGTTCATGCGCATACCCGCTTCTTTTGATAGCCCTTATGGCATATCGTGATAAAGCCAAGTTTTGTGATACCGAAAAATACCTATCATGGTAAGTATAGCTTGTTTTTGTACAGACCTTGCGCCCAGGAAGCCCTTCGTGCAATAACGGGCGCACAACTCTAAAATGGACAAGGGCTGTCGAGTCGTTAGGTTCATTTTTTGATCCCAGCTCAAGAGTGATAAGATACTGAGGTTACTCATCACCTTCATCTGTAGGGCTACATGTAATTGCAGTGTTGCGCTTTTAAACACTGCTCTTAGGGTACAATACTTGGAGAGGCCGATATGAAATGTTGGACGTCTTGTCTTATTGCGTTTCTAAACAAGTGTTTGATAATGCTACTTGTTTTTCCTTCAGTAACCGGTGCAACTGAAAACGTCATCAGAGCCTGGACATATTATAATGTTCCACCGTTTGTTACTGGGAAGGGGCAGGGTTTGGTCTATGATTTCGTAGAATTGTTGAACCTTCATGCAGAAAAAAATTATCAGTTTCAGGTGATCGTTTATCCCCGCAAGCGGCTTGATGCGTACTTGGACGCAGGAGAGCAGGGTATTGTGCTGTTCGTGAATTGGGAATGGATGGGTGAAAACGCGCAAACGAAATATCTATGGGGGCCAGCGATCCTTACAGATCAAAATGAAATTATTTCAAGAGTAGACCGAAAATCGAATTTGATGGAAGAGAAGAATCATTAAAGGGTTTAGTTTTTGGCGGCCTTTAGGGAAGGCGATATCCTGGTTTAATGGAGGCAATGAGGAAAAGGGACATTATCCGCATGAATGCTCGAAAAGAAGTGCTGAATTTAAAAAAGCTCCTACATGAAAGGATTGATGTTACAACATTGCCAAAATCACAGCTGAGCTACTATATTAAAAGCATGCAATTAGATGGACAGTTGTATGTTTCCTCAATGCCGCTGATTTCCTATGGTCGGCACATTTTGGTTACAAAAAAGCTCCAAGCTGAATATAAGTTTATCTCCCAGTTTTCGAGAGGTTTATCAAAAAATGTTGATTGGGACATCATACTAAAGAAATATGGGCTCTCGGAGCAGCAATAATATACGGAGTGAACTTGTATTTTCTACTGATCGAACCTTTGATTTCAATAACGTTGTTTTAAGCTGGAGCATTGTACCTCCACATATTCTTAAACTCTACATATCTTCGAGTATGCTAAGCTATAATCTTAATTTACCCCTTTCCAGTGGTGTTAAAATGAGACTTCTGTTTAAGCATTTCACTTTCTTGTTATCACTTGCTTTCCAAGGTCTTTGCTCAGCATCTACTGTTCAACCATTAACAACTGGTGAATTATATTCCCTGTCTCTTGAGGAGCTGCTTAACATAAAGGTCTCCCCGCAGAGGCGTGAAGAGCATATAGGCGATGTGCCCTTATCCATGCGGGTTATTAATAATAACCAGATTTACCGGGCCAATATAACCCGCATCAGTGAGTTGTCCCACATCAGTTCTAGCCTGGTATACGATAAAAGAATTGATTTCACTAAATCCAGTTTCAAAATTCGAGGCATTGGCACTCAGGTATTTGGTGCTGGAGTTGAACCCAGTGTTGCCACCATGGTGGATGGGGTAATAATGGCCAGAGGAGGGGCTGGGTTTGATGATTTAGTGGATATAGAGCGTATCGAAATACTTTATGGGCCACAAAGCACTTTATTTGGTAAAAATGCTTCGGCCGGTTTGATTCATATTATTACCCCCCAGCCGAGTACCGATAAAACCATAAATCAGATCAATAGCCGTATCACAAACGATGATGAGCGATTGGTGTCTTATATATCCTCAGGCCCGATTAATTCTACGACGGCATATCGCTTAAGCGCCCAGACCCGCGAATATCAGGGCAATGTTACTAACCGTTTCAACGATCATGACTTGAATGGATACGATACCCATAGCACGAAAGCAAAGCTATTATGGCAACCCTCAGGAGGCGCCCGATGGTTGTTTAGTGCGGATTATTCTAGGCAAGAAAGCTCCGAAGGTGTGCGGGTGCTACGCAGCAACAGCGACAGCATTTTAACCGATCCTGCGGCTGTTGGGCTAAGCGGCGCGGCGACCACCGCGGGTGATATTACCGGCATTACAGGAAGTGACGACAACCATGAGGTGAATTTGGATCGTGATCCAGTTGCCAACACAGATGCCTGGGGGCTGAGTTTGAATACCCAATGGCAACTAGGTAATCATTCTATGACGAACATATTGGCTTATCGACACTGGCAGCAGGGCGGTAATCGGGATAACGATCAAACACAGCTTCCCTTCAGCTTAAGCCAACAGGAAAACAGGGATGTAAATTGGCTAAGTGAAGAGCTACGCTTCACCTCAGAGTTACATGAAAAATACGATTATGTGGTTGGGTTATATTTTTATCAGTCGGAAATTAAAGATACTTCCGGTGATCACAGAACACTTTCTAACAGCCCTTATCTGGTAGAATCCAATCTGGCCAACAATACGATCACAAATAGGAATGCCGCATTATTTGGACAAATTAACCTTCACCTCACCAACGACCTTAGTGCCTTTTTGGGAGCTCGTTTTCTCCATGACAAAATAACCGGAAAATTATCTCGGGTGGCCTATACACAAAATAATCCGTTTCTGAGTGATGGACAGATTACCTCGACACGAGATGTGGCCGGTATCGAAAATCAAAGCAGTGTCACCACCATGACAGGAAAAGCTGGATTAAAGCTAAATATAGATGAAAGCATCATGGCTTATGGTAGCTATTCACGGGGTTTTAAAGGTGAAGGATTTAATACCAGTTTTAAATTCAGCGAAGACCTGTTTCTTAACGAAGAACCTGTCAGCCCAGAGACCTCCGACACTCTTGAACTGGGGATAAAGAGCTACTGGTTCGATAATTCCTTACGCCTCAATGCCAGTCTTTTTTATACCGAGTATCACGACTTGCAATTGACTGTGCGTGATCTAGTAAACAATCGTAATATATTGGGGTCAGTTCCTGAAGTGATTTCGCAAGGAGTTGAAATTGACTTCTCCACTGTCTTTTCCAATGGGGTCAGTGTTGAAGGTGCTCTGAGTTATATCGATGCTTATTATTTAGACTTCACCAATGCTAATTGTTTTTCTGGGCAAACTCAGGCCCAGGGATGTATTTCATCGGTCAATGGTAATACTCAAGATCTAACTGGCCAGACGTTGGCCAATACACCAAAATGGAAAGCCACCATCAGCGGCCGTTACGATTTTTCATTGATAACGAAAAAAGCGTTCATAGACGGAAATTTGCGCATGCAAAGCAAAGTGAATCTAGATGCAGCAGGCAATAACGGCGCCCAACAGTCGGCATATACTATTGTCGATGTGGGAGCAGGATTTGAGTGGAGTAATCAATTTAGAGGTAAGGTATTTGTTAACAATCTTTTCGATGAGCAATATATAAACGGCATTACCATAAATGGAAATGCCGGTGGTGATTTACTGATGCACCTAATTCCTAGGGACTTTGAGCGCTTTGTAGGTGTGGCCGTTGAATATGTATTCTAAATGGTATTGCCTTCATAACGATAGAAGTTATTTAAACGCTTGTATTTACTTTGGTAAATACGCTATCTAGATGCTGAAGCACAGATTCAGGTTGGACATGTACTATAGATTTGTTACTTTCCTCCCATTTATTCAAAAACTATAAGTACATTTAGGAATCAATTAGCGCAAGCCCAAACATCACTTTTAGTTTTAGCTAAAGGTATTATGTTTGCAATCTAACCTTCTATAACATAGATTTGTATTTTTTGATGAGGCCTTCGTGCTTCATTTTTCTTAGAACGGAGGATAACTTTGGCACAAGCTTAACGTGTCGTTTATGCAGAAATGCATGAGTATCAATTTTTTCCATTATGCCAAGTTTCCGCAAATTTTCTTTTTTAAATTCTCTTTGGTCAATAAGTTGATTCAATAATAGTTCGACGTCGATAAATATTTTACTTCTTCCGCCTAGAACCTGTCTTAGGCCTTGTTCTGTGGAATTTACAATGACCAACCTCTCCTTTGGAAGTAACGTAGGTAGTATCAATTCACATCGCTGGACCCCTCTTCTGTATCCAACTATAAAGTTTGAATCTATTAGGCTGTCCCAACCAAAAAGTTGAATAGAAGTATCAGTTCCGTAAGCGGAAAAATGGATAGAGAAATGTGATTCCTCAACCTTAATGAGGTTTTGGTGGTTTTCACCATAGCCTGCAACGCGGTGAATTTCACCATCGACTTGACCTGAATCAGAAAGGTGGCTTGCGCGTTTTGCAGGGAAAGAATAATACCTTAATTTATAACCAAGGCGTCTAAATGCTTCAGTGTAGATTAGCGTCAGTAATGTTCCATGGGATGAGTTGTTTGTCCCGTTGGTTCCTACAAGAGTTATTTCCTGCGAGGATTTTGGTGCGCTCAATGCGTTCATTGGTGATAAAAGTACAAACAAGAGTATGACAATTTCGAGGGGGGCTGAATAAGGTCTAATTGAGGGCTGGTATTCGTTCATCCTATAATCACTCCTACTTTAAATTGTTATTATCTATGACCTAGACAGCTTAAGTTGGATTTTAAGTGCAATATTTAGGAAGCTTTAGTATTTACGCAGAAAAAATTGACTGCCTATTTCTGAGATCTTTTCCGGGTACTTCGACGCAGATGTTACCTCTATCTGCGTTCGCTCTTCTAAGGATAGGTCAAAGATATAATCCAAGTTCTCTTCAAAGGATTCGAAACAACGAAAACTCATCAAAATAAGGAGCAATGAGGCGTCAGTTTGGCATTTCTGATACAAACCACGATTGGCCATAACAACCTCTACGGTAGTATTATGGTAGGTTAAAGCATCGTTTGTTCTGACAACAGGTTGCAAATATTAAGAGGGATCTATTAGTTGTTTAGGAATCATAGTCTCGACCAATTGATTCGGTCAAGTTTCAGCTTGTTAGGGGTTGTGTGCCCTAGTAATTCCTGCACGGTGCGAATATTACTGTCGTTTTCTAGTGGTTGGCTAGCAAAGGAGTGACGACTATGCCGAGTAACATTAAGAACATTGCAGGAATGATTGTAATTTATAGATCAAGCCGCACCAAGCTACATCCAAATACTCAACATGGTTTTTCCTACGAGGGGTACTAGGGATTTTCCCTCGTAAACGGACAAAGCCAGACTAAGTTATTTTATTGATTACTTTGAGAAGCGAGAGTCTATACTTCGGTCATCGGGGAGATGGTACTATTGGTGTCGATGATGGCGAGGATTCTGTGGTCAATGTGCTAACTCTGAGGATAGTGTAATGTGACCGCTTGTTGCTCCTTCGATAGATAGTGCGTTAATGTGCGGTATAATGCCTTTTTATCGAGAGGTTTGCTTAAAGTGTCGTCACATCCTGCATCGATTTTCTTTTGATCAGTCTCCGCGCTAAGCGCAAAAATAGGCATGGTATACCGCTTCTTACGTAGGTACTTAGTTGCTTCTATCCCATTGCAATTGGGCATATTGATATCCATCAACACAAAATTTGGCGTGTGCTTGTCACAATATTCGCAAGCTTCCTGGCCATCATTGACAACAATGACATTAACTCCTGTTTTCTTTAGCACTCTTTTGATGATTTGATGATTTGTTGATTTACCACGTTATCCTCAGCGAGTAGTACATTACCTGTTAGCGAGGGTAGTGAGGTGGAGAGATTCTCTTTGTGTGACACCAAAATTGGACAGCAGGGTGTTGTTGGGAACAAAACGCTCTAAATATGCCGGTGAGTTAACCGTCAATGGTAAGGCTGTTGGTTTTGTCCTCCAGCACTTGCATGTGAAAATTTAAAGGATACTGACCGTTGGAGAATAGGCGAACAGGCTCTAGGTCATGTTGTGCAAAGTTTGATGTAGTTAGCTGCATAAAGGCTACAAAGAATGCGATTCGAAGGCACCAAGAGTTCACAGTGTTTTCTCATTTAGTATAAAAAATCTATAAGACAGGTAGTTATCTATGGGAACTAGAAAACCGTTAAATAATTAAATTCGAATAAATATGCGGTAATGTTTGTTTTTGCGTGATAACCACTGTAGGGCGTATAAATGATGTCTTTAGGATCCCTGCTGTTTAAATTTGTGCTACTACCACTTGGGATATCTACACTGGACTGTAATATACCCATCCCTACATCAATTAAGGAATGTTTATCCCATTGGTACTCAAGTACCCTACCAGTATGCTGTCATTATTTAGCCCATGAAAGAAATCAATCCACTTCTGTTCATACTCACATTCAAAGTCTCCTGTTAGCTAGCCCAATAATATATGTTTCATTATCGAAAATGGTTACAAGAAAATAGAAATATAAAATAGGTATTTTGTTTTATAAAGGTGTAAATAATTTTGCTAGTCTGTTTGGACTAAAATTTAAATAATATAAATTTATCATCTGTTTTTTACAAGACGCCGCGCTGGATGCTGTGTTTTTATCGGTGGTTAAGTATGCGTGCCATAAGATTTTGGGCGATAGCTATAGGAAGTTATCAAGTGGCTTATATATTGTAAAAATTATTAGGTGAAATATAAAGTAATACATCAAATTGGAATTACAAAAAAGAACAATGTTTGCTGCATAAATATTTCGATAAGTTGAATAAGATAAATTCGTAAAATTTACTTTCTAAAATTCGTTATGTGGTTTTCGTTTGTTGCGAGAAAAAATAGGATAAATGTTAAAGATTTGCAGTTAGCGGTGGCTCTGGTTAAAGATGTAAGCAAAGAACGCCATAAGAAAACTAAAATAATATGGAAATTTCATGAATAATATCAGTGTTTATATTTTTATCGTAATATCTAGTTTGTTAATGACATCTTGCACTACGGTTCCATCCTCTGCTCCAAACTATTTGCTGGGAAATGAAGGGCTTGAAGAAACGTATTTTGACGTAAATATACCTACCCATGATGGGAAACTTTTACGGGCTACTATTTTTCAGCCTGCGCTGGCACCTGGTGAAAAAGCACCCCTTATTCTTCACGCCCATGGGTTTGGTGTGTTCAGAATGTCGGGGCCAATTAGCATTTATGGTCTGTTAGTATATCCAGGTAAGGCTGCAAAAGAGGCGTGGCGACAAGGCTATTGGGTAATTAGCTATGATGAGCGTGGTCATGGTGGTAGCGAGGATATCATTCGTGTCATGGATCCTGAATATGAAGTTCGGGATGTGACGACTGTTATCGATTGGGCGGAGAAGAATCTTCGTAGAATAACCGTTGATGAAAAACGTGACCCCTTGGTAGGCATGATTGGAGAAAGCTACGGAGGAGGGGCCTCGTTGATGGGAGCTACTCAGGATAAGCGCATCGATGCCATTATACCGGTTAATACGTGGAACAGTTTTGAGACGAGTCTTGCTCCCAATAGGGTTCCCAAGAGTGGCTGGCTAACAACACTTATTCTAGTCGGTAACAGCTTTAATCCTGGAAGTATGGAACCATTGTTGAATCAAGCCTATTGGCAGGCTCGTGAAGGTATAATAGAAAAGGAAATTTTTGATTACCTCTCTCCTCATAGTACTTTTCATAACTGCCAAAATGGGAAGTATCCTGAGGCTGATGTGCTAATTATTCAGGGTTTTCGGGATGTTTTATTTCCGATCAATGAAGGGATTCGTAATAGAGAGTGTTTATTAAGAAAAGGTAAGGATATTCGTTTTATCGGAGCTCAAGGTGGACATCTTTTACCGTTTACTCAGTGGTCATTGATTCCAGGATATACATTGGAATCCGATGTCCATTGTGGGGATAAAAAACTCAACCTTATTCAAGTTGCTGTTAATTGGTTTGATGAAAAACTAAAAGGTAAGAAAGATGCGGCAAAAAATATCCCTGGTATGTGTCTAACTCAAGGTTATGATCGTGGCATTGTGGTGGGGGATATACTCAAGGGTGGTGAATACTTTGAATTCGAAAACATTGAAGTGAATAGCGGATTTTCCGGTTTTTTTGAATCACCACTGTACCTACTGGATCGGCTTATTGGGTTCGTTACCCCGACAATGAAACACCCCAGGCTTGAAGATCATGCTGAGTTAAGTGGCACACTTCGCCCTGCATTTTATCCATTGAAAACTTTTGACGGAGCCATGAGCTTGACAGGTATACCTAAATTACGCGTTAGTATTGTTGCAACGGAGCAGGAAGAACCTGTAGTGTTTATTGGCATAGGAGTTAAACGAGCGAGGTCACGTCACATAGAATTAGTTAGCGACCAAATAGTCCCCCTGCGTGGCGATGGATTACATGACATTGACATGATGGCTGTAAGTACTCGTCTAGAACCTGGTGATATCGTGGGCATTACCGCAGCAGGTTATAGTAATCAGTACCGTTTTAGCGGAGGTGATTGGTTTTCAAAGGTAACGCTTTCTGGATCGATCAATGTGCCCATTCTTTCGTTATAAGTAGGTTTGATTATGACGCTATTAATGGAGGCAAGGTCCATTCTGTATCTTTGGGAAAGATGCTCTCTATACATCGGAGCGTACCCGGTATCGAGCCCTATAACGCAGGGTTCGGTATCCTTTTTGGTGGGAATTGATGGGCCTATTACAATAGAGCAGTCCTGCACTGAGAAACGGGTTTGTGCAAACTCCTTTTTAATCCCCGCGGGGGTTACTTTTGCTATTGATTGCCATGGAAACCGTCTTGCAAATTGTTATTTGGATCCCTGTAGTGAAGATTTTTTCCGTCTCAAACAGATTATGGATGAACACGTTGAGTCGATTTTTGTTGGAAATTCCAAGGAGTTTTTGCAAGCAGCTGCGTTCGAAAAAATTCTTTGTCAGTCACTGAGTTATCGCGAGGCGGAACATTTACTTGAATTCGCGGCTTTTCCCACGCGAATTCAAGCTCCAAAAAGAGTGGAAGTAGACGTACGAATTATTGACGTTATTAACATCATAAAAAATGATCCAACAGTTAACCTCTCCATTAAAACTTTAGCAAAACGAGTTAACGTCTCTGAGGTAACTCTTCAACGCTTATTTAAAGCTACTACCGGAGTGTCTATTCGACGTTTCCGTTTATGGCATCGCTTGTTTGTGACTGCAATAAAATTGACACATGGTTGTTCCATAACAGAGGCCGCCGTCAGTGCAGGATTTTCAGATGCACCTCACTTTAACCATGCGGTGAAAAGCATGTTGGGCATGACACCGTCTTCCATTATTCAGCTAACTCAAAACATGACAATTGTTTCTGGAGGAAAACCATTGACGGTCAATGAATTACGTTAGGTTAGATCTGTTGTGGATTTTTCGAACGCTGATTTCGATGCTAACTATCCCAAGCGAATCGATCAAAACAAAAAAGAAGCAGAAAAACTTTTTGAGGGCAATGTTGCTTCCTACATTATTAACTCGCTAATAATGACATTAAATTTGGGTGTTTACTGGGTTTTATCGCTAGAGGGTAGACTACGATATAAAATATCCTTCAGAGAAAGTTGCTTCAATCAATTAGGAGTGTACGGGCAGCGAGTCTTGCTCTATGCAATCGGCTTTTAGTGCCGACCACACTCATACCCAATTCCTTGGAAATTTCTCGATTCGTCATCTGATAAAAATCTTTCATTAGAATAACATCCCGATAATCTTTGGGGAGTTTGTCAATAGCATTTAACAAGTCATTTAATAGTTCGGCATCGGGTTTAGATTGAATCCATTCTTCTAACGCTGCTTCATCAAACGGATCATAGCGCAAGGCTACTCGGCCTAGGCGCCGGCACTCACGCTGTACAGTCTTAAAGATCCAGCTTGAGAGCGCTGCCAGTACATTTAGAGTCTCTAATCGGCGCGCTATCACAAGTAAGACTTCTTGTACTGCATCATCGATATCGCTAACTTTACAGTGCAGCATGGCATAGCGTCTTACATCGGGCTGACTCTCTGTAAGCAAGCGCTCCATCGCATCACGATCTCCCCTACGGGCAGCTTCAATCATTGTTGCATCCAAATTTTTTAACGTCATTCCATTTTCTCTATAAATACCATTCTAATTACGCATATTCTCATATCTAGTAACGTCCTACTAGTTAGCATGGCATTTTGAATAAATGGTAAACGACTAACTATATTTTTCTCCCTACGAATCCTTTTTGCATTTTCACTCCTCTTATTCGAGAACACTGATAACACATCATAATTTTACGCTAAAAATTAATTTATTAACTGAGACCTATTTACTATGCAAACAGTAAAAATAATAACAATTGTGATATTGATCACATTCTTGTGGGGCTGCAAAGCAAATGTACTTGAGGAAAAAGGTGCACGAGATACCAGCTACCAGTCGATAGCCCCCTCCAATACAGTTGTATTTATCCACGGCATGTATTTAACGCCGTTGTCCTGGAGTCAATGGGAATCACATTTTCAATCATTGGGCTACACGACATTCAGTCCAGCTTGGCCGTTGCATGACGCATCAGTCGAAGAGCTGAATGACGAACACCCAAACAGCGCACTATCAGAACTTACACTTCCCGAAGTAGTACAATACTATCGTGATTTTATAGCCACATTGGAAGAACAACCCATTCTGATTGGGCACTCTATGGGTGGCCTTATTAGCCAAATTCTGTTATCAGAAGGCATTGCTGCGGGTGGAATTGCAATAAACTCTGCACCACCCCAAGGAGTCATTTCCCTCGATCCCAATTTCTTAAAAGCCAATCAACCGCATATTGATCCCTTTCTATCGGCCTCAAAACCAACACAATTAACCTTTACACAATTCCAATTTGGATTTGTAAACAATATGCAGCTAGAAGAACAGCAAATGGCCTACCTCGACTACTCAGTCCCCGAATCTCGACGTGTTGGGCGGGCGACCCCAACCTCGGCAGCAAAAATAGACACCGAGGTTGCTAAGCCGCCGCTACTGTTGATATCCGGCGGAGACGATCATACTATTCCCGCTAGTTTAAGCTATTCGAATTTCTCAAAGTATAGAAATAGCCCCTCCGCGACAGATTACAAACAATTCCCGGACAGAAATCACTGGACTCTGTTGCAAGAAAATTGGGAGTCTGTTGCTAACTATATTGATCGATGGATTGAAGAAAATAGATTGCCAATGGCATTGTCGGAGAGTGAGCAAACGTTAGTGGAAAGGTGACCTACTATTATCGCTTATTAGGTTTCACGATTTAACCTCTGAAAGCGCTTGATGAAATTCAAGCGCTTTGTCGCAAAATAGTTTTTTGGGGAGTGTTTATAGTGGGATGTATTTAGATAAAAAATTTTCTATTACTCGACAAAATTAATGAGGAAGTCGCCTTTCAAGCTCAGGTTTATAATGCCCTCTACTGATGAGTTCATTCGTTACTTCATCAATAAAGTTTTTATCGACTAATACATTAATACTAGAATTTAGTCGTATAATATACCCTAGCTTTACACTTGATAGATTTTTCACATCTGTATCTATTGGCATTTTATTATTTACTTCACTATACATAGTAATTCCTTTCAAATTTTAGCTTTATCATTTTTGATATTCTAGGCAACCGATTTGCCATGACGCTAATATAAAGAATGTATATTTCAGAAATATGACAATATTAATAAATATTAGAGGCCCAATGAACCTCTAAGAAACAAACATCGGCTAGTTTTTTTGGAATATGGGGGAGGTAACAGGGGAAGGGTATTGTTAAAAAATCATTGACAGAAGGTAAACTCGACGTTACATTGCTCTCGAAACCTCCTGACAACCGGCACAGACCGGTCGCACTATGAGAAACACTGTTACTCTTCTTGGTAACTTACTTCATCCTGATCACTCCTCGTTATCACAACATCCCAAAGACGTCACATCAATACGTCAGTATTTAATATGCCTACTTGAAGATCTGCAATACGTCGAAGAAACGTCGATCCATCATCCTGAAAGTGATGCGTTATTTCATTCGTTACAGGTATATCAATTAGCGTTAGCACAATCAAACGACCCCCACCTACATTGTGCAGCCTTGCTCCATGATATTGGGAAATCAATGGATTACCCCAATCACGCGGACGTAGGTGCTGACGCGATCGAGTGTTATCTCTCACCTAAAATAGTGTGGCTTATTCGCCATCATCTTGACTTACTCACCCGTCAAAAAAGAACCCGCAGGCAATGGAAAGGGTCGAAGCGATTAATCGACTTAGAGAAATTACGGCGCTGGGATCTACAGGGTAGAGACGTTAACGCAGAGGTCATGTGCGTAACCGCTGCAGTTGATATGTTACTTCGTCACTATCCTGTCATATCAGACTTGTCTGATAACTACTAAACTCAATTAACTACTAAACTCAATCAATGAGGTAGGTTTTTTAACTGCCGTCTTATTTAGTATTTTTTATCTTTCAAATACCCAACCGGTGTTTCACAGTGATGTTAAGGGCCATTGGAACCGATGTTTGAACAACTTTTCGACTAACGTCGACATACACTATGCGTAACACTCGATATGTAAAAGGTAACCCAATAATCCGACAGCTACTGGTGCGTGAGGCCGCCAGACTGATGTATGAAGAACACGTAAAACAATATCATGATGCCAAACGGATGGCCGTCAAACGTATCTTTGGACAAGGCAATAAGGGGAATACCTATGTGCGATCTCAAGACCTACCCTCAAATGGAGAAATTAATGCTGAGGTAGCAAATCTGGCCAATTTTCATGAAGGCAACAACATATCCAAACAACTCTTTCTCATGCGTGTGACAGCTCTAGATGTCATGCAAACGTTAGAAAAGTTTAACCCTAGGCTGATCGGATCGGTCAGCACGGGAAACATCAAGAAAAGCAGTGATATTGATATCCATTTATTTCTTGATCACATTGAACAATTAGAAATACAATTGAACGCATTGACCTGGGATTACGAAAGAAAAGACGTCACGATTAATCGCTCTGGGCGATATGTTGACTACACACATGTCTACCTTGATAGGCAGTTTCCAATAGAGCTCTCTGTCTATCATACCAGTGATATCAAAGTGCGGACTCGCAGCAGCACCGATGGTAAACCCATCAAACGCATCGGCTCTGATAGGCTATTACAAATGTTACTGGATGAGCATGGAGAAGAATGGTCCGACTACCTACTATCGTAAACGTAACGCGTATACCTTATTGATGTTATTGTTATGTTTCGTGTTTCCTCCATTCTCTAGGTGATCTTCCCGTTGCATCCTTGAATGCCCTCCTGAAATTAGAGGTTTCTTTGTATCCTAATTCCATTGATATTTTTTCAATTCTTAATTGCGTATGTCGCAAAAAATGCAATGCTTTTTCATGGCGTACTTCTTTTATCAGATTTCTGTAATTAATATTTTCTTCAGCTAATCGTCGTCTAAGAGTTCGTTCAGATATCTGCAGTGTATTTGCGACAAATAAAAGTGAAGGGGAGGTACTTAGGTGTATGGTAATGATATCAGTTATTCGGGAGATTAATGGTGAATCTTGTTCAATGTCATCTAAATCTTTTTTACATTTTTCAACCAAAATATCCTGTCCAATGTTATCTGCAGTTTGGAGGGAGATTGCCATTGTCTTTTTTGAAAAAACCAATGTGTTGTCAAGAGCATCGAATTCAATAGGGCATTCCAGTAGAGTATTGTAGAACTCGGAGTTTTGAGGTTTATTATGGCGAATTTTTACGCTGATTGGCTGGATGTTGACACCGCTTAATCGTTGTAGGTTTTCCATGGATGTCCCCAAAATCGCATCTACGATAGCGATATCAAGTATTGGGAACCCTGTATCTGTGGCGATTTTAAAGGCAATGTTATTCCCCTGTTCGATTACCGAGAGTGTGATAGAAGAGAATGCCAGTCTAGAGAACCTTTCGCTGAGTACTAATAGTGCGTGTAAATCTTTACAGGCTAGCATTGCAGCGCCAAGATTCCCATGAGCCATCAAGGGGATTTTGCGTCCAAGTTGAAAGGCAAAGTCTGGTCTTCTAACGTGCGTATTAACCTGCTCGATAAGCTTCGCGATAACTTGTAGCGCAACTCGATCCCCCGGCTGGGTATAGTCGGGGTAAGACAGTCCAGTACTTCGAAAAATCACTTCACTATCAAAGTCCAGTTCGTTCAGATATCCATCTATGTAGTGTAAATAAATACCTGCAGCAGTTTTGATCATGTATTCGCTCCCTTTTTCTCTATAGCTACTATGGCATGATTTGGCCGTAAATACCCCTTTTAGGCCTTTTACATATCTATTTCTGTGTCGCACTCAAACCTTATACTTCTTTAGAGATTACAAACCATAAGGTTGCACATATTCGTATGTTTAGATTCTTTGAGAAAAAGCAATTTCAATTGACGGTTGATAATAATTTGCCCATTCAATTGGAGCATAAGGAAACGATACTGAATGGCGCTGTTAGGTCGGATATTGCGTTTCCCTATAGCTGTAAGGTTGGGGGGTGTGCCGCCTGTAAATGCAAACTAGTGTCGGGAAAAGTTAAGGAGTTAACTGATTCATCTTATCTTTTGTCAAAAGAAGATTTGAGCCAAAATTTTATTCTCGGTTGCCAAAGTATTCCGAAATCAGATGTTGTTATTGAGTTACCGAATAACCCCTTACAGCAGCAAGAGTGTATAGGCACTATTGTAGAGCAAAAGGTTTTAACTCACGATATTTCTGAAATAGTTGTTCGTTTGGATGTGGCTATGACCTACGTTCCGGGTCAGTATGCCAATGTGTCAGTCATTGATAAATCCTACCCTGCGCGCAGTTACTCTTTTGCCCATACCTGTAATGCTGATGGTTCTTCTAGCATCGCATTTTTTGTTAGGGCTGTGCCAAGCGGAAAAATGTCAAATTGGCTTTTATCGAGTGAAGCTCTGGGTAAAAAAATCAACATTAAGGGGAGTTTTGGTGAGTTTTATCTTCGTGAGAGTGAGCGTGCAATGGTTTGTATTGCTGGTGGTAGCGGGCTTGCGCCAATTATTGCCATACTTGAAAATGCTCTTGAAAGCCCTGGATTGAAGCAAGCAAAAAGAGAGGTTTTGTTGTTAGTGGGGGGGCGGACTCAGAAAGATTTGTATTATACCGATCAAATAGAATCCATCCGGTCATCGTGGGCTGGCAAGTTTACTTTTCTTCCTGTTCTTTCTGAGGAGCCTGCTGATAGTAACTGGAAAGGGCTCCGTGGTTTTGTCACTGATTTTATAGAGGGGGCTGAGGTGAGGGGGAGTGAGGGGTATTTTTGTGGGCCACCACCAATGATTGAAGCCGCTATTGAAAAGATGGTGGTGTCAGGTGTTCCAAAAGATAATTTGTTTTTTGATATATTTTCCGATCAATCTAAATAGTATTACTGGAAATAAGAGGGTTATTTTATGTTTCGATACTTACGATTTTACGTTACAACCGTTTATACAGCGATAGTTACCATAGGGTTGTTTTTTGGTGAATACTGGTTATGGTTACCGGGGTTAATTTATCTTGTTGGTGTTGTCGTTACAGATCAAATTCTTAAACAGGATTATGATGAGAAGCCGTATAAATTTCCTTTCTTTTTAGATTTAGCGCTTTATCTATCGTTGCCTTCAGCATTTGCTTTGTTTTTTGCAATGTTTTGGGCTTTTGGTGTGGGGGATCAAGATGTCTTTGGTGTTGGGAAGTTTATATTGGGCATAACAGACATAGATGTTATTGAAGTGAGAAACAACACTGCTTGGTATCACTACGCGCTAATGTTTCCGTTCTTAATGATCTTAACTACCGCGGCAGGAGGGTTAGCAGGACATGAATTGACGCACCGGACATCAAGACCTTTTGATTTGTGGCTAGGGAGAGTTGCCATGGCACTGAATTGGGGGGTCGCTTTTCCTATAGAACACGTTTATGGGCATCACTCATACGTTGGAACAACTAAAGACCCGGCAACGGCTGCGCGAGGTGATACCGTATATCAACATTTACCAAAAGCCATGTATCGAACCGTCGTGAATGCGTGGGAAATAGAAAGTGCACGGCTTGATAAAATTGGTTCAAATTTCATTTCCATTAAGAACGTTCTTTTACGTATGTCGCTTGTTTCGATATTGATGACTATTTTTGCCTATTACTGTGCTGGTCTCATTGGTGTAGCAGGGTATTTGCTTGTTTGTCTATCGACTAAAATTGCCTTAGAAATACTAAATTATGTTGAGCATTATGGGTTAGTTCGTGAGCCCAGCGAACCTGTTCAACCAAGGCATTCATGGAACTGCAATCATGTAGTAAGCGGTGTTTTTACTTATAACTTAACTCGACATAGTCATCACCATGCGGATGCGCAGGTTCATTATCAAGATTTATTAACTCATTCAGATCAACCGGAAATGCCTAATGGATTATTGACGGCATATTTGACGACTTTGGTCCCGCCGTTGTGGAGAAAAGTCATTACTCCAAAGTTATTGGAATGGGATCAAAATCAGGCTGTAAAAGAAGAATACCAAATAATACGAGAAGCAAATGTTAACAGTGGTTGGGAGGAATTAAAGGGCAGCGTTGTAAATTCTGATCATTTGGAAAACGCGGCTGCGGCTTAATTCAACGTGTAATTATAATGAGTTGGTAGAAAATTATGAAACGTACTATTTTTGAAGAAGAACATCTTGTTTTTCGTGATGCATTTAAAAAATTCGTGAACGAAGAGGTTGTTCCGCACTCGGAGCAATGGATCAAGAACGGAATTGTTGATAGACGTATCTGGGAGAAAGCGGGTGAAAATGGTTTTCTCGCCCCTTTTGTTGATGAAAAATATGGTGGTTTAGGGCTTAAAGATTATCGATATTCGATGATTATGATGGAAGAACTTGCCTATGTTGGGGAATCTGGATTTGTATTGAGTCTTCATAATGATGTTATTGCCCCTTATATTGATACTTACGCAAATGATGAGCAAAAACAGCGTTGGTTACCGAGGATTGTTTCGGGGGAGGCAATTCTTGCGATAGCAATGACGGAACCTGGTACGGGAAGTGACTTACAAAATATAAAGACGCGATTAGAAGATAAAGGCGATCACTATATTCTAAACGGCTCCAAAACATTTATCTCTAATGGGATTCTATCGGATATTGTCGTGGTGGCGGCACAAATTGAAGGCGCGGGCCTATCGCTTTGTGTTGTTGAACGCGGCGCTGAAGGTTTTTCTCGAGGCACAAATTTAGAGAAAATGGGTATGAAGTCCCAAGATACTGCCGAATTGTTCTTTGAGAATGTGATAGTACCAAAGACCGATATTTTGGGGCATCCTGGCCAAGGTTTTATCTATCTTATGCAAAAGCTCGCTCAAGAGCGAATTACCTGTGCCATTAGCTCTATAGCATCAGCGCAGTATGCGCTGGATCAGACCTTGGCTTACGTAATGGAGCGAAAGGCATTTGGTAAGCCGATTGGTAAGTTTCAGAATACCCGCTTTAAAATGGCTGAAATGAAGACTGAGATCATGATTGGTCAAACTTTTGTTGATACACTGGTTGCTAATCATTTGAAGGGAGAAGTGACGCCGGATGAGGCATGTATGGCAAAATACTGGACATCGGACTTATTAAATAAAGTCGCCTACGAGTGTGTTCAGCTACACGGTGGATACGGATTTATGATGGAGTATCCTATTGCACGCATTTATACGGACGCGAGAATCACAACGATATTTGCGGGCACGAATGAGATTATGAAAGAGGTTATTGGAAGATCGATGGGATTGTAGGAAGAAAACAGTGAAGGCGTTGCTGTTCCCTAAAATCTAAGTGAAAACCCAGCTGATTTGGCAGTGGACTCCCAAACCACTTCGTTTAGCTGGGTGCCTGCTTTGGTTCCATCTGAAAAATAAACCACATCATCGCCCTCATTCGTTGTCCAGTCTTCTAGACGATAGGACATCCATAAAGAAAATGATGGTGATACGTTATATTGGTACCTGAACTCAATATTATTGCCGGTACCTCTCGCCCAATGCGCAAAGCTTTTTGGATGGGCGAAATCGCTGCGTAGGTTCCAGTTGGCTTCTGCATAGTAATCAGAAAGCGTGAACTCTAGGCGAAATGAAAGTTGATGTTTTTGAGTGCGATATTGTGTGTCCAAACCAAAAATAGCGCTATTCCACTCAGCCTCATAAGAGCTATTAAGTGGCGATGAGAAGGGGCCTAGGCTCAGAGCAACAGTACGGGTATCTAATATTTGTTCGCCTTCTTTCATTTTTAGCGATTGCCGGTTGTAGCGATACCCAATAAGTGGGGTAATAACAATATGATCGTTAAAACGCATCTCATATCCAATGATAAGCTTGCCATCAAATGTGGTCGATCCGTCAGGGTTAGATTCACTTCGACTGTATTCATCTGTGCGATTATCTCCATCATAATCGGAGTCGGTGACCAAACCATCGCTATTGGTTCCAGATTTGATGTTTCCTTCTATCCGAAAATTTTTCAGCAAACCACGATTGAAACGAATATCAGTACCGCCTTGAACCTCAAATATTGTTAAGTCCGCGAAGGTGAGTTCTGACAAAATATTGGGGGTCTTACTGCCTGATGCGTCACTCGCAATATTCCAGCGCAATTCACCTTTGCGCTGGCCCATACCTCCGTAAAATGTGATGGTGGCATAATCTTGATCGTCGAAGTGGTCATCAAAATATCGTTCATTTGCTTGGGAATGGGAGGTAAGAAGGGGAACCAGCAGGAGCGCAAATATGTAAATGATTGCTTGGTAGGGTGTGTGGCTTGCTGGCATTGAACGTGTTTTCCTGCAAAGAATTAGTTATTGCTCTAATTAAGTAATAGATGGAAAATCCCAATGAGCTAAATATCTGTTTTTTATAGGTTTTCTGTCTGATATGAAGAGACGCTATGAGTGGTTGAAAAGCACCATGAAGTCATGCAGTTATGGGCTGTTTCTGTTAGGGTGTGCTGAAATGTCAGATAATTGTCGGCCTGAAGCCCCTTAGGTTATTAAATATACGATGCCGTTGGGTTTGATGATTAAATACGGCATTTTTGCGGTATTTTGGTGTTATTTGGCTTGTTGCAGGGTGAGTTTGTTGAAATCTATTGAGTATTCGCTTGTGTTAAGTAAGCGAAAAACAATTGCCATTATTGTTAAGCCAGATCAAACGGTAGAGGTTCGGGCACCTAAACGAGTGTCAAAAAAAGAGGTGGAGTCCTTTTTACAGTTAAAACAATCGTGGGTTTTAGCGAAGCTACAAGAGTTTTCATTGCGCCCAGAGACGCACAAGTCGATATACCGAGAGGGAGAAAGTCACTATTTTTTAGGCGAGGCGCACCGTATAGTGGATGTTAAAGGTGAGAATCCCAGTTCTGATATTGAGCAACCAATCATTGCTTTACGTTCCATTAGGGGCGTAGCACCAGAACAAATTGAGAAGAAGTTTGATCGCTGGTACCGAAAAGAGGCCTTGGCGCTATTCACTGATCGCCATGACTATTGGCGTGAGCAGATGGCTCATCTGGATTTGCCGGGTTCAGATGTGACTATTCGAAAGATGAAACGTCGTTGGGGTAGCTGTACAACCAAGGGGAAAATCACCTTTAATACCGCTTTAGCAAAGTACCCTTTAAGCTGTATTGATGCCGTTGTGGTACATGAGTTATGCCATTTGTTGGAGTTTTCCCACAATAAACGCTTTTATCAGTTCATGAGCCATGTTTACCCTGATTGGAAGACCTGTGATAAGCAGCTGCAAACGTTAAGTTGGCAATATTAGTCATCCCGATTGTTTCAAGGGTTGGCTATACTGTCGTTAATAGATTGAACTGCACAATTCGCATACAATCCGCATACTATTCGCATATGAGGAACCTATAATGGATAACCCATCTCTTTGGGACACAATACGAGAAGAAGTTGTGTTAGAGGCGAGTAAAGAGCCTATTCTCGCGAGTTTTTTCTACGCGACCATTCTCAACCACGATACCTTAGAAGGTGCGTTAAGTTTTCACCTTGCGAATAAGTTAGATTCGTTGACCTTGCCAGCCATTGCTGTACGAGAAATCATTCAGCAAGCATTTGATGGTGATACATCGATTGCTGAATATGTTTGTCAAGATGTCAGGGCAGTGGTGGATCGTGATCCAGTATGTTCTGATTATTCGGTACCTTTACTTTATTTTAAAGGGTTTCAAGCGTTACAAGCTTATCGTGTTTCCCATTGGTTATGGAATCAAGGGCGAGAAGCGCTGGCTCTGTTTTTTCAAAATCAAATCTCTATGGTATTTAACGTCGACATTCACCCAGCAGCAAAAATTGGTGGTGGTATTCTGGTGGATCATGCAACGGGTATCGTTGTGGGTGAAACGGCTGTGATTGAAGATGATGTGTCGATTATGCAGCAGGTTACCTTGGGTGGAACAGGTAAAGAGGTAGGTGACCGTCACCCCAAAATTCGTCGAGGAGTGTTGATCGCAACAGGTGCAAAAGTACTGGGGAATGTAGAGGTCGGTGTTGGAGCCAAAGTCGCCGCTGGTAGTGTGGTATTAAGCTCAGTGCCTCCACATACCACGGTGGCAGGTGTGCCTGCAAAAGTGGTGGGGAAACCTTGTTGTCCGGCGCCATCATTAAATATGGATCAGAATATTGAAGGGGAATAAGTGTTAGTAGCAACTTTGCCGATCAACGAGGCAACAATCCTTGCTTTGATGAACGCTCAGGCGGAAATTGAAAGCATCACAGATTCAAATGTTCGCCATTCGACTGTTTCGCTATTGCAGCAATGTAGTTCGTTAGAGCTTGCTGCGCTGTGTGTGTTGTACCGTTCGCATATGGCGATAAGTGCGGTGGCTTCTGAAAATTTCTTATCTAGCGCTAAAATTGAGCGTGCACTGGGGGTATTAACAGACGAGCTTCAAGAGCGGGGTGATGATGCGAAGGTATCGCTGATATCGAGTATACGCAGCGCTTGCTGGGCAGATATTTATACGGCACTTCCAGAGATGAAATTTGCGCTAATGAATGCAGAAGCTATGCATTCAAATGCTTTGCTTAGCGATCAGGGCGTTTGGGATAGCGCTCAAGAACAGCATCAGGCCTATGAACAAAAAGCACCCTTGTATAGAACGGATAATGTTTCCTATAACATCAATATACAAGGGTTAAAGCAACATGATGAACAAGATATATTACTTCGTGAATTAGAAAGAAACCCGGAGGAGTCGCTAACCCTTCAAGGGTTTGCTGGCTCAGGAAAAACAACGTTAGTTACTCGTCTTTCTCATTTGTTCAACAATTTTTCCACGTTGTATTTAACAAAAAGTATGGAGCAAATTAGCCTGATTTCTCCTAAATTAGGAAAGTCAATTAAGGCGTGGACGTTTGAATATTTAGCGCATTATATTCTTTATTATAAATGGGCGGGTAGAGAGTATTGGGGGCGACGTATTGAATTGCGAGAGAATCATGCGAAACTACGCCCGCTTAATTACCATCAAATAGCCAAGTTACTTCATCTTGAAGGGATGAATGGTTTTAGCGCAGAAATTGTAGCCAAAATCATTGATCAAATTGTTAATAATTACTGTGTTTCATCCGACCTTGATATTGGCCCTCAGCATTGTCCTGCTCAGTTAGAGGGGGTGTCTTCAGCGCTCTACATTGAGCTTGCAAAAACGTATTGGAAAGCGATTAAGAATCCTGATCCGTTATCTGACATACCTATTTTAGGTATTCATCAGATCAAGTTGGTGGATGAGAATGCATTATCTATCCCTGATAATTTTCGATATATTATTGTTGATGAATCTCATGATATTTCAGGGTCGATGGCTGGAATGTTAAAGCGTAGCCCGCAAGCGATTATTTCTTTGGGTGATAGATTCCAGGTGACGGATGGTAAACAGCATTTCGTTGATGATGCAGCAAATGTTAGGGAGCGTCATTTATTTCAGTCTATGCGGGTGGGAAATGGTGTGGACTCTGTATTTAATGTGCTGTTGTCAGAACATAAGTCCGTTGAGCTGCCAGGAGAGTTTCAAGGGGTAAGCGCTAGAAAAACAACGATGTCGACTTATATGGAGTTTGCCCCTCCAGACTTTTATTGTGCCATGTTATCCCGTGATTATTGGTATGCGTTTATCGCTATTATTCAACTGGCGGAGGCGAATCGCCCCTTTGTTGTTATGCCCGGAACCTTAAAAACGTTACGCACATTGATACCGCAATCTCTTAGTTACCTTCATGGGTTTCATGAACAGCGGGGACACTCTGAATTAATGGGGTTCGGTAATTGGAAAGAATTGGTTCAGAACAGCGGTCAAACAAACGGTTTACGTGAAGTTGATACGTATTTTAGGAAAGGCTTTACTGCAAAACAGTTTAAGGAAATATTAAGTCGTCAAGCAACCGTGTATACGCCCGATTGCTACTATATAGGGCTTGTCTCAGAAGCGAAATCAAAAGAGATGTCGCACGTAATGCTTGCGCCTGATGTGTTTGATTCTCATTTGTTAAGTATCAAAGATAGACGAACGCAAGCACTTAATATTATCTATACCGGTATGTCTAGGGCACTTGATAGTATTTCGTTGCCTAAAAAAGAAAGTGAATGGTTATTAGAAGGGTAGGGTGTCAGTTTGCAGTCGATATACGAAGAAGAAATCCTTGAGCTGGTTGCTTCAGCTTGGGATGGGATGTCGCAAGACCAAAAGGTGCATTGGGATGTTATAAATATTGCCCCAGAGAAATGGGCGCAGAAACAGTCATTACCAATGGAATTTTCAAAAGAGCCTGTAAGTATCAATCGAGATGAATATGACGATGTTGATATGGAAGGCGGGACTTTTGATGATGGTGATGGAGAATTGGACGAATACTCAACAGAAGTATCCGAGCCAGAATTTGATGCGGGCAATGATCGAGGTTTTGGCGATGAGTCTGGTGAAGGTTTGGATCAGGAGATCGATGAAGGTTTTTGGGCTGTTGCTGTGATGGGCAATAAGGTGCTTTGGTATAACCACGTAGAGCAGGGCTTTAATGTTTCTGTTTTTTCATCTTACGGTTGTATTGATAAGTACGAAAGTCGAAAAGATGATTTTGATACAGCATTACAAAAAGTGATGGCCGTATAAATTAGCATATAAGTTAGCGTATAAAGTGGGTTCAGGGTTTGGATATTTATGGTTCAAGGTAATAGAGAGTTTATTAGTTTAATGGCGCTATTGATGTCCCTAGTGGCATTAACTATTGATGCTATGCTTCCAGCGTTAAGTCAGATTGGTGATGATCTTCAGGTTGCCAATCCAAATGATATACAGCTAATAGTATCGACGGTTTTTTTTGGCATGGCGTTGGGCTTGATGTTGTATGGCCCGATATCAGACTCTTATGGTAGAAAGCGGGCCATTTATTTAGGTATCATTATTTTTTTGGTTGGCAGTTTGATCTCTAGTTTATCGACGAGCTTTTCAATGATGTTGATAGGACGTGTTGTCCAAGGTTTTGGTGCTGCTGCCTGCCGCGTGGTAACGCTTGCAATGATTCGTGATAATTTTAGTGGCAAAGAGATGGGGCGGATAATGTCTTTAATCATGGTGATATTTATCATGGTGCCCGCTTTAGCTCCTTCATTAGGGCAGTTGGTGTTGCTGGTTGCTGAATGGCGGGTAATTTTTTGGATGATTTTTATGCTCGCATTGGCGGGGTTGTTATGGTTACACTTTCGTCAGCCGGAAACGCTGAGCGAAGAAAACCGTATACCTTTTTCATTAAAAAATATCATTGCAGGTATCCGGGAAACGCTAAGTCAGCCTTATACTAGGGGGTATACGATTGCGTCTGGTTTGATGTTTGGAGCCTTTGTTGGATACCTAAGTACAGCGCAACAAATACTACAGGTTCAGTATCAACTCGGTGATTTGTTCTCTCTGTATTTTGGGTGCTTGGCGCTTGCCATCGGTTGTTCTTCTTTTGTGAACTCCCGTCTTGTTATGCATTTTCCTATGGAGCTGCTGTGCTTGATTTCTTTGAGTGTGTTGTGTGTAATATCGCTTGTCTTCTATTGCTATATTGAATTTATGTTAGAGCCATCTTTGGCGGTGGACGGGGTATCTCAGCCGTCACTAGTAGCATTTATGCTTTATCTGGCTTCAGTGTTTTTTTGCTTTGGTGTGCTGTTCGGTAATTTTAATACACTAGCGGTACACCCGTTAGGGCATATTGCGGGAGTGGCTACTTCGGTTATTAGCTCTGTGCAAACGCTGTTATCTGTCGGTATTGGCGGATTGATAGGGCAATATTATAACGGTACGGTGCAGCCATTAGTGCTCGGTTTTTTGATGTGTGGAGTAACGACTTTGGGGATTACAGTGTATTTGCATTACACTCCATCAAAAACGTGAATATTCACAAAAACAGCGTTGGTATTTTAGCGGGGGCTCACTAAAATGATGGTCAGATGTCATACCAGTGATAGGTCTAATTACCATGATTCCAGAACCAAAATCTCCTTATTATCTTCAATCTGCACTAGATCGGGCTATTGAGCAGTTCGGAGACAATCAAAATACGGATCAAAAGCGATTTATCCAGCATGAGTTGAATCACATTAAGTCTCTTGCCGATGTGGATGCAGGTTTGGCTGCTTATAGAGCTCAATCGGCGTCAATGGGGCGAAAAGAGCTAACATCCGAGGAGCATGACTCTCATCGTTTAGGTCTACACTTGCGAGCGGCAGGTAAGCCCAAGCCTGATGATCGTTGTGATGCGCATGCTATTGTTGCTGGAGCACATAAAAATTCAGCCGTTGCCAGAGCGTTATTAGCGCAGTATAAAATCCGTATTGATGACCCTGACAATGGTTGTTGGTTGCCAAGGCGTACGGCGGACACACCTCATTGGGCATTTACCGATGCTGTTCCTCATAGCAAGATCCATCGATTTAATTATTATCGCTGGCTAGAGCAGCAAGTTACGATGGCGAGTTCTGAACCCATTATGCGCTTCACTTTGCAGAGGGTTGCATCCCGGTTACAAGATGGCACAATACCACCTCAGGTAATGTTGGCGAAAGGCCAGACAGCATAAAGGAAAAACCATGAGTACTTATAAATTGAGAGCTCAGATTGACGCTTATCAAAGTTTTCATATAGACCCTGACGCTATTTATGATGCAATGGGTGATGATTTTGCGTTAAATTTTGGTGTAAAAGGCGAGTCTGTTAAACAGGCATGGGTTCCTGTTCGTTGTGAGTTTTTTAAACCTGATGAGTTTTCAGCAGCAACACGCATTCCTGATTTAAGTATTTGGCAAACTGGGATTTTGGTTCTTTCTGCCAAAGCTCACGATGTACTCGTTGATGAGTTGGAAAGTTTTGGGGAGTTTTTGGGGTTGACGTGTGGTACGGACTTCTACTATTTATTTAATACACTGCACATAAAATCAGATGAAGTGGTTGATATTGCTAATAGTGAGCAAGATGTCGATCAAGGGTTGTTTATGGGGGTTAAGCGTTTAGCGTTTAATGAGCCAATGGTTGTTGATGATGTGTTATTTAAAACAGGTTATGACCAGTTGCTAAATATATATGCCAATGAAAGGTTCAAGGCTATTGTTGAAGAAAATTCATTAGAAGGTTTAGTGTTTAATAGCGATTTGGCTTGCTTTTAGGTTTTTGGACATAATATTCTAGTGTGATCCAAGCGGTCCGGTGGTAAATTTTCCCAACAGATGCAATGTGTTGTTTTCTCCACGAACTCTTAGCTTATAACGTCCATTTCGATCTGTTTTTGCAGAGGTAAAAACCTTTAGGTTTTTTGTTGGTAGATGAACCGGTTTAACAAATTGTACTTCAATATCATTTATATTCTCATGCAGTAGATCTGAAGATTGTAATTGCTCCCAGGTCTTACTTAAGCTAGCAAAACCATGCAGTACTTTTCCACCAAAGGTTGATCGTTTTGCTAGCGGGTCAAGCCAATGTATCGGATTAAAATCTCCTGTTAACAATGCATATCGAAAACCATCATTTGCATCGGCAGACCAGTGACCCATTTCGCTGTAACTGTCATGAATGGGGCGGGATTTATTGTTTGATTTAACGGCGGGCTGTTCACGCATTAGAACCAGCTGGAAAACAGCAACGATAGCATTCTTGGAGGATGGTGTTGACGTATTTACGCGAATAGAAAAGTTGATTTGAGTTGGACTTTCTTTTAACTCAATTAACTCAGCATCTAGTAATAATGTTTCACCGCGAGGTATATGAGCGTTTAATGTGACGTGACACCCTTTATTGATGATGTCTTTAAGAGGGTATCTAGCCTGTAGTAACACGCGTGTAACGAGAGGGATGCTCCATTGTGAGAATAGATGAGGAGGAACCTCGTATGGATAGATGTTGGGTTTGGCGCCTGCCCATTCTACGTAGTACTCGATAAGTCGATCACTTGGGGCGGGAACAGTGTCTTTAATCGGCAAGAAGTGCTCAGGGTTTTGTTTAGGCCGAAGAAATGGAAATGCACTGCGCATCCTAATAGAACCCCATGAACGTACACTTGAGCCTTGTTCTAGAGCCAGTGAGAGCGGTACGTTGATTTCTTGGTTCATATATCTGTAGCCTAAACGACGGAAATGTATACTGAGAACGACGTAACTTATTGACCAGTCAGTTCTTTATTGGAATGAAGTGTAACAGCAATTACACTTTCCGCCAGAGATAAAACTGAGTAATTGTAAATAAGTGTTTTATTGGACTGGTGTGCGAGTTAAAATGCCGCCATTGACCCATCAGTACAATCGCTTGGTTGTGCATACGGTAATGAGAAATGGCTCGTAAGAAAGTATTACCTACCTTAGATCGTACATTACTTAACCCTGGTATCCAGCGCCGGATAGAACAGGCTGTACTTGATCTGTTCTCAGTAAAACCACTTAGTCAGGTGAGTTTTAGTGAGATCGCAAGCTCTGCTAATACCTCGTTACAAACGCTTTACCGATATTATGGTAGTAAGGATGCATTGTTATCGGCAAGCCT
>MAAC01019432.1_pt1 | contig 36067 bp, 25 predicted proteins | sample 1115981 | NCBI WGS metagenome assembly MAAC01 (sample SAMN04961126, study PRJNA320927) | seawater metagenome | isolation source: sample BD02T64 sea water enriched with oil for 64 days | place: USA:Gulf of Mexico | collected 2013-07-27 | reverse complement strand
CAGGGGGTAATCGCAGTTCAGCGAGAGATGGCTATTGGTAGTGTCCTCATTATTAGCATAATTTTTGTAGCCTATATATTAGTACGAGATATTTTATCTGCTATTAATAGCGCAGTGTCTGTGGCAGATGAGATCGCAAAACACTGGTTTCTGCGCAAGGGTCGAGATTTCATCAGCCCTATGGGGTTTCCGCAATGGCGCGACATGCTGATTGCCACAAATGTTGAGGGCTATACGGGTTGCGCCGCGGCCATTTCCGGCACTGATTTCTTCACGCCAACTTCCGGCCTGCGTCTAGCAGCCCTTGGGATTGTTGGCATTGATGACCGCGCCACGCCCCCCGATTTGATGCGAGAAACCATGGGTCTAATTCCCGGCAGCCGCTTTGAAATGATCCGCAAAGCTGGGCATCTCACCTGCGTGGAACAGCCTGAAATATTTGCCGGGCACCTTGCTGACTTTTTAGATGATACAGGTCACATTCCCTCCGCCTAAACTATCCAAAACGCGCCTCTCTCCCTTTTAGAACACATGTAAATTGACCAGAGCGATCAGCCAGAACTTCACGCCTTCTGCTGTGCATATTTGAACAAGCAAGTACACAACCCTTCGCACTTGCCTTCTGAACTAAGCAGTTTAGGTGTTGTGAACCCTTTCAGGACCGCATCATGACCCAACGATCTACACGCCTCCAAGTGACCTTTGTTCTGATCACCTTGGTCATAGATGCCATGGGTATTGGTCTGATCATGCCTGTAATGCCGGATTTGATCCGCGAAATTGAGGGCGCGACACTTGCGGATGCAGCGATCTGGGGTGGCTATCTTTCGTTCTCATTCGCCATCATGCAGTTCCTATTTGGGCCGACAGTTGGCAATCTATCAGACCGCTTTGGTCGCCGCCCTGTATTACTTATTTCCCTGTTTATCATGGCGGTTGATTACGCGGTTATGGCTCTGGCGGATACCATGTGGCTGCTTTTGCTTGGCCGGATCGTTGGGGGCGTTACAGCCGCGACCCATTCAACCGCCGCAGCCTTTATTGCCGATATTTCCAAGGATGATGAGCGTTCACAAAACTTCGGCCTCGTCTCCGCCGCCTTCGGTGTCGGCTTTGTTTTGGGACCAGTGATTGGCGGCCTTCTGGCAAGTTTTGGCCCACGTGCGCCTTTCATTGCAGCCGCAATTTTCGCAGGCAGCAACTTCATCTTTGGCTGGTTTGTTTTCCCCGAAACCGTTACCGACAAGATCCGTCGCCCCTTTGAATGGAAGCGCGCCAACCCCTTTGGTGCGTTGATGAATATCGGTAGCCTCCCCGGCATCCGTCCGCTTTTGATCGTCTACTTCCTGTATCAGGTGGCTTTTTATGTGTACCCGGCGATTTGGTCGTACTTCACTCAGGAACGGTTCGGCTGGAGCCCGGCAATGGTTGGTTGGTCATTGGCCCTCTTTGGTATCTCAATGGCACTTTCACAGGGCCTTCTGATCCGCCGCATCATCCCGTGGCTGGGTGAACGCAAAACAGTAATCATGGGCTTTGCAATGGATATCGTCGTCTTTGCTTTTACCGCATTTCTAACCAACGGTTGGATCGTATTAGGCCTCACCCCACTCTCAGCACTTGGCGGCATGGCGACCCCGGCAATGCAAGGCTTGATGAGCCGCGCGGCAGGCCCGGACCAACAAGGTGAACTACAAGGCCTGCTCACCAGTATCAGTGCGTTGGGAATGATTCTGTCACCACTTCTTATGACCCAAGTTTTCGCAATGTTCAGCGAAGAAGGGGCGTCATATTACCTGCCGGGCGCCCCCTTCCTATTGTCTATGGTACTGATGGCACTGGGCCTCGGGATCTACCTGATGGGTTGGCGAAAATTAATTCCAACGACGCAAAAAACCTGACGTAATCTGACCAATCTGTCGCGAACATCGCTTGCAGCGCCGAGAAAGATTTCGCAGGCTTCCTTAATGATGACTTAAGGAGATGCCGATGGCTCTTATCCGCGCTGCAGTTGCCCATGAATTTGGTGCCCCCCTGACGATTGAAACGGTGGACCTTCGTGCTCCGCAAGCGGGGGAGGTCGAAGTGAAGCTCGACGCCTGCGCGATCTGCCATTCCGACATTTCCTTTATAGATGGTGGCTGGGGCGGCGATTTACCTGCCATCTATGGCCACGAAGCCGCTGGAACAATCACCGCCATGGGCGCTGGTGTGAAGGGTTTTTCCATGGGCGACAAAGTTCTTGTGACCCTGATCCGGTCCTGCGGCGACTGTGCGCCCTGTTCATCCGGCGCACCGGTTGCCTGCAACGGTGATATTTCCATGGACGGCCCGTTGACCATGCCTGATGGCACAGCAATCACGCAGGCCATGGCCTGCGGTGCCTTCGCCGAACGGGTTGTGGTCCAGCCACGCCAAATGGTGAAGCTTCCTGACGATATGGCGATGGACGTGGCCTCACTCCTCGCTTGTGGTGTGATTACAGGCGTTGGTGCAGTTGTGAACTCCGCAGCACTTCGCCCCGGGCAAACCGCTGTGATCATTGGTGCGGGTGGTGTTGGTCTGAACGCTATTCAAGGTGCGCGCATTGCTGGTGCTGCCAAAATCATCGCGGTGGATATGGTGCCTGAAAAGCTGGATATCGCAAAGGAATTCGGCGCAACCCATGGTATTCTCGCATCAGATGGCAAACCTTGGAATACCGTTTCTGAAATCACTGGCGGACAAATGGCGGATGCGGTTTTTGTTACAGTTGGCGCGATCCCAGCTTATGAACAAGCGTTGCGTTACATCGGCCCAAAAGGAAAAATGGTCATGGTTGGCATGCCGCACACCGGCGCAAAAGTTGACTATGAGCCCGTGATCGTCGCGGCCCTTGGTCAACAGATGATTGGGTCCAAAATGGGTGACGTTGTGCTGGCGCGCGACATCCCTTGGCTGATTGATCTCTATCAACAAGGTCGCCTGAAACTGGATGAACTTATCTCTGGTCGCTGGTCTTTGGATGAAATCAACGACGCAATTGCGGATACTAAATCCGGCGCGGCGCGGCGTAACGTGGTTATATTCTAATGGCTTACGCTCTCTCTGTTGAAAACAAGAGAGCGACCCTGCGCCGAGTTAACCAATTTGCTGACACGCGAATGCCCGCCTTCGGTAAGTAAGTTTAACCTAGGCATCACTGCCTAGGCCCCAATATTAAAGCACCTTCCAGCCGTACCGGATTAGTGCGAGGTAAGAACGCCCCAATACCCGCATTCCGCCCCAGCGGATCGTTGACGACCATATGCAAACGCAGGAGTCCTAAATGAAACTTAAAGACCTAGAAATATTCACTGTCGGCACCCCCCCTCCTGGTTGGGGCGGACGTTACTGGATCTTTGTAAAGCTCACCACAGACACTGGTATTGTAGGGTATGGTGAGGTCTACGCGGCCTCTGTCGGACCTGCTGCGATGGAACATGTGATCCGTGATGTGTTTGAACGCCACATGTATGGTGAGAACCCCGAAAACGTCGAAATGATGTTTCGTCGCGCCTACTCTTCAGGCTTTACACAACGCCCAGATCTGACCGTCATCGGCGCGTTTTCTGGTCTTGAAATTGCCTGCTGGGATATCCTCGGCAAGGCGCGTGAACGTCCGGTCTGGGCAATGCTGGGTGGATTGATGAACGAACGTATCCGTTCCTATACCTACCTGTATCCGCTGCCCCATCACAATGTGCAGGACTTCTGGTCCTCACCGGAACTTGCAGCAGAGACCGCCGCAGAAATGGTGAAACTTGGCTTTACCGCCGTGAAGTTTGACCCCGCTGGGCCTTACACCCTACGCGGTGGGCATATGCCTGCAATGTCAGATATCACACAATCTGCCGCATTCTGCAAAGCGATCCGAGAGGCCGTTGGTGACAAGGCCGATCTGCTATTTGGCACCCATGGGCAGTTCTCAACCGGTGGCGCAATTCGCCTCGCCAAAGCGATCGAACCCTACAGCCCACTGTGGTTCGAGGAACCCGTGCCGCCAGATAATGTCAATGAAATGGCCAAAGTCGCCCGCGCAACCTCCATCCCCGTTGCAACCGGCGAACGTTTGACCACAAAAGCCGAATTCGCCCCGGTCCTGCGCGGTGGCGCGGCAACCATTCTGCAGCCAGCGCTTGGCCGTTCTGGCGGCATTTGGGAAACAAAAAAAATCGCAGTGCTTGCCGAAGTCTATAACGCCCAGATGGCGCCGCATCTTTATGCGGGTCCCGTCGAATGGGCCGCGAATATCCATCTTGCGGCCTCTATCCCGAATCTTCTCATGGCGGAAACCATTGGTACCGGCGGCGACTTCCACATGCCACTGATCAAACACTCTATTGAGTGGGACAACGGCTATATCATCGCCCCAACAGCGCCCGGACTTGGCATTGAGTTTGACGAGGACCTCGCCCGTGCGCACCCCTATACCGACACGGGCTTGCATCTGGAAATGCGGGAAGAACCTTGCAATTATCAAGAGGGAAACAACTTCGGCGGTGGAGCACCCGCACGCGAATAACCTTAACAGGGTCGCATTTTCACATGCGGCCCTGACCTATTCCCCAGCAAGGATCGCGGCGAAATCCCCCAGATTCTTCGCGGTGCTCATCGCGGAACTTGCTTGAGCCAGCTTGCAGGCTTTTTCCGCGCCAACAAGACCTGAAAGCTTTGCTGCCAACCGTTGTTCAAGTGCTTCAATGGGAAGCGGTTCAGCCAAATCAAAAGTCGCGACCTGAGCCGCCCCCCGGATATCCGTCACCACGACCTTCGCAGCTGTTTCCGCGACATCCTGTACAAACTCTACCGATACTTTTTCCGAAAGCGCGCATGCGCGAGGGTTCGAACAGACGGCATCTTCAAACTGATCTGCTCGCCCTGTGTCACGGCCAAGCAAAGCCATTGCCGCCGTCATTCGGTAACTAAACTTCGCCTCAAGCCCCGTCATGGGTTCCGCGATATTGCACACCCGCGCCCAACGCGGATTGGTCCAAATTTGAACCGCCGAAACCTGACCAGACGGCAGCCCATCTGCAGCGATGCGCAAAGCCTCAAGAGCAGCATGTGTACCATGGCAACAGGCATGGAACTTATGCGACACAGAATCTGTCACCCAAGTCTTTCCCAGTCCCGCAAGTGCGGACATATCCCCTGCGCCAACATGGGTATCTCCAAACCCCTGAACGCATTCTAGGCCATCTGGGCGCGACATAAATCCACGTGCTGCCAGCAATGTGGCCTCTACTGCGTTCGCGGCGGCAAGCCCCGCATTATAAGGTTTCCCCATAGTTCCAAACTGACTTTTCAAACCACGCGCCCGCGTCGCCCAGATCCCTAAAGCGTGCTGCATCTGGTCGACGTTCAACCCCATTAACCGCCCGCAAGCCAACGTCGCACCAAAGCTTCCCGCGGTTGCTGTCTGATGAAAACCGGTCTCATAATGCCCACGCCCAAGCCATGCCCCAATGCGCGCACTGGCCTCAAAGCCAAGCGCAGCCGCCTCAAGAAAATCAGCGCCCGAACTCGATACTTCCTGTGCCATAGCAAGAGCCGCTGAAAACACCACCACGGAAGGATGGCCTATATGCAAGAAATGAGTGTCGTCAAAATCAAGCGCATGTGACGTTGCGCCATTCGCCAACGCCGCCGCACGGGCTGAAACCACGCCGCCCCCAATCAGAACAGATACGCCCGTGCTGCCTTCAGCCAAAACCATATCCCTACAGATTCGCGAAACCGGCTCCTCCGCCCCTGCAATCGCGCACGCGGCCCAATCCATTAAAGACAGTCGGATGATATCCCGGCTCCGGTCTGACACGGCCAACGGCTCCGTCGCAAACTCCGCCAAAATCGCGCTGATACCGGTCATTCTTCGCCTCCCCTTCATTCTTTCTAGCAATATGGCCTTGCAATTGACGGGCTGCAAACAAATTACGCCGTCTTTAACGCATCTCAAGATTCTCTCTGGCATTAAATTGAAATCAATCTGGCCCTAATTATTACCTTCCATTGGGCGCAGACTTCATGCTTAAGATTTGCCTGAACGCAAAGTCACAAAATTCGCTCAACCTGAGCCACAGCCCACAAGGAGTTCACCAAATGAATGACCTGTCCGATATCATCGAAGCCGACCGCGCCCATGTGTGGCATCACCTCGTCCAGCATAAACCTTTTGAGACCAATGATCCGCGCATCATCGTTGAGGGCAAAGGTATCCGCGTCTGGGACCAAACTGGTCGTGAATTCCTCGATGCGGTTTCTGGCGGTGTTTGGACCGTCAATGTAGGCTATGGCCGCACTGAAATTGCTGACGCAGTGCGTGATCAGCTTGTAAAGATGAACTACTTTGCTCAGACCGTTGGTTCGATCCCTGGCTCCAAATTCGCCAAAAAACTGATCGAAAAAATGCCGGGCCTGAGCCGCGTTTATTATGGCAACTCTGGCTCTGAGGCGAACGAAAAAGTCTTCAAAATGGTGCGCCAGATTGCCCATAAAAAATACAACGGCAAGAAGACCAAAATCCTCTATCGTGATCGCGATTATCACGGCTCCACCCTTGCGACGATGTCCGCAGGTGGCCAAGACGAACGCGTGATGCAATACGGCCCGCTGGCCCCTGATTTCATCCGCGTTCCACATTGCATGGAATACCGCGCCCAGTGGGATCTGACCGGAGAAGAATACGGTAAACGCGCTGCTGACGCGATCGAGGAAGTTATCCTGCGCGAAGGTGCTGATACTGTTGGTCTGCTCTGCCTTGAACCAATCACCGCTGGTGGTGGTGTGATTACTCCGCCAGAAGGATATTGGGATCGTGTGCAGGAAATCTGTAAGAAATACGATATCCTGCTGCACATCGACGAAGTTGTTTGTGGCCTAGGCCGCACTGGCACTTGGTTTGGTTATCAGCATTACGGCATCAAGCCAGATTTCGTAACCATGGCGAAAGGTGTAGCCTCCGGTTATGCCGCTATCGCACTCACTGTCACCACCGAAGAAGTCTTTGAGATGTTCAAAGATACTCCCGAGGACAAGCTCAGCTATTTCCGCGATGTTTCTACTTTTGCTGGCTGTACCGCAGGCCCAGCTGCAGCGCTGGAGAATATGCGTATCATTGAAGACGAAGATCTTCTGGAAAACACCACCAAGATGGGTGAACGCTTCCTGAAAAATCTGTGGGAGCTGTCTGAGAAGCATGCTGTTATTGGTGATGTGCGCGGTAAGGGTCTGTTTGTCGGTGCTGAATTGGTTACCGATCGCAAGACCAAAGAACCTGTGGATGAGAAACTGGCGGGCGCTGTTGTTGCTGAATGTAACGCCCGTGGTGTGATCATTGGTGCGACAAACCGTTCTGTGCCTGGCTTTAACAACACCCTGTGCTTCAGCCCTGCTCTGATCGCCACGGCTGATGACATCGACGAAATCTGTGATGCTGTCGATGGCGCGCTGACCAAAGTATTTGGCAGCTGATATAGCCTCCAACTTAAGCGAATTGACGGCCACACAGATCTGTGTGGCCGTTTTCACAAGCATCTGTTTTCCAACCTGATTTGACAGATTGCAGGATCTCTGCCCTTATAGCCAGACACAATCCAATAGAGCCAGTTTCATGCCCATCTCAGAAGAAACCTTTTTCCTGGACCCGCGTTTTGAAGGCACCCTTCAAAGCCAAATCCAGCAACTGGTTGCCGAAGGCATCCTTTCCGGTCGCTTCCAACCTGGTGAAAAGCTGCCCTCCTCGCGTAAATTGGCGAACCATCTGGGCGTCAGCCGTATCACGGTAACGCTGGCTTATAATGAACTGATTGCAGATGATTACCTGACCTCTGCCGGACGTTCTGGATATTATGTTTCCCATTCCGCCCCTCCCCCGCCAGAAATTCCACCAAATCGCAGCAACGACACCGTCGATTGGGCACGTGCGATTGGACAAAGCTATTCCGGTGTGCGCCAGGTCGAAAAGCCATCTAACTGGGGCGCGTTTCCCTACCCGTTTGTCTATGGTCAGGCCGACCCGGTGTTGTTTGACCAGCAAAACTGGCGGCTCTGTGCATTGCAGGCGCTTGGCAAAAAGGATTTCACCTCTCTAACTGGTGATTTTGCCGATCGCGACGACCCACAACTGGTCGAGTTTATCGCCCGCCACACCCTGCCCCGACGCGGAATTCTGGCGCGACCCGAAGAAATCCTGATCACAGTCGGTGCCCAAAACGCCCTTTGGCTAACGGCACAATTATTGTTGGGGCAACGTCGTAAAGCGGTTTTTGAAAATCCCTGCTACCCTGGATTACGCGAAGTTTTGGGCTTAACGCGTTGCCATTTGGCCCCCGTCGATGTGGATGGCAAAGGCCTTGACCCTGAAATGTTGCCGCCCGATCTAGACGTGTTGTTCACAACCCCTAGTCACCAATGCCCCACAACAGCAACCATGCCGATTGAACGCCGCCGCGCGCTATTGGAGAAGGCCCGCAAAGAAGACTTCCTGATCGTAGAAGACGATTATGAATTTGAGATGTCTTTCCTCAAAACTGCGTCTCCCGCATTAAAATCACTCGATGAAGACGGGCGGGTGATCTATGTCGGATCCTTCTCAAAATCGCTCTTTCCCGGTCTGCGTCTTGGCTACCTTGTTGGCTCTGAATCATTTATTCGCGAGGCACGGGGCCTGCGCGCCACCATATTGCGTCACCTACCTGGTCACATTCAGCGCACGGCAGCCTACTTCCTATCGCGCGGGCATTATGATGCCTTGGTGCGACGTTTACGCTTGGCTTTGCACGAACGTCGCGAAGTCATGGACCGCGCCATTCGCACCCAGGGCTTGGAAATTGCCGGGGCGGCCCAATTTGGTGGATCATCCTTCTGGATGGCGACCCCGCCGGGTGTTAAAATTGATGACCGCATGGACGCTCTCAAGGCGCGCGGTGTTCTGGTCGAACCCGGCATTCCATTCTTCGAAGAACCCGAACAAGGCCAAGGTTATTTCCGTCTGGCGTACTCTTCAATCCCAGCCAGTCGCATCAATGATGGCATCCGTATCCTCGCTGAGGAGTTGCGCTCATAAGGCCAAATCTCATTCTGGACCTATTTTAGAATTTCACTGGCCCTAAGACCAACCCCGCGCACATCGTATTCATAACACAGCTTAACGCCCGTGATTCACGGGAGACCACCGTGGACACCGCCCGCCCAAAAGGCCCCAAGACAGGAACCAATCCTATGAAAATGACCACCGAAGAAGCTTTCGTCAAAACTCTGCAGATGCACGGTATTGAACATGCGTTTGGAATCATCGGCTCTGCCATGATGCCAATTTCCGACATTTTCCCTAAAGCGGGTATCAACTTCTGGGATTGCGCCCATGAGGGTTCCGGCGGCTTTATGGCCGACGGTTACACCCGCGCAACCGGCAAAATGTCGATGATGATCGCGCAAAACGGCCCAGGCATCACAAACTTCGTGACCGCTGTGAAAACCGCTTACTGGAACCACACACCGCTTCTTTTGGTTACGCCACAGGCTGCGAACAAGACCATTGGTCAGGGTGGCTTCCAGGAAATGGAACAGATGCGCATGTTTGCCGACTGCGTTTGCTATCAGGAAGAGGTGCGTGATCCATCCCGCGTTGCCGAAGTTCTGAACCGTGTGATCATGAACGCCAAACGTTCATCTGCCCCAGCACAGTTGAATATCCCACGCGATATGTGGACCCAAGTGGTTGACATTGTTCTGCCCGCAATCGTTGAATTTGAACTGCCTTCTGGCGGTGAAACTGCAGTGACTGAAGCCGCCGCATTGCTGTCCAATGCTAAAAACCCGGTGATCTTGAACGGCGCTGGCGTTGTTCTGTCTGCGGGCGGCATCGAAGCGTCCAAAGCTTTGGCTGAACGTCTGGATGCACCTGTATGTGTTGGCTATCAGCACAACGATGCCTTCCCTGGCAATCACCCGCTGTTTGCTGGCCCGCTTGGCTATAACGGCTCAAAAGCAGCGATGGATCTGATCAAAGACGCAGACGTGGTTCTGTGTCTTGGCACCCGCTTGAATCCGTTCTCTACCCTGCCTGGCTATGGCATGGAGTACTGGCCAGCGGATGCAAAAATCATCCAGGTTGACATCAACCCTGATCGCATCGGTCTGACCAAAGCGGTTTCAGTTGGCATCATCGGTGACGCTGCTAAAGTTGCAAATGGCATCCTGTCTCAGTTGTCCGACACTGCAGGTGATGCAGGCCGTGACGCACGCAAGTCAACCATCGCACAGACCAAATCTGCTTGGGCGCAAAAACTGTCGTCCATGACCCACGAAGAAGACGATCCAGGCACAACTTGGAACGAACGTGCACGTGCTGACAAACCAGAATGGATGTCCCCACGCATGGCTTGGCGCGCGATCCAAGCTGCTCTGCCGGTTGAGGCGATCATCTCATCCGACATCGGTAACAACTGTGCAATCGGCAACGCTTACCCAAGCTTTGAAGAAGGCCGTAAATACCTAGCACCAGGCCTGTTTGGCCCATGTGGCTATGGCCTGCCATCTGTTGTTGGCGCAAAAATTGGTTGTCCTGATGTGCCTGTTGTTGGCTTCTCTGGCGACGGTGCCTTCGGCATCGCTGTGACAGAATTGACAGCGATTGGCCGTGGTGAATGGCCTGCTGTGACCCAAGTTGTCTTCCGCAACTACCAATGGGGTGCGGAAAAGCGCAACTCAACATTGTGGTTTGACGACAACTTTGTTGGCACAGAGCTTGACCAGAAAGTGTCCTACGCTGGCATCGCATCCGCATGTGGCCTGAAGGGCGTCATCGCACGCACCATGGATGAGTTGACCGCAGCATTGGCACAGGCTGTTGAAGATCAGAAAAACGGTATCACCACTTTGATCGAAGCTATGATCAACCAAGAACTGGGTGATCCCTTCCGTCGTGACGCGATGAAGAAGCCAGTTGAAGTTGCTGGTATTTCCGCTGACGACATGCGCCCACAGAAAGGCGCCTGATCAAATGACTGGACGTGATGTAATGACCCCGGTTGAACTTCTGCATGCGCAGAAGCTTGCAACACGTCCGGTGATTTCCTTAAGTGAAGGCAGTGATCCCCGCATTATTGCGGGGGCTCTGGCCGCCAATGACGCTGGTCTGGTTGATGTAATTTTGGTCGGTGACGAAAGTGAAATTCGCGCGGGATTTGCCGCGCAAAATCAGGAACTCCGCCCCGGCGTTGAGATCCATGACCCAAAAACCTCCACTCTAACTGATAGCTTTACCAGCCGCTATCATGCGATGCGTAAACACAAAGGCATGGATATCCCCAAGGCCCGTTTTGCCTGCGAAACACCACTGGTTTATGCCGCAATGTTGGTGCGCGAAGGCCATGCTGACGGTACGTTGGGCGGTGCTGTTCATACTACATCTGACGTTGTGCGTGCCGCGATCCAGGTGATCGGTGTTGCCCCTGATGCGGCCATGATTTCCAGTTTTTTCCTAATGTTTCCGCCAGAACTTGCAACGCCCCACGGCCGCGCGATGCTGTATTCCGACGGTGGCTTGGTGATTGACCCCTCCTCTGAGGAACTTGTGTCTATCGCCCAACAATCCGCAGCATCTGCCCGCGCACTTTTGCAGGTTGAGCCAAAAATCGCGATGCTCAGCTTCTCGACCAAGGGCAGCGCAAGGCACGCGTCAGTCAGCAAAGTCTCAGTCGCGACAGACCTTTTACGCACTGCTCGACCAGACCTACAAGTTGATGGGGAATTGCAGTTCGACACGGCATTTGTCCCTGACATCGCCACCCGCAAAGCGCCAGAATCGGATGTGGCAGGACATGCCAACGTCATGATTTTCCCAAACCTAGACGCTGGTAACATCGCTTACAAAATCACCCAACGCCTTGGTGGATACGCCGCCATTGGCCCTATCCTGCAAGGCGTTGCAAAACCCGCAAATGATTTGTCGCGAGGGTGCTCTGCACAGGATGTGACTGAAATGATTGCAGTCACCGCATTGCAGGGTATGCAAAAAAATGAACGCCATGCAAATACCGATCTAGAATAATAATCCGTTTTAGGATTAGAGTGCAGAACAACATCAAGAACTACTCTCGTCAACAGGAAATCACATGACGCATCACCAACCGCAGATTGATACCTCGCCCAAAGTTTCGGACGAGATCCGCAAGACCACCTGCTATATGTGTGCCTGTCGCTGTGGGATTAACGTCCATATGAAAAAGGACGACGAAGGTGAAATGCGTGTCGCCTATATTGAAGGTAATCGTGACCATCCAGTGAACCAAGGCGTGCTCTGTGCGAAAGGTTCCGCCGGGATCATGCAGGTCAATGCACCTTCACGCCTCAAGGCACCTCTAAAGCGTGTTGGTCCGCGTGGCTCTGGCCAGTTTGAAGAAATTTCTTGGGATGAAGCGCTTGAGATCGCCACCGGGCATCTTTCTCGCATCCGCGAAACCAACCCTGAGAAGCTGGCGTTCTTCACGGGTCGTGACCAATCGCAAAGCTTTACTGGTTTCTGGGCACAGGCCTATGGTACCCCGAACTTTGCCGCCCACGGTGGTTTCTGTTCCGTGAATATGGCCGCTGCTGGCATCTACACTATGGGCGGTGCGTTCTGGGAATTTGGCCAACCCGACTGGGATCGGTCCAAACTGTTCATGCTATTTGGCGTGGCAGAGGATCACGATTCCAACCCGATCAAAATGGGTCTGAGCAAGCTGAAGGCACGCGGTGCAAAGATCATCGGCGTGAATCCAATCCGTTCTGGTTACAACGCAATTGCGGACGAATGGGTTGGCATTACGCCGGGAACAGATGGCTTGTTCATTCTATCGCTAGCGCATGAATTGCTAAAGGCTGGCAAGATTGATCTCGAATATCTCACCCGCTTCACCAATGCCCCCGTGCTGGTAAATGGCGATGAGAAATCTGACGAATTTGGCTTATTGCTGCGCGACAAAGACAATAAATTTATGGTCATCGACCGCGTCACCGGCAAGCCTACCGCCTTTGATAAGAAAGGCGTAAAGCCTGACCTAGCCGCAACCTATCGCGACAAGGGCATCACCCATCGTCCGGTCTTCCAGCACCTTTCTGAGCGCTACATGTCCGACGAATACGCGCCAGAGGCCGTGGCAGATCGCTGTGGTATTCCTGCTGGCCGCATCCGCGCCATTGCCGCTGAACTTGCCCGCGTCGCCTTTGACGAAGCCTTTGAAATCGAACAGGAATGGACCGATTTCCGCGGTGAAAAGCACAAGACCATGACGGGTCGTCCAGTATCCTTCCACTCTATGCGTGGGATTTCAGCACACTCCAACGGCTTCCAAACCTGTCGGGCGCTGCATGTGCTGCAAATCCTGCTCGGCACGGTTGAGGCTCCCGGCGGCTTCCGCTTCAAGCCTCCCTACCCCAAGCCATCTGAGGCCCACCCCAAACCTCATTGCAAAGTCACCCCAGGCGCACCACTGGATGGCCCGCATTTGGGTTACGTGCAGGGGCCCGATGATCTGATGCTGAAAGAAGACGGTTCCCCCGCGCGCATCGACAAAGCCTATACTTGGGAAAATCCAATGTCGGCCCATGGGTTGATGCATATGGTGATCTCCAACGCCCACGCGGGAGATCCGTATAAAATCGACACGCTGTTTATGTATATGGCGAACATGTCTTGGAATTCCTCCATGAACACCAAAGGTGTGATGGAGATGCTAACCGATAAAGATGAAAACGGCGATTATGTGATCCCGAATATCATATATTCAGACGCCTATAGTTCCGAAATGGTGGCTTATGCCGATCTGGTTCTGCCCGACACAACCTATCTGGAACGCCACGATTGTATCTCACTGCTGGATCGCCCAATTTGTGAGGCTGATGCCGCTGCTGATGCCATCCGTTGGCCGGTAATTGAACCAGATCGCGATGTACGTGGTTTCCAATCCGTGCTGGTTGATCTTGGCGCGCGCCTTGGCATGCCCGGCTTTGTAAATGAAGATGGCAGCGCAAAATACAAGGATTACGCTGATTACATCGTCAACCACGAACGCAAGCCGGGCATCGGCCCGCTGTCTGGCTTCCGTGGTGAAAACGGTGACCAATTCGGGCGTGGTGACGTCAACCCGGATCAGATGGATCGCTATATTGAGAACGGTGGTTTCGCCGTGCATCACATCCCGGAAGAGGCTGCGTTTTATAAGCCTTGGAACATGGCCTATCAGGATTGGGCCGTCAAAACTGGTATCTATGATGCACCACAACCCTATCTGTTTAACCTCTATGTTGAACCTCTGCGCAAGTTCCAACTGGCGGCTGAAGGGCATGGCTTGCGTCAGCCACCAGAACACCTGCGCGAGCGTATCAAGGAAACTCTTGATCCCCTGCCCGTCTGGTATCCGCCCTTTGAGGACGGCAATGTCGACACAGAGGAATTCACCGTGCATGCCCTGACGCAACGCCCCATGGCAATGTATCACTCTTGGGGGACGCAAAACGCCTGGCTGCGCCAGCTGCATGGGCGTAACCCTATGTATCTGCCGACCAAAATCTTCACTGAAAAAGGTTTTGAAGATGGCGATTGGGCGAAAATCACATCCGCCCATGGAGAATGGACATGGAATGCCATCGGTAAACGCAAGGGTACTTGGGCGCTGGATGAAGCCGCGCCAGAAGCAACCAAAGGCTTTCTGCTGAACCACCTGATCCACGAACTTCAGCCACCCAAAGGTGACGGGCTTCGCTGGGCAAACTCTGACCCGGTTACAGGCCAGGCCGCATGGTTTGATCTGCGCGTAAAAATCGAAAAGGTCTCTGGCCCACCCGAGGAGACGCAGCCAAGTTTCGATCCGATCAAATCGCCCGTTGGTACGGGGCCAAAAGACCTCGCTTGGAAGGTGGGCAAATGACACAACTTCCCGCACAAACCACTCGTAAACTGGGCTTGGTAATCGACCTTGATACCTGTGTTGGCTGTCATGCTTGCGTGATTTCTTGCAAAGGATGGAACACCGAAAACTATGGTGCGCCTCTATCTGATCAGGATGCATATGGGGCGAACCCGTCAGGTACATTCCTGAACCGGGTGCACAGCTTTGAGGTCAAACCTGAAACCAGCCCAGCGCAAACGATCCATTTCCCGAAATCTTGCCTTCATTGCGAAGACGCGCCTTGCGTTACCGTTTGTCCAACCGGTGCCAGCTATAAACGCACGGAAGACGGCATTGTTCTGGTCAATGAAAAGGATTGCATCGGTTGCGGTCTTTGCGCTTGGTCCTGCCCCTATGGCGCGCGTGAGCTTGATCAAACCGCTGGTGTGATGAAAAAATGCACCCTTTGTGTGGACCGAATTTACAACGAAAACCTACCAGAGGTAGATCGTGAACCAGCCTGCGTGCGCACGTGCCCTGCAAATGCCCGCCACTTTGGCGATTTTGCTGACCCAGACAGCAACGTATCCAAACTCACCCGTGAACGTGGTGGTATGGATCTGATGCCAGAACTTGGCACAAACCCTGTGAACAAATACCTTCCCCCACGTCCCAAAGACACAATGGAAGAAATCGACATTCTTGCGCCCCTGCTTGCGCCCGTCGCCACGGAAACCACTGGTTTCCTAGGTTGGCTTGACAAAGCTCTGGAGAAACTCTGATGCATCCGGCACCCTCTGTAATCCTCTTCACCGCCCTTTCGGGTCTTGGCTTTGGCCTGTTGGCATTTCTGGGCCTTGGCTTGCCAGATGTCTCTGGTTGGGTCGCTTTTGTGTTTTTCTTTATTGCATTTTCTTTGGCTGTTGGCGGGCTCCTAGCCTCGACCTTTCACCTTGGAAACCCAAAGAACGCAATGAAAGCCTTTAGCCAATGGAAAACCAGTTGGCTGTCACGCGAGGGCTGCCTTGCGGTGGCCTCCCTGATCCTAATGGGTATCTATGCAATTGGAGTGGTTTTCTTTGACACGAAGCTCGTACAAATTGGCTGGATCGCGGCTTTGTCATGCATCGGTACCGTTTTCACAACCTCGATGATCTACGCACAGTTGGCAACCATTCCCCGCTGGAACCACCCGCTGACCAGCCTGTATTTCTTGTCGCTTTCCGTCGCGGGCGGAGCATTGCTGGCCGGACAAGCTACCGCTGCAGGAATACTTCTGCTGATCGCAGGTGTCGTTCAACTTGCAGCTTGGATCGACGGCGACAAACGCTTCGCCCAACGTGGCCACACGATCGAAACCGCAACAGGTCTTGGCGATATTGGCAAAGTTCGGATGTTTGAACCACCGCACACTGGCACCAACTATCTTCTACATGAGATGGTCTATGTGGTTGGACGCAAACACGCGCAAAAACTGCGGATCATTGCCATGATCCTAATGGTAATCCTACCAGCCGCTTTGTTGCTATTGTTCCCGGCGGGGCATCTCTTGGCCCTAATCGCCGTGATCAGCCACATCGCGGGTCTCTTCGCGTCACGCTGGTTGTTCTTTGCGGAGGCAGAACATGTTGTCGGCCTGTACTACGACAAGCGCTGAGATCTGCAGCCGTTTTCTTTAAAAGAAAACGCCCCGGAAACTTTCATAGTTTCCGGGGCGTTTTTCATTCAGGCACGCCAATCAAAGAACCCTTTGGGCGCGGCTGCAAGTAGGCGTTCAGCCAAGACACGGCCAAGCTCTGCCCCCTCAGAGATCGGTGCGATCCCCTCTTCACACATTTTCTCAGATCCATCCGGACGCAAAATTTCACCACGCAAATGAACCTGATCACCATTCAAAACCGCAAGCGCCCCAATTGGTGTCTCGCATGATCCGTCCAATGTCCTCAAAAACGCACGTTCTGCTGACAGTCGTTGACCGGTTTCGATATTGTGGATCGCAGACAGCATTGTCTCTGCACGGCTATCATCAACGCGACGTTCAATTCCAATCGCGCCCTGTGCAACGGCTGGCAAAAGGTCATCGACCTCGATTGCGTGTTTTGGCACATCCAGCCCCAAACGGTTCAGTCCTGCCATAGCAAGAAAAGTCGCGTCAGCCACATCATCACCTAGTTTTTTCAGGCGAGTCTGCACGTTGCCGCGGAACTCCACCACATTCAAATCCGGGCGGGAGTTCAACAACTGAGCCTTACGACGCAACGAAGACGTACCAACAGTCGCGCCTTCAGGTAGATCCGCAATTGAACTATACTTCAGCGAGACGAACGCATCCCGCACATCTTCACGCGGCAGGTAACAATCAAGGATCAAACCTTCTGGCTGTAGCGTCGGCATATCCTTCATCGAATGCACTGCAATATCGATGGCACCAGATAACAGCGCCTCTTCGATCTCTTTGGTGAACAGGCCCTTGTTGCCGATTTCCTTTAGCGGGCGATCCGCGTCAATCAACTGTCGGTTATCGCCCGAAGTTTGGATCACACAGATCTCAAATGCATCTTCTGCCAGATCAAACGCCGCCATCAAGCGCGCACGGGTTTCATACGCCTGCGCAAGGGCCAAGGGCGATCCACGGGTGCCGATTTTCAGCGGTTGAGCGGGGTTTGGGAGCGTTAAAGTCATACCCTCACTTAACGCTGCAAAGCCGCGCTGACAATGGGGCGCGACAGTTGTTCTCTTGACATCACGCCGCACACGCGAGAGGCAGGAACAAACCACAAAAGGCACAGATCATGGCAGAGCAGAAAACCATCCTAAAGGCACTTGCAGGCGCAACCCAAGAGGTGCCACCAATCTGGATGATGCGTCAGGCAGGGCGCTATCTGCCCGAATATCGCGCGACCCGTTCGCAAGCCGGTGATTTTTTGTCTTTGTGTTACAACCCGGAACTGGCCGCGGAAGTTACGCTGCAACCAATCCGCCGGTATGGCTTTGATGCGGCAATCCTATTTGCAGATATTCTACTGATCCCTCAGGCTCTTGGGGCTGATTTGTGGTTTGTCACAGGTGAAGGACCACGCCTATCAACAATCACATCAATGGAACAGGTTGATGCACTAAAGCCCGTTGACGAGATCGACGCTGCCCTATCCCCAATCTATGAAACCGTAAAGATCCTAGCGTCTGAGTTGCCCAAAGAGACCACATTGATTGGCTTTGCCGGCGCTCCTTGGACCGTTGCAACCTATATGATTGCGGGACGTGGAACACCGGATCAAGGGCCTGCTCATGCGTTGAAAGCCGAAAACCCGGCCGCATTTGATGCGCTTATGGCGAAGATTACCGCGGCAACCATCGAATACCTCGCCGCCCAGATTGAAGCTGGTGCCGAAGTTGTAAAGCTATTTGATAGCTGGGCTGGTTCCCTGAAAGGCGCCGATTTTCAGCGGTATGCGCTGCAACCCGCCAAGGAAATCATCTCCGCCCTGAAAGCCCGTTACCCCCATACTCCGGTCATCGCCTTCCCACGCGAAGCTGGCGCTGGATACATCGGTTTCGCCAATGCCACCGGTGCGGACTGCCTTGCAATTGACAATTCTATCAGCGCGGAATGGGCGGCCGAGAACCTGCAAATCGATGGCTGTGTTCAAGGTAATTTGGCCTCAAAACATATGGTCAGCGGCGGCGAAGAACTGGTTTCCGAAACCAAGCGCATCGTGAATGCCCTAAAGGGCGGCCCTCATATCTTCAACCTTGGCCATGGTATCACGCCAGATGCAGATCCCGACAATGTTCAGCGCATGATTGATGCAGTGCGCGGAAACTAAACCAAACCTAGGGGCAGGCTTTTCTGCCCCTTCACACCACCTCTAGAGCCTCATCCTTCGGCAGCGATGCAGTGTCCTTCTGTACATCAGGAACTGGCTTGCCCAAGGTTTGGGCAGGCTGCCGGAACGGGTAAAACTCCCGATCCGGCTTTAGTATCAAAGTCTTGTGCTTCAGTTGTCTTGTGGAACAACCCGCAGATGCAATTCACGCAACTGATCGCTCATCGCATCACTTGGCGCGTTCATCATCAAATCTTCCGCACGTTGGTTCATTGGGAACATGATCACTTCACGGATGTTATCTTGGTCCGCAAGCAACATCACAATCCGGTCGATACCCGCCGCGCAACCGCCGTGGGGAGGGGCGCCAAATTTGAACGCGTTAACCATACCACCAAAGCGTTTATTGACCTCATCTTCGCCATAACCGGCAATTTCAAAGGCTTTATACATGATCTCAGGACGGTGGTTCCGGATCGCACCAGACACCAATTCATAGCCGTTACAGGCCAGATCATATTGATAGCCTAGAACCTCCAGCGGATCGCCATTCAGTGCGTCCATCCCACCTTGCGGCATAGAGAATGGGTTGTGCTCAAAGTCAATCCGGCCGGTTTCTTCATCTTTTTCATAGATCGGGAAATCCACGACCCAAGCAAAAGCAAAACGATCCATGTCCGTCAGGCCAAGTTCTTCGCCAATCACGTTGCGTGCACGCCCCGCAACAGCTTCAAACGCCTTTGGTTTTCCGCCCAAGAAGAACGCCGCATCACCCAGACCAAGGCCCAGTTGCTGACGGATCGCTTCGGTACGTTCAGGGCCAATGTTTTTCGCCAGTGGGCCAGCGGCTTCAAGACCTTCGCCCTGATCACGCCAGAAGATATAACCCATACCCGGCAGGCCTTCTTGTTGGGCGAATTTGTTCATCCTGTCACAGAACTTGCGTGACCCACCTTTCGGAGCTGGGATTGCACGAATTTGCGTGCCTTCCTGTTCCAGAAGTTTCGCAAAAATCGCAAAGCCGGAACCTGCAAAATGTTCAGAAACAATCTGCATTTTGATCGGGTTACGCAGATCAGGCTTGTCAGAACCATACCAAAGAGCAGCATCACGGTAAGAAATTTGTTCCCATTCTTGGTCGACCTTACGGCCCCCACCGAATTCCTCAAAAATTCCGGTCAGAACGGGCTGGATGGTGTCAAATACATCCTGCTGTTCAACAAAAGACATCTCAAGGTCGAGCTGGTAGAAATCGGTCGGAGAACGGTCAGCGCGCGGATCTTCATCACGGAAACACGGCGCAATCTGGAAGTATTTATCGAAACCAGAAACCATGATCAGCTGTTTAAACTGCTGCGGTGCCTGTGGAAGAGCATAGAATTTACCAGGGTGCAAACGTGACGGCACCAAGAAATCGCGCGCCCCTTCAGGGGAAGACGCTGTAATGATCGGTGTTTGATATTCGCGGAATTTCTTATCCCACATACGCCGACGCATCGACGCCACAACGTCAGACCGCAGACACATGTTTTGCTGCATCTTCTCACGACGCAAATCAAGGTAACGATATTTCAAGCGGGTTTCTTCAGGGTATTCCTGATCGCCAAACACCATCAAAGGCAGTTCTTGCGCGGCACCCAGAACCTCGAGATCACGAATGAAAACTTCGATCTCACCGGTTGGAATTGCTTTATTCACAAGGCTTTCATCACGTGCCATGACGTTGCCATCAATCCGGATACACCACTCCGAGCGTACTTTTTCAAGATCCGCGAAAACCGGGCTATCCGCGTCAGCCATCACCTGAGTAATACCATAATGGTCGCGCAGATCGATAAACAGCAGACCGCCATGATCTCGCACCCGATGCACCCAGCCCGACAGGCGCACATTATCGCCCACGTTGGATTTATTCAGTTCGGCACAGGTTTGGCTGCGATAAGCGTGCATTTCGCGTCCCCTTCAGGGTAAAAAATTCGTCCGGGTTGATACACAGCAGACACGCGCAAAAGTCAAGCAGACGACGTGTTTGATACCTATATTATGCTGTTATCTACTCTCTCAGCATTTTTCGACCCTTTAATGGCATCAAATCACCTTGCTCGGAAGGCCTGCACACTTTAAACCGGGCGCAACTTTTGTTTTATCCGGGAACTCCCCAATGCCCACCAAATCTGACTTTAACGACCGTATGCTGTCTTTGGGCCTTGCCCGTGTATCTGAGGCTGCCGCGCTTGCCTCTGCCCGCCTTGTTGGGCGTGGTGATGAAAAAGCCGCCGATCAAGCTGCTGTAAACGCCATGCGCGAACAGTTAAACCTACTGGATATTGCAGGTGTGGTTGTCATTGGCGAAGGCGAACGCGACGAAGCACCAATGCTGTTCATCGGCGAAGAAGTTGGCACAGGTACAGGTCCTGGCGTTGATATCGCGCTTGACCCGCTGGAAGGCACCACACTGACAGCAAAAGACATGCCAAACGCTTTGACTGTGATTGCAATGGGCCCACGTGGTTCCATGCTGCACGCCCCTGATGTTTATATGGATAAGCTGGCGATTGGCCCGGGCTTCCCTGAAGGCGTCGTCACCCTTGAAATGTCTCCAAAAGAGCGCGTTGAAGCCCTAGCAAAAGCCAAAGGTTGCGCCACCGAAGACATCACCGTTTGTGTCTTGGAACGCCCTCGTCATGAAGACGTGATTGCAGGCATCCGAGAAACAGGCGCATCCATCCGTTTGATCAGCGATGGTGATGTTGCTGGCGTTATGCATTGCGCAGAAGCTGAAACAACCGGCATCGACATGTATATGGGCACCGGCGGTGCACCTGAAGGTGTTCTTGCGGCGGCGGCTCTGAAGTGCATGGGTGGACAGATGTTTGGTCGCCTGTTGTTCCGCAACGATGACGAACGGGCCCGTGCGACCAAAGCCGGAATTACCGATTTCGACAAGATCTATACACGCGATGAAATGGTGACTGAGGACGTGCTATTCGCAGCAACTGGTGTGACGGATGGTTCCATCTTGCCAGGTGTTCGTCGTGAAATCGGTTGGATGACCACAGAAACCATCCTGATGCGTTCGCGCACGGGTTCTGTGCGTCGTATGCAATACCGCACACCGGTTGATGCTGAATAAGCTGTGACTGATGCCCCCGCATTTCTGAACGTTGAAGCGTCGCTCACTGGGCGGCGCTGGCAGGGGCCGGGTGTCGAAATTGACCGCCAAGCCGAAGCAATGGCCCAACAAACCGGGCTGCCCGCAGCCCTCTGTAGGACGCTCGCCCGGCTTGGTGTTTCCTCAGATGATGCACCCACATATCTGGAACCTTCCTTACGTGACTTGCTGCCCGATCCGCGCAGCTTGCATGACATGGAAAAGGCCGCGACGCGGTTTCTGGTTGCCGCACAATCCGGCCAGCGCATTGCCGTATTCGCCGATTATGACGTTGATGGCGGCACCTCTGGCGCGCTGTTAATTCATTGGTTGCGCGAATTGGGCTATCCAGTTGATCAGCGTGCGACACTTTATGTCCCCGACCGCATAGACGAAGGTTATGGCCCCAATGCCCCTGCAATTTCCGAACTGGCTGCGAACCACGATCTAATCATCTGCGTTGATTGCGGCACGCTGTCCCATGACGCTTTGGCGGCGGCTGGCGACACCGATGTTATCGTGCTGGATCACCACCTGGGCGGCGAAACCCTGCCTGATGTGCATGCTGTGGTGAACCCCAATCGTCAGGACGAAACCGGCGATCTGGCACATCTCTGTGCGGCTGGTGTCGTATTTCTTGCCTTGGTCGAAACCACCCGCCAGATGCGCGAGGCAGGCAATACTGGCCCGAACCTACTGAACCTGCTTGATTTTGTCGCCCTCGCCACCGTTGCAGATGTCGCGCCCCTAATCGGTGTGAACCGCGCATTTGTACGCCAAGGGCTGAAAGTATTGACCCAGCGCCGTCACGCGGGACTTATCGCGTTGGCTGACAGTGCTGGCATGGATGGCCCGCCGACCTCACACCACCTTGGCTTCCTGCTGGGGCCCCGTATCAACGCGGGTGGTCGCATAGGCAAAGCTGACCTTGGTGCACGCCTGCTGGCCACTACAAATACGCAAGAAGCGTCTTCCATGGCAGCACAGCTTGAGGTCCTCAACCGGGAACGCCGCGAGATCGAAAACCTGACCCGCGAAGTCGCGATGGATCAGGCCCAAACGCGCCTTGACGCCCACACACCCAACAACAACCAGCCTGCAGCGCTGGCTTGGGCGGCTGATGATGGCTGGCATCCCGGTGTGGTTGGCATCGTTGCCTCGCGCATGAAAGAAGCCACCAACCTCCCCTCCATTGTCATCGGGTTTGATGGGGACGCGGGCAAAGGATCTGGGCGCTCTGTTTCCGGTATTGATCTTGGCCATGCGGTGCAAAAACTGGTCGCTGAAGGCCTACTCGAGAAGGGCGGCGGTCATAAGATGGCCGCAGGGATGTCATTGTCGCACGCCCAGCTTGAACCCGCTATGGCCCGCCTTGAGGAATTGCTGGCAAAGCAAGGTGCTGGCCTTGGTGGCCCCGCCGCACTGAAAATTGATGCGATGCTGATGCCGGGTGCGGCACAAACAGATCTGGTGACAAAAATCGAATCTGCTGGCCCCTTCGGTGCCGGTGCGCCCGGCCCTCGATTTGCCTTTGCCAACCAAAAGATCTTCTTCGCCAAACGCGTCGGGGACTCACATCTAAAAATCAGCTTTGGCGACGGCATGGGAAAGCGTATAGACGCCATCTGCTTTGGCGCATTTGATGGCCCTATCGGTCCGGCCCTAGAAAACCATAACGGCGCACCGTTCCACTTGGCAGGACGCCTTGAGATCAATCGCTGGCAAGGTCGCGAATCTGTCCAGCTGCGCCTAGAAGACGTCGCCGAGCCTTAACGACAGGTTGCCTACAATGCTGGGCCAAAAAAAAATCGTAAACTGCGCATTTTTTTAATTTTCCCTCTTGCCCCCCCTCGATGGAGAAGCTAAATGTCCGCTCACTGAACGGTGCTCCCTTCGTCTATCGGTTAGGACGCCAGGTTTTCAACCTGGAAAGAGGGGTTCAATTCCCCTAGGGAGTACCACAGTTACCCTTTCAACAGTTGCTAAGCATTCTTTAGGCTACTCAAGCACCTGAATTTTGCCCTTTAGAATTTTTCCTGCAAGAAAATTAAATGTAGCTATTTTTCCTCTTGCCCCCTGCAAAAAGACAAGCTAAATACCCGCTCACCGAACGGTGCTCCCTTCGTCTATCGGTTAGGACGCCAGGTTTTCAACCTGGAAAGAGGGGTTCAATTCCCCTAGGGAGTACCACGGTTTTCTCCAGTCAAATTATAAGACCATGTAAGAAATTGACCTCTTACGAATTTGGATGCTTAGCGCCCTATTTTCTTTAGTTTCAAGTATCTTTTTTCCAAAATATTAAGGCATACTTACAAGTCTAGAACAACTATAGAAGCGAGTCCGTTCGAGGAACCGAGACCCCCTACAGACGCATCGTTAAACCCCTATGGAACGCGAAACGAAAGCCACGGTGAAGTAGGAATCAGCTTTCTGAAAGGCTTGTCACTAGGCCTGAACTCTTTGCATTCAAAACCAAACATCAACGATACCGTGCTGAATTTCGAAACCACAAATAATGATGAACAATTCGATCCAAACCCAGACTTCGCTGATGGCACATAGTTCGCAACCTCTTTCTAACAACGCGACGGCAGCCTGATCAGCAACAAGTGTCCACAACTCAACCCATTGATGGGGCTATTGCAAATCTAGATACGAGCCCCTCTTCATTTGGTCATTTTCGGACTACCCAGATGTGATCTTTACCGCACTTCGCATTCTTTAAATTTGGCCTCTAAGGCAACAACCATACTAAAGCACCTCACCAATCATTCCCAGAGAGGGTTTTACGAATTTCTTTACCTTTTAGCACTGAAAATCACTTTTATCTCTTGACGATTTCGCCGTGCCCTTCTAAATCGGCCACGGTACGGCGGTATAGCTCAGTTGGTTAGAGCAGCGGAATCATAATCCGCGTGTCCGGGGTTCAAATCCCTGTACCGCCACCACTTCTTTCAGATACTTAGATGCCGTTCTAAGCAATTCGGACATCGTTTTGCGTGCGTTATTGCGTGCGTTTGATTTGAATTTTCTTCAACCGACTCGGATTTTTTCACCTCGTCGGTCTGCATTCCTACATCGTGGAAGGCATATTGGCACGAACTGGCCGCGAGTGGCGACGAATCAGGAAGCCTTTCCGTTGCCTAAATCTGCATCAGGTCGTATTCACGTTCCCCAACGGCTCAACTGATCTCTGCATGCACATCCGCGAACGTTTGCAACCGTCGCCATGGAAGAGGTCGTTCGGCAGCTTCTTAACGACACACCTCTTTCGATTACCTAGGGGGGGTACGTGAAGCCTTCGATTGAGGCGCTCAGGCTGGCGATGAAGACCGTTTGTGCCGAAGTTGCTTTGCGAAGCGGAATAGCTCTTTGAAAAAGAGAGTCTCCCGATTTCTTAGCTGGCTCAACGGCATTGCCGAACGCTTACTTGACGTTTTGACGTCGTCGGAGAAAGTTGCGTATGTAAACTGCTAGCACGTCAGATTTTTGTAGCGGTTAAGTAAGATGGCCAATTTCGGCCGCGGTTCTATGCTGGCATTATTAGGGAACTAAGGATAATGGACAAAATACAGTTGAAAAATGCAACTTCTGGTGCAGTCAACGATATTGAATATTTGATAAGTTGCAAATTTCTGGAAAACAGCTTTGATTGGACATGCGCGTGGTATGAGCACGACTTGAAGTGGTCTGACGGCAGTTCAGGGTATTTGACAATACCTGAGCATGAGGTGGAACCTTTCGCCAAAGCCTGCCAGTCAAATTATGAGGTTTGGAAACTCGCAAAGTATTTTGCTGGCACGCGCTTGGAGTACAACGTTGAAGTTCCACAACCTATAAAAAATGTCATTGTAACATACCTCAAAGGTGAAGGTGAGACACCTCCAAAGAAAACCGGGCGCAGAGACTTTAAGGGGCGTGATTTTATAATTGTTCGCGTTATGCGGATGCTTCTTGATTCATACGAAATCCAAGCTACAGCCAATCGCCATCCATTAGGAAAACGCATCAGGACAAAAAGCGCGAGCGCAATAATTTCTGAAGCATCATTTTCTAAAGTATTGTCGGAAACCAAAATCGGCGAAATTAGTGAAGAACGGATTTCCAAAATCTGGGGATCCACGGCCGTACAGGAGCGGCATGATTTGCTCTTGGGGCTCCATTTAAAATCACACTTAGATGATTTGCCTTTTGACCCTCAGTTAGATGAGCGGGAATTCGAGCGCATCTAGCGTCCCCGGAAAGTAAATTAAAAAAGGCGACGTTAAGCTTTTTTCCCATGGCATCCAGAGGAAACTATAACTTTGGATATGAGGAAGAATGATGCTGACGGAAAAACTAAATGAGCAACGTGGTTTCACTGAACGCCAATTTGAGGTCCGTGAATATCTCAGACCGCGTGATGCTTCGCACTATATCGGCCTATCTGAATCTACCCTTGCCAAACTTCGCATGCGCCTTAATCGGAAATCTGGACCTAGGTTCCATAAGGTCTCCGGATGCGTTGTTTACAAGCGGGCTGATTTGGAAGCCTGGATAGAACAATTCCTTACCGCCGGGGAGCCCACCCAATGACCGATATGATCCGCACAATGAACGAATCCCCGGAACTCATTGACCAACTGGACACTTGGAAAATCGCTATCGTTCAGGATGACTCTCATAGCAGGTTCTCTGATAGCTCAAGTGAAGACTGGAGCTGGAATAAACTGAAGCAAAAGCTCGGCATGACCTGCGACTCTCCGGGGGTGACGATTTCTGAAACCGAGACCGCTCAACCCGCCTGCACCGCCGGCCAAGCTATAGCATCAACTCACTGGTCTCCTGCCAGATACGGCAGAACGAAAAATGGCCAGCAGGAACTGCTGGGTGTGTCCTGCGCTGTTTACGATTTTGTCGGAATGTCTCCTGAGCAACTGGATGAAATTCTGGCGTTGGATACGGGGCTCGGCTGGCAGGGATGGTTCCTGTACTCGCTTCCCTGTCACACCGCCCACAAGTCCAGTTTTCGTATAGTTATGCCTTTTTCAGAGTTGCTCGAGCCGGCGGACGCTAACGCAGCCTGCCGTTTACTTGCGATGGAGCTGGCAGAATTTTCATCTGATGTATTTGATTTGGTTGCCCCGGAAAGCTTTGACATATTCAGAAAACTGAGCTGGCCGACCGAGTCAAATACCTTCGATTTTTGGTCAGTAGATAATTACGGGTCAGTAGTTTACGTCGATATGCTGCTGGATCAGTACCCTGAATGGAAAGATGACGAGAGCCTTTCATTCACTGAACCAGAATATGCTGAATGATTGGCTCAAGCGATGAATTATCAAATTTATAATGATGAACCGCGTTCGAAAAAAACTCTTGCGCGCAAAAAGTCAATCGACAGCCATATGATCCAGATCGCGGTGGGCGTAGGCTCCGGCCTGGGCAAAGTCAAAAATAAGCCCGTCTCGTGGCGGAGGTTGAAACAGCGCCTGGCGAAACCGATGGTGGACACCTCGGTCTCGCTGGCGCAATACCTCGCCCTCGATACCGACAAGAAGCTGGAGAAGAAGCGCGCGCCGGGGAACTGGACGGCGGCGAAATACAAAGGCACCAGCCGTAAGGTCGACCAGGTGGTAGGTAAGTCGTGCGTCGTTCTCGATCTCGACTACGTGACCCAAGAGCAGCTTGATTTCATCCAAGACGGCATCGCAGAGGTGAACCAGTTCGCCTGGTTCATGCACACGTCGCGGTCGCACATCCCCGAGGCCCCGCGCTGGCGCATGGTGGTGCCGACCTCCCGGCTTATGTCACCGGAAGAAGCCCATGCGATCACCCGGCTCCTGGCTCTCTATTTGGCACCCGAACCGGATGAAGCTATCGAGATTCCCGATCTGGTCTCGTTCCGCACCAACCAGACGATGTTCTGGCCCTCGATCTCGGACGGACAAGAGTTCAAAACCGACGAGAACGTCACCTCGATCCTCGACGTCGACGAGTTCCTTGAAAAACACGACGGCTGGGACGACTTCGAGAACCTGCCGTACCAGATCGTGGAGCAGAACCGGGGCAAGATCGACCCCAATAAGCGGATGGAGGACCCGCGCGAGAAGCAGGAGCCCATCGGTTCCTGGTGCCGCGTTTACACAATCGAAGACGCAATCGAGACGTTCCTAGACGACATCTACCTCCCGGGCGACAGCGACACCGAAACGCGGTACTCCTACGCGCACGGCACTGGCTCGAACGGGGCGGTGGTCTACAACGACGGCCTGTTCCTCCACTCGAACCACGGCACCGACCCCATCGAAGGATCGGCGAACGCTTGGGACCTCGTGCGGATTCATAAGTTCGGGCACCTCGACAAGGACGCGCACTCGAACACCTCGCCGGGCAACATGCCGTCGTACAAAGCGATGGTCCTACTGGCACAGAAGGACCCCAAGGTCGCGGCGGAAGAATACGCGCACCTAGACGACCAACTCGATGATCTGCCGGACGACGACGAGGACGACGACCGGCGCGAGAAGGCTCCGACCAAGAAAGCAGACCCCGAGGTCGCTGATCTGCTCGGGGATACGTTGGACGATCTGCCGGATGACGACGAAGAGGACGCACCCCGGAAACCGAAGAAAAAGAAGGCCGATTTCACCTGGACGACCGAATTTCGGAAAAAGGCGAACGGTGATCTGGAGCCGGTTCTGCACAACATAACTAAAATCTGTGAGAACGACACCCGGATAGCGCCGTGCCTGGGGTACAACGAGTTCACCTTGAACCCCGTTGCCCTCAAGCCGCTCCGGTCAAATGCGATGAACCTGCCCAGTGATGAAATCGAAGGGAAGGACAAGGAGCGCGGATTTCGCCGCTGGAACGACGCCGACGACATCTCTGTCAAGCGCCTCTGCTCGGCACCACCGGAAAGCAAAGGCTGGGGCACCGAGTTCCCTTCTGAGAAGATTATGGAGGCGGTTCTTATCGCCTGCAAACAGAACAGTTTCCACCCGATCCGCGACAGGATGGAAGCGGCTCACCTGAAATACGTGGAGTCCGGGCGAAAGACCAAAGGGGCAATCGAACAGATTCCCCAGAAGTACCTGGGCTGCGCAAACGACGCCTTTCACCGCGAGTCCTCCAAAATGATGATGCTCGCCATCGTCGCGCGGACCTTCAAGCCGGGTTCAAAGTTCGACTGTGTGCCGATCTTCAAAGGTGGACAGGGTGGCGGTAAAGGCCGCTTCTTCCGGGTTCTCTCGTTCGACTACTTCTCGAACGTACCGAACGATTTCCGCAATACCGCCGCGATGGTCGAAGCGATGCAGGGCGCGCTGATCGCCGAAATGGGCGAGATGTCCGGCCTGAAACGCGAAACGATGGAAGAGGCGAAAGAGTTCATCACCCGACATGAAGACCAGATCAGACTCGCCTATGGCCGCAGACCCAACACGTACCCGCGCCGAGGAATCCTGGTTGGCTCCACGAACCGGGACGACGTCCTGCACGACCCGACCGGCAACCGGCGGTTCTGGGTGTGGGTGGACACCCACGACGAGGCTAATCCGATGGACCTCGACGGGCCCGATGGTCTCGTGGCGAACCTCGACATGCTCTACGGCGAGGCCGTCGACGTCTACTTGGAAATGCGGAAGGAAAAACCGGAAGGCGACCTCTGGTTGGACCTACGAACCCCCGAGGCCCGAGCAGGGCGTGACAAGATGGCGGACGCACACAGGGCCCTGTCAGTAGGCGAAGGGATCGCCGAGTTGGCCGAGGTGTGGCTGGACAAGCCGGTTCCGGCCAGCGAAGCGATGGTGGACGAGGAAGGGCTCACGGTCATTGGGTACGAAGACGACGAGACCCCGATGCTCCGCAACATGATCACGACGACAGACGTCCGTCGTGCGCTCGAACACCATCCCGACCTGTCCCACCTCAACAACCCCGGCCCCAAAGTCTTCGGCAGAGCGATGCCGTCGATTTCCGGCTGGCACCTCGTCGGGAAAGTCGTTCGACACGAGAGCGCACAGGTCATCTGGTACGCGCGCGACGGTTCCTCGGGCGATACCCGCTGCCCGCGTTGGATACCGGCCCCGGAGCCCGAGGATACCGACAACGAGATCGACGACCTGCTGGGGTAGCAGGTCGCCGGGAAACCCAAACAACCCCGATGGAGGAGAAAGATATGAGCGACACAAGGTTCAACTATGACAACCGGCTGCCTTACGGGCTTTGGTACGACAAAGAGACCGACACGGAGCACCTGTTCGACCGGGACTACAGCGCCATCGCCAGCCGTCCCATGAGCGACCCTCTGGAGGTGACGATCCACCGGAGCCGCAAGCACATCGGGGGATCGGTCCAGGCTTGGTTCTACCCGAGCGACTCCGTCGCCCCGTGGCTGAACCAAGGCACCCTCCGGCGGTGCGAGGTCGTCCAGGCGAAATTCACTATGGGCATGGACGTCCGGGAGTACCTGGCCAATCCGGGCAAAAAGTTCTCAGGTTGCGACGGTAAGTTCCTGCCCGCTGCGCCCTCACAGGATTGGCGGGACGTGTCGCTCGAAGACATCAGAAAGTTCATAAATCCCGGCGAATAGAGCCCTATCACCGCGATTCCCATGAAAAGTAGAACCCGGTCGAAAGGCCGGGTTTTTTCGTTTCTGGGGTTTCTACTTTCCGGGGTGCGGCAGTTTTCGGAGGGATTCGGCCAGTTTTCGGCGTGGTCTCGGGAAAACTGGCCGGTGAGGTGCAAATATCCCTCATCGGCGGTTTTCGACGGATACCGGTAACTCCTTGAAAATTATCGAATTTCCGGCAGGCTATCCGTCTATCCATCGCGGTTTGCTATTGTAACCGTATATAAGGAGACACACACCGTTACGCGGGCGCTCGCCGGTCGGTGTATTTAGAGGTTAAGTGTATGTCTATTTCATTTCACCTATATACCCTTATTTAATGGATTGATGGATAGCTGTAGGTTTTTCCCAATGAAAACAAGAGTCTGGAGCTATCCATCGACCGAAAAGTGTGTCGGATAGCCTTGGATAGATGGATACCTGCGTCCCAACGGCTGCTCGCGTCCGATTTTACCCCGAAAATCTCGGAACGGGGACTCCGGGCTTTCCTTAATCCCCGTTCTTCTGGTGGTGCGCTCTTGCTGTGGTCGCCGGGGAGTCCGGTTGCGCAGAAACGCGCATACCCCTGAGATATATGATCCAAAGCCGTGCGACCCTGCCCAAAGACCTCCTGGAATTGGTGATGCCCTGCGGATACCAACGGATGAGGCATAGGGTTTGTGCAGAATCGTCGAATTACGCGCTCTGCGCCCCCCGTGACAGGCGAAAAAGGTGGGGAAGGACCCAGAGCGACACGGGGTCAACTATAGAAGTTTCAACAGTCTGCTGAACAATCCACCAGCCATTGATTGGCCCCGGCTTCCCTCCTTTGATCTAGCGCTTGGCCTCTAGACCTCAGGTTCTCCCGACCCTGCCCCGTAAGGGTTCGCAGGAAACCTTGAGAGCTCGGGTGTGATGCCGTCCTAAGGTCAATTTGGACGATCAATCATACTTAAAGTCACTTGCGTACATCAGACGAAACAACCCTATTTGATATCGCCATAGGTAATGTGTTTCGCCATTGATATTTACAAAAAATTCAGCCAACTGCCAATTCGATTGAGCACGAAGTTTATGTACCCGTTTTCTTCGGATCTCCGCGGCGAACAACGGGCCGAACCGGTTCACCAAAACCCTACAGTCTCATGGCTAATTTCGATCCCGCGCTCATGCAGAAAATCCTCCACATTCCGGAGGCAGTGGGAACCGGGAGTTCAACATCACAGCCAAACTGACCTGCCCCCCAAGGCTCCCTCATTCATAATGAGAGTTTGCGGGTTTGGATTTTGTAATCCGCAGTTTCGTTTTGGGCAAGCGCATCGTGCGCGGTGCCCTCAAATTTCTCAAGCGCGCGACGTGCTTCTGTGGGTGTTTGGTTTTCGAGCGATGAATGCGGCCTGACATTGTTGTAGTCGTACCGCCAGAGGGCCAACTTGCGGCGTGCATCATCTAACGTGTCGAACAGTTCTTCGTTCAATAACTCGTCACGCAGGCTACCGTTGAAAGACTCGATGAAGCCAATCTGCTGAGGTTTTCCGGGATCAATGTAATGCCAATCCACATCGTTATCGCCAGCCCATATCAGGATCGCACGACTGGTGAACTCTGTGCCGTTATCACTGACGATGCAGGCGGGCTTTCCATAGACACGAACAAGCGCATCAAGCTCCCGTGCGACCCTTGCACCAGAGATGCTTGTGTCAGCCATCAAACACAGGTTCTCACGGCAACAATCATCATTCACAGCCAGCATCCGGAACTTACGTGATGCACCAAAAGTGTCAGACACAAAATCCAAGGACCAACGTTCGCCTAGCCGCAGGGCTACCGGCATCGGCGTTCGTGATCCACGCGCTCGTTTGCGGCCCTTTCGTCGACGCACGCCCAGCTTTTCCTCGGTGTAGAGGCGGTAGAGCTTCTTATGATTCATGATCATTCCTTTGCGCTCCAACAGCACGCCGATCCGACGATAACCGAACCGACGCCGCTTGCTGGCAATCAACTTCATCTCTTCACGGATTTCTGGATTATCAGGCGGGCGATCACGCCGAACAGTCTTGGGATCGACGCCAACAAGCCCGCAAGCACGGCGTTGTGAGACATGATGATCTCGCATCGCCTTGCGTGCTGCAGCCCGCCGCTCACTTGGCGTCGTCAGTTCTTTCCCAGCAAGTCTTTCAGGACAACGTTGTCGAGCATCGTGTCAGCCAACAGGCGCTTCAGTTTGGCGTTCTCATGTTCCAGAGATTTAAGGCGATGGGTCTCAGAAACGTTCATGCCACCATATTTGGCTTTGAATTTGTAGAACGACGCAGGGCTCAATCCATGTCGACGGCACACCTCTGCAGTAGGCATCCCTGCTTCCTGTTCCTTTATCATCCCAATAATCTGTGCCTCGGTAAAACGGCTCTTTCGCATTTGTTTGCTCCTTCAAAAGGTTGAGCAAACTCTACATCAAAGTGAGGAAAGTTTCGGGGGGCAGGTCAAAACGGATGATGTCCGGACTCGTTTTGAATTAGCGGAACGGGTTGAGTTTTGCCATGGCTGGGCGCTAAGACCAACCGGCCCTTCTCAACAGAATTTCCTCTAACAAGATCTTCTGACTGCTCCCATATTTTCGATATCTATACTTGTTGATGCTCCAAACTGGGGGTAAACTCAGACAATATATAACATTGAACAGAAAGTTGGGCTCTGGGAGATGGGCTTTTGTTATTGAATACACCTAAATCTGGCCTTGGTAGGCCCTACGACCATTCGAAGTCTACTGGCAGAAAAATAAATTCAAATCGCCATGATTAAATATAAGACATGGCATAATTTGCACAGAATTTTCCTGCGATTGAGGCGTAGTTCAACCCGGCATTATGGGGTATTGAGGAAATGACCCAAAACGTAATTGACACCCTTAAAAAAGGTATAAAAAATCAAAAAATTGGCAGAACACGCACTGCGGCGTGGTTATATCGATCGGTCCTTGAAATAGACCCAGATAACGCGGACGCTTTGCACCTCCTCGGCCTGACCCACTACGATCAAAAGGAATATGACGAAGCGCAACAATTAATAACATCTGCAACCAGTAAAGATCCGCGCCAACCACACTTTCATCATAATATGGCGTCCGTTCTGTCAATTAAGGGCGAACTTGCTGCCGCGGAAGGTTATTATCGGGAAGCCATTCGGTTGAAGCCAGATTACGCAGAAGCGTTTTACAATCTTTCATCAATAATTAGGCCGCGCTCACACGATCCCATTATAGACCAAATAATTAAACTTTTGGAAGACGAGGCCCTATCACAAACAGATAGACGTTTCCTCCACTTTGCGGCAGGAAAGCTTCTCGATGATATTGGCGAGTACGATAAGGCCTTCTTACAATACTCTGAAGGAAACGCAGCCAAAGCCGGTCAATACAATCGAGAATTGATTGAAGAATATTTCAACACCCTGAAAACGGTGTTTACAAAAGATACCTTCAATACTCGACACCCGAATTCTCTAAAAACTGACCTCCCTGTTTTTATTGTTGGTATGCCACGGTCCGGAACCTCTCTGACTGAACAAATTCTCGCAAGCCACCCAAGCGTTTTTGGAGTTGGCGAAATTCAGGATATTAATTCGATTTCTCTTAACCTTAAGAACCACAGTGCCCATAATCAGGTGTATCCATTGTGCATGACGTCTATCGAACAAAGCATCCTTAATGGCATGGGTAAAACCTACATTAACAAACTTAAGGATTTGGCCCCTAGCGCCGATAGAATAATCAACAAGATGCCTCTCAACTTTTGGCATCTTGGGTTGATAGCCTGCATGTTTTCTGGCGCGAAAATAATTCATTGCACGCGTGATCCGCTGGACACCTGTCTTTCTTGTTATTTTCAGAATTTCACTAATGGGCAGGATTTTTCTTTCGATCCGAATGATCTTGGACATTTTTATCGCTTATACTCGGAAATGATGGATCATTGGAGAAACGTGCTTCCCCTGACAATCATTGAATTCAATTACGAGGATCTGGTTTCACAAACGGAAATAGTGACCCATGAAATACTTACCCATCTTGGTTTGGAGTGGGATGAAAAATGCGCTCACCCACATAACACAAAACGAGTCGTCGAGACGGCTAGCCGTTGGCAAGTTCGCCAGCCGATTTATCAATCGTCAACAAAGCGCTGGAAACACTATGATTGCCACCTTGGCACTTTGAAAAACGCTTTGTCCGGTAAATAGACTTACAGTTATTTAGGAGAATTTCAGTAATCATTACGCTAACCGGAGCGAACCCACCATGCGTATTTCCACAACTATTAGTTGGGCTAGCCAAAAACTGCCCCGAGAGATCGCAAACTCAATTTTATCGGGTTTAGACACTAACAAAATCAAAATGTACAACCCGGCAAGAATACCGGATTGCCTGCATTAAGAGGTTCACCCAACGGACTCACATGAATATGAAATCTGCGTCATCTATGGTAATTCCAGCCTGCCCAAGAAGTGTGACTTGCGTACTGCCATCAAAATCGATGACCTTATCAAGGTTGGAAACCGATATAGTGAAACCGCTGGCGTCCGTAACTCCGAAAGATGAAACATCAATCAAGTCAGTTCCATCTTCGAAGTCGGTAATTTGGTCAAAACCATCTCCCGATGCGAGAACAAAGTGATCGACAATGCTATCGAAGAGCAGGCCATCTCCACCGCTCAACGTGTCGTCGCCAGTTCCACCGATCAATGTGTCAGCGCCGTTACCACCAATCAATGTGTCTGCACCACCACCGCCTGTAAGGACATCGTCAGTGATCCCGGCTGTAAAGCTATCTGCGCCACTTGAGCCGTGGAACAGTGTCGATGTTCCGCCTGTGTTTGCGTTGACGGCCGTAAAGACCCCTTCGATGTCGGCATCACCATCAACATTGCTGAATTGGAGGGATGACTGGAAGGTCACATCCACTCCCAGTACAGCATAGGCGACATCGCCGTTTGTTTGGACAATGTTTGCAGCCTCAAGGAATTCAAAACTGTCTCCAGAAGTTGGAGTAAATGAATTGGTGAAATCGAATATGATCACGCTGCTGTTAAACGTCGCTACGCCTGAAACGTCGTAAAGATCAAAAGAACCCGCAGCTGCACCGCCAATTTCGATAAACAGATCACCGCCGTCGAAAGTGACGTTCCCGGTATGCGCGAGAGTGCCTATAGAATTTCCAGGAGAAATTTGCCCGGCTTGGACAGTAATATCGCCAATGAAAGTACCGTCACCACCAGCCGTCCCACCCGTCATGGTTAGGCCGTTCTGGAATGTCATTGTTGACCCAACTCCTGAAATATTCAGCAGGCCAGCACTTTGTATAACTGGGACGAAATTGATGTCCCCATCCGACAACGCGGATATCGTACCGCCCGCAAGGTTATTGAACGTGACATTACTGTTCACGGTCAGAATACTGCCAGCACCGGAGACCGACAGAGTTCCGGAATTGTTGAATGTACCATTGGTCAAAGTCAGATCATTGCCACCACTAGCCGCTATAGTGCCGCTGTTGTTGAAGATCCCGGTTGAAGCGTTCTGTAACGTCATCAAGCGGTTTCCGGCCGA
>MAAC01009377.1_pt1 | contig 36119 bp, 51 predicted proteins | sample 1115981 | NCBI WGS metagenome assembly MAAC01 (sample SAMN04961126, study PRJNA320927) | seawater metagenome | isolation source: sample BD02T64 sea water enriched with oil for 64 days | place: USA:Gulf of Mexico | collected 2013-07-27 | reverse complement strand
CGCGTGTACAGTTATACTGATGGATGCGTGTACAGTTATATGGTTGGGTGCGTGTACAGTTATTTTTAATGTTGCGTGTACAGTTATATTGTTATTTATTCATTTTATTTGACGTATTAGAAATCCAGTGCTAGGATGCGTGTACAGTTAAACAGTTTGGAGGTTGTTGCTATGAATGGTTCAAAGTCATCAAAAAATAGAGTAAAAGAAATTGTAAATGATATTCGCCACATTCAAAAAATAGCTAATGATAAGGAGAAAGGGTCAGGTAAATATATAACAGACAGATGCAATGCTATTGCCAGAAGAGAGCACAAATCATTGGGTGTTATAGTTGATAAAAAGACGGGAGATCTTAAAAGTGAGCCAGCATGTTCCTATAGATATTACTCCCATCTCATGGAAACCTATAGAAATGCAATAAAGTCACTAAACCTTAAGCACCATTCAATCGATTATCATATTAACGTTTTCATACGCAAATATAAGGATAAAAAGCCAGAGATTGTAAAGATGCTAGATCCCTCGCTACCAATAGAAAAGCTTAGGGATAACATTATTTTATTAAGAGCAGACTCAATAACAGGATCAGAATATAAAAAAGATCTTTTATCGCTGAATGTAGAACATCATTCATACTATCTTTTTGAACCAAAAGGAGCTGTTAAGGACTGGATAAAAGACGACGATTCAAAGCAGCTAAGCAAAAAATTACACAATCAAATAGTTGTTAATCCTAAGTGGATCAAGGATTTATCATTAATCCTTTTAACAAAAGAAAGCCCATCAGATAGTGATCTATGTGTTGGCTTAGCGCTATCAACTGGTCGCAGGCTTACGGAGATAATGAAAACCGCAAAAGTTAAAATGGTTGATGATAGAACGCTTTTGTTCAGCGGCCAGCTCAAGACGAAAAATAGACACCTATTCGAATCTGTAAAACCTTACAACATACCAACCCTAATAGACGCCAAAATCGTCCTGCAGGCCTTTAAAACACTGAGAAAGGCCACAAGAAAGGATAAGCTAAAATTTACTGATGTACAGGGAAATGAAGTAGAGAGCATGGTAAAGGATGGCGATATTAAAGACTATGACCACAATAAGGCTGTACACCGAAAATACGAACGAACAATGAACTCTGCTGTAAGAATGAATCTCCAAAACGGCAATTTTTCGCTAAAAGACTGTAGAGCGCTATATACAGAAATCACTTATGAAAATCATAAGCTTCCAGGCGAAGCCAGGTCAGCTTACAGACACCGTGTTTTGGGCCACTCTATGATTGAAACTCAGCTACACTATGAGGCCTTTCAGATAAGTGAATCCGTTAAGACTATAGAATTATCAGCTGACCAAGAAGAACCAAAAGGAAATGCTAAACCGGTAGTTAGTAATGATCTTATCGAGTACTTAGAAAAAGCCGATAGTAAGATTATGGACTACACGCGAGCCCCCAAAATGCAGATTGTTCACAACTGGCTAAAAACAGAGGTTTCTGATAACGGACTGCCACACAATGAAATTACCGCCTCATACATTCGTCGTCACTGCTTAATTGATGGCAAGCAGCTAAACCACAACACCGTAAAAAAATACCTTGATGAATTCGTTGAAATATCTAACTTTCAGGCTAACATTGACGCCGAGGAGTAAGAGAAAGCAAGCATAGTTAGGCATGTTTACTATGCGGTAATATAGGAGAGTACTGGTTGTATTTACAGTGCTCTCCTTGGTATAATAACCACATACGTGATCACCTATTGGCCCCCCGCCAAACCACGTTAACCAGTATGTTTTTGTATATCAGGTGATCATAGCTCCCCCGCAAGATCCCCATACATTCAAACGTATTTTGTCTTTTCAATTTTTAGCGCTTATGGAATGAGGCTAACTATGCTCTATATCACGTTACAAAATGAGGATGGCACTGCTTTGAAAAAGCAGGCAAAAACCTGTATCAATGAACTACTGAAAACCAGGCTCGATACCATTACCGCTCTAAACTCAAAACAAGAGGTTCCCACCGAAAAAATTCTATTTTTACTACATGAGGCCGCTGACCTTTTGCATATACAAATGAACGGCCAAAAGTCATAACGACCGAAAAGAAGAAACAAATTTCCCAATTATTGCGGAGCTTATTGAATGATTGATTTGTTAAAAAGTACATTTGTACAAATGTTTAATAGTACATATTCGGTTATAAATAATAAAATTGAGCTTAGAAATAAGGCTGAAATACCTGATGGGTATCTCTCAAAAAAAGACGCTCACTTTATATACGGACTAGGGCTATCTGAGAAGGTATTTAGATTAACCATGTTTACTTGCGGCGTATCCACCTTCGACTATCTACACACTGCAGAAGTCGGTCACGAAATGAAAACCTTTGCTTACAAAGAGAACGAAGTTCGCGCCGCCATACTTTTGCTAAAAAGTGACGCCACCCAAGTCACGCCCTCAATGTGCCAGTCAGATATATTAAATGGTACACGCTTTAGATATACCAAAGAGTTAGTAAGCTAAAAAACAGGGTTTTACTCTTATAAACAAACAAAGTAACAATTGTTATTTTGTACAAATGTACATAATAACAATTGTTACTTTTTAAAATCGTCAACAATCCCCTTGCTGATGTTTGCCTTTTATCAAAAATATCCCTCTATACTTAAAACAAACCACCAACAAAAAACAATGGATGTCTTTTGATCGTATACGGATACATAAGCACCTCACCAAACCCTGATCATCACAGCCAAAATGCAGCATTAGAAAAATGTGGCTGCTCTGTTATTTATAATGACAGTTACGGGCAGAGATCAGAGAGAAAGGCCTTGATTAGTCAATTGAAGCCTCTTGATATGCTAATAATCTGGCGGCTAGATAAACTGAGCGACAATCTAGCAGATTTGTTGCATATGCTCGAGATAATGCACCAAAAAAACATCCATTTTAAATCACTGCAAGAAGGACTCGAGTTTTCACCTGGCATTGATAATATCTATTTTCAGAACCTGCTTGAAACCATGACTAATATAGAAAAAAATATGGAATTCATTAAGCTGTAATCATTTTATGATTCTCACCTTTCTTTTACGTCTCTATATATCATCATTATCATAGTAACAAGAGATGCTCTAGCGTCGGCTGGTAATACACGTGCAGCCGCTGCAACATCCCAGCACGTCGTATTATCAACATCCAATGTATCTAATACCAAATCCAGCTCTGTAAGTTTCATCTTTTGAATCAGTGTTAGATAGTTTCTGAGGCGTATATCTGCGGTCCCGCTTTCAATCCTTTGATATGTTTTAAGCGAAAGGCCAGCCATGTCCGCCGCTTGCTCTTGAGAGTATCCAGCGGCTTTTCTTCGCTTAATCAATGCCAACATGATTGGTTCGTTTGTCATAGCTTGGCCCCGTTAAGACTCTTTTGTCCGGTTAATCTAAAGTATAGGACTGTTTTGTCTTTCCACCTTTTCACAAGGGTCTAAAAGGGCATATTCTACAAATGGGGGCAAACTTAGTTAGGAAAACGTGAATCCATTAAAGGAATTTTAGGGAGTTTTATGAGATATACCCATCGAGCTAGTAGTAAGGCTCGACAGAAACAAGCTGATATTTGCATACATGAATTGTTAGAAGTCAGAGAGGAAATTGCAGAACAGGAAAAACCTATACCAGTAGAGAGACTATTATTTTTATTACATGAAGCCGCCGACCTTTTGCGAATATCGCAGGTATAACAAAGCCTCAGCTTAACCACTGATAAAGACAACCCGAACTCAAAGACATTCTTTCTTTAGTTTTTAAGCTGCTCTATACCGATAAGTTCGGAATAAATCCGAGAAATTGATTCGCTCGCCCCCTCAGATGGAGCGTGTTGAGTCAAAACGCCCATTTTGCCAAGCCGCGTCATTATCTTTGGGGCATATTCAATAGGAATATGCAGGTTCTTCACAGCTTGCTTAAGTGTGTCTATCCAGCCAAAGGCCTTTGTTTGTGTTGCTTGTGGTTGATCCAAACTTTTTTCTGTATCTATATAGATATCAGAAAATGTTTGGATCAAATCACCATCCAGGTTATCAATCTTAAATGAGGTGACGTCGGCCTCTATTCTGCGTTGGTGTGTGCTCATCATCAGGCTCCAGCTATCAAGCTTGATGCTGTAGCGTGTGCGGCTCTCTGAGCCCTTTACAAGCCGTGGTAACTGTAATGTGTCAATCTTAAGGCCAAGGGCTTCAAGGATGCTTTTAGCCTTGTTAACAGTGTTTATTTTTCTGCTGAAAGGATTGATATAGCCGCCGAACTTATACCAGTTGTTGAAAAGGTGGATGTTATCCCCCTCAATTAGATGAGAAATGGCACTATGGAGCAACTCAGGGCTGGCGTTACCCTTTCCAGTGCGATAATCAATGCCCGTAATTTCAAAAAAATTCCGCAACGCTTCGCGTTGCTTGGTTAAATACAGTCGGCTACTGGGCTCAACCTCTGCCTCAATTTCCTTTGCATCATAATCACGGGCTTTCTCTTCGCTCATATGCAAAAGTTCAAATAGACGAACTTTACCCATGCCACCTTTATGATGAAAATCAACGCTACCCTCATTAACATCCATCATTAACGATTTTTCAATATTCCAGCGGTTAATCTGTGCTTTCTCATCGCGGCTTAGATTTGGCTTGTTTAGTAGGTTCTCAAGCTCAGCATCGGTTGGGGTGTCCTGATCAAGGTGCCTGGTCATATCAATGGCTTTCATGATATCGCGAGCAACGTCCTTCATTGATTTGCCCATCTCTTGCTCAATTTCGCTAGTATCTAAGTTTTGCAACTTGTAGCCGTCCGCAAAAAGAATGCATAGCAAGTTATTAGCAAAATCATTTTTGGCCTTGTTTTCCTGTGCTACAAGGTCAAGTCGGAAGCGATCAAAATCTAAATCATTCGACGTTATTTCTATCGTGCCAGCGTCTTTATTAATATTTACGTTTAGCTCTTTATCGTTCGCAAGAATCAAACCGAGCCACATATTGTTAGCAGACTCCTCACGATTACTATGCATAGTAGAGAGGCCTAGGACAAATTCCCTGGCGCCACGGTCACGCCGAATCATTTGTATAGCATCAGATGGGGCAACTGATCCGCAAAAAATGCCATAGTGCTTGTTAAAGTGGCCGTTTTCTAACGAAACACCGGATGATATCGATGGTGAGTAAATTAGGTAATCATACTGCAGGCTTTGCCCGTCGGGGTCATCAGTGAAAGCATCAACATCAGCATTTTCTTTCGTGTCCAATGCAACAAATAGCCCTTTCTTTTCAGGGTATTTCTCTTGCAAGCTCAAAAATAGCTTTTCCCCATCCTTGGCCGAGTCGTTAGCTACTAATACATTATGCCCGGATCCAACATCTTCCATCACTTTAAAAAAAGCGCTGTCTGCATCGGTGTAGTGAATAGTTGTGTCTGAGCAATCGGTGTGCCCATCAATGACATGGATTTTTTGCAGCTTCGCAGCATCTTTACCATATCGGCTTTCAATCATTGCATTGCGCTGCTTAAGTGCCAGCTCACAAAATTCTACTAGCGTATCGTTTGCATCCGCATCAGCTAGAATAACTTGATCCCGAGTGGATGAAATCATTCCCAACATGCGGTTGAATACAGCAACGGGGTATTTAACAGCGCCACCTGAGGCTATATGTCTAAGAGTTTGTGAGGCTTCGTCAATAAATAGGGTGTTGAGGTTATCAAGCAAAGGGCCAAAATCTGACTTAATACAGGAGTTAATACAGCAAGCCAATTTATTAGACATAGATAGCATGTCACTAACGCCGCTTTCTTGGTAGTGAATTACCGGCGATGTATTCCAAGGGATATTCTCGTTGAGCTTACTATGAGCCCCACCAATCAAGGATACTCGATGCGCAAAAAAAGCAGCTCTTTCTGCTTCAAGCATCACCGGCTTAATGATTCCTTGAGTTTTTCCTGATCCCATCGGAAAACGAACAATCACGATACCATCGAGTGACTTAACGTAGTCCAACACTTCGTTATCAACCACGCCCTTATTGAACTTCTTGTAAGTGATATGCTCAGGGCGCTGGCTATCTTTTGTAATACGCTTAGAGAAAGAACGGAAGTTTTGCGCGTCTTGAGTTTTTGCTTTGAAAATCTTGGTGGCTTTCTCTGCCAACTTGCTCAAATCAATACAGTTTTTAGGGATGCCTGCTTTTTCTGCAGTGTCACGAATTAACGCTATAACGTCAGATGGACGGTATTTTGGTAGGCCAACCTGCATGCCTGCTTGAACACATTTTACGGCCTCAGACTGTACGGCACGAAAATTCACATACTGTAACCGGCACAAGGCCCGCTCAAAAATGTCACTTTCAAGCTTAATACGTGACTTGTTACCTTTAAGCTGTCGGGCAACTTCTTTTAGACCGGCCTTGGTGTGTAGATCATTAAAATCCGTTGGTTTATAGCTAGGATCGACCAAATCAAACTGTGGAGCGTAAGCTTTTACGTTGTTATGTGCTGCAAGTAGATCCAATGCAACCAACATACCGGCGTTGCCCTTACCTTCTTTTTGCTTCCAAAGGTCATTATCAACGGCGGCAATCAATGGTAGGTATGGTTTTTCGCGCTGGTAAGCATCAACAGTCTTCACCGCGTTATAAGCATCAAGGGCAACAATCACGGCGCAGGATATATTGATAGATTGCATGGCAAGCAATACTGAGGCACCAGTTGCAAAACCCTCAACAACATAGATTCTATCTGCAGAAGTAATATCACCTAGCACTATGTGTGCAGTGTCTTTATCTATGCCCCATGTAAAGTCTTTATTTGTAGGTTTGCCTTTGCCCTTTGTAAAGTGCTGGTCATAGATGCGTTGAATACCTGCAGGGCTACCATCAATATATTGCAGTTTTAGTGCAATGTAGTTGCCGTATTTATCCGATCCGGTCCGAACATTAGCATGTTCAAAAATGGAGGATATGGATTTTTCATCGGTGTACACAAAGCTATCGGCGGAAGGTAACCTATCAAACTCAGCCAGCTCTTTTGCAACATTGGCGGCTCGTCGTTGGTTTTCTTCTTTCTGCTTTCGTCGGGCAATTTCTTGCTGTTTGGTGGCCTTAGCTAAGCGCTCTGCCTTCTTTTTGTTCCATTCATCCCTTTTTTCTTGTGGGATAAATTCGTCTTTCTCGCGTTTGAAAAGCTCCCAAATGTATTCAAGGCCATTGAAGACAACGGTATCACCGGCACCACCTTTGGATTTGAAAGTAACTAGAGGAAACTCATTGCCGTGATCATCTTTCTCAAGTGAGGCATAAATACCTACCGATGCTTTAAAGTTTGGTAGCAGCTTTCCACCACTTGCGTTGACCTTGCCTTCTTTCCCGTTCTTCCAAGACAAGTCACGAACAACACGAGACCAGTTAACCCCAATTTGGGCAGCATGATCTGCAATGTCTGCATCAAAATAAGTTGCAACCGCTAGCCCCGAACCAAAACGCTCAGTATAAAAATTCTTAAATTTATTATTGTGCATCCAATATCCTTACAGATGTCATTTTGTACAAATGAACAAATGTAAGAATCAACATTTAAACAAATCACCAAAAATGTTGTTTTATGAGGAGGCTAGGGCTAAAATAGATTTGAAGCTGCAGTTTTGTTTGCAATCTTTTTTGTTTGCCCTAGCTGCTTGGTACAGAACTATCTGCCAGGATAGCTGTTCCTCATAAACAAATTCTTTTTTTGGTGATTTGTTTAAGTGCATTTGTTCTTACATTTGTATTCATAAAAAGCCTCTGCATTGCAGGGGCTTTTTTGTTTTTAAGCGTAACTTAAATACTTCACTATAGAGTATAGGGAATTTCTCGAATAAGGGAAGTTTTTTTATGTTCCTGAGCGTTGGATTTGACCAATAACCACACCGCAAACAATGTCTTTAGGGTTAAGTGTTGATAGGGGGTATTGGGGGTTAATGGGCTTAAGGTGTTTTCCTGTAGAATCAATGATTAACTGTCTAAATGTAGCCTCTGTAGAGCCCTCTGTTTTTACAATAATTAGGCTTTTATGGTTGGCTTTGGCTTTGGGTTCCACAACGATAACTGAGTGCTCATGAAAGCTATTAGATTGGCCTGAAATCGAGGCCATACTCTCATCTTTAATCTCTAAAGCGTAGGCGTCAGAGGAGCAATTAAACGGCGAGGGTATAACGTGTCCTTCATGATCTGCCCTTGTAATTCCCTTTTTTCCAGCTCTCGACCACGAAATAACAGGTAGTTGGATTGTTTTCCTAGCATTGGCAGCAACTAAGTTGCTGTTTTCACTAGTGCTCATAGCTTCGTAAATACCATCAAGACTTAGATTGTAGTATTTGGCTAGTCTGGCAATGACTGTAAATGCAGGTTGGACTGTCTCACCTAACTCAATTTTAGATTGAGTTGAAGCAATGATTCCTGTTGCCGCTTCCACTGTTTTCATCGCTAGGCCGCTATCTAAACGGGCTTGTCTGATTATCGATCCTATATCCATAGCAACATCTTACCCAATAAGCATATTAAGTTTGATTTAATTCCCGTATCCGCTATTATTCTTATATATGATCGCGAATACGGGAATGACTAGATATGGAGAGTGTTGAAAATAGCCCCTTAAGAAGGGTGAGAAAGCAAGAGGGGATGAGGCTGATTGACTTGTCTGAAGTTATGGAGGAGCAAGGTGAGAATTGTACACCTGCATATTTGTCCTTGTTGGAGCGAGGTAAGGTTTGGCCACGGCGTCCAGTTGTCGATGCATTGGTTGGATATTTTAAGGGTGCGTTAACTCAGACTCAAATCTTATACCCAGACCACTTTACAGGAAATAGTAAGAATGTTGCATAACTCGCCTGATGAAATCTTGCTTTATTACGCTAATCAAATGATTGCAAATAGCTCATGTAGTCAGTCTAAATTTGTTCATGAGTTGCTATTGCCAGCACTGACAGAGAGCGGGGTTGTTGAAGATGATGAGCCTAAAACTGCAGAAGATTATGAGAAGTGGCGTTCAGCCAAGGTTAGACAAATCAACTCAGTGTTGAATGGGAAAACAAAGATCCCTCTTTGTTGGTTGTGGCCATGGCTTGATGTTTTGCCCGAGCCTTATGGTTCGAAAGCGCGTAAAGATTTCTTTGCTCAAGCTGGGGTTATGGATGTGTCGCCAGTTGATATGGAGGTGGCTGAGTATAAGGCTGATTTGCCGTCACTGTTTAGAGAGGTTGCGGATGTTATGAGCGCCGGTTCCGGCGTGGCTGCTGATGGAAAATATGATTCAGATGATAGCCCTGAGGAATTGTTAGCGCTAGCAAATGAAATTGTTGATGTTGTGGAGGTTTCTTTTAAGCAGTTGTTGGCGCTTTCAGCGGCTGTTGATCTAACTAATGAGAGGGCGTCTATATTTGTACAAATGTTTATTCCAACAAATGTACAAAATACCAAAAGTACAAAATAATATTTAACCATTTTAGGGGTAGCACTGTGATTGATGAAAGGACAGCTCAATGGTTGCGTGGCAATGTTGTATCAGCGCTAAGTGTAGACGTTCGAACAAATAGCCCTATGAACATAGACCTTGCAAGTGTTGGCGGTGACAAGTTTGGAAGGTCCGGCAATTGGGTTGATTCTGTCTCTGAAGAAAATATCAATTTTGCAATCGATCCCTTACACGCAAGTTCGTCAAGATCAGTTAAGCGGAGTAGTTGCCCGTTGCCCCCTAATGCATTTTTTTCTGTTCAGATAATCAGGGTTTTAAATATGTTACCAGAGGCGAGGGGCGCGTTGCTTCGTTTTGCCTATGCAGATAATTGTGAATGGTCGTATGTGGAGTTGGTTGCTCGCAGCTTATGGCAGGCGTTTCTAAATGATCAGAAAAAGAAGTTTAGAGCTAAGAAAGAGCGGGTACTAAAAAATATGGTTTTTCTGGCCATGCAAAACTGGAAGTACTCAAATTTACATGGATCTGATCTACATGGCCCATCAAGAGTTATAGAGCTGCTTGAGATTAGTGGGCACCAGTGGCGGCGGGATTGGTTACCTTTTTGGCGTCAGATGCATAGCCTGTTGTCTACAGCGGATAGGGCAGGCTTGGATGGCATTTATCAAGGCACTAGTGAGAAGGCGTATAAGCAATGTGTGTAAGTAAAAAGGAGCGCATTGCGTGGATAACATCAGTTATGAAAGTTCATGCTCCTATGCGCGGTTGTTTGGGTTGCGAGACAGAGCCAAAGCTTGGGTATAACTCAGGTGTCTACAAGGGGATTACAGAGGCTCCTGCAGGTACAAAGATTGGTGGGCGTTATGAGTCTTTTACGTTTCATTGTCCAAAGTGTGGTTTTAGCATAGTTCCTTATTCAGATTTACAGGCTGCAGTCACGGCTTGGCATAGAAGCAATGCAAGAAATGAGGCGGCAGTGTCGGCCTCATGGATGGAGCGTTATGAAGAGTTGGTTAGGGTTTGGAATGAGCAATGTATTGCAATTGGAGGAGTGGTATAGATGTTTTTTAAAAATGTGTTTGCGTATGAAATAACGAAAAATTTGGATCTGAGTGATTTTTCAGAAAAGCTTGGTAATAGTTCTTTTGTGCCTTGTGGGAATCAAGATCAGAAGAAAATGGGCTGGATTCCCCCTCTTCACGAGTGCGGTGGTGAGGATATGATTTTGGCTTCTGAGGGTCGTGTTTTGATTACTCTAAAAGTACAAGAAAGGCTGCTTCCATCGTCGGTGATTAATAAAGCAGTAGATAAGAAAGTTGAGGAGCTTGAGGCTAGACAGGATAGAAAAGTTTTTAGAAAGGAGCGGGCTGGTATTAAAGATGATGTGATTGCGTCTTTGTTGCCTCGTAGCCATACCAAAGATACTTATTTGAGCGGTTATATATCGACAGATAAGAAGTGGCTAGTTATTAATACATCATCTGAAAAATCAGCTATAGAATTTTGTGCTTTGTTGCGCCATTGCTTGGGCAGTCTTCCAATAATCCCATTTCAAGGAAAGACGGAATACTCCACATTAATGACGGGTTGGATTGATGCTGATTATGATATTGAAGCGTTAGAGGGTATATCATTTGGGTCAAATATAACGCTTGAGGGTGATGATTCAAATGTTGCAAAGCTTAAGGGTGTAGATTATTTCTCTGATGAGGTTTGTGTGCATATTGAATCAGGAAAAAAGGTACGCGAATTAGAGATGTTTGCAAATGGTGCTTTTGGATTTAATTTAACGGATGAGGTTAAGCTAAAGGGCATTAAATGGGATAAGGAATATATAGCCAGTAATGGCAGTGAATCAGAAGACCCTGCAGTGAGGTTTGATACTGACTTTGTTCTGATGGGTGGAATGATTGATATGTTGCTTGATCACTTACTTGTTGTTTTGGAGGTGGATAGGCAATGGCACGAGTAGCAGATTCTCAATTGTTTGATATAGAATTTTTTTCAGCAAATGAAAAGCCTTTGAATGATGGTGTTCCTGATAGTTATATTTTGTTTGGATCGTCGGGTGATTTTAAAATTGCTGTAGCGGCATTTGATGTTTTAAATAATTTTGATCACTTTATATCGGCGGGTGAGTCTCTTTTTGCTGATAGCTTTGACTATGTGGCGTGGGCAGTGTTGCCAAGAAACGTTAGGCGCTTAAGGTCGGTTACAGATGTTGGTTTGTTGGGTAAGTCTTTTCGGAGTCTTGAGCATGCATAACGGTCATGTGTTGAAGATGATGAGGTGGCGGCATTTTTGTGCTGTGAATAGTGGAAATCAATTTGCTCAATTTATTTGGTCAAGCAATTATTATCTAGAGATGGGTGAGGATGAGTTCAATGAGTGGAAAAACAGAGAAAAATAAAACAAATTATATTTTGATTGTTTTTAGCCTTGTGCTGTTACCTTTTTCAGTGCTTGCGGATTTAATAACATGTGGTGGTTTTTTTGTTGGTCGGCGTGATTCCTTTACTGAGAGTTGTATGAAGGTATTTAATAGTCGTGTTGATTTTGCTTTGGAGGGTGGTTTTCAGGAGGCGGCTCTTTTGCGTTTGTTGGGTGATGGCGTTATCTCTGTGGATCATTATAACGAGAGATTGTTTGAATTGAGGGCTGGTAATGTTTAAGAGAATGCACTTTTTTTGGTTGTATGAGGGTCAGCAGACGCATAGTGATTTTAGAAGAAATATATTTGTGTTTGTTTATGGTGACAAACTATATCTGTTTTCATTTGTTCGAAAGTGGTTTCATATATGGACATTAGCGGGTCAGTTTCAAATTGCTTTTTGTGGACTAGAAATATGGTCACATAATAAATTTTCTTGGTATAAATTTGCAAATAGACCTTGGATGGAAAACATAGAATATTAGTATTGAAATAAGCTGTCTTGATGAGCCCCTTTGCTGGGGCTTTCTGGGTGCAAGCAGAGGCGGCCTGCACGCATTGAGCGGACAACAATTAAACGCGTAATTGTCGAGGGTTTGGGTTATGGGTTTTAAGAAGCAATTGCAGTATTATTTGGATTCTGGGTGTGTCGATTACAGTAATAGACTGGGAATAGTAACGACTCCAGAAGGTTACGCGCTTTTGCTGAATAGTGACCACTCTCACTTTTTCTACATAAAGAATGGTGTTGAAGATGAGAGTCCCATTCATTGGAATAGGTGGGCGGTTTATAACTGGATAAAAAAAGATAGCGAGGGGGAGTGTAGAAAATGCGATTTAAAGAAAAAGGATAATACATTGGTTGGTTACATAGAGATTAATGGAAATTCATGTGGTAAAACTGTCGAAAAATCACTACTTAATATAGGAAAATAATGGCAACGGGCAGCAACACCGGCAGTATCTTTAGCTGCCCTATTAACATGGTCGGGCTGTTCCGTTGCCACCTAAATATCTTATTTGTCGGGAGAAATAGTTATGGCTCAAGCTAAAGCCAAAGCAAATTTATTATTCAAAGCAGTCATTACTCTTGAGCTTTCAGAGCAAGAAGCGGCGGCTCTAAATGAGATGACGAAGTACGGCATTGAGCCGTTTTTGAAAGGCTACCACAAGATGTTAGGGCAGCATTACATCCAGCCGCATGAGAAAGGGTTGACCAGTCTATTTAAAACAATAGATACAACCCTCCCCTTTCAGCTATCGAAGCTAGAAGAATATAAGAAAGCGGTTTGTGAAGCAGCAGGCCAATTCAACGCGAAGTAATGTCGAGGAATAACTATATGGGTCATTCAATAGTAGAAACAAACGGTAATAGATTCGAGTCAAGAAATGGGAAGCTCTTTCTAAACGGGAACGAGATCAAGAACAATGTCGTTCAAATAAAGCAACCTATCAAACTACTGCTGTTTGTATCGTACCTAGCGGGTGCGGCTTCGGCGGCAATTTTATTTGATTGGATTTTATAAGGCGCGTATTTTTCGAAATTTAGATTTAACAACTATTAATTGTGTTTACAAATGGCACGCCGTTTGGTAGTATTTTGTTATTGTGAACACAAATATATAAACCGCCCACTTGAGGCGGTTTTTTTATGCCTGTTAATTGGTGATTGATATGTAATTATTTAGCGTGCTGTACTTGTGGTGTGGTGTTTTGATACCGGCTTAGTGCCGGTTTTTTTGTGTCTGGGGTTTAGTAATGGATGTTAATGTTCTTTTTGGTTTTTTTGCTCTAATGATAACAGTGATTGGCGGTTTGCTTGGTGTTGTGTGGCGGCAAATGGGAAAGAATAACGATTTTATAGTTAAGGTTTCTGAGAGCCAAAAAGATCATGAGCTTAAAGTTGCAACTGAGTATGTTTCTGTTAGTCGGCTTGAATCGGAGATAGGTTCGGTTAAAGAGTTGCTGGAGCGTGTTGAAAAAAATATAAGTAGTTTGCTTGAGATGAATGCGAGGAATGCAGCGTAATGAGAGATTTTATAGGTTATGGATTGGTTAGTGTGCGGATTGCTTTAGAGATAGCTAAAGCGGTTTGTGATGTCCTTGGTCACGGCAGGAACGGCACGGCTGTTCAGTTGCTTATGGAGACAGCGGCGGCTGAAACTATGATTGGCGCTTATCCTGATAGGCATACTCATGTCGCTGGTGTAGGTCTTACTCAAGTTGATGAGGGAACGTTTGATTGGTTGGTTGAGAAATATAAAAGCCGTGAATTGAATGAGAAGTTAAAAGAATCGTTCGGGATTGATCTTGCTAAGCTTAAGTATTCTGATTTAGCTTTGTCACCGTTGCTTGCGTTCATTTTTTGTAGAGTTCGTTATCAGGTTGTTTTGCAACAAATTCCAGAAAGGCAGGCAGATCGCGCTAAGTATTGGAAAGTTCACTACAACTCGACGAAGGGTAAGGGCTCGCCCGAGGAGTACTTACATAGATGTAAAAAGGCGGGGATTAATGAAATTTTTGAAAATGAGTTAATGGAGGAAATTAAATGCGCAAGTTGATTAGTGTTCTTGTTTTATTGGTTGGCTGCTTGCTGGCCTCATTTGCAATGGCAGATGAGGCGGTTGGGTTGGCAGTGTCTGAAGATTACCTGATGGGTGCTTTTGGTGTTGCTACAACAGTTCTTTATGGTGTAGCGCATATGGTGACGCGCTTGCCTGCATCTGTTACAGGGTCTTGGCCCCCTTGGGTGAGGGTGTTGATTGATGTTATAGCAGCGAATTATGGTAACGCAAAAAACAGTAAGCCATCGGGTGGAGATGGCTAATGACTTTATTTATGCGGTTACTTGTTGTTTTTGTTGAGTCATTGGTTCAGATGAAAAGGCGAGACGATGAGATTAAGAGGCAAGATAGGATGTTGGTTGCGCGTGATGACCCTGGCGCATATCTTCGCGGTCTTGGTCGGGTGCGAAAGCCTGAGCCCATCGATTCAGAGCAGAAGGTGTGTAGCAACTCCACCGGCAATAGAGGGGATGGTTGAAACCAAAAATGGTTTTTTTATACCTCGCTCTGAGATGTCTCAGATAGCCGTATACATAGAGCAATTGCGTCAGTGTGTGTTGGTTCGGTAGTGGCGTTGGCGTGCTGCAGCTTCGTTTTATGCCATCGTCAGAGGGGGGGATTCTCCCCCCTCACCGCGTAGGTACTTTGCTGGGTATTTTTCCTTACGGGTACATGACTCGCGGCCTTTGCGTCGTTTTAATATTTTAAAAGTAGTCCTTTCTTCCTTTTTGGTTTTTTCAGGGTGGGGGGTCTGGGGCCGCTTGTTATAAGGGGTTCTTTTGTTTTGCATCTTAAAATTAGGGTTCAAAACAAAGGACAATCTGAAAAAGTTGCTAGTTGTTAAATTGGTATTTTGTCCTTTCTTACATTTGTACATTTATTGGTGTGTTTGATGTCGATAGTTAATCGTAATGAGTTTGCGTCTATCGTGGGTAAGTCCGCTAAGTGGGTTGGTGAGTGGATTAAGGAAGGGATGCCAACGGAGGGTGGTGGTGGACGGGGTAAGCCTGTAATGATCGACACGATGAAAGCAATCGATTGGATGATTTCGCGTGAGGTTAAAAGGCAGGTTGGTGATGATGATATGGGACCACCAAAAGCAGGTACTAGGGATGGTGAGGAGCTATTAACGTCTATAGCTAAGCGTAGGAAGGCGGAGGTTGAAGCTGATAAGGCGGAGGAATTGGTAATAGGTTTGGATGAGGTTGGCCAGTTTATGTTTTCCATAGGGACTATCTTTGGTAGAGAGCTTAATGGGCTTGGTGCGCGTTTAGCGCCTGAGGTTTTGGGGATAAATGAGCCAGCGAAGTGCAAAAATAAAATCGATGTCGAGTGCAGAAGGATTAGAATTGCAACCGCTGATCGCCTCAGAGAATTTGTTTCTGAGTATCGTAGAAAGTATGGCCGAAATGGTGGACTCACCGCCGATAAGGAATGCGGCGGAGTGGGCGACAAGTAGTAGAATTATGCCGCCAGGTTCACCTATACCTGGCCCTTTTAATGCTCGTTCTACACCTTATATGATTTCGGTGTGTATGGCTTTTGCGGACCCTGCGTACAATAAAATCACTAGCGTGATGGGAACGCAAATGGGTAAGTCGGCGGCATTCCAAAATATTATTGGGTGGCGGCTAGATGATGATCCTGCGCCGATTATTTATATTGGCCCGACTGAATCAAACATAAATAATGTTGTTGAACCTAAGATTCTGGATATGTTTCGGGAATCTCCTAGTTTATGGAAAAAGTTCAATCAGAGAAGCAGTAAGCACAAAAAAATGGTGGCGGGTGTTTCGCTGAGATTTGCGTGGGCTGGTTCATCTACTGAACTGGCGTCTGATTCTGCAGTGATAACATTGGTTGATGAGTTGGATAGGCCACCAGAGAATGCAACGGGTGAGGGTACTCTTGATGAAATTGCAGAAGCTCGGGGGGATGCTTTTGCTGATTCTAAGTTGGGGTTAACAAGTACCCCCGTTCATGGTTTGGCTTCTGTATTTGAGCACCCAGATACAGGAATGATTCATTGGTCGGTGTCAGATAAGGGTAAAATTTCTAGTCCCATTTGGCTTCAGTGGGAAAAGGGGACGCGGCATGAGTGGAGCGTGCCTTGTCCGTATTGTGGTGATTATTTTATTCCCAGAAGTAGTTTATTGACTTGGCCAGGAAAGGGTACAGATAAAGAGTGTACGCCGGTAGAGGCGCTTAAGGGTGCTAGGTTAATCTGTGCTTGTTGTGGTGATTTAATTGCTGATAGTTTTCGAAAGGAGATGAATTCTAGGGGCGTTGCTGTTGCGCCTGGTCAGTCAATTATCCCAAATGATAATGATAGTGTTTTGATTAGTCAGGGTGGTGTTAATCACGTTGTTCCTTTTCATTCTTTTTTACATACAGATGATGGTAATAATCATTTTAGCATTTGGGTTAGTGGGTTATGTAGTTTTTCGGCTAAGAAAAGTTATGGTTTTTTAGCTAGAAAATTATTAGAGGCTCATAGAAGTGGCAACCCGTCAACGTTGTTATCAGTATTTAATACAGGTTTTGGTGAGGTTAACGCTGTTGCGGGTGAGGCTCCTGAGTGGGAGGAGGTTTATTCCTTGCGCTCAAGGTATGCGAGCAAGGAAGTGCCAGAGGGGGTTGAGGTTCTTATTTGTACGGTGGATGTGCAAAAAAATCGCCTTGTATTTGTTGTTCGTGGCTGGATGGCTGGCATGAGTTCGCGGCTTATTGAGTTTGGTGAGTTGTGGGGTGATACGGATAAAACCGAGGTTTGGACTCAGCTTGATGATTTGGTGTCGGGTGAGTGGGGTGGTTTGTCTTTGTCGTTGTGTGCTGTCGATTGCGGGTATAGACAGCCCGAGGTTTTAGCTTGGGTTAGGAGGCATAAGTCCATGGCTAGGGCGTTGATGGGTTTCTCTAGCATGTCTAAGCCTTTTAAGATGACTCGGTTAGAAGTTAGTAAGCTGGGAAAGGTTAGGAAGAACGGTGACAAGAGGTGGGATTTTGATGCGAGCCAGGCTAAGTCATGGGTTCATAATCGTATCAATTGGAAGGCAGGGGAGATTGGCGATTGGCTTTTACCATCGGATATATCTGAAGACTATTGTAGGCAGATAGTGGCAGAGGAGTTTGATCCGGGTGCGGGTAAATGGAATAGGATACATAAGGATAATCACTTTTTGGATTGTGAGGGCATGCAATATATGGGGGCCAGAATGTTGCGGGTTGATAGAAAGAAAGTGATTGTAGGTAGTGATGTGGAAAGTGAGGATTCAGTTTCGGGGTCTGTTGATGAGGTGGATTCTTCTGATGATTCCATAAAAAAGAAAACTCGAAAAACTAATAGGCGAACTCGTAAGCGTGGGGCGTCAGGTCGAAAGAGTGGATTTGTGAGTCGTTATAAATAATGAATGAGCCAAAAAAAATAGTTGCAGGTACATCTGTTGGTTGGTCGTTTAGTCATGATTTGGCTTTGTCTGGTTGGCAATTTACGTATATTTTGCGCGGTTCGGGTTCGATTGATATTGCTACTGCTACTGAGGTAGTGAGCGGTGTTGTGTCAGTTTCTGAATTGCCTTCGGTGACATCTTCATGGGTGGTGGGGGATTATGAGTGGAGATTGTTTGCGGAAAGTGGTGATGATAAGCATCTGGTTAGCTCAGGTAGGTTGTATGTAGATCCTGATTTTTCGAAGGTTGGGGCGGGCCATGATCCTAGAACTCATGCTGAAAAGATGCTCGCTGCTATCAAGGAAGTTTTGGAGGGTAGGATACCAAAAGATTGTGAGCGTTATACGGTTGATGATAGATCTTTGGATAGAATCCCAATTCTTGAGCTTGAGAGATTAAAAAGGATTTATGTCCTAAAAGTCAGAAAGGAGCGGAAGGATAGCAATTTTAATGTCCGCCGTGTTGTCTCGAGGTTTTCGGAATGAGTGAAGAGGAAGGTTCGCAAAAAACGCGGAAGGGTAGCGCTGGTAGTTGTAGATTTGCAATTGCAAAAAAGAATAGGGGTGGTATTAGGGTTGGTTCTGATCCAATAGAGATTAATGAGCAATTGCAGCGAGATTTGGCGGTTGTAAAAAAGCAGTCAAGGAAAGCAGGAAATGATGATAGTTATATAGTTAAATATTTGAATATGTGTGAAACACATATTGTTGGTCCAGAGGGTTTTACTCTTCAAAATCAGGCAATGGTTAGCGGGAGTAATAAGGAAAGGGACAAAATATCTAATGATATTATTGAGCATCATTTTAAACGGTGGGGAAAAAAAGGCTGTTGTGATGTGACGGGTAGGTATAGCTGGAAGGATGTACAAACTATATTTATTCGGACGGTGGCTGAGGATGGAGAGGTGCTCATTAGGTTTGTTGAGGGTTTTGATAATGAGTATGGGTTTGCGATTCAGTTGCTGGATTCTTCGCACTTAGATATTAATTACAATCGTGATCTAAAGGATGGCAATAGGATAAGGATGTCGGTTGAGGTTAATGGTTGGGGGCGTGTTGCTGCTTATCATGTGCGGACTCAGCATCCAGGTGATAGGGTTTATTACTATGGGAATGTTAAGTATGAGCGTATCCCTGTAGAGGAGATTTGGTTGTCCTTCGTTCCTTTTAGATTGGGGCAGTTGAGAGGGGTTCCTTGGGCTCATGCTTCTTTGTTAGAAATGTATCACATGTATGGTTATAGAGAGGCGGAGTTGGTTGGTGCTCGGGGGGCAGCTTCTAAAATGTTTGCCTATGTTCCTGATTCTGAGGTTGTGCCTGAGGGGGATGAGGAAGAGGCTGACTTTGTTGAAGAGCTTGAGCCAGGGTCCGGTATTGTTGCGCCTTACGGTTATGATATTAAGACTTTAGATTGGAGTACATCTGGAAGTAACTTTAGTGCTTACATGAAAGAGGGTAAGCGGGGTGCGGCGTCGGGTTTGGATGTTTCCTATAACTCGTTGGCTAATGATGGTGAGGGGGTTAGTTTTGGGACGTTAAGGCAGTTTGTTCTGGATGATCGTGATTCATGGAAGAAAAAACAGCGTTGGGCTCGTGAGGAGTTGTGTGATCAGGTTTTTTCACGATTTTTAAGGATGGGTATTCTTAAGGGTGCGATTCCAAAACTTAGATTTTCGGATTTGTCTAGATTAGATAATCCTTTGTTTCAGGGGCGGCGCTGGTCTTGGTTTGATCCGTTGAAGGATGAAAAGGCGAATACTGAGGCAATAGAAAATTTAACTAAATCTCAATACCAGATTATTAGGGACCGGGGGGATGATCCTGAAACGGTTATGGATGAGATTCTTGATTTTGAAAATCGGATGTCTGAGGTTCGTTTGTTGAGGTCTAAGTTGGTGGGAGTTAGTGTGGAGGTTGGTGATGACGGCGATGAGAAAGAAGCTTGAAATTGGTAATCAATTTCGGTCGTTTGATGTAGTTAGAGAATCTGTTAATGATGGTGATAGGACTGTTGAGTTAAGCTTTTCAAGTGAGGAGCCTGTTGAGCGTTGGTTTGGAATGGAGACATTGGGCCATGGTGTTGGTGAATGTGATCTTTCAGGGCTTAGTGATAACGGCGCGTTTTTAATGGATCATGATAGAGGTGATCAGAGGGGAGCGATTGAAAGGGTTTGGTTGGATGGTACTAAGGGTAAGGCTGTTGTTCGTTTGTCAAAAAATGCTAGGGGTGAAGAGCTTTTAGTTGATATTCGGGATGGTATCCGCACAAAAATTAGTGTCGGTTATAGGGTGTTAGAGATTGTTCATGTTAAGCGTGATGAGAATGATCTTGATTGGTATCGGGTGACCAAGTGGGAGCCTTTTGAAATATCTTCCGTTTCAGTTCCTGCTGATAGGATGGTTGGAGTGGGTCGTTCTGAGGTTGGTTCGGAAGCTGTTGTATTTAATGTTGATTTACGGGGAATAGAAATGCCTAAAGAAGTTAAAGAAGTTGTTGTTGAAAAGAAGGGGGAGCGTTCAGGTTCTGAGAGTGTTGTGGGTTTAGAAAATAAGCCTGTTGATGCTTCTTTGGTTCGTGCTGATGAGAAAGCGCGCTGTAGTGAGATTGTGGCAATGGGTCGGCAGTTCGGCTTAGATGATGACGCAAGTAAGGCGGTGTCTGAAAATGTAAGTGTTGATAAATTTAGGCAGTTGGTTCTAGATAATGTTAGGGAGGGTTCAGCAAAAACCACTGGTACGGATATGGATTTGGGGCTAACCGATAGCGAGGTTAGATCCTATAGTTTGATTAATGCGGTTAGATCTAGTATTACGGGTAATTGGAAAAAGGCGGGTTTAGAGCGTGAGGTTTCGGTTGCTCTTGCTGATAAGCTGGGAAAGGATGCGCGTGGTTTCTATGTTAACTATGAGGTGCTTTCTCAGATGGGAAGGGCGGCTCAGTCTACAGCCTCAACGTTGGGTGGTGAGTTGGTTGCAACCGAGTTATGGAGTGATCAGTTTATTGAGTTGCTTAGACCAAATTCGATAGCGGCTGCGGTTGGTGTTCGTTTTGCAACGGGTTTGGTTGGGGATGTTGATATTCCAAAGATGACTGCGGGATCTTCTTTCTTTTGGATTGATGAAGATGAGGCTGGTCAGGATTCTAATATAACCCTTGGTGTTATAAAGATGTCACCAAAAACTATTTCGGGGGCTGTTCCTGTTACTCGTCGTTTGATGCAGCAATCAACACCTGATATTGATGTTTTGATTCGAAATGATTTATTGCGTGGTATTGGGTTAGGAATAGATAAAGCAGTTTTTGTAGGGACGGGATTGAGTAATCAGCCGCTAGGAATAAAGAATCATACGGGTGTTAACGCCATTGCGGTTCCTCCTGGGGGGTGGGATTGGAAGACGATTGTTGCTTTTGAGACTGAGGTTGCTGAGGCTAATGCTAGTGTTGAAGGGATGGCATATGCGATGCGTCCATCATTGCGTGGTGATCTTAAGACAACAGAGAAATCAGTAGGTACTGCCAAATATCTTTGGGATGATGGTGAGGTCAATGGGCATCCTGCTGTTACGTCAACTCAATTGGAGGCTGATGCTATATTGCATGGTGATTTTGGTCAGGCTCTTGTCGGTATGTGGGGGGCGCTAGATCTTACGGTTGATAAGTCTACTAAGGCGGCTAGTGGTGGTGCAGTATTACGAGTCTTTCAAGATGCGGATGTTGCTGTTCGTCATCCGGCGGCTTTTTCTTATGGTAAGCGAGTAGCTGCATAGAAAGTCTAGTACTGATTTTTTATTGTTTGCAGTAGCGAGTTATTTTTGTGCTCGCTATTGCCATTATTGGAGTGTTTGTTGTGAAGGTTAAGATTATTAAGGGTGTAATGATTGATGGTGATTCTGTTTTTCCTACACGTAAGAATGGTAAAAAAACAGTGGAAACCATTGTTGAAATTAGTGCGGCCAAAGCTAAAACTTTAATAGCATCAAGTCAGGCTGAAAGGGTTTCATCTAATGTTGAAGTCACCTATCAGTTGGTAAAGCTTAAGCCAGAGATGGATAAGCTTGATGAATTTTTTGGTGGGGATGATGAGGAAAAAGAGGACGGTGAGGATTAATAGTGATTGGGGCAGATGACTTTTCTGTTTTTTATAGTGCTGATGATTTTGGGTGTGAGTTGTTGTTGACTCATGTCGACTTGTCAGATAAAAAAATAACTGTGTTATTTGAAAAGTGCGTAGATGATTCTGCTGCAAGGACTAATGGTAGGTCGTCATCTAAGCCTGTTAAGTTTGATAGGAAAACGGCTAGGATTCCAAAGGTATCGCTTCCAAATAATTATAGTGAGTACTCAGTTGTTATTGATGGCGATCCCTGGGTTATATCGACCCATACGGAATTATCAGTGACTGAGTATTTGATATATTTAGTGCCTGAGGTTGTTGGTGATGGCGTATGGGTTCGAGATTGATGTGGGTGATCAAGTAGATAATGCGGCTAAGTATTTATCTGGGTTAGAGAGTCGTCTTGATATTGTTTCAGGTCGTGCATTAAAGAAGGTTGCTAAGTGGCTTGCTGTTCATTCTTTGCGTGAGATTGGTAAAGAATTGGAAATAAAACAGCAGCCACTTAAGCGAAGATTTAAAGTTTATCCTGGTGGTGATAAAGAGGTTAAATTGTGGGTTGGAATATTTCCAATTGCTGTTCATCATTTGGGGAGTGTTAAAAAAACGCCTGATGGTGTAAGGGTGGGTCGTCGTCGTTATGGTGGTGCTTTTATGGCTTCGGCGGGTGGCGGTTCGGAAATGGTTTGGCGTCGCAAGGGTCGTGAACGTCTTCCGGTTGAGAGGGTAACAGAGGATATTTCTGATCCTGTGAGGGATGCTTTGCAGCGCTGGGAAAGTCGGGTATCAAAAAAATTTGCTGATATATTGCAGCATGAGATTAATTTCGAGCTTAATAAATAATGGAAATAAATAGGCCAAGTCAACTCTATGATCAGATAGTTAGTACAATGGATGGTATGGTTTCCGGTAATCTTATTGTTGAGGGTTATGAGGAGTCTGGTGAGCCTTGTATAAAAGGGCCAACATTGCTTATTGAGTTTGAGATGGGTAAGCCAGGTGTGCGCGGGGGTGATGGTAGGTATTGTCACGGCTACCATGTGAGTATTCATTGTATTGTACCAAATTCCATTAAAAGGCCAGGATTGGCAGCTTTGAATTTGTCGGCAGATATTGAGCGTATTGTTGATTTTAATCGGTGGGGAATAGATAGCATTCAGATTGATAGGCCGCTACATATAAGAAGTGAGCCTAGCTTGTTTCAAAAGGGGTCAGGGGGATTTGAAGGCTGGGCGGTTAGCTGGTTGCAGAATATATATCTGGGTGAATCCTGTTTGGATAGTGAAGAGGAGAGGGGGGGGATTAGTTTTTCAATAGATCCTGGTGATGCTGATAATATTGATTCATATTCCTTGATAGGTGGGTCTGATGCGTGAAGCTGTTGAGCTTATGGTTAGGGAAATGATTTCCCCGGTGTTGGATAGATTGGAGGATATAAGTTCGGAGGCGGAGGATCTGCGGCGAAGGATGCAAAATATTATTCGCTTGGGTTACGTTAAAGAAGTGGATTCTTCAGGAACAAAAATAAAGGTAGCGCACGGTAAGTTGGAAACACCATTTATTCGATGGTTTTCGTCTGCGGCAGGTGAAACGATAGATTATCGTTGTCCAAGTGTCGGTGAGCAGGTTGTTTTGGTTAACTATGGTTCGGGTGATGGTGGTAGTCAGACGATGGCGCTTATAGGTGTTCATAGTGAGGCTTACCCTTTTCCAACAAGTGATCCTAAGGAAATATTAAGGGTTTACCCAGATGGAACACGGGTTTCCTATCATTCAGGTGAGCATTTGCTAAAGATTGATGTTGAGGGTGATGCTGAGGTTAACGTTAAGGAAAATGCAACGGTTAAGGCTCAGAATCTGGTTAAGATTGAAGGTTCTAAAGTTCATGTAAATGGTGGTGTGGGTGTTGTGACGGGTGCGCATAGGTGCATGGTTACAGGTTTGCCCCATGGTGATTGTTCTACTCAAGTGACAGCGGGTAAGTGATGGCGTTGGAAGCGGAAAAGATGGCTGTTGCAATTGAATCGGCAATGGTTGCTTATGGGTTTAAGCCTTTGGCAGAAAATGGAGCTTCGCATAAGTGGTGGTTGGCGTTGGCTGAGGGGATTATTAGTAATCTTAAGGAGGATGCTGAGGTTCCTGTTGCGGCTGGATCAAGTAATGGTGTTTATAAGGTTGAATAATGAAAGGAATTGATAGGTTAACGGGTCGGACGATTGATGGTTTTAAGCAGTTAGTTTCTAGAATTACCCAAGTCATGACTTCGCCTTTGTCCTCTCGTGCTAAACGTCCAGGGTTTGGATCTAGAGTACGTGAAAGCCTTTCTGCTAACATGTCTGATGGTATGTTGATGGTTACGCAGTCGAGGGCTATAGAGGCGTTTTATAATCCAGTGAATGGGATTGGTGATTTTCTACCAACTAGCTGTATAGCGAGGCGTGGAGCCAATGGCCTGAGTTTGTATTTTGAGGGTGTTTGGTTGGGTCGTAATATAAAATTCGAGGTTGTGTTAGATGTTCCCGCATAGAAATCCTTTGCCAAAGTCAGAGATTATTACGACACCAGTTTTTGAGGTTTTATTATCAGATATAAAATCAGATGTTTTGTCGTATCTTGAAGAGAATTCGCCTGATGATGTTTCTGCTGTTAGAGAAACATTTGATAATGAAGCGGAGATTTTAACAAAGTTGGTGGAGGCGTTTGCTGTAATTTTACAAAGTAGGCTTAGGCAATTGAATGCAGATGCTCAGCAAATGTTTGGTATGTATGCAACTGATGATGCAATGGTTGATTTAATTGCAAGTCAGTTGTCGGTTGAGCGTCAAGTTGTTAGTCCAGGTGATCCTAATGCTTACCCTGTTGTTCCTCCGGTGATGGAAAGTAATGATTCATTATTGATGCGTTATTATTTGTCGGCCTATGCGTTGGCATCGACTGGCACGCGTTCGGGTTATCGTTTTCATGCAATGACTTTAGGGGGTAGGCCGACCGTTAAGGTTGATAGCTATCAAAAAAATAAAGTAGTTGTCACTTATGAGTTTGAGGATCATGAATTGGCAGGGGAAACAAAGGACGCTCAGGCGCGGCGGGTTTCTCCAGGTGAGGTTGATTGTTATATTCTGTCGCATTTGGGGAATGGTGTTCCAGTGCAATCGCTTGTGGATGGAACTCAGGAATATTTGGAGCGGGATGATATAGCTCAAGAAACGGATTTGATTACTGTTAAGCCGTCGGTGTCAAAGGGGTGGAATTGTGAGGCTGTGTTATATATTAGGCCAGGACCTGATGAGGATGTTGTAAAGGATGAGGCTGAAAAGGCTATAGAGAATTATGCTGCGGCTCAGCACGTTCTGGGTGGGAGCATTGAACCGTCAATGTTATACAGGGTGCTGCTTGAGACGACAGGGGCTCACAGGGGCGATTTGATACAACCAGCGCAGCCTTTGCGCTGTATTTATAGTGAGGCACCTTTCCTTGGATCAGTCAAAATTGCCGTTATCACTGAGAGCCTTTAGTGTTCTACCTGATAATAGGAGCGCCTTAGAACGGGCGTTGGAATTGTCGTTAAGTAATAGGGTTTATGGGGTAGAGAATCCTTACCCTGCGTTGCTTGATGCGGATAATACATCATTGGGTGTTGTGCCTTATTTGGCTTCTGAGCGTCAATTGCCAATATGGGATGCATCTGATAGTGAGGAGGTAAAGCGTAAGCTTGCAGGCAACGCTTGGAAGGTTAGGCGGCTAAGTGGTACTAGCGCTGGTTTGAGTCTGGCGCTAGATTCGCTTGGTTTTTTGAGTGAGATAGTGCCTTGGCATAAGCAGAGCCCTAGAGGGGTTCCTTATAGTCTGGAGGTGATTGCTTGGGAGCAAGGTAACAAGCCGGTTGATGTTGATAATGTTTTTAAGCTGATGGCTTATATTGAGGAGGCTCAATCTGAGCGCGATCAGGTTGAGCTTAGCTTGATGTTTGGTGTTAGTGTTGGTTTTGGTTTGTCTGTGGCTAGGGCTCCTGTGACAAATGTTAGGGAGTTGGATGTCAGTGCTGAGCTGTGGCCTATGCCTGAGGTTGTTTTTTCTTGTGCAGTGACGGTGGGGGCTTTGGTTTCGGTTAATGTTAGTTACTTGGATGTGGTTGCTGTCGTTCCTGAGTTTTAGATTTATTACTGTCTGTTGGTGATTTTATGAGTGGAGTTAGTTTAGTAATAACTCGCGCTGGTCTGGAGGAGTGTGTAAGCGCGTCTAGTCAGGGTGTTGTGTTAAATGTTAAATGGGTGTCGGCTGGTGATGAGTCTTATACTCCTAATGCTGAGCAAACTGCTTTAGTTAATGAGCTTCAAAGGGTTGAGTTTAGTGAGTATAAGGATCTATCTGGAGGGCAGGTACAAGCGGTTGGAAAGTTTAGCGGGCCAGATGAATACGCTATTAGGGAGATAGGATTCTGGTTGGAATCGGGGACGTTGTTAGGTGTTTTTTCTACGCCAGGTGTGACGCTTAATTACAAGGTTAAAGATGGTCATTGTATACAGCCTTTAACTTTGGATCTAAGTGCTTTGCCAAGCAATTCTGTTCAAGTTGTTGTTGGCACGGAAAATTTAAACATTCTGATGGATGATGAGTTTATGATGGATGCGGCTGTGTTTATTAAGAGCCAGGTTGTTCAGGTTAAACAGACTCATAGGCAGATGCAATTGAGTGAAAGGTTGAGGGTTTTGGAGATGGTTAATGTCTAGTATTATAGAAAGCTTGCAAGAGGTTAAGAATGCGGCGCAGGATCAAACGGCGGCAAGTCAGGCGTTGAGTGATGAGGTGTCTGGAAAGGTGGCGGAGATTAATTCCGTGGTTTCTGGTGCTAGGCAGGATATAGATAATTTTATTTCTGGGGAGAGATCTAATTATCCTTTTTATAGGCTTACAAAAAATCAGTCGTTAGAGGGGGTTGATGGTTCTGTTCCTGATCATTGGTCGTCTGCTTCTGATGTTACCTATACTTTGGTTCAAACTGTTCTTGATAATGTTGCCTGGGGAGATAGAACGGATGAGGAAAAGGAATTGCTTGATATTCTTGGTGGCGCTGGAGTTCAGTATACTAAGTCCAACTTTAATATCTGGAGGATGGATTGGACGTCTATTGCTCCTGAACATACGCTTTATCAAAAAGTTAATCACTCTGTTGGTATTACGGTTTGTGCATTAACGAAAGTGTTGAGTGGATCAATAAGTAATTATTGGGCAACGGGTTCTGTTGTTGGTGAGTGGAAGGTGTCAGGTATGTATATTCCAAAATCTAATTTGGGGTATGTGCATTGTCATCCGCAAAGATTGTCGGAGACGGGATCTATGTTGTTTGCGTTACCGGCTTGTGTTGCTGGGAGGGTGCCGTTTGAAAGTGGAATGTGGGGAGATTACCCATATATAGGAGATGGTCAAGATGGATGATTATAGTGGTGATGTTAAGAGTAAGGTTGAGCTTACGGATATACTGAGAAAAGATATTTCAGATAAAGCGGGTGATACGCTTTCTATTCTTGGTACTGCAGCGGATGCTGTTCAATTGTTATTATATGAATTGTCAAAGTTGGTGGCGGATTTGTCTTCAGTTCAAAGTATTGATGATGTTAGAAATTCAGCGGAATCACTTAACTCTGCTATTGGGGGATTTTATTCTAGGGTTGATTCTGGTGAGGTTAGGTTGCCCTATAAATCTAAGGAATTTGAGACTGTAATTGGTGAGATAGAGCATAGGGCTACGGCTGTAGCTGATGTTATAGATCCTAGTGAGTAAATATAATGAATGCTTGGCGTTATAGGTTGTCGTCTTGTTTTTCGTATGCTCATAAATCTTTTGATGGTATTGGTTATTCCAATGAATGGGTTTCTATTAGTGATGGTGTGATCAGTATAAAAAAAGGTTATGCCTGGGATGGTTGCAGTCCTAAAAAATATATTTTTGGTGTTTTATATTTTGGTGTTCCAGATGGAAACTTATATTTTGGTAAGCCTTGGACGTATTATGCTAGTTTAGTTCATGATGTGTTGTGCCAATATAGGAATGATATACCTATATCAAAGGATGATGTGATAAAAGTATTTAATGATCAGTTGACGGAGATTGGTTGGCCGCTTAGGTGTGTTTATGTTTCTGCGGTTTCGTGGTTTGGTCCTCAGGATTTTGGTTGTTAGTGTGTTTAAAATTTAAGGCCGCTTAATTATTGGCGGCTTTTTTTGTGGGGGATTTATAGTGGGGTTAGGTAGTCGTAGGTCTGGGGATGATGATTATGATGTTATTGCAAAGTATCAGTGTCCTAATAGGAAGTGCTGGCATGAGGTCGGTGAGGTTGTTAGTTTGCTTCCTTGTGAGGCAGAGTATTTATTGTTAGGCGGTAAGGTTGCGCGTGTTGCAGTGGCCTCTGTCGAGGTTGAGGGAGAATAGTTAAATGCCAGAAATACCAAATTATGTACATAATGGAATTAGTGTTGAAACCCATCCGGCACCGCCTCCTATGGGGCCATTAGGCGCGGTGGTTTTGGGTTTGGTTGGTACTGCGCCAGATGCTGATGCATCGTATGTTTCAAACACGCCGATTAGAATATCCAATTTGGCGGATGCAGCGAAGCTTGATACAGCGGGTAATGAACTGGGTACGTTGTGGCGTACATGCTATGAAATATTCAGACTTGTTTCAGTTCCTATCTATGTTGTTATTATTGATGAGGGGGTTGATATAGCGGCCACTATTAATAATGTTATTGGAGCTGTTGACGCGGGAACGGGTCAGAGGTCTGGTATTGAGGCGCTGGCGGATTGTATGGAGATACCAACACATATATCAGCGCCTGGTTTTAATACAAAGCCGGTTGCTGATGCGTTGGCATCGATGGGGAAAAGGTTGTTCTCTATACCTGTCGCTGATGGTCCTAATACCAATGATGTTGATGCGGTAAATTATTCACTTAGTTTGGGTGGTGCGGGTACGGGTTACGAGTCGTTTTATTTGGTTGATCCTCAGGTATCGGTTTATAGTCAGGCTTCTAGTGGTTATGTTTATTTCTCAGGTGCTGCTGTTGCGTTATCCTGTTTCGCTCGGGTTGATCCGTGGGAAAGTCCAGCTAAGGGGGGGATGGGTGCGCTTATAAGTGGTACCTCAAGGACTATTGATTATAACATCATGGATAAATCAACAAATGGTGGTTTGTTGAATAAACACGGTGTTTCCTACTTTGCTAGAACCTCAATGGGTGGTTTTTCGCTGATAGGTAATCGGTGTGTGATGGGTCGCTTTGTCTCTCAGGTCGGCTTGGAATACGCAATAATTAGAAAGCTTGCAAAGACGTCTCAGAGGGCTATGGCCAGAAATATGAGCCCGTCATTTATGCAGCAAGAGATAACAAAATTAAATGTGTGGCTCAAAACCTTACAGGCTGATGAGACAATTATTGGTGCTCAGGTGTATCTGCATCCTACGCTTAATAGTTCGGCAAACTATCAAAATGGTGAGTGGCATATTGCTATTAAATATCATGGTTTTGCGCCAAATGAGCATATGGTTTATCACTTGATTGAAGATACTGGGATTGTAGAGACATTTTTAGAGGAGGTGTTATAAATGGCTGGACAGCGTTCTAGAATTGCTAGGCAAGCTATGGTTAATGGGATGGCTTTAATTAAGGAGATGGAGGAGTTTACACCGCCAGAGGTTAAGAAGTCGATGCAGGAGACGCGGGGCGGGTCCTTTATTCCTGGTGAGATAATGGTTGGGTTGGAAAAGCTTAATTGTAAGTTTAAGGTGAAGGGTGCGGGGCAGGAGCTTTTGTCTACGTTTGGCCTTTCGGCTGGTGAGTTGTGTCAGGTTGATATTAAAGAATCTCATCAGGATGAGGATGGAAACAAATTTTCCATATCGGATTCTATGACGGGGGAGGTAATATCTGTTACAGAGTCGCCTAGTAAAATGGGTGATATGCCCGATCATGAATTTGAGATGTCGGTACAGGCTTACAAGAAAATGGAGAATGGTAAAGTTATATATGATATTGATCGAAATGCTCAAATAATTGATTTGGGTGGCGGTGACATTATGGCTGATCATCGTAGAAATATTGGTTTGTCATAAAAATATAAAATATAAATTTTCTCTGTGTAGCTACAGATAGGCCCCTTTATGGGGCTTTTTTATGGAGTAAAGAAATGTACAAAGCTAAAAAGCATAATCTTAGGTGGCCTATTGATAAGCCTAATTCTAAGATTGATTCGGTTGAGTTTGGGCTTATTTCTGTTTCAGATCATAAGCGTATGGCTAAGGATTATGATCAGGAGAGTAAGGATTTTATGAGGGCGTGTGTTTCCTTTGTTACGGGTATTTCAATTGATGATCTTAAGCTAGTGGTAAAGCCTGATTATAATAGTATGCATAAAGAGGTTTTGAGGATATTAACTAAGCCTTCGTCTGATTTTGCTGATGTTGGAGATCATGATTCTCCCAAGTTGATAAATCCGATTGATGGTGATGGTGGGGTTATAGAGACTTATAAAATAAAGCCGCCAACGGTGGGTGTCACTGATGCAATGGATGTGTATGAGACGGAGGAGGAAAGGACATTATATTTATGCTCAACGTGTACGGGGTTGAGCGTGTCGGAGCTTGGTGAAATGAGCCTTCCAGATTGGACGCATTTGCAGGTTAGATTGATTGATTTTTTGCAAGAAGCGGCGGACTACTTTCCCCTAAAGACGTAGAGTCTCTGACGGACATAATCCCATTGGTCTATGGGGTTAGTCCTAGAGAAGTATTGGAATGGCGCGTTGACGAGGCTATGCGCCGTTATCATTTGGCAATAGCAAAGCTTGGAATTAAAAGGTGATGTGTGGTTGATACTAATATTTCTTTAAAGATGTCTGCCGCAAATGATATAGGCGGTCCTGCAAATAATGCTGCAAAAAGTATTTATGGTTTGGGGCGCGCTATATCTGAGACTAATTCTGAATTAAAGGATTTGGAGAAAAAGCAAAAATCTATTTCACGCTATAGAGGGTTGTCTGATCAGGTCGGAGAAACTCGGCGGGAGATGGAGAGTGCTAGGCTTGAGGTGTCTAGGTTACGAATTGCAGAGGTTTCTGCAAGTAAGGTTGTTCGTGACCACTCAAAGGCACTTAAAGAGTCAGAGAGATTATTGTTGTCTTCTGCTTCTGCTTATGGGGCGGAGTCTGCAGAGGTTGATTCTGCTAGAAAGCAGGTGGTTAGACTTACTAGAGAAAAGAAGAGTTCAGAAAGGGCGCTAAAGAAAGAGCTGGCCGCAATTAAGACGGCGGAGCGGCAGTCTGAAAAGTTGGCCAAGTCGTATGGTAAGCAATCTAAGGAGTTGGGTGGTTTACGTCGAGATATGTCGGCGGCTGGTTTTAATTTGAATGCGCTTGGTGCGGAGGAATTGAGGTTAGCAAAAAGGACGGCTGGTGCTAATAAGGCTTTGGAGAGGCAGTCTGTTAATCTGAAAAAGGTTAAGGACATGCAGTCTAGGATTGACGCTAGACGGGCTAAGCGTGGAGAGTTGGCGGGTGAGGCTGTCGGTGTTGCTGCTTCGGTAGCGCCTTTGGCGTTGGCGGGTAGGCGCTCAATTGAATATGAGGGTGTTTTTGCTGATGTTAAGAAGCAGATAGATTTTTCTAGTGAGGGTGAGGAATCTAAATATAGAAGTGAAATGTTAAAGCTTGCCGGTGATTTGGGTGTAGGTCAGGATGGTATAGCTGGGATAGTTTCTCAGGCTGGTCAGTCGGGTATTGAGAAAAGCCAGCTTCTTGAATTTGCAACCTCAGCTACAAAGATGTCGGTTGCCTGGGATGTGTCGTCGGAAGATGCGGGGGCCACTCTTGCTACTTGGCGGGCGTCTATGGGTTTGACGCAAGAAAAGGCGCTTGATCTTGCAGACGCAACAAATTATTTAAGTAACAACATGAATGCAAAGGCTAGTGAGATTGCGTCGGTGTTGGTTCGTGAGGGTTCGACTGCCATGGGTGCGGGCTTTAGCTCGAATGAGGTTGCAGCACTTTCTTCTAGTTTAATAGCCGGTGGTGCAACTGGTGATACTGCAGCGACAGCGTTAAAGAATATATCGAGCGCATTAACGGCGGGTTACTCTGCAACTGGCGGGCAGAAGGATGCCTTGGATAGGATTGGCTTTGATTCTGATGAGCTTGCTGAGTTAATGCAAGAGGATGCTCAGGCAACGCTGGTCAGTGTGATGAGGTCGTTGCAGGAGGTTTCTGATGCCGAGCGTGGTGCAGTAATCTCTGAGCTTTTTGGGTCAGAGATTAAGGGTGCGGTGTCTAAGCTTGTTGCTAACATTGATGATGATAAAAATGGGTTGGTTGCTTCGTTCTCTCGTGTTGCAAACGAAGCGGATAGGGCTGGCAGTGTTACGGATGAGTATCTTAATAGGTCGAAAACAAGGGGGCATGCGCTTTCTCAGTTAAGCTCTAAGTTTGATCGAATGGTAATAACTTTAGGTGATAGATTGTTGCCAGTAGTTGATGCGATTGCGCCGCCATTAATGTCTGTTGTTGATGGTGTGTCTAATTTTGCTGAGGCCAGCCCAGAGTTGGCTAGTGGTTTGTTGGCTGTAGGTGGGGCGTTGGCGGTCGTGAAGGCTGGAGTGATAGCGTTTAAGTTGGCGCGGCTTGCTGCGGGCGCTGGTGCTGATAAGGTCCGCTTGGGTAGGCTTAAGCTTTCGGCAACGACTGATAGGACGGCTTTGAGTGCTAATAAAGCTAATATTTCATTGGGTCGTCTTAATCGTCAGTTGCTTGGTCTTGGTGCTGCAGGAGGGGTGGGTTCAAAGTCTGGTGATAAAAAAGGAAAGAAGGGGCGAAAGCGTAAGGGTAAGGCGTCTAGTTTTGGTGATTTTCTTTCAGGTGGGTCTGGTGGTTTGGCTCTTGCGGGGGCTGGTGTGGGCGCTAAGGCGTTTAAGCCTGTCGATATAGCACTACAGGGGGCGGGCTTAGTTTCTGCCTTGGCGGTGGGAAATAAGCTTGCAGCAGCGGAGTCTGCTGGTGATATAGCGGGTGGGGTTGGTGGGGCGGCGCTGGGTGCTGCGCTTGGTTCTGCTATTTTGCCTGGTATTGGTACAATTGTTGGTGCGGGGATCGGTGGGTTTGCGGGTAGTGAGCTGGGTGGCTGGGTGGGGGAAAGTGTTGCAGGGTGGTTTTCTGAGAATAAGACAGATCGGCCCCCGTCTGCTGATGTTGCTCAAAAGTCTGAGGCTTTGCGTGGGATTGAGAATAGAATAAATTTTGCGCCAGTAATTCAGGTTTCACCGTCTGGTAATGCTGCTTATGATGATTCTTTTTCTAATGATTTGGTTAGCAAGTTGAAAGCGGAGTTTGTCCCCTTGATGGTTGGTGGGGCAGATGTTTCTATTCGTTCAGATGCAAGCTTGTTTGATAGGGGTGACATATGAGGCAGATGTTATCGCTGGGTGGTTTTGTTTTTTCACTGGGTGATGGGACGGCTTACGAAAGCCTGCAGAGGACTAGCGGTGGTGGCTGGGTTGTTGTTTCGAGATTTGGTCAGAAGCCGGTTAGCCAGCATACAGGTAGCCCTTTGGATGTTATTGTTTTGTCGGGCTCTTGGTTTCGCGGTGAGGGTATGCTTAGTGTTGATGGCTTAAGGGCTTTGCAGGCTAAAGCGGAGCCTTTGGTTTTGGTTGATGGTTACGGGGGCAATCATGGCTTGTGGACAATCAAGAAGATACAAGAGAAGCAGGGAAGTATTATTGATGATGGAACTGCTTTTGTTGTGAGTTTTACGTTGGAGCTGGAGGAGTTTTCTGGTGCGAAAAGTTCTTAGTCGTGATGGTGATACAGTGCCATTGGTTTTGTGGCTTTCTTTAGGTCGTTCTGATGATGAGGTTGAGGAGGAATTTTATAGGTTGAATCCTGGGGTTGAGTCATACGGTCCGGTGTTGCCAAAAGGTGTAGAGCTTAAGTTGCCAGATTCAGTTCGGGTTGAGCCCGCAAAGGTGGTTAATGTATGGGATTAGATTATAAGCCTAGGGTTAGGGTTTCTGGGTCGGGTGAGTCAGTTATTAATGAGGGTTTGGTTTCGTGGGGTCGTGTTGATTCTTCGGGGGTTAGGTCTGATCAACTGACAATTGTTGTTGATGTGTTTGGAAAAAACGGGCTTCCTAGGGAAGGGGCGGTTTTGTCTTGGTTTGAGGGTTATGATGATTTGGTTGATAAGGGTGAGTTTAGGATAACAAGGATTGTTCCTAGGTTGTTCCCTCCAACAATAACGATTATTGCAACCGCTGCACCTTTTCAGGTGGATGATAAAACTGGTTTTAAGGAAAGGAGGACTAGAACTTTTGAAAGCGTTGTTTTTGCAGATATGTTTAGGCAGATAGTTGGCCATCATGGCTTTAGCCCTCGTATTGCTAGTGAGTTTGAGGGTTTGGTAATTGATCATGTTGATCAGGTGGATGAAACAGATTCTTCATTTTTGGCAAGGATTGCCTCGGGTTATGATGCGATTGCTAAGCCGGTTAACGGAGTTTATGTCTTGGCTAAAAAGGGTATGGTTAAGACTGTTTCGGGGCTGGATATACCGCCTGTTGTTGTTTCGGTTTCTAAAAATGATCCTTCTGATTTGAGTAGGTTTATCAATTGCCAAGTGGATAGTCCTAGTAGGACAAAAAAGCGAGGTGTTAAAGCCTCCTGGTTGGATAATAGTACAGGGTCAGAGTTTGAGGTTGAGGATGGTATTGCGCCGTTTAAAAGGCTCCGTCAGTCGTATTCTAGTGAGGATTCTGCTTTAGCTGCTTGTAGGGACGAGCTGCGAAAAATAGAAAGAGAGGGGGTTGTTGTTAGGATGGATTTGCCGGGAGATCCTTACTTGGTTGCTGAGGGGCTGCTTAAGCTGGATGATTCGTTTCCGTCTTATATGTCAGGTGATTGGTCTATAGATAAGGTTGAGGCTAGGGGTGATGGGGCGGCGGGTTATAGGTGTTCTGTTGTTGCAACTCAGCCAGACAGACAATAAAAAAGCCCTTTCGGGCTTTTTTATTGTCTGTCTGTCCAGCTCCATTTTTCGTCTAGATTGTATTTTCCTTCCTTGTTTTCGTATTTATCAAACATATCAAGTATTGCTTCGGTTATTAGCATTCTCATGCTTACAGCTTTGCTATCATCTGTTGATGTGGATGCGCCAAGGCTTTTTAGTGCCTTATGTATTTTTGTGTCTAGGTCTACTCTGCAATTTGTGGTTGGTCCTGTAAGGTAGTCATCTTCTTTTAGAACAGATTTTATTGCAGCTTTTTTTTCGGGGCTGTCGTTGTCTTGTCTTTTTCTTATTGACATTTTACTCATTTGCAAAAGCCTTTAATTCTTTGGTTATTTTTCTTATTTCAAATGCTGCTTGATGGTCTAGGTCTAGGTCGGTTACGCTGCCGCCGCTTTTCGCTGTTTCAGCATAGACTACGCTGCGAGTTGTGCATGATTCGAATACGGGCAGCTCGTATCCTTGTAGGGCGTCTTTTACTTCTCGGCTTAGTTTTGTGTTTTTTATTGACATGGTTACAAGGAATGCGGCTTTGGGTTTTCCGCCAGTGACTTCTTGTCTTATTTTTATGATTTCCACAAGGTCGGCGCATGCCCATACGTCAAAGGGTGATGGTGTTGATGGTATCAATACTACGTCTGATGCCTTTGTTGCTGCTGCAGCTAATTCTGTAACTTGTGGGGCTCCATCAACAATTATCCAGTCATAGTTTTTTGCCATTTTTGGCAGGTCTTTGGCTAGATTTTTTCCCATTTTTACAACTGGAAAATTATCCTCGTCACCTCTCTCATATGACCAGTCGGAGGCGCTTCCCTGCGGGTCTAGGTCTACTAGCAATACTGAATACCCATCCTTGTCTAGTTGGCATGCTATGTTGGTCGCTGTTGTTGTTTTTCCGACGCCGCCTTTTTGGTTTGCTATGGCTACTATTTTACCCATGTTGTGCATTCCTTTTTTTGGTTGTTTACCTTGGTGTTGTTAATATAGTTAAATTTGTACAAAAGTACAAATGTTATTTTAATTATTT
>MAAC01016884.1_pt1 | contig 36134 bp, 26 predicted proteins | sample 1115981 | NCBI WGS metagenome assembly MAAC01 (sample SAMN04961126, study PRJNA320927) | seawater metagenome | isolation source: sample BD02T64 sea water enriched with oil for 64 days | place: USA:Gulf of Mexico | collected 2013-07-27 | reverse complement strand
GATTACTGGACCAATAATCTGAGAAACTTTACCTGTTATTGTAGACATTATAGTATCTAATTAATGTTAGTTATTTTATTTAGTGGGTTTTACCCCTCTTTTTCAGGGTGCAAAGGTAATTTATTTAATGTAAAGTTAAAAGTGTTTTTAACTTTTTTTACCCATAATATTCGAATAAACAATTAGAGGTTGTAACTAATCCAATGAATAAAATTAAAGCAAAAAAAAGCCTCATACAATGTATGAGGCTTTGATATTATATAAGAAGTTTCTTACATGTTAGAAACCTTAATTTCAACTCTTCTGTTGTTTGCTCTACCAGCTCTTGTTTTGTTAGAATCGATTGGATTATCTTCTCCGTAACCTTTAGCAGTTAATCTTGAAGCATCAATTCCTTTAGAAGTCAAGTAGTTCATTACAGCATCAGCTCTCTTTTGAGATAACTTTGCATTTGATGAAGCTCTACCAGTACTATCAGAGTGACCTCCAATTGCAAAAGTAGCTTTAGCATACTCATTCATTACAGCAACAATTGCATCTAAATCTTTAGTTACACCTGGTTTGAAAGAAGTTCTTCCTGTGTTAAATAAAATAGATTTAGCATATGCTCCGATAGACTTAGTAGCCTCTGCAGTAATAACTGGCTCTGGACATCCGTTGTTAGATGCAGGTCCTGCTTCACTTACACAGTTATCATCTTTATCTAAAACTCCGTCACCATCAGTATCAGGCCAAGGACATCCCCCGTTTGCAGCTGGACCAGCTACGTTAGGACATTTATCGTCTTTGTTCACTACTCCATCACCATCAGCATCTGGACAACCTCTATTTGCTTTTGATCCTTTTTCATTAGGACACATATCATCTTTATCAGCAATTCCATCGCCATCAGCATCTGGACATCCGTTTAATGCAGCTAAACCAGCTACATTAGGACAAGCATCTTTAGAATCTTCAATTCCATCAGCATCAGCATCTGGACATCCGTTAAAAGCAACTAAACCTGCAACGTCTGGACAAGAATCATCTTTGTCATATACTCCATCTCCATCTGTATCTTTTCCACCAAATTTAAATACTAAACCAAGTGAACTTTGAAAATGTGCACTAACTTTATCACTAAATCCTTTTTTAGTTCCAGTTTGAAAATTCAATCCTAAGTTCTCAGTAAACCAAGTATTGAAACCTGCACCTACATTTAACATACCTTCTCCTTCTTTATTTACTGAAACATAACTTCCACCTAAATAAACATAAGGATCAAAATATTGAGAAGTAGATCCAAAAACTAAATCTACCAATTTATTTAATTCGTATTTTACATTTGCATCAACAGAATAATACATAAAATCAGAATCATCTAATTCCTTTAACGTTTCAATCTTATTTATAGATCCTGCAAGCTCTAAAGAAAATCCATCCTTTAAATATTTTCCCACAGAAATTCTAGAAATGGCAGGCATAACATTCCAGTCAGAATTCCCTAATAAGTCATTTACATTGTCTCCAAAACTTGTTCCACTAGCGTAAAAGTCAACAGTATTTGCTCCAATGTTAATTGCCCATGGATGAATCCTGTGCGTTTACGTTACTAACCATTACTAACGTAAATAAAGCTATCACAGCTATTTTTAATTGTTTCATTATCAAATTTTTAAATTAAAAGTTCTTTATTTATCTACAAATGTAAGTGGATAAAACGTATCTACAAAGATTTTTTAAAAAAAAATACTTTTTTTCAGCCACTTAAAGCCTTAGACTATATCACATTTAAAGTTTTTCCTACTTTAGTAAATGCCTGAATTGCCTTATCCAAATGTTCTTTATTGTGAGCAGCAGAAAGTTGGACTCTAATTCTAGCCTTTTCTTTAGGTACAACCGGGAAAAAGAAACCAATTACATAAATTCCTTCATCCAACAACATACTTGCCATTGTTTGAGATAATTTTGCATCGTATAACATTACAGGTACGATTGCTGCATCTGCTCCAACTAAATCAAAACCTGCTTTTTCCATTTCTGCTCTAAAATAATTCGTATTCCATTCTAATTTATCTCTAAAAGAAGTATCCACAGAAATTAAATCAAATACTTTTAATGATGCACCAACAATTCCTGGGGCCAGTGAATTAGAAAACAAATAAGGTCTAGATCTTTGACGTAAAATTTCAATAATTTCTTTTTTACCCGTTGTATATCCACCCATTGCCCCTCCTAAGGCCTTTCCAAAAGTTCCAGTAACGATATCTACGCGACCCATTACGTTTTTCAACTCCAAAGTCCCTCTTCCTGTTTCTCCAATAAATCCTGCGGCATGACATTCATCTACCATAACCAATGCATCGTACTTATCTGCTAAATCACAAATCTCATCAAGCTTCGCAACAATACCATCCATAGAGAAAACCCCATCAGTAACAATAATTTTAAAACGATGATTTTGCTTGTTTGCGGCTATCAGTTGTGCTTCTAATGACTCCATATTATTATTATCGTATCGATAACGTGCCGCTTTACACAAACGAACACCATCAATAATTGAAGCATGATTTAAACTATCAGAAATAATAGCATCCTCTTTAGTTAATATTGGTTCGAAAACACCGGCATTCGCATCAAAAGCTGCCGCATATAATATAGTATCTTCTGTTTGATAAAATTCTGCAACTTTTTCTTCTAGCTGCTTATGAATATCTTGAGTACCACAAATAAAACGAACTGAAGACATCCCGAAACCGTGAGAATCCATGGCGTCTTTTGCTGCTTGAATTACTTCTTTATTATTTGACAAACCTAAATAATTGTTGGCACAAAAATTAAGAACCTCTTCTCCGGTTGAAACCTTAATCACTGCATCTTGTGATGAAGTAATTATTCTTTCAGATTTATACAAACCCGCGTCTTTAATTTCTTGCAATTCTTTTTGCAATTGCTCTTTTATATTTCCGTACATTTTATTTCGTTTTTTAACCCTGTAAAGTTACACGTTTAAATTATTTTATACACATTTCTTTTGATGTTATCGCTCGGCGATTAAATTTCTTCTACCAAAATTGACTGTCCTATATATATAAGGAGTTTCTTTTTTACTTTTATCCCCAATAATTGCAACTCATTGGCATATTTTAAAATTTGCTGATGATGAGTTTTAGAAGGGGTTCCTGTTTTATAATCTATGATTATTGCTTCGTTATTTGAATTAAAAACCAATCGATCTGGAATGATAATTTGCTTATCTACCGTTACAATTTCTCGTTCATTATATACAACCAACTCCTTATTATAATAAACCAATAATAATGGGTGATTCACAATTTCAATAATTTTTGTTTTTATCTCCTTCGATGATTCTGTACCCAGCTCACCATTTTCCTCATATTGCTTTACAACTTTATCAACATCATCACTAGTAACTATTTTAGAAAGCATTTCATGAATCAAATTTCCGAATTCAATCGCCAACCCTTGTTCTGTCTGCCATAATTTTGAAGAGTTCGCAACAACAAAAATATTGTGTTGATCTTTAGATGTTGATATAAATCGATCTTGAATTATAGTATCAGACACTTTTATTTCCGATGCACTTATTCTATGCTCATCACCAAAAGTATAATTCGACTGAGACCCATTCCAAACCCCTTTTTCCATCAAATAATTGATAAAAATACCCGAACTAAATTTCGCATTTACTTGCTGTCTTTTATTAATCTTCATATCTGTAACAACATACAACTGCTCTACAGACCTAGTCAATGCAACATATAAGAGATTGAAATTATCTAACTCTAACTCTTCTCTTTGTTTATTATAAATTGCCTCACCAGTTGCATTGATGTTTTTAATGTCATTTGATGATGAAACTAGTAATTCTTCAAAAACTCCAAACTCTTTTGTTGGCAAATTATTCAACCAGGCTTTTGGTTCTTTTTGATAATAAATATCAATATCATACGGAAAAACAACAACAGGGAATTCCAATCCTTTCGATTTATGGATCGTCATTATTTGTACAGCATTTTCTGCATCTGGAGCTACAATACTTAAATTGTTTTTTTTCTGTTCCCAGAAATCCAAAAATTCTTGAATACTAGTCCCTTTTCTTTGGTGATCAAAAACCACATCTAAAAAGAACTGAACATACGCATCAGATGTCGATGTCAGTCTAAACACTCTAATAATTTCTTCAATTTTTTCATAGAATGGTAATTGATAAAAAGCAATAATATTTAACTGAATTCCGAATACTTTTAATTTTTGAAAAATCGATTCGGTTTTACTAGAAAAAACTTCTTTAAAAAACGAATGTGCATCTATTTCTAATCGCAAATGTTCATGTAAGAAATACAAAACATTCATCAATGTTTCTTCATCTTTTGGATGTTGAATAACCTGTAAAACATCAACAATAAAATTAACTTTCTTACTATTTTGTAGTAAAAGTGTCTCTGAAGAAACAATTGCCACTCCTTTTTCAGATAAATAATTTGCAATTACGACTCCGTGTCTTTTATTTCTAACCAAAATACAGATTTCATTCATAGAAAACTCTGTATCTAGATTCGTAATTATTTCAAATATTCTTTTTGCATATTTAAGATCATTTTCTTCTTTTAACTCTTCATTTTCTAAAAAATCTAAAGAAACAAAACCTCCTTTTTTATTAGTTTCTAATTGATTGTTTCCTTCTAAAAATAATCTTTTATACGTGTCGTTTTGCAAATTATTAGAAGCGTACTGAAAAAACTGATTGTTAAACTGTATTATCTCACTATAACTCCTATAATTTGTTTCTAATTCTTTAACTTCTTTTTTTATCTGAAATGGATTTGAACCTGAAGACGCTATCGACCCAGAACCTAAAGAAATAAATTGCTCAGCTTTACCTCCTCGCCATCTATAAATTGCCTGTTTACCATCTCCAACCAATAATAAATTACTTTTTTCTTGAGACAATGCATTGTCTATTAATGGAATTAAATTTTGCCATTGCAAAACAGAAGTATCTTGCATTTCATCAATAAAGTAATGCATAAATTTTTGCCCAATTCGCTCATAAATAAAAGGGGCTGGCTGTCCTTTTATATTCTCAGAGATTAACTGATTGAATTCAGATATTAAACGCGTATTGCTTTCTTCTTTAATATTGGTTAACTCCGAATTTATTTTTGTTAAAACCGCTAACGGAATTAAGCTTTTCAAAGCCAACTTATTTAAAATATAGCTATTGTAATTCTGACTGTAATACTCTTTTGATTCAATAAACAAAGACTTTAACTCCTCTGTTAAATCATCAATTACATACTTGGCTTCTGAAGAAGATTTTGCCGAATATAGATTTTTATCCTGTTCGAAACTTGTATTTAACCTTCCTTCAAACTTTAAATCACCCGTTTTTAAATATTTTACTTCTTTTAGCTTGATAAAATGTTTTGGGCATTCTCCTGCATACGCAAACTCTTTGTGGTTAACACCTGAATTATCTATTAGCTCAAGTGCTTTTGTTCCAATATTAAAAAAGCCTTTTTCAATTTTCCTTTGCGAGGCGGTCAATGTTTTTTTTAGCTCCGTAAAATCACTAATCGTTTTAGTACTTAACTTCTTAAAATGCTTTGCATCTTCTTCATTCAATAAAATTCTTGCAAATTCGTTTAAATCTCTAGAGATATCCCACGATTTATCGTCGTTTGCTTTCTCTAAAGAAAATTCAATCAAAGCATTTGTGATGTCATTTTCAATTCCGATTTTAGAAATCAATATCTCAACTGCCTGATTTAACAAAGTAGCAGAATCTAACTCAACTTCGAAGTTGATATTCAGCCCCAAATCAAAAGCAAAACTCTTAATTATTTTATGCGTAAAACTATCAATCGTGGTAATTCCGAAAGCTGAATAATTTTGAAGTATGGCATCTAAAACCCGGCTACTTCTTTCATTTACAGTCTCTTTATCAATATCCAGTTCAGACAACAATAATTGCAACAAATCATTTTCTTTTCCCTCAGAAAAGGTCTCTAAATTACTCAAAACGCGCTCTTTCATTTCATTAGCTGCCTTGTTTGTAAAGGTAATTGCCAATATTTTTTGAAAGGTGTATCTATCATTTGAAGCCAAGACTACCTTTAAGTATTCTTTGACCAATGTAAACGTTTTACCACTTCCAGCAGAAGCGTTGTAAACCTGAAAATTAGATGCTTTTTGCACAATTTTATTTTCATGCAAAATAAGTGTTTTTGCTAGAAGAAGCAAGAAATGAGAGTCAAGAAACAAGTCTACCTAATTGTATTTAGAAATTGATACATAAATCTTATTTCTAAAAGCGAAGCTGTCTTTTATCTCTTATAAACTACCCTCTGAATAAAAAGAAATCCTCTTTTATCGATTCAATTTTAGAATCATCATTTGTGATGATATAATCAATCGCCTTGTCTGTAAAGTTTTTTCCTTTTTCAGTTAAAGAGATAATCTCTTCTTTAATTGTTATCATGTTGTTTCTCAATGCCAAATCTACGACTGATTTAGAACGCACTTTTTGCCAATTAATATGCTCATTTAGATGATTGATATGGCGTTCTGTTTTTTCTGTATGATTATTTAAGTGCAATAAGAACGTCAATAAAGAAACCTCTATTTGTTGTTGTTTGTTTCGATACAAAACAGAAATCAAGCCCCTTTTTGGAGCAAATAAATACACAATTAAAAACACGAGTCCTAAAACAGTTGTCATAGACCCAGAGATTGAAGCATCTAACCAATGTGCCAACCAATATCCAGAAATTGCCGATAAAACACCAAAAAAGACAGAAAGTAATAGCATCTTTTTTAAATTATCTGTCAACAAATAAGCCGTAGCAGCAGGTGCTATCATCAAAGCAACAACCAAAATTGCGCCAACAGCGTCAAAAGCACCAACTGTTGTTACCGATGCAACGCTCATCAATCCATAATGCAAAACTACTGGAGAAAAACCTAAAGCGGTTGCCAAACCTGCATCAAAAGTACTTATTTTCAACTCTTTAAAAAACGCAAATAACAAACTCAATGTAATCAAAAGTATTACTCCGATAGTCCACAAAGATTTTGGGCCTAAATCCATTCCATCTATCATAAATCTATCAAAAGGAGCAAAAGCCAATTCACCCAACAAAACAACATCTGTATCCAAGTGAATATCATTCGCGTTTTTTGAAATCAAGATCACACCAATACTAAACATCGCCGGAAAAACCAATCCAATAGCAGTATCTTCTTTTACCAGTTTTGTTTTCTGAATAAACTCAACCAACACCACAGTTACAACACCAGATAAAGCAGCCATAATTATTAATAAAGGTGAACCTAAATCATGTGTGATAAAAAACCCTATTACCAATCCGGGTAAAATTGAATGACTAATTGCATCACTAATCAAAGCCATTTTACGTAACACCAAAAAAGTTCCAGGAATCGCACAAGCAATTGCTACTAAACTCGCAATTAACTGTATTTCTAATTGAGCACTAGTCATTTTCGTCTATTTGTTGATTGTATAAATTTAACGCAAAATCATATCCTTTTTCTGTCATTTCCCACATCAATCCTTCTACACGGATATACTCTTTATCTTCTAATTTACTCAAAGACCTTTTTGTATAACCATGAAAATTATTCAAGATCTTAACAGTATGCGGATGCGAAATGTTTTCGTGACTTTTAGCAATATCAAACATAAACGCCAACGTTTTATGCAACTGTAAATCTTTTCTGTTTTTTATGAATCTAATTTGCCTAAATAACAAACCTCTAGATGGAGAAAAAATAAATGAGAAAACAACAAAAGACGCTGCTACCAGTACAATTACTGGCCCTGTTGATAAATTATTTTGACTTGCACTTATTGCAGTACCAACGACTCCAGAAGTCGCTCCAAAAATCGCAGCCAATACCACCATAATCCCTAAACTATTTGTCCATTGTCTTGCTGCTGCCGCGGGCGCTAATAACATTGCACTCATCAAAACAACCCCTACCGTCTGCAATCCTAACACAATAGCCAATACAATAAATGAGGTTATTAAAATATCAATTATCTTGGTATTAAAGCCTAATGTTTTTGCGTAATCTATGTCGAAAAGCAAAATTTTAAATTCCTTCCAGAATAACAGCAATACCAATAAACAAACCAGAGTTACTGACGCCATAAACCAGACATCTCTTGCTAATAATGTTGCAGCTTGACCGAATAAAAACTTATCCAAACCTGATTGATTTGCATTAGGTTGTTTTTGTATATATGTTAATAACAACATACCAAATCCAAAGAAAATTGACAGAATCAATCCAAGTGCTGTGTCAGATTTCAAATGTGTTCTTCTTGTGATTCCACGAATCCAAAAAGCCCCAATTAAACCGCTAATTAATGCACCAATTAATAGCACATTTGTTTCTTTTGTTCCGGTGATTAAAAATGCAATCGCAATTCCTGGTAAAGCCGCATGTGAAATCGCATCTCCTAACAAACTCTGCTTTCTTAGCACTGCAAAACTACCTAACATTCCACAAATCGCCCCTAAAATTGCAGTTCCTAAACTAATAGTTCGCAAAGTGTAATCGCTAAAAAGTAATTCAAAATATTCTGTAAAGCTCATTGCTCTTATTCTTTGTTATTTATTGCTGAACACTTACTTTGTAGTTAATTCCGTATGTTTTGGTCAAGTTATCATCGTTAAAAATTTCTTTTACAGGACCCGTTGCTATCTTCTTCACATTTAAAAAAGTAACCCAATCAAAATATTCTGGAACTGTTTGCAAATCGTGATGAACCACAATTACTGTTTTACCAGCTTTACGCAATTCTTTTAATATATTGATAATGGCAATCTCAGTAGTTGCATCTACACCTTGAAAAGGTTCATCCATAAAATAAATAGCCGCATCTTGCGCCAAAGCTCTTGCTAAGAATACACGTTGTTGTTGCCCGCCAGATAATTGGCTTATTTGACGATCTTTAAAAGACAACATCCCCACTTTCTCTAGGGCTTCTAAAGAAGTTTTTCTTTCCTTTTTTCCTGGTCTTTTGATCCAACCTAAACTACCGTATGTTCCCATCATCACAACATCTAAAGCCGTAGTTGGAAAATCCCAATCTACACTTCCTTTTTGCGGAACATAACCTACTAATTTTCGTTGTTTTTTATACGGCTTTCCATAAATAGAAACACTTCCTGCAATTGGTTCTATAATTCCTAAAATAGCTTTTATCAAGGTTGACTTTCCAGCACCATTTGGCCCAACAATTGCCATCATTACTCCTTCTGGAATCGCTAAATCGATATCCCATAATACAGGTTTGTAGTTATACGCAACTGTTAAATCATCTACCGTTACTGCAAATTTCTGTTTTCCCATTTTATTTTTGTAATGACCCAATAATTGTTTTCACGTTGTGCTTATACATTCCGATATAAGTTCCTTCAATAGTCCCAAAATCGCCCAAAGCATCAGAAAACAACGTTCCTCCAATTTCAATTTCATGCCCTTTCGATCTCACTGCCTCCTGTAAAGCCTCTACAGTTCTTCTTGGAACAGAGCTCTCAATAAATATTGATTTTACATTTTTCTCCATGATAAAAGCGGCCATTTTCTGAACATCTTTTACACCCGCTTCTGTTGCTGTTGATAACCCCTGTAAACCAACTACATTGAATTGAAATGCTTTGCCGAAATAATTAAATGCATCGTGAGCCGTAACCAATATTCTTTTCTCTATTGGCAATGGATTTATCATTTCTGTAATTGTTATCTTTAAAGCTGCCAACTCTTTTAAATAGGCTTCACCATTTTCTTTATAAGAGGCTGCATTTTTCGAATCTAATTCTGATAATTGAATGATTAAATATTTTGTAATTATTTCCCAATTTGTAATATCAAACCAAATATGTGGATCGTAATTTGAAGCAAAAAACTCAGAGTCTATCAAAGTGTTTTTATCAATTGCATCAGAAACCGCAATTGTTTTATGATTTTGATGACGCATTTTTTCAAACACCTCTTCTAGCTTCCCCTCTAAATGAATACCGTTGTAAATAATCACATCTGCATTAAAAAGCTTACTAACATCACCTTCACTTGCTTTATATAAATGTGGATCTACTCCAGCCCCCATCAAACCTTTAACATCAATTTTATCCCCACCAATGTTCTGCACTAAATCGGTAATCATTGTTGTTGTAGTAACCACCTGGAGTTTTCCGTTTTTAGACTTTTCCTTTTGTTTACAACCGATTATTGCCACAACCAACACTATGTATAAATATTTTTTCATTTTAAATTGCATTGCTCTCTTTTACTAGTAAATTTTCTGCCACTTCATTTGTTATTAATAATTCAACATCATTAATTTGAACCAACGCTGAATTATCAAAAGGCTCTATATGTATTACTTTTATAGTATTACCAATGGCTATTTTCTTTTTATTTAAATATCTCAAAAAATCATCTGAAGAATCTTCAACAGCCAACAAAACAGTTTCTTCATTCTCTTTTAAAGTGGACAATTTCACCTTTTTTCTAATGGTGATTTCTCCGTCTTTATCAGGGATAGGATCTCCATGTGGATCAACCGTTGGGAAACCTAATAACGCATCTATCTCATCAATTAATTTTGGTGACTTAATATGCTCTAATTGCTCAGCAACATCATGCACCTCATCCCAATTAAAATTCAGTTTCTCTACCAAAAAAACCTCCCACAAACGGTGTTTTCTTATAATTATGGCTGCAATCTTCTTACCCTCAACTGTCAAGTTTACACCTTGATACTTCTGATAGATAAGTACCTTTTTTTCCGCTAATTTTTTTACCATGTCCGTAACAGACGATGCTTTGGTGTCTAATTTTTTTGCAATCGAATTTGTACTTACTCCTTTTTTAGTGAGTGAGCCTAAATGATAAATTGCTTTTAAGTAGTTTTCTTCAGAAGATGTAAACATATTGTATTGATTATATAGCAAATATACTGTTTTTTTGATTTATGAAAAATAATTTTTAGACTTATCTAAAAATTATTTTATCTTTGCCGAAAACACATCAAACAAATGAAACGCTCAATTGCAATTTACATTCTTATTTTTTCAAGCAATATAATACTTGCACAATCTTATATTAATGGCACAATAACTGACACAAAAGGCGAATCAATTCCGTTTGCCTCAGTTTTAATTAACAAAACAACCCAAGGAGTTTCTGCAGATGAAAATGGAAAATACCAATTAAAAACAACAAGAACTGGAAAGATTACTCTAGTCGCCTCATCAACAGGATTCATTTCAATCAATAGAACAATCACTGTTACAAAAAGAAACAATACCTACACACAGAATTTCATTCTAAAGGAATTTTCAGAAGTACTCAATGAAATTACTGTTACCGGAACAAGAACGAATAAAAGAAGTACAGACAACCCCGTTATTGTAAATGTAATTAATAGCGAAACTTTAGCAAATGTACAGGCCTGTAATCTATCTGAAGGATTAAAATTTCAAACTGGATTACGTGTCGAAACAGACTGCCAAACCTGTAACTACACTCAATTAAGAATGAACGGATTGGCTGGCGGATACTCTCAAATTTTAATAAATGGAAGACCTATATTTAGTCCATTAACAGGATTGTATGGACTCGAACAAATCCCCACCAACATGATTGATAGAATTGAAGTTGTTCGCGGAGGTGGATCTGCTCTTTATGGGTCAAGTGCTATTGGAGGTACCGTCAATGTAATCACCAAAATCCCAAAGAAAAACGACTATTCTTTTGGATATACTTATCAAAATATCGATGGTGCATCAGACCAAATAATTAGCGGAAATGCTACAGTTGTTAACGAGAGTAAAAATGCTGGCGCCTCCTTTTTTATCAACAATAGAAATAGGGCTTTATATGATGCCAACGGTGATAATTTTTCTGAATTACCAGAGTTAAAAAACAACTCATTTGGAACAAACATTTTCTTCTTACCCACTGATGATCAAAAGTTAGAAATTAACTTTAGTAAAATGAACGAGTATCGTTATGGAGGAGAAATGATAAAAAACGCACCACATTTTGCTTTGCAATCTGAAGAACGAACACATGATGTATATGCTGGGAATGTTGATTATCAAATTAATTTTAACGAAGGGAAAAGCTCGTTAATCACCTATTTCGCAAGCCAATACACAGGTAGAGATCATTACACAGGAATTAGACCAACCACAGGAACCACGGCCGATACAGAACATCTAGCAAACCCTCCATATGGAATCTCAAAAACCACTACGTTTCAAGGTGGAGTACAACTAAATCACACATTAGAAGATTTTTTAGGCGGAAACAATGTAATTACTTTAGGAACTGAATTTGTACAGGATGATGTTTATGATGAAATTTCATCGTACAGCTACCTTGTTGATCAAGTAACTAAAAACTATGGTTTCTTTTTTCAAAACGATTGGGTACTTAACAAAAAATGGAACCTTCTCGCTGGGGTTAGGTTTGACAGCCATCATTTAGAGGCACTAAACCAAGACAAAACAAAAAAAACAATCACAAACAACGTGTTTAGCCCTAGAGTCTCACTACTATATAAACCTGTAGAAAACACTCAATTAAGAGCAACCTGGGGAACTGGATTTAGAGCACCGCAAGCTTTTGATACAGATTTACATATTGCTTTTGCAGGAGGCGGAATTTCACGTGTATTTTTAGCAGATGATTTAAAACGAGAGCGCTCTAACAGCTACAATGTTTCTTTAAATTATGATAAACCGACAGAGCACTATATTTACGGGTTTACCTTAGAAGGCTTTTACACACGCCTAGAGGATGCTTTTATTTTAGAAAATATTGGTGCAGATACCAATGGAGAACGCTTTGAAAAAAGAAATGGAGAAGGCGCAGTTGTTAAAGGAATCACGCTTGAAGCAAGACTGAATTATGATCAAATACTTCAAATTGAAACAGGGTTTACCTTTCAACAAAGTTTGTTTGACGAACCAGTACAGAACTCTGATATACTGCCTGCAAAAAGAGCGTTTTTAAGAACGCCTAACAACTATGGCTTTGCAACATTAACTTATACACCTAATTTAAGATTCAATACTTCTATTAACATTGTTTATACAGGAGAAATGGATATTTTACATTTAGAATCTACTGGAAATTTAGAAAATGACATTTATTTCACTTCACCTTCATTTTCCGAAGTTGGCGTAAAATCTAGCTATAAATTCAATCTAGAAAGTATTCAAACAAATTTAGAAATTCTTGGCGGGGTTAAAAACCTATTTAACGCATATCAAACTGATTTTGACACTGGCAAGGAAAGAGATAGTAATTATATTTACGGACCAGCAACCCCAAGAACATTTTTTGTGGGACTAAAGTTTAGCCCTAGTTTTTAATTTATTTATTATGGCTCCACAACCTTGGAGCCATAGTTCTTAGCCTTAAACTATACACCAAACCGAAAGAAAAATACGAATGTGATCGCATACTTTCATAAGTTTCTGGTGAGGATTTATATAATAACTGCGTATTGAGTCCATATCTAGAATTCAACCAAAATGTTGCTCCAGCCCCAACATTTAATGTTGACGTAAGTTTATAAGTAGTTTTTAAAAGGCTTCCTCCCAAAACTACATAAGGCACCAAATTATCATTTGAAGCACCAAAATCATATTTTACAGCGCCATCAAAAGACAAATAAGGAGTGCTGTTTTTATAAAGACTCCCAATTTCATCAATAGTGTTAAACGAAATTGCAGCATCTAATATTAATCCATTATAGAAATACCTTGATACATTCAGTTTTGGCATTTGAAAAATAAATTGTTCACCAATAAACTTAGCATCTTCGGAAGCAAATTTTACAACCCCAATACTTGCTCCAACTACCCACTTGTTTTCTTTATTCTGCCCAACTAACTGTGCACCAACAAAGAAGAAAATTAAAAAAACTTTCAGAAATTTCCCCATACTTTTTCTTTTTCTTTTACTAATAACTCTTATTTGATAAAGTTATTGTTTTTTTTGATAAAAGTGGTTTTTAACATTGTAATTTCCAAATAGATAGTACATTTGCTTAAATTTAGTACCATTGAGTAAACAGGCTATTGTAAATCACTACAAAAAATCCGCATTCACAAAGCAGATTTTGAACGAATTACAACACGATAAAAACCATTTTCAAATAACGAATTTGGTGGGTTCGTCGTTGTCTTTTGTCATTTCAGAAACTTTTAAAGAAGTAAATAAACCCTACTTACTAGTCTTAAATGACAAAGAGGAAGCAGCGTATTACTTGAACGACTTAGAACAATTGTTAGGGGATAAAAATGTGCTTTTTTATCCTGGATCTTACAGAAGACCCTATCAAATTGACGAGATAGACAACGCGAATGTATTATTGCGATCTGAGGTTTTAAATAGAATTAATTCCAGAAAAAAACCAGCGGTTATTGTTACCTATCCAGATGCATTGTTTGAAAAAGTGGTTACAAAAAAAGAACTAGAAAAGAGTACTTTAAAAATTGCTGTTTCAGATAACTTATCGCTCGATTTTGTAAATGAAGTTTTGTTCGAATACAATTTTAATCGTGTCGATTTTGTTACTGAACCTGGAGAGTTTTCTGTTCGTGGCGGAATAATTGATGTTTTTTCTTTCTCTAATGACGAACCTTATCGAATTGAGTTTTTTGGTGATGAAGTTGATAGTATCAGAACTTTTGATGTAGAAACACAACTCTCTACAGAAAAAATGAACAAAGTAAGTGTCATGCCTAATGTAGAAAACAAATCGATCCAAGAAAACAGAGAGAGTTTTCTAAAATACATTTCTTCTAGGACCATTATTTTTACTCAAAACATTGATTTATTAGTAGGCAAACTTGACAAATTATTTCTTAAAGCATCAGAAGCTTTTGGTGATTTATCTAAAGAAATCAATCATTCTAAGCCTACAGAATTATTCTGCGATGGTGCGTTTATAAATGAACAATTGCAAAATTTTTCGCTGATCTCAATTAATCAGCCAGAAAAGATTCATACCACAGTAAATATCACCTATAAAATTCAACCTCAACCCTCTTTTAATAAACAGTTTGACCTTTTAATTAAGAATTTAAACAATTATTCAAAGCAAGGATATTCGAATTATATTTTTTGTGCAAACGAAAAACAAGCACAACGTTTTCACGACATTTTTGACGATGTTGAGCAAGATGTAAATTACGAAACCATTGTTTTTCCTTTACATCAAGGATTTATAGATTCTGATGAAAAAATCGTTTGCTATACAGACCATCAAATATTTGAGCGTTATCATAAATTCAGATTAAAAAACGGATACACTAAAAAGCAGTCCATCACCTTAAAAGAATTGACTAGTTTAGAAATTGGTGATTATGTGACACATATGGATCACGGAATTGGGAAATTTGGCGGACTGCAAAAAATTGATGTCGAAGGAAACAAACAGGAAGCCATTAAATTAATTTACGGTGATCGAGATATTCTGTATATCAGTATTCATTCTTTACATAAAATCTCCAAGTTCAATGGGAAAGATGGGAAACCACCAAAAGTTTACAAATTAGGATCGGGAGCCTGGAAAAAAATCAAGCAAAAAACCAAAGCAAGAGTTAAGCACATCGCTTTTAATTTAATCAAATTATACGCAAAAAGAAGACTCGAAAAAGGTTTTAAATTTGGTCCAGACACACATATTCAACATGAGCTAGAAGCAAGTTTTATATACGAAGATACGCCTGATCAATACACATCTACACAAGATGTAAAAGCTGATATGGAAAAAGAACAACCTATGGACCGTTTGGTTTGTGGCGATGTTGGTTTCGGAAAAACGGAAGTTGCAATTAGAGCTGCATTTAAAGCTGTAGATAACGGAAAACAAGTAGCCATATTGGTACCAACTACAATATTGGCTTTTCAGCATTTTAAAACGTTTACAGAGCGTTTAAAAGATTTTCCGGTTACCATAGATTACTTAAACAGATTTAGAACAACAAGTCAAAAAAATGGTGTCATAGAAGGCGTTTCAAACGGATCTGTAGATATTGTTATTGGAACACATCAATTGACAAATAAGCGCATTAACTTTAAAGATTTAGGCTTACTTATCATTGATGAAGAACAAAAATTTGGTGTTGCCGTTAAAGACAAATTAAAAACTATAAAAGAAAATGTAGACACTTTAACATTGACTGCAACTCCGATTCCGAGAACACTGCAATTTAGCTTAATGGCAGCGAGAGATTTATCTGTCATTAACACTGCGCCCCCTAATAGACACCCAATTGAGACGAATGTAATTCGCTTTTCTGAAGAAACCATTAGAGATGCTGTTTCTTATGAGATTTCTAGAGGCGGGCAAGTTTTTTTTATTCACAATAGGATCGAAAACATCAAAGAAGTAGCCGGCCTTTTACAGCGATTATTGCCAAGTGCAAAAATCGGAATTGGGCATGGGCAGATGGAAGGTAAAAAGCTCGAAGAGTTGATGCTTGGTTTTATGAATAATGAATTTGATGTTTTGGTTTCTACTACGATTATTGAAAGTGGCTTAGACGTACCAAATGCCAATACTATTTTTATCAATAACGCCAATAATTTTGGACTGTCCGATTTACACCAAATGCGTGGTCGTGTTGGTAGATCTAATAAGAAAGCATTCTGTTATTTTATCACACCATCGTATCATATGATGACAGATGACGCCAGGAAACGCATCGAAGCGCTTGTGTTATTTTCTGATTTAGGGAGCGGGTTAAACATCGCAATGAAAGATTTAGAAATTCGTGGTGCAGGAGATTTATTAGGAGGAGAACAAAGTGGTTTTATCAATGACATAGGCTTTGACACCTATCAAAAAATATTGACTGAGGCGATTGATGAATTGAAAGAAAATGAATTTAAAGAATTATACCCAACAGACAATTCGAAACCTAAAGAGTTTGTAAAAGAGGTGCAGATTGACACTGATTTTGAAATTTTATTCCCAGATGATTATGTGAATTCAATTACAGAAAGATTGAACCTATACAACGAACTTGGAAGCCTAACGCAAGAAGCAGAATTGGCCCAATTTGAAACACGTTTGATTGATCGTTTTGGAGGACTCCCTATTCAAGTAGTAGATTTATTAGACAGTGTTCGTATTAAATGGTTGTCAAAAAAACTAGGCCTAGAAAAAGTTATTCTAAAGAAAAAACGCATGATTGGTTATTTTGTATCCGATCAACAAAGCCCCTTTTACCAAACAGAAAATTTTACAGACATGTTAAAACATGTGCAGAAGAACAGTAAAAATTGTGTCATGAAAGAAAAGGAAACCAAAAATGGTCTCCGTTTATTAATTACTTTTATCCACATCGATTCAATTTCTAAAGCATTAACCATTTTGAAATCTGTATAATTTGAAAAACCCACATCTAAAACATATTTTTGAGTTGCTGTTAGCGACACTTTTCATAAGTACTTCTGGTGTTTTAGGAAAGTATATCGAAATGCCACCCCCTGTAATTGTCTGGTGGCGTTCTTCTTTGGCTATGGTGTTTTTATTTATGTATTGTAAACACAAAAACATCAACCTTAGAATTACTTCCGGTAAAGATATTGCTACTTTTATTTTGGGTGCTGTTTTTATGGCGGCACATTGGATCACTTATTTTTATGCGCTAAAACTATCTAATGTTGCCTTAGGGATGCTGTCTTTATATACATTTCCAGTAATTACTGCATTGTTAGAACCCGTTTTTATGAAGTCAAAATTCAACCCAATACACATTGTTTTAGGATTGATTGTTTTACTTGGAATTTACATATTAGCTCCTGAATTTAATTTAGAAAGTTCACATGCTCAGGGAATTGGTTTAGGGCTCATTTCAGCCCTTTGTTATTCGTTGCGAATATTAATTATGAAACAGCACGTTGCAAAATATAATGGCACCATGTTAATGTTTTATCAGGTTCTATTAATAACCATCTTATTAGCTCCTTCTTTATTCTTGATGGATACTTCTAACATAGAAACACAATATCCCTATGTACTGCTATTAGCTCTTTTAACTACTGCAATTGGACATACATTAATGGTGAGCAAATTCAATTATTTCTCTGTTTCTACAGCAAGTATCATAAGCAGTGTTCAGCCTATATTTGGAATTATATTGGCCTTCTTTTTCTTAAATGAAATTCCGACTTTGAACACTTTTATTGGCGGATTGTTAATTTTATCTACGGTTGCTATTGAAAGTATCCGGTCTAAAAAAAAGCCTTAAACAGCACTAACGTCTAGGTAGTTTCTCTTGACAAAAATCAAGATGGTTTCTAAAATTTCACCCATACTTTGGCATTTTTTAAAATCAACATCATTCGTAAAAATATAAATTTCTTTTTTTAGTCTTTCAATATTTTTATCAAAAGAAATTACATCGTTTTTCATACAATCTATTAGGTCTGTAATCCGGTCGTAAGAACTAATCATTCGTTTTGCTATAATTGATCTTTCTTCAACCTTATATTGCTCAATAGATGTTGGTAATAATTTATTTATAACCATGTCTACCATCTTATTATTCTCTTTAAAAAATTGCAGATTGTACACTTTTAATTTTCCTTCAAAAGACTGCTGATCAAAATCAATGGCCCGAATTTTATACACAACATGATCAAAATCGTGGGTAGGCACAATCACATAATTATAAGAACGCATATCTCCCAGCAGACGAATCATACAACGCTCATTAAATTTCACAAACTCTTTTGCTATTTGGGCTTTTTCTGATTCCGTACAATTAGGTAGCATTTCTTTAATAAATACATCTCCAGGAATCCCTGTAATATGTTCTTCTATCAAGGTATTCTTATACACTAAAAAATTTAGATGATCAGGAGATAAAATATGTTCTATCTCCAATCCATATACGCGAGACGCATCTGCTGTTTTCACATAAAAATAAGTATAATTATCATTGAGAATATTTCTGATTTTTATTCGAAAAGGTTTAGAGTTGCCAAACGTACAATAATCTACCGCATCTACACTTAGATACTGAATGGTATCTTCATTTCCGTTGGAATGCAAAATAGTATAGATTTTTTTCAAGCTTAAATCAATTTCCAATCTCTCGTGCTCATCATAATAAGCTCGCACCCATAAGGTGTCTTCATCATTCTTATCGTACACAACTACAGAGCCTTGAAAACGCAATAAATCATCATAAAAAACAGGAATTTTAATGGTTCTACTATGCTCAACTAAATAGTTGTTCAGCTTTTCACTAACAGGGAATGCTGGCTTCTTTTTAGACATTAATTTTTCTTCAACAGACATCTTTCAATTTTATTTCAATCAAAAATAGTGATAAATGTTCTATATCACCTCAAACAACTTACCCGGTAATGGTTTTACAACACCTTTCATTTCTAATTGCAATAACATTGGTGCTAATCTGTAAATAGGAATTTCACAATCTATAGCGATCACATCTAAAACTTGCTTTCCGTTTTCTAATAAATAGTTGTAAGTTTTTTGTTCTATGTTATTTAACTCTACAAACAATTGTTGCTGCTTTTGAATCGGGTTTTTAGATTTCGACAAGTCCCAATTGAGCATTTTAGCAATATCGTCAGCAGAAGTCAACACAGCTGCCTTGTTTGTTTTTATCAACTGATTACAACCTTTACTAAATAAATCTGTAGTCCTTCCAGGGACCGCAAATACATCTCTGCTATACGAATTGGCAATATCTGCAGTAACCAACGAACCACCTTTATCTGCAGATTCTATAATAATGGTTGCCTGAGAAATACCTGCAACAATTCGATTTCTTTTTAAAAAATTTTCTCTCAATGGATTTTCATCATGCCAGAATTCTGTAAAAAAACCACCATTTTCATTTACTTGGTTGATATATTTTTTATGAACTTTTGGGTAAATTTGATCAAAGCCGTGTGCCAAAACCGCAATAGTTTGCAACTCCTTTTTTACTGCTTCTTTATGTGCGCAAATATCGACACCATATGCAAATCCACTCACAATAACAGGATTGTAATCTTTTAAACCTTGAACCAATTCTTCACAAAAATGACGACCATAAGAAGTCATACTTCTAGTACCTACAATACTAATAATCCGCTCATTATTTAAATTGATATTTCCATCTTTAAAGAATAAAATTGGCGAATCAATACATTGTTGTAGGTTTTTAGGATAGTCATCCTCTAAAAAATACGAAGTGGCAATATTGTTCTTTTCAATGTATTCTAATTCTTCTTCTGCAAGTTTTATTGTTTTCTTATCAAATAGCTCATTGGTTATTCGAGTTCCAATGCCATTAATTTTTAGCAGATTAGCCGGTTTTTCCTGAAATATTTGAGAGACATCACCAGTAACAGCAATTAATTTTTTAGCCAAAATATCGCCTACAGTTTTCGTTTTCTGCAAACGCAGAATAGCAAGTAATTCTTCTTCTTTCAACACGCAATTGTTTGACACTCAATATACAATAAATTTTTGTTGATAAGTTTATGAGTTCTTTCCTTTTTTTTTATTATGACTTTAACCAACTACATCAACGATTTATTATACAGATACGATTGCGTAATTGTTCCTGATTTTGGAGGATTTGTAACCAATGCTATTTCAGCAAAAGTGAATCATTTTTCACACACATTTTATCCACCAACGAAACAGGTTACGTTTAACGCACTTCTTAAAAATAATGACGGATTGTTAGCCAATTATATTGCTTCATCAGAAAACATTTCTTTTGAACAAGCTACAAATTCAATTGGTGAAATTGTTAAAAACTGGCAAATACAATTACAAACTGAGTCTGTTGTAATTGGTAAAATTGGGAGTTTATCTTTAAACAATGAGCAGCAAATAATTTTTGAACCTAATACAAGCTCAAATTACCTAACAGAAACGTTTGGTATGACTGCTATTAATTCTCCTGCTGTAAAACGCTTAGAATTCCAAAAGCAAGTGGAAATGTTTACACCTGTAGTTGTGAATAAAAAGAGTAATGGATTCTTAAAATATGCAGCTGTTGCTGTAATTGCATTAACCGTTGGAACTTTAGGGTGGAATAGCTATCAAAATAATTTACAGAAAGAACATTTTGCGAAACAACAACAAGATGTAGAAAAGAAAATTCAGTCTGCAACTTTCGTTATTAGTGATCCATTACCAACAATACAACTAAATGTAGCTAAAGAAGCTCCAAAAAACTTTCATGTTATTGCTGGCGCTTTTGAGTTTAAAGAAAATGCCGAAAAGAAGTTAAAACAACTACATACAAAAGGGTTTGATGCTAAAATAATTGGGAAAAACCGCTGGGGATTAACGCAAGTAACTTACGCTAGTTTTTCTACAAGACAAGATGCATTTAAAAGCTTGAGTGACATTAGAATCAAACATTCTAAAGACGCCTGGCTTCTTATAAAAAAATTACAGTAAAATCCTGTTTTTAGTACGAATATCACAATAACATTAACCTGTTATTGTATATCTTTGCGAATAATTTAAATTTCCTGTTTCGATGAGCTCAAAAACTCCTAAAGAATCTGTAACCATTTTAACTGATTTAGTTTTACCTGGTGAAACAAACCCTTTAAACAATTTATTTGGTGGAGAGATTTTAGCAAGAATGGACAGAGCCTGTAGTATTGCTGCTCGTCGTCATTCACGTAGAATTGTAGTTACTGCTTCTGTAAACCACGTTGCATTTACTAAAGCTGTGCCAGTTGGTAGTGTTGTTACTGTAGAAGCAAAAGTTTCTCGCGCTTTTAAATCATCTATGGAAGTATATGTAGACGTTTGGATAGAAGATAGAGAATCTGGTGAAAGAGCTAGAGCTAACGAAGGTATTTATACATTTGTAGCTGTAAACGAAACTGGAAGCCCAGTTCCGGTTCCACAAATTATCCCAGAAACTGATTTAGAGAAAGAACGTTTTGATGGCGCTTTACGCAGAAAACAATTGAGTTTAATTTTATCTGGAAAAATGAAACCAGATGCTGCGACAGAATTAAAAGCTTTATTCGGTAAATAAGAACATTTTACTTCGTTACTCTAAAAAAAATAAGATTGTATATTAGCTAGACTAATACATTCTTATTTTTTATGATTCAATCTTACAAGAAAAATCCAACTTTAGCCAATTCTTATGATGCCATTATTATTGGTTCCGGAATGGGAAGCTTAACTACTGCTGCAATTTTATCTAAAGAAGGACAAAAAGTTCTCGTATTAGAAAAACACTATACCGCTGGTGGTTTTACACATGTTTTTAAACGTAAAGGATATGAATGGGATGTTGGAATACATTATATTGGAGATGTTCAAAGACCAACTTCTGTTGTAAAAAAAGTATTCGATTATGTGACTGATGCGCAATTAAAATGGGCAGATATGGGAGACGTATATGATAAAATCATCATTGGAGAAAGAACCTACGATTTTGTAAAAGGAACTACCAATTTTAAAGAGAAATTACACCAATATTTTCCTAACGAAAAGAAAGCTATTAATAGCTATGTAAGTTTGGTGTTTGAAGCGACAAAGGCAAGTCAGAGTTTTTACATGGAAAAGGCGGTTCCTAAATTTATAAGTACACTTTTGGGAAACAAAATGCGAAAACCTTTTTTAAAATTCTCCGATAAAACGACCTATGAAGTTTTAAGCTCTATCACAAAAAACGAAGAGCTCATAAAAGTACTTTCAGGGCAATATGGAGATTACGGCCTACCACCTAAACAAAGCAGTTTTACGATGCATGCATCTGTTGCTAGACATTATTTTGGTGGGGCAAGTTTTCCTATTGGCGGATCTTCTCAAATTTCTAAAACAACCGATAAAGTTATTGAACAGGCAGGTGGAACTATTTTAATTAGTGCGGAAGTAGAACAGGTCATTATAGAAAACAATAAAGCCGTTGGTGTAAAAATGTTTGATGGAAAAATATTTAAAGCTAAAAACATCATTAGCGGCACAGGAATTATCACTACCTACAAAAAACTATTGCCATCAAGTTCTGTGGTAAAGCATCAATTGAATAAACAGTTAGAAAAAGTAAACCCTTCTGTATCTCACGCATCTCTTTATATTGGTTTAAATGGAACTCCAGAAGAGTTAGAGCTTCCCAAAACAAACCTATGGATCTATCCAGAAGATTTAGATCACGATGCTTGTGTAGAGCGTTATTTAAAAGAAATTGACAGCCCGTTTCCTGTAATTTATGTTTCGTTTCCTTCTGCAAAAGATCCAGATTGGTCAAATAGATACCCAGGTAAAAGTACAATTGATATAATTACACTTTTGCCTTATGATATTTTCAAAAAATGGAATGGGACTAAATGGATGAAACGTGGAGAGGATTACACTGCTTTAAAAGAAAAAATTTCGTCTCGTTTATTAGAAGAACTATACAAACAATTACCACAAGTGAAAGGGAAAATTGACTGCTACGAGCTTTCTACACCGTTAACTACGCAACACTTTGTAAATTATGAAACGGGTGAAATTTACGGATTAGATCATACCCCAAAGAGATTTAGACAACGTTTTTTACAACCAAGAACACCAATTAAAAATTTCTTTTTAACGGGGCAAGATATTGTTTCAGCTGGAGTTGCAGCAGCATTGTTTTCTGGAGTCTTAACTTCTTCTGTAATTACTAAAAAAAACGTGTTAAAAAAAATAATGAAAGACTAACTACCTTTTCAATATCCAACTTGATGGGTTTTGCCTTTGTGTCTCTTTATGAAGTACAAAAATCAAAATGGTTTTTTGGGTAATTCTATTGGTAAATATTTTTCCTAAAACTTGACCAATCTCAATTGAATCTCCCTTTTTAACACTTAAAGATTCTAAATTATTATAAGTTGTAATATAATTTCCATGCTGGATTAACACCGCTTTTTTTCCACCTGTTAACAATTGAATCGCTAGAACTTTTCCTCCAAAAACACTATGTGCAAATGAGTTTTTAGCTGTTGCAATATGCAATCCAGAACTGGTAATTGTAATACCTCCCAAAGTTGGATGTGGTTGAGTACCAAATCGTCTAACGATCAATCCTTTTTTTACAGGCCAAGGCAGCTTTCCTTTGTTTTGCTCGAACTTTTTTGCCAATGCTTTTGCTTCGGGAGTTAATGCAAAGCCTTTGGCATTTTTCTTCCCTTTTTTAGCATTTGATCTCGCAATGGCATCTTTAATTATTTTATCAATTTGAGCTGCAATTTTACGTTCTGCTCTTTGCTTCGTTTTTATTTCTCTACGATACTGTTTCTCTTTTCTTTTTATTTGAGAAACAAGTTTTTGCTTGTTCTTTTTATCCTTTTCAACCTTATCTTTCTCCGTCTTTTCTACAATTATTAAAGTGTCTTTTACTTGTTTTTTAAACAACAATGAATCGTTTAGTTTCTGAATTAACGTAGATTGAATAACAATTTCTTTTCCTTGCTTTTTTCGAAATTTAGTGTATTGTTTCATGTACTGCATTCTTCTGTATGCTTGCTGAAAGCTTTCTGAAGACATTAAAAACAATAATTGACCTTGCTTAGACTTGCTTTTGTAAGATTTGTAGATCATCTCTGCATAATCCTTTTTCAAAACACTTAATTGCTTTGATAATTTTTCTATCTCATTTTCATTTGTAGAAATTTCAGAAGATAATAAGTTGGATTCTTTATTAATAGATGCTATGTACGCCGATCTTGTATCAATTTTCTGAGTCAAGTCTTTTAGTGCTTCTAATGCATTTTTCTCGCTCTTTTGAGCCGCAAAAAGCAAACCGTTAACCTTAACAATTTCTTGTTTTAATTTTTTTCTTTTAGCCTCTAATTGCTTCCTAGTTTGCGCATTAGCAACACTTGAAACAAAAAACAGGATTACCGTTAATAATAGAAGAAATAATTTAGATATTTTCATTAAAAAACAACTTGTTTATAACCGTTTGGTACTCTAAAAGGAGTAGAAAATCTTTTATTAAAAACGACTGTCTTGTAATCTATATGTATAGAAGTAAATTTACCCTTCCCTTTTGCACTTATCTCTATTCGCTTCGGAAAAATAACTTCGTCAATTTTGGTGTATTTTTTATAGGCTATTTTTAAGCTTTGCTCTCTCTCTGCATTTCTCAATTCTTGTTGATCTAATTTAAAATGATTTGGATTTACCCAAAATAAAATATCAAACAATGCTTTTTGCTGAACCGGCAATAATAAATGCGCCTCTTTATCAACAACAGATTTATACTTCTGTGCTTTTAAATCAAAAATTGTTTCACCTATTAGCATGTTTTGTAGCTGAGAAAAATTGACATCTGCTCCTAAAATATTTTTAAGCAATTCAAAGTTTCCCTTAAAATAAGTTTTATTAATTTTCTCATAATAACTAAGAGAAATAGGAGTAATCTTGACTCTAGCTACAGTAATATTTAAAGCAGTAGCCGTAACACTCATCCAAATAACTTTGTCTTTATCTATGCGCAACTTAACGTTTAGTTTCTGTTTACTCTTGGCATCCTTATAAGCAACCCTTAACCTAGCCTCTATAGTGTTTTTATCAAAAGAACTCGCAATATGTTTTTTAGATACTTTTCTAGCAGATATGTTTTTTATTATTGATGAATTTCCAACAATGTTTTTTGATGACTTACAAGAAGTAAACACCAACAACAAAACCAACACAACTTTAAACAACTTCATATTCCTCTTATTTTTTACGCAATGCTAACGCTTTATTTTTGTTTTTTATTGCTTCTTTCTTCTTTCCTAAACGACTATAACTAAAAGCGAGTTCTTCATAAAAATCAGCTTCTAATATGTTGTTATCAATCACAAAATCAATACCGTTTTGTAATTGATTGATTGCTTTCTGATATTTTTTCTGAATATTTAACGCTTTTGAATGCATTAAATAAACAAATGCTTGGGCAGGAAATAATTCCAATCCTTTTTTACTGTATGTAAATAATATCGAATGCTCTTTTTCTATTGACAAAGTTAATATTTTACGAAGCGTGTCAAAGTTTTTATCAGTTTCAAATTTTAAAATCAGGCTTTGTAAACTTTCTGCTTTCAAAGGTTCATTTTTGATGATGCTTTCTTTTTTTGGTATTCGCTTTTGAAAACGTTTTTTTAATAATAACAACCCTCTTGTGAGTTCATTCTTTTTTTCAATTTCTTCCAATACTTTTTTGGCCTTTTCTAACTGATTGTTCTGGTAATACAAATACACCAACTTCTCTTTTCCTTTTGGGTTTTGCATTGCAATTTTTTCTTGAACCGGAATTGCTTTCTTAATATTTCTTGAAGTTATATATATTTTAGATAGATGCTCGAGAATCCAATAATTATTTGGTTTTATCAACAAAGCTTGGCTTGCATAGGTTTCAGCTTCAAAAAACTTCTTTAAGAATAAATAATTTTTAGACAGCTCAAACAAAACCGAAGCATCTTTAGGCTTCAACTCATTGCATTTTTCTAAATCACGAATTGCAGCTCTATAATTAAATATAGATTTCTGTGCCAAAGCGTTAAAAAAATGATCTTGAAACTTTAATAATTTTTCTTCATTAAAGTTAGATGTAACAGAAATGCTGTCTTGTGAAAATACAACTGATCGACTACATAAGACAATCAAAAATAAAATAAAAAGACTACGGCACTTCATGTATTAACAATTGAAATAATCTTTGCAAGATACTCTTAAATAAGCAATCATTATTAATGATAAACAAATATATAAAGTCATTCAAACACAAACATATGTTTGCTCATTTATAAACACAATCTGCATTTTAATAAATTTTAATTATTCTACACAACTCTATAAATAAATATAATACCACTACTTCTTCTATGTTATAAAAAAACAAATATCATCAGTAAACACTGGTAATACGCAATCTACAAAATCATCTCTATCACCATAAACCGTTAGACATACATCACCATTTTCGGTGAGGCCTCCCCCCCTGAAAACCGTTAGTAAAATTACCCCATTTTCAGGGATTGTGAGTTCCCTAGTAGATTGGTAGATTTACTATGTTTTAACAAAACTTTAAGAGATATGCTTATCGTTCAGTAAAACAAATAAATATTAACTAACTCAAAATTTCATTATCATGAAAAAAAAACTACGCTTATTAGTAGTATGTTTAACACTCTCGTTATTACTAATTGGAATACTTATTCATTCGTATTCTCACGAAGGACCTACTCTTGAGAATCAAAGAAAAAAACATAGTGAATTCTTAAAAAAAAGTCCCTTTAAAAAAACACTCAAGTGGGATAAAAAAACAAGAAAATTAAAAGGTCTTCCTCCAAACAAATACTTTGAACAAATGTGGGAGTTAACCATAAATCCATCTACAGGAAAATTAGATGATGGAAATATCACTCTTCTAAGAGAAAAGCTACATAAAAATAGACGCCTACAAAAAAATCCAGGAGACACAGGAAACTCATGGGAAGAAAGAGGTCCTAATAATGTAGGTGGACGTACGAGAGTAATTATGTATGACCCCAATGATGCAAGTAATAATACCGTTTATGCCGGAGGTGTGAGTGGAGGGTTATGGAAAAACACAAACATTTCTAATAGTAACTCAATGTGGTCTAGAGTACAAAACGTTCCTGGGAATTTATCTGTTACCTCTATTACTGTAGATCCAAGAAATTCAAATATTTGGTACGTAGGTACAGGAGAACAGTATACTGCTGGTGATGTTGTAGGTAACGGAGTATATGTAACCACTGACGGAGGGACTAATTGGTCTGCATTAACAATTCCTCCTTCTGGACCCGCTACATTTTCATATAGCGCTACCAATTTATTTTTAAATGGTATTTACTATGTAAACGATGTATTGGCATGGGACAATGGTACTTCAACTGAACTATTTGTTGCCGTTGGTGCACATACCTATGGAGATGCATCTACCCCAGCTAACTGGCTAGGGCTACAATCTGCTGGTTTATATCACTCAACAAATGGAGGTACAACTTGGAACAGAATTGAGTCTTCAAATATGCAACATACTTTTGGTGGAGCTACTTACTACTACATTCCTAATGATTTAGAAATTGGAGCTGATAATAAAGTTTGGATGGGAACTATAGGTTCTGCTCTAGGCGAAGGTGGTGGAAGAGTTTTTAGCAGTACCAATGGATCTACTTGGACCGAGGCAGGTGCCTCTCCCTTAACAGATTCTAATAGAGTTGAATTAGAACCGTCTGCTACAAACGGAAACAAAATTTACGCTTTAACACAAGGAAGTAGCTCTCCTGTACATATTTATGAAACAACCAATGGCTTTGCGAGCATTACTTCTAAAAGTTTACCCAATGACGCAGATACAGGAATTTCTTCAAATGATTTTTGTCGAGGACAAGCCTTTTATGATTTAGTGATTGAGGCAGATCCTTCAAACGATGATATTGTTTATGTAGGTGGTATCGATTTATTTAAAACAACAAATGGAGGTTCATCTTGGTCTCAATTATCACATTGGTATGGAGGCTTTGGTCATCAAGAAGTACATGCGGATCAACATTCTATTGCTTTTGGAAATAATTCTTCATCAGCTATGTTGTTCGGAAACGATGGTGGAATTTACTATTCAGGAAATGCAGGAAGCACGATAAGTGTTCGTAATAATGGATACAATGTAACTCAATTTGTAAAAGCAGGTATTGGACCTGATGGCTCTGGAGATACTACAGGTATCTTTTCTGCAGGTGCACAAGATAACGGAACTCAAGCTTTTAGAAATGCAGTAGCCAATGTTAATAGCTCTGAAGAATTAAGTGATGGTGATGGTTTCTACACATTTGTTGACAAAGATGGTCAGTATATGATTGCTACTTATGTTTACAATGTTATTTACCGTTTTAGTTTGCCTTGGAATGGGCAAGGTAGAATTGATGGTGGAGCAACTTCATTGGTAAATAGCCAAACCACTGGAGATTTCGTGAATCAAATGGGGTATGATAGCAATGCAAACCGTCTGTTAAGTAACAACTCTTCTGGATCAAGCTATTCTATACGTAGTGTAAATGTGGCTGCAAATAGTAATGGAACTTTTACCAACGCAGCTTTAACAGGAAAACCTACAGCATTTATTGCTTCAGATTTTGCGAGCAATACTTGGTATGTTGGTATGGCTAACGGTGGTCTTGTAAAACTAACAAATGTTGGGAATTCATCAGCTACATGGTCTACCATTTCAACTCCCTTCGTTGGTTCTGTTTCTTCAGTAAGGTTTGGTGAAACTGCAGATGACTTAGTGGTTACCATACACAATTATGGGGTAACCAGTGTCTGGGCATCATCAAATGGTGGATCTAGTTGGTCTAACAAAGAAGGGAATCTTCCAGATATTCCTGTTAGAGATTTCTTGTTAAACCCATTAAATGCAAATGAAGCAATTCTTGCAACACAATTAGGTATTTGGGCTACTAGTAATTTTAATGACGCGAGTCCAACTTGGTCACAATCATACAATGGAATGAGCGATGTAAGTGTTACATCGTTAGATTATTGGGCTGTGAGTGGAGATGACAACAACAATAAAGTCATTGCATCAACATATGGTCGTGGCGTATTTACTGGAACCTTTACATCAACATCAATTCCAGATACAGAAGCTCCTACTGCACCAAGTAGCTTAGCAGCATCAAACCAAACTGAAACAACTATAGATTTATCTTGGACAGCTTCTACAGACAATGTTGGAGTTACTGATTATGATGTATATCAGAATGGTTCTTTCAAAGCAACAACAACAAATACAAATTATCAAGCAATTGGATTAACGGCAAATACGAGTTACAGTTTTTATGTTATTGCGAAAGATGCTGCAGGCAATAGTTCAGCGCAAAGCACTACCGTAAATGCATCAACCACAGCTCCGGACACAGAAGCTCCTACAACTCCAACCGGATTAGCAAGTTCTAGTGTTACCGACTCTAGTGTAAGTTTGTCTTGGAATGCTTCAACCGATAACGTAGCTGTAACATCGTACGATGTATATCAAGGTGTATCAGTAATTGGAAATACGGCAAATACAAACTATCAAGTAACTGGGTTAACAGCAAATACAGCATATGCGTTTAGTATAAAAGCAAAAGATGCTGCAAATAATGTTTCTGCAGAAAGTACTGTTGTTAATGTAACTACTGATGCAGTACAGGTTACATATTGTGCATCTCAAAGTTCAAATATTAATGATGAATATATTGGTAGAGTGCAATTAAACTCAATAGATAACTCCTCTGGAGGTCAGTTTTATTCTGATTTCACGAGTGTGTCTACTACATTAACTAAAGGTAATCAATATACCATTACGGTAACACCTACTTGGACAGGAGCTACTTATTCTGAAGGGTATTCAGTATGGATAGATTACAATAAAAATGGTGTATTTACGGATGCGGGTGAACAAGTGTTTTCTCAATCTGCAACACAGACAACACCAGTAAATGGATCTTTTACGATTCCGGTAGGGGCTACAGAAACTTCAACAAGAATGCGAGTTTCAATGAGCTATAATGCCACACCTACATCTTGTCAATCATTTACCTACGGTGAAGTTGAAGACTATACAATTGTAATTGCTGCAGCTGGGCCCGATACAGAAGCTCCAAGTGATCCAACAAGTTTAAATGCTAGTACCACTACGGAAACCACTACTGATTTATCTTGGAATGCCTCTACAGATAATATTGGTGTAACAGGGTATGATGTTTATCAAGCAGCAACAGTTATAGCAACAGTAACTAACGGAACAACCTATCAGGTTACAGGCTTAACCGCTAGTACTTCTTACACATTTAGCGTAAAAGCAAAAGATGCTGCAGGAAATATTTCTGGAGCTAGTAACACAGTTAATATAACAACCTTAGCAACACCTACTTGTTCTGATGGTATTCAGAACGGTGATGAAACTGGTATAGACTGTGGGGGTTCTTCATGTTCTCCTTGTTCTGTAAGCAATACAATTTTAAATCAAAGTTATTTTGAATCTGGCTGGGATGGCTGGGCAGATGGCGGTAGCGATTGTTATCGATATTCTGGATCACGTTCGTATGAAGGAAGTTATTCTATCAGATTAAGAGACAATTCAGGCACGGGTTCTGCGATGACATTATCTAATATAGATACATCTCCATACGCACAAGTAGAAATACATTTTTACTTTTATGTTTATAGTATGGAAACAAATGAAGATTTTTGGCTTCGTTTTTATGATGGAAGTTCATGGACAACTGTGGGAACTTGGGTAAGTGGTTCTGGGATTAGTAACAATACTTTTTACCAAGCAACCATTGTTTTAGATGCATCTCAATATAACTTCGCTGTAAATTCTGGATTTAGGTTTCAAAATGATGCCTCAGGAAACAATGATCAAATTTATATAGATCAAGTAACCATTACAGGTATTGCAGGAAGCTCAAATAGAGCAAACAATACTGTTGAGCTTTATAGAAACAACAACACTTCGCAACATGTTACAGGTTCAAATATTGGAGACGCAATAGTGTATCCAACACCTGCAAAAAGTGTACTTAATTTGAATCCAAGCTATAATTTAAAACCTGATTACCGTATAATTAATATGCTCGGACAAACTGTTTCTAAAGGGACCATTCATAAAAACACTATTGATATTCGATTTTTAGAAAGAGGCACGTATTTTATAGAACTCTCTGATGACGAAGAAACTTTTATAGAACGGTTTATTAAATACTAATTGGATGTTTATATTTAAAACCCGGGCAAGTGCTCGGGTTTTTTTAGTTACTTTTGCGCAAAACATTTGAAGTGAATTACCTATCAGTAGAAAACATCTCTAAATCTTACGGAGAAAAAGTCCTTTTTGAGGATATTTCATTCGGAATTAACAAAGAGCAAAAAGTAGCTTTTGTTGCAAAAAATGGTAGCGGTAAAACCTCTATTTTAAATATCATTGCAGGTTTAGACGTTCCAGATTCTGGGCAAGTTGTAAGCAGAAAAGGGATTCAGATTTCTTATTTAGCTCAAAACGATAATTTAGATCCTACTTTATCTATTGAAGAAACAGTCTTTTCTTCGGATAACATATCACTTCAGGTGATTGCAAAATACAATGAAGCATTAAACAATCCTGAAAAAGCAGATGCATATCAAGATGCGTTTGAATTGATGGAACAACACAATGCTTGGGATTTTGAAACGCAGTACAAACAAATTTTATCAAAACTTAAATTTAACAACTTAGACCAAAAGGTTTCTGAACTTTCTGGAGGGCAAAAAAAGCGTTTAGCGTTAGCTACCGTTTTAATTAACAAACCGGACTTGTTAATTTTAGATGAGCCAACCAATCATTTAGATTTAGAAATGATTGAGTGGTTAGAAAGTTACTTTTCAAAAGAAAAGATCACACTTTTTATGGTTACACATGACCGTTATTTTTTAGAACGTGTTTGTAATGAAATCATAGAGTTAGATCACGGAAAACTATACCGTTATAAAGGAAATTACTCTTACTATTTAGAGAAAAAAGAAGAGCGCATTGCCATAGAACAAATCACTGTTGACAAAGCAAAAAACCTTTACAATAAAGAACTAGATTGGATGCGTCGCCAACCAAAAGCACGTACGACAAAATCAAAATCTAGAATCGAAGATTTTTACGAAATCAAAGAGAAAGCACACAAAAGAAGACAGGACCACGAAGTTCAATTAGAAATTAATATGACTCGTTTAGGAAGTAAAATTTTGGAACTTCATAAAGTCAAAAAATCTTTTGATGATAAATTGATTTTAGACGGGTTTGAATATGTTTTTAAACGTGGAGAACGAATTGGAATCATTGGTAAAAACGGAACGGGTAAATCCTCTTTTTTAAATATTATTACAGAAAAAATCCCTGTCGATGCAGGGAAAGTTATTCTAGGAGAAACTGTAAAATATGGGTACTATACGCAAAGCGGAATTGTAATAAAAGAAGGCCAAAAAGTAATTGAGGTCATTAAAGAATTTGGAGAATACATTCCGTTAAATAATGGAAGAAGAATTACTGCTGGGCAACTATTAGAGCGTTTTTTATTCGATCGGAAAAAGCAATATGATTATGTTGAAAAATTAAGTGGAGGAGAACAAAAACGATTGTACTTATGCGCCGTTTTAATTCAGAATCCTAATTTTTTAATTTTGGATGAACCGACAAACGATTTAGATGTTGTTACTCTAAACGTGTTAGAAAACTTCTTGTTAGATTTCCCAGGAAACTTATTAGTCGTTTCTCACGACAGGTATTTTATGGATAAAATTATGGATTCTCTTTTTGTTTTTAGAGGTGAAGGAATTGTTGAAAATTTTCCTGGAAATTACTCTGATTTTAGAGCTTATGAAGATTCCAAACCTAAAGAATCAGCGCCAAAACAAGCTAAAAAAGAAGATACACGTATAAAAACCGCTTCAAAAGGAAAACTAAGTTTTAATGAAAATAGAGAGTTTGGAGCATTAGAATCTGATATTGCAAAACTTCAAAATAAAAAAGAGCGAATAGAAACTCAATTTTCTAATGGCGATATTGCTTCTGAAGATATCAACGATGTTTCTATAGAATTACAAAAAATAATCTCTGATTTAGAACAAAAAGAAGAACGTTGGTTTGAGCTTTCAATGAAGTTAGAAGGATAAATTACGTATTTACTATTTGACAATTTTCTAATAAGCTCTCATTATTAAAACGCAGCACTAATTGTGCAATAGCAACGGTGTCTTTTTCACAATAGAGAACAATTCTGTCCAAATTTTTTTCCTCATAATATACTTTGGCAACTTCACTCCCATTGATGTCATCTTTTGGAGAAGGAATGCCTAGAATTGCAGTCAAAAGCTTTAGAGAAGTCTCCAAACTTCCACAGCTCCATGGTATCTAAATGCTGAATTTCCCATGGCTTCTTACCAAATAAATTTAGTTTTTTAGGCAATTCTATTTGGTGAATAATCATTCTTCTTGCAATAAATGGAAAATCAAACTCCTTTCCATTATGAGCACATAACACATGTGCCTTTTTACTAAAATGAACATCTAAAAGCTCTTTAAACTCATTTAATAATTGCTTTTCATCATCACCATAAAAAGATTTTATTCGCAACTCTCGCATTTTAGTTTTCTCTTTAAAAAAACCAACGGAGATACAAATTATCTTGCCAAACTCTGCCCAAATACCAGCACGTTGATAAAACTCTTCTGCAGTATTTTCTTCTTTTCTTTGATAAGCCGTTTTCTGGTCAAAAAGTTCTTTTATTGTAACAGATAGATTGTTCCAAGAAGATTCTTCTGGCACCGTTTCAATATCTAAAAACAAGATGTTTTCTAGTTTCAATTGTAAATTCATAGCAGTAAATTTTCTAGTGAAGTTACTAAAAATAAAAAAGCTCCGAAAAATTGGAGCTTTTTAGTTGAGAGATGAACTTATGTAATTTATTTGATAACTATTTTTTTTGTAGCAATATTATTACCTTCTAAAACCTTCATAATGTAAATTCCAGAGCTAATTTCAGAAATATTTAATTGCTTTCTTTTACCTGCAAATTTTTGGATAAATACTCTTTTCCCTAAAACACTATAAATAGAGACTTCTTTCTCAGTCGCATTAAAAGTAGTAATAGTAATCTTCCCTTTTTTAACTGGATTTGGAAAAACAGAAAACTCTTTAATTGACTTTTTAACAACAGCAGATTTGCTTTGCCCAAATGATATGGCACAAAAACAAATGATCGTAAACAGTGTTAAAAAGTAATTTTTCTTCATATAAATTTAAAAGATTGACTAAATATATGAAATATTTTTTTCTTTTGAGCGTTACAGCATTTTTTAACATGATAAAGTACTGATTACAAATACAAAAAGCAGGCATAATGCCTGCTTTTTCATCTGTTTTAACTACTTGTCTATTAATTTTCTTGAGACCATCCTTCTGCCCAAGTTGGTAGAGCTGCTCCATTTCCTGCACCTGAATTATTTTCTTCAGTAATTACTGTAGGAACTCCTAACGTAAATGTTGCTGGCTTATTTACAAATTGAATTGGATTAACGATTAAATTTCCTTCAATAATTCTTGCATTTGCTTCTGCATCACTACTCTTTACCTTAATGGCTAAATCCAAACCGTCTACATAGATATTTTTGTATGTAATTACACCTCCGCCATCTTTAAAGTAGATTGCTCCTTCAGAAGCTCCTAAGCCACCTTTAACGATAGACACATTTTTTACTGTAACTGTTGTTACAGGTGCTGCATTATGATTTACATCATTATTAGAACCTTCAATACCGGCTTTTGTAACACCTTTTATGTACACATTTTCTAAAGAGCCTGTAAAACCATCTGCGAAATCAATAGAATCATCTTCTGAATCAATAGACACCAAGTATTTTCCTGCTACAGCCCCACCAAAGAACTCTATTCCATCATCAGATCCACTAACTGAAGATACATATTCAAATGTAGTTCCTGAACCTACTGCAAATAAAGAAATTCCATTAAATTCTTTAGAAGAAGAAAACTTTGCTCCAGTATATTCTACTCTTAAATAAGTGATAGATCCTGAAGAATCAGTATTATCTTCTCCACCATAAGTTAAGCCTCCCACTTCAGAAGTAGCATCTACACCAACATTTGTTTTTGCGTTTCCACAAATAACTAATCCCCCCCAGTCTCCTGGAGCTTTTGTTGCTTTACCCGAAGTCATTACAACTGGTTTTGTTGCTGTTCCGTTTACGTTAATTGTAGCCCCTTTAGAGACTCCAATATACGCAGCTGTTCCTCCTGTTGCTTCAATTTTTGTTCCTGCAGGAATTGTCAATGTTCCTCCATTTAATACAACCAAAGGACCATCTAAATTATATACAATAGTGGCATCTAATATTTTTGTTTCCCCTTCTTTAACGAAACCAGCTAATTGATTTTCTACAACTATCAACGGTGTTTCATCATCATTACTTGAGCAAGAAACAACGAATAATGCTCCTATAAATAATACTAATGTTGTAATTTTTTTCATTTTTTTTAATTTAATTTGTTTTTAT
>MAAC01018356.1_pt1 | contig 36140 bp, 35 predicted proteins | sample 1115981 | NCBI WGS metagenome assembly MAAC01 (sample SAMN04961126, study PRJNA320927) | seawater metagenome | isolation source: sample BD02T64 sea water enriched with oil for 64 days | place: USA:Gulf of Mexico | collected 2013-07-27 | reverse complement strand
CAATAGACAATAACCGCTAAAATCAAACAGGCTTGGGCTGATCGCTTAGGCCTAGTTGTGCCTGAACTGCGGAAAAACTCGAATTTAGAAAGTCACGCCATGCTGCCGTAAGCTCACGGCAGCTTAGAAATTGATACGGGATAAACAGCGTATTGGATAACGGTTCACTGCCGCACAGGCAGCTTAGAAAGCGCGCGAAAACTTACGCTAATAACTGCGAAAGTTCACTGCCGCACAGGCAGCTTAGAAACACGGGGTAGACTTAGATTCTTTCTCTTGCTTGTTCACTGCCGCACAGGCAGCTTAGAAAATCATGGACGATTTGCTTATTGTGTTCTGGCTGTTCACTGCCGCACAGGCAGCTTAGAAAATCTTCGTGAATTCTTTCGATATTACTTAGCCGTTCACTGCCGCACAGGCAGCTTAGAAATAATATGTAAGAGTAACCAACATCAAGAAAGCGTTCACTGCCGCACAGGCAGCTTAGAAATTTGGTTGCTGCCCTCATATTATCGCGGCCTTGTTCACTGCCGCACAGGCAGCTTAGAAAGCAACAATCCTTAACTTGGAGAAAGCCGAGTCGTTCACTGCCGCACAGGCAGCTTAGAAATTGTAAATGATACCTGCCGCCAACAAAAAGCTCTTCACTGCCGCACAGGCAGCTTAGAAAACGCAAGATAAGGCCGATGCGGATTATGATCAGTTCACTGCCGCACAGGCAGCTTAGAAAGTTTCCGCTGCAATGTTTTTACGCGCATTCCAGTTCACTGCCGCACAGGCAGCTTAGAAAAACCAAGGCGTTATACACGGGATTATTACCATGTTCACTGCCGCACAGGCAGCTTAGAAAAGCCACGCTGTAACGGGGCCAAAGTCAATTGAGTTCACTGCCGCACAGGCAGCTTAGAAACATCAGAGGCTCCTTACAAATTTCGTTTGAACGTTCACTGCCGCACAGGCAGCTTAGAAAACCATGTCGGCCATGGTGAATTCAATGGTTGCGTTCACTGCCGCACAGGCAGCTTAGAAAACTTGAGGTTCGAACGGATTATTGTTGTTTGCGTTCACTGCCGCACAGGCAGCTTAGAAACGCTGTGCCTCGAATGCCTCAACAAGCTTCATGTTCACTGCCGCACAGGCAGCTTAGAAAGCCAATGTGATCTTTGCAATCACAATTAACCTGTTCACTGCCGCACAGGCAGCTTAGAAATTTAAGCGCCAGTAATCCCAAACCTATACAGAGTTCACTGCCGCACAGGCAGCTTAGAAATGACTGAGCTACTAAATTATCCTCTAAACAGAGTTCACTGCCGCACAGGCAGCTTAGAAAACTCGGACACCTTAACCCTTGCTAATTCAATAGTTCACTGCCGCACAGGCAGCTTAGAAAACTCAACCGGTATTTAATAAGCTAAGACGTTTGTTCACTGCCGCACAGGCAGCTTAGAAATCATCGAATTCTTTTAAATATTTATCTACAAGGTTCACTGCCGCACAGGCAGCTTAGAAACGACGATGCAATTTTTGAACGTGGCTTAAGTGGTTCACTGCCGCACAGGCAGCTTAGAAAAAGATGGTCGAATCAATGAAAGAGCAAGGTTAGTTCACTGCCGCACAGGCAGCTTAGAAAGGTAGTTAATTTATCTCTATCAAAACCATCTTGTTCACTGCCGCACAGGCAGCTTAGAAAATTTAAGTACACCAAGCAAAATCAATGACTTAGTTCACTGCCGCACAGGCAGCTTAGAAAGTGACTCGGGCCGTCCGCCGCTATGGCTATTTGTTCACTGCCGCACAGGCAGCTTAGAAATGATAGAAACTGCTTTGCTACCTCTCGTAATAGTTCACTGCCGCACAGGCAGCTTAGAAATCTATGGGTTGACATAGTAGCCATAACGTTCGGTTCACTGCCGCACAGGCAGCTTAGAAATCTAACGAGATAGCGGAGGGCTTCCGGCAGGCGTTCACTGCCGCACAGGCAGCTTAGAAATCTGCCCATTCCGCTACTGTGCGCCATCTACCGTTCACTGCCGCACAGGCAGCTTAGAAAGCAGCGCGTAGCTGTAGTAGGGCAAGGCAGCAGTTCACTGCCGCACAGGCAGCTTAGAAACATTACAAGATAGATTGTGGGCACCCCGTGTTGTTCACTGCCGCACAGGCAGCTTAGAAAAGTCAGAGAAATCATCGGAAGCAATGGCGAAAGTTCACTGCCGCACAGGCAGCTTAGAAAGCCTATCGGGGCATGTGCCGATCGCGGCACGTGTTCACTGCCGCACAGGCAGCTTAGAAAAGTGCGAAAGGTCCAAAGCCTTGCGGCTGGTAGTTCACTGCCGCACAGGCAGCTTAGAAATTAGTGTCAATGTGCACGACGTTGCGGAAGTCGTTCACTGCCGCACAGGCAGCTTAGAAAAAGCCACACAACAAACCGCCAAATAGCCAAACGTTCACTGCCGCACAGGCAGCTTAGAAAATAAAGCAGACATATGGGCCGCGTACCGTCTGGTTCACTGCCGCACAGGCAGCTTAGAAAATTTATTTTAGCGCCGTTAGACAGCGCGACTAGTTCACTGCCGCACAGGCAGCTTAGAAATGCAGCGCTTGCTGTCGAACGGCCGCAGGTTCGTTCACTGCCGCACAGGCAGCTTAGAAACTAACGGAGCACACATGTGCGGTCGAGTAAAGGTTCACTGCCGCACAGGCAGCTTAGAAAGCGCAGACAGCCCGCAAGCAGTGCCGCCGGATGTTCACTGCCGCACAGGCAGCTTAGAAATCTGCATAACTATGCGCAGTCTTATGGCTAGGGTTCACTGCCGCACAGGCAGCTTAGAAAATCACGCCTTATCTGTTCGATATGAACCATTTGTTCACTGCCGCACAGGCAGCTTAGAAAGGAGTATTAAAAACCGAATTGGCCGCAGCAAAGTTCACTGCCGCACAGGCAGCTTAGAAAAAACATTGTTAACGTAACTGCCAGAGGAGCAGGTTCACTGCCGCACAGGCAGCTTAGAAATGAGCGACCTATCACCACAAACACAACAAGAAGTTCACTGCCGCACAGGCAGCTTAGAAACATCACACGAATTCTACCTTTTTGATTGTAACGTTCACTGCCGCACAGGCAGCTGAGAAAAAGGGTAAATTGAGTTTTGATGCTCGTCCAACGTTTACTGCCGTACAGGCAGCGTAGAAAAGTAGGTGCTCTAACCCCTTTACAAGTAAAGTGTTCACTGCCGCATATATCGAAATTCTGGGCAATTAGTGCCCAATAAAGAAGATTATTTTTTTAAACGTTAGCAAAATTGCTAATTGGCAAATTTACCCTATAAATAAGGTATCTCTAATCATCCAAAGTAATATTTATGTATGTAAAAACAATACCCGATGGGTATCATTCCTTAACCCCGTATTTAATTGTTAAAGGCGCTAGTGCTGCTATCGAATTTTATCAAGCGGCTTTTGATGCTGAAGTTATTTTGCGTTTAGATACGCCGGATGGTGGCGTAGCCCATGCCGAATTGAAAATAGGGGACTCGCATTTAATGATGGCTGAAGAATGTGCTGACATGGGCTTTCTTAGCCCACAAACCCTTGGCGGCTCAGGCATGAGCTTAATGCTTTATCTTGAAGATGTAGATAGCGCGTTTGAAAGAGCTATTGTCGCTGGTGGTATACAATTACGAGAAGTTAAGGACCAGTTCTACGGTGACCGGGCAGGTACCTTAAAAGACCCCTTTGGCCATGCTTGGACGCTTGGGACTCATAAAGAAGACTTAACGGAAGAAGAAATTAAACAGAGGATGATGGCTGAATTTTCCTAATTAACAGATTGTAGTGACTAGAAGCAGGTAAGGCAATGATAATTTTTAGAAACATACTCGCAGTTTTACTTGGTTTAGTAATAGGCAATGCGGTAAACGTGGCCATTGTGGTGTTCGATCCCGAAGTAATTCCACCACCTGCAGGCGTAGATGTCACCAACACCGAGTCTATTCGTGCATCCATACATTTATTTGAAGCTAACGTGTGAATAGGACTTCATCATGGAAATCACCTTAAACCACACCATTGTTTATTGTCACAACAAGATTGAGTCGGCAGCCTTCTATGAAAATATTTTTGGTTTTCAATTTATTAAGGTATGGGAAAACTTCGCCGTCGTTAAGGTTAATGATTCGTTTACCTTAGATTTTAGGGATAAAGATAAATTTACTGCACAACATTACGCTTTTAAAGTATCAGAACAGCAATTTGACCAAATCTTAAAACGGATACAACAACAGAGTATCGCTTACGGCCCAGGACCCGATAACCTATCGGCGAATTTAATTAACCAAGATTACGGAGGGCGGGGGGCGTATTTTAAAGATCCTAACCAGCATGTTTTGGAAATAGTAACCACGGATTATATTCTTGATTAACGAACCTTACTCGAAAGCTTCTATTTCCAAATCGATTTCAACTGTCAAAAAATAGTAATCGTTTATTTCTAAATGCCTCTATAAGATAGTAATAACTATTGCTATAATCCAAGGTTCACAAATTTTATATTATCTTTTATTTTCAGAGGTCCACTAGATGTCGGAAGTTGAAAACCGTCCTAGCAATTTTATTCGTAATATCATTGATGCTGATTTAGCCAGTGGCAAGCATACTGCTGTGCAAACCCGTTTTCCACCAGAGCCAAATGGTTATCTCCATATTGGTCATGCGAAATCTATTTGTTTAAATTTCGGTATTGCCCAAGATTATCAGGGTTTATGTAACCTGCGTTTTGATGATACTAACCCTGAAAAAGAAGACATTGATTTCGTAAATTCAATTCAAAAAGATGTTGAATGGTTGGGTTTTCACTGGGCTGGTGATATTCGCTATTCATCAAACTACTTTGATCAACTGCATGGTTATGCGGTTGAGCTAATCGAAAAGGGGTTGGCCTTTGTTTGTTTCTTAACGCCAGAACAAACGCGAGAATACCGCGGTCCATTAAATGCGCCAGGTACAAATAGCCCATATCGCGATACTTCTGTTGAAGAGAACCTGGCGTTATTTGAAAAAATGCGCAACGGTGAATTTAAAGCCGGTGAGTGTTCTTTACGCGCCAAAATTGATATGGCTTCCAGCTTTATCTGCCTGCGCGATCCGATAATTTATCGAGTAAAGTTTGCCCATCATCACCAAACGGGTGATAAGTGGTGCATTTACCCAATGTACGATTTTACCCATTGTATTTCGGATGCGATTGAAGGCATTACCCATTCAATTTGTACTTTGGAGTTTCAGGACAATCGCCGTTTATATGACTGGGTGATCGATAATATCTCGATTGAAACTCAGCCTCGTCAATATGAGTTTTCACGATTAAACCTTGAATACACAGTAATGAGCAAGCGTAAACTAAACTCCTTAGTTACTGAAAAATTAGTCAATGGCTGGGACGATCCTCGTATGCCAACGATTGCCGCATATCGTCGTCTTGGTTACACGCCAGCTTCAATGCGCGAGTTTGCCAAACGTATCGGTGTGACCAAAATGGAGAACACCGTAGAGATCAGTGTATTAGAAGCGTGTATTCGCGAAGATTTAAACGATAACGCGCCACGCGCGATGGCGGTTCTTGATCCGATTAAGTTAGTGATTGAAAACTATGAAGATGGCAAAATTGAAATCTTAAATGTGAAAAATCACCCAAATGATGAAGCACAGGGTTTTCGTGAAGTGCCATTTAGCAAAGAATTATTCATTGAAGCAGAAGATTTCCGTGAAGAAGCCAACAAAAAGTATAAACGTTTAGTCATTGGCAAAGCTGTGCGTTTACGCGGCGCTTTTGTGATCACTGCACAGCGTTGTGATAAAGATGAAGACGGTAATATAACTACCGTGTATTGCTCATATAACCCTGATACCTTAGGTAAAAACCCGGAAGATGGCACCAAGCCAAAAGGGGTGATTCATTGGGTTAGCGCCAGTGAGAGTTTACCGGCGGAAATTCGTTTGTATGATCGCTTATTTAATGTACCAAACCCGGCTGCTGAAGAGGATTTTCATACGGTGTTAAATCCACAGTCTTTAACGGTTTTTGCGAATGCGCGTGTTGAACCCTCTCTTGCCAATGCTGTTGCTGAAAAAGCGTTTCAATTTGAGCGTCAAGGCTATTTTTGTTTAGATAACAAAGATGCTAGTGCCGATAAGCTGGTATTTAACCGCACAGTAGGTTTACGCGATACTTGGGCGAAAAAAGACAAGTAAGCTATTTTATAAAAATAAAAAAGCCATGCATGGCTTTTTTGTTTTTATAAAAAGGTACTTGGAACTAGTGGCTGTGAGACTTACGGTAGTTTTCACACGCCACTTCATCTTCACATTCACCATATAAGTACAAGCTATGGTTGGTAAGTTTGATCTTGTTTTCTTTGGCAATATTTAACTGGCGTTGCTCGATGACATCGTCTTCAAACTCTACTACCTTGCCACATTTTAAACAGACTAAATGATCGTGATGAACTTTGTGGGATAATTCAAAAACCGATTTTCCACCTTCAAAATGATGGCGAGTTACAATGCCGGCATCGTCAAACTGGTTAAGAACACGATATACCGTAGCCAGGCCAATTTCTTCATGGTGCACGAGCAATACTTTGTATACATCTTCGGCGCTGATATGCTGGTTTTCAGGTTTTTGCAGAATATCTAAAATTTTAACTCTTGGTAGGGTTACCTTGAGTCCAGCTCTTTTTAATTCTTCGTTTTGATCTGGCATGGAAGGGGCTTCTTAAAAATGAATATAGACAAATTATAGGGGGTAATTTATTAGGATAAAACCCCTAATTGATAATTATTTGTAATTAGATTAAATAATTATTGTTAATCAATAAAAAGCCCAACTGGTGTCGGGCTTCAATATCTTGTTTACCGGCAAGAAAAGATTAATCTAATAGCTCGGCTAAACACATTTCTTCGTTTAGTTGTTCAATCCAGCCATCAACACGTGCTTCGGTTAATTCAGGTTGACGGTCTTCATCCAGTGCCAAACCGATAAAGTTATCTTCATCAACCAATGCTTTGGATGCTTCAAATTCGTAGCCGTCGGTTGACCATTGACCCACCACAATTGCGCCTTTTGCTTCACAAATATCGCGCAGCGGACACATCGCATCAACGAAGTATTCCGCATAATCTTCTTGATCACCAAGACCAAAAATTGCAATAAGTTTGTCGTTAAAATCGATTTCTTCCAATTCTGGCAGAAAATCATCCCAGTCACATTGGTTTTCACCATAATACCAGGTAGGAATACCAAGGATTAACAAATCGAATTCTGCAATATCTTCTTTGCTACTTTTTGCGATATCTTTAACATCGACGTTCTTTTTACCCAGTTTTTTCTGGATCATTTTGGCTACAGCTTCAGTGTTGCCTGTATCACTACCAAAAAAAAGTCCGACAGTTGCCATGTATTTTAACCCTTTAAAATTTTAAATTACTGCTCTAAAGCTATTGCTTCAATTAATAGTGACTCAATAAGTTCACTGCGACTTAAATCTTTGGCTTTGGCCATGTTTTCTAACTGGTCAAATAACTCTTGGTGAATCTTAAATTCCACCCGTTTTAAGCCTTTATTCTTATCTCTTTTTACCTGGTTGCGCTTGTTAATTTTTACTTGAACATCCCTTGGGAAAGGGTTGGTTCTGGGCCTTCCAGGGCGTTTTTCATCAACAAAGAGATCTATTGTTGTTATATCTGTTGCTTCTTTCGCCATAATGTTAGCCCACCCCCTGGCTTTCCCATATGATCTGGATCACACCTTTAGCGATAAACCCAGCGCAACCTAAAAATAAAACTAAATAAACAACCAGCTTACCTTTTTTAGGGACATCATTTTTGTTCATCACATCATGAATAGACATGCCAATGAAGAAAAAAATCACCAAAAAAAATAAATTTAAACCAATGGTTTCTAATAATTCTAAATGTTCGGAAAGCATGGTACACCCTAAATTTTAAGGCGGTACTATAGCATAAAGGCTAGCGATAATGCACCAAAAAAACACGGTTTTTCAGTGCGCTAATACGAAATACTCGCGCTTGATTATGTTGTTGTTTAGGCGATTAAAAAATCTTTCACTATTTTATTAAATGCCACGGTTTTTTCGGCGTGTAGCCAATGGCCAGCACCCTGTATAATTTTTGCTTTTGAGTTGGGAAATAACTGGCCAATGATTTCTTTATGATCGGCAAGGATATAGTTCGAGTTGCCGCCTTTTATAAATAACGTAGGCCCGGTAAACTGGGCGCTACCTTGATAGGCTTTAACCACTTGTGAGTAATCGTTGGCAATGTTTTCAATATTCGCTTTCCAAATAAAGCCAGACTCTGTTTTCGCTAAATTTTTCAATAAAAATTGTCTTACACCAGGCTCAATTACATAAGTTGCCAGTTGTTTATCGGCATCTTGTCGGTTTTTAACCTGAGTCAAGTCGATGGCTAATAACCCGGCAATAATGTCATTGTGATGTTTAGGGTATTCAATCGGGGCAATATCAGCGACAATTAATTTATCGACCAGTTCTGGATGGGTTAACGCATATTGCATCGCAATTTTGCCGCCCATTGAATGCCCCAAAATATGGCATTTTTTCAAATTTAACTGTTCAATCAAGCGCACGACATCATTCGCCATGGCTTCATAATTCATTGATTGATGGTGAAATGAACTGCCATGGTTGCGAACATCAACACTGACCACTTGATAATCACTGGCCAAGTCTTTGGCTACCATATTTAAATTTTCCAGTGAACCAAACAGCCCATGGATTAATAAAATAGGCTCACCTTCACCTCTTATTACATGATTGAGAAGTTCAGTGGTTGTTGTATTTGATTTACTCATTAAATGCTATCATTTCTTAGAGTACCAAGTTGCTTAAATATCTGCTTATTTTTAATCAAGTTGGTGTTAGGTTGCGATAGCTTCTATTTTAAATGATTTCAAATTCGATAGAAACCTTATTGATAATTTTTCAATTCGGCTGTATTCCCTTCAGTTTCTATAAAAAATGTAGAAATCAGCCGCTAACAGGGTAGAGAGTTACCGCGAAGAAACGTATAATCATGGGCTTTCGAAAAATAAGATCATTGGATAGTTAATGAATACCATCGATATAGATGACGAACTTTATCAATACATCGCCCGTAATACTAAGTTTATTGGTGAGAGTGCTTCAGACATTTTAAGACGTTTATTAAATTTTGATGAAATAAACGCGCAATCTCCAGCAGTAGAGCTAAAGACCGCAGAAGAGCAGAAGCCGAAAAAAGAAAGTAACAAACCTAGCAATAGTGTTACAGACGTTGTCGATTTAGTTGAATTAAATGTGAAAAAACCAGTCAAGGTAAAAGTCATTGAATCGACTCATGTAGAAGGCTCACAAAACATTTTTGATTTAATCAATAAAGAAGAACTGGCCACACAACGTGGCGCAGTTGGTCGCTTCTTATTGATTTTAGCAAACCTGCATCGCGTGCATCCGCAGCAGTTCGATGCGGTAATAGATATTCGTGGCCGTGACCGTTTATATTTTGCCAGCAGTGAAAGTGCATTGCTTGAAAATGGCAGCTCGACCAAACCGAAACAAATACCCGATGCAAAATTTTGGGTTATTACCAACTCTAATACCACTAAGAAAAAGCTGATGCTTACCGATGTTGCTCACGTTTTGGGCTACAGTAGTAGTGATGCTGAAAAAATTAGAGATCTGCTGTAATCTTTAACATACTAAATTAACACACCCTAACGGTAATATTTGAAGGACTATTTATGAGCATACATTCGCACGCCGGCAAACCGGCAAGGCCGGAAGATAGAATTAACATCGCGCGTTTGACCAGTGACTATTACCTGTTAAAGCCAGATGTAGAAAATGCGGAACAACAAGTCAGTTTCGGTACTTCTGGGCATCGTGGTTCGGCGGCGAAAATTAGTTTTAACGAAAATCATATTCTTGCCATTGCGCAAGCGGTTGCCGAATATCGTAGTCAACATCAATTTTTGGGGCCATTATTTGTTGGTAAAGATACGCATGCACTCTCAGAGCCTGCATTTTCAAGTACCATCAGTGTGTTAATTGCCAATGGTGTACCCGTTGTCATCCAACAAGATCAAGGTTTTACTCCGACCCCGGTGATTTCCCGTTTGATTATTGATCACAACGCCAATAATACCGAACAGGCCGATGGCTTAATTATTACGCCTTCGCACAATCCGCCTGCTGATGGTGGCATTAAATATAATCCGCCACACGGTGGTCCGGCAGAAGGCAATATCACGAAATTAATTGAGCAGCGTGCCAACGAAATATTGGCCAATGATTTAGCCGATGTTAAGCAATTACCGTATACTGAGGCAATGCAATCAGAGTTGTTAAGCAAAGCCGATTTTATCCAATTTTATGTTGATGAGCTGGCAAAAGTTATCGACATGAAAGCGATCAGCAAGGCTGGCGTAACTATTGGTGTTGATCCGTTAGGTGGCTCTGGCATTGATTACTGGCCAGTAATTGCCAAAACCTATGATCTTAATATTGAAGTAGTAAATCCGGTTGTTGATGCTAGCTTTGCCTTTATGCCATTAGACAAAGACGGTAAAATTCGAATGGATTGCTCATCACCTTATGCGATGGCCAATCTTATTGAGATGAAAGACGATTTTGATGTTAGCGTTGGTAACGACCCAGATTTTGACCGCCATGGCATAGTCACCAAAACCGGCGGTTTGATGAATCCAAACCATTATTTAGCGGTAGCCATCAATTATCTGTTAACTCACCGTAACTGGCCTGAAACTGCGAAAATTGGCAAAACGCTAGTATCAAGCTCATTAATCGATCGCTTAGCGGAAAAGCTTGATAGACCCTTATCGGAAGTGCCTGTTGGTTTTAAGTGGTTTGTTGATGGTTTAAAAGATTCAAGTTATGCCTTTGGCGGCGAAGAAAGTGCAGGGGCTACCTTTTTAGCGCTGGATGGTAGCTGTTGGACCACCGACAAAGATGGTTTTGTGATGTGTTTACTGGCCGCTGAAATCATCGCTGTAACCGGCAAAGATCCATACCAATGGTATCAATTTTTGGCAGAAGAACTTGGCGAGCCTTGTTATGGTCGGGTAGAAGCAGTTGCCACTACGGCGCAGAAAAAGGTTCTCACTTCCTTATCAAAAGACGATATTACTCAAGATACTTTGGCCGGTGAAACCATTAATGCGGTACTGAGCCATGCCCCTGGTAATAATGCGGCAATTGGTGGCGTTAAAGTGGTCACTGACAATGGTTGGTTTGCTGCTCGCCCATCGGGTACCGAAGAAATATACAAAATTTATGCGGAAAGCTTTATCAGCGATGAGCATCTACAAGATATTATTGCGGAAGCACAACAGCTGGTCAGTGCAGCATTTAAGAATGCAGGTTTGTAAACTAGCCGTTTAATAGTGAGACTAAAAAAGGTAGTTATTCAGCAAGCTGTTCACCTAATGTGACTCTGAGTGGAATAATCATTCTAAAAAAGCACTAAGTTTGATGAACTTAGTGCTTTTTTTTATTGAGAAATATGAAATGTTTATCAACAGCCATTGAAATTTTTGAAAAAATCTATATCTTACTCACTATCTAGGGATTATTTATCTAATTATGTGGCGTAGCTTAACGATAGCGTTGGTTCTTTTTATATTAGCTCAAACCGCTAATGCAGTCGATCCCTGATGTTAATATCGATTTATCCCATCAAGCCGTTCAAGTATCACCAATAGAACAATCAAGTGCTGCACTTGTTGATGATGAGCAAAACGATTTATTTAATCTGCCAAGGTTAAATCGAACCAGTGCATCTATATTTTCTAATGAAATACAAACGACAGCAAACTATGTTTTAGAAATTGAATTTTTTGAAATTAAGCTAACTGCTGGGCTATTTAAAAACCTTGCTAACCCACCCGTCGTTATTCCTTGGTTTGCACAACTCAGCAGTAAAGCACACTCGTCACGTATTTCCGGTTGGAAAGACGGCAATTCATTATACACCTCTCGCACTACATAGCACAGTTAGTTTCATCAACTAACGGCTAAATAATACACTACTTTTTGTGTTTCTTACGCTGTAAAACTCTTCCTATTTTCCTTTTTCAACACTGATGTTATACCAATTTGATTCATCAACTTGGTATTGAGCCATCGGTCACTTGTCGTATTTGGTTTATGTCCTGTTTAGGTTTTAACCATTTTCGTCAGGTATTAATTTAGAGATTTAATGATGAATCCACGTATAAAAACGCATAATGGTTATGCGAAATGGCAAAATTTAATCATAGTATTCACACTGTTATTGATGTTTATTAACGCTTTACCGAACCTATATTCGGATAAGGGAAATATTCATTTCACCCCCCCAACACACATGTTCAACCAGTAACGCCGCAATACTTAAACACATTGTTAGCAGAGCATAATGTAGAAGTCGCTGAAATTCATTCTTCAGCGGAATTAACTACCATTAGTTTGGTAAATAAAACCGATCAAGGGGTTTTGCAAAGCCTGTTAACAAAATCGTTGGGCGACGATTATGTCATTGCAAGTTCCACCGAAAATGATGCACCCACGTGGCTAAAAATGTTCGATGGCAAACCGATAAAGTTAGGTTTGGACTTAAGTGGCGGCGTGTTGTTTGTGCTTGATGTAGACACAGAACGAGCGTTTTCAGAGCGACTAAAAAGTATTGCGTTAGAAATTAAATCGATAGCAATAGAAAATCGTATTCGCGCGGTCAAAGTATCCCAGCCGAACAAGCAGTCAATTACCATTGATTTTTCAACCGCTAATCAAGAGTCCATCCCTTTATTATTGGCAAAAATTAGCGAAACTTATCCTGGGTTAACTCAGAAAAACCATAGTGACAATCAAATCAGCTTCAGTTACTTGCCACAGCAGCAAGTTCAATTTCGTCAGGAAACGATGAAGCATACGCTGAAAACCATGAGAGGACGGATAGAAGAATTAGGCATACCGAAGCGGTAATTCAGCAACAAGGAAAAACCGTATTCGCATTGAATTACCTGGAGTTCACGACCCAGAAGCCGCGAAACGGATCATTGGTGCTACGGCAACACTGGATTTTTATCAACTGGCACAAAATTCGAATGTAGCTGGCGTTATCCGGATGAAAGATGACAATGGCGGTCAGCTGAGATTGAATAGCAAAGTTGTTTTTTCGGGCAGCAATATTAAAAATGCTCGTGCCGGACAAGATCAAATGGACATGCCTTTGGTTAATTTGGCCCTGGATGGCATTGGTGGCAAAAAAATGTCCAGTTTTTCAAAGCAAAATATTGGTAAACCTATGGTGACAGTATTTTCGGAATACTACCGAAATGCAGACAATAAAATGGTCAAGAAGACTAAGGTCATTAATGTTGCAACCATTCAGCAGCACTTAGGCTCGCAATTTAGTATTACCAACATGTCGAGTCCATCAGCCGCGCAAGAATTGGCTTTGTTATTACGAGCGGGTTCGCTGACGGCTCCTGTGACTATCGTAAAACAACGCAGTATAGAAGCAACACTTGGCGTTGATAATATCAATAACGGTGTTAAAGCGTTAACCATAGGGATTAGCTTCACCTTATTGTTTATGGCTCTTTGGTACCGCACTTTAGGACTCATCGCCAATATTGCCCTGGCGCTTAACTTAATCAGCTTGCTTGGATTGATGTCATTACTGCCTGGTGCTGTACTGACCCTCCCGGGCATCGCCGGTTTAGTGTTAACCGTAGGTATGGCAGTGGATACCAATGTACTTATATTCGAGAGAATTAAAGAGGAGTTAAAGCGCGGTCGGAAAGTACTTAGTGCCATTGACTGCGGTTATAAAAATGCTTTTTCCACCATTCTTGATGCCTATATCACCACTATGCTCACCGGTGTGATTTTGTATTCTATTGGCTATGGTCCGGTGAAGGGATTCGCCACCATTTTATGTTTAGGTATTTTAACCAGTATGTTTACTGGTGTATTCGTATCCAAGGCATTAACCAGCATTTCAATCAGGGCAAACAAAACACAATTACTAGCAGTTAAGCTATGAATAACCTAATAAGCCAATTCGGTAGACGCCTGAGCCGATTACGAGTAGTAAGCTTTTATTGTGCCGCAGTATTGGTCGTGATTGCTTTAACTGGTGTATTTAGTAAAGGGCTAAATCTCGGTTTGGACTTTACCGGTGGCTACTTAACAGAATTTTCGACTGAGCAGTCATTAAGTCAAAAACAAATGCAGGGATTGTTAATCTGGTATTTACCCGAATCATTTCAACTATCTTCTGCTGACAATGGTACTCATTGGACGATTAGACAAACCGATAACGACTTTAGCTTAAAAGGGAAAACATGGTTAGCAGACTTTGCCGAGCAAAGTGGTTTAAACATTAGCCCACAAGATGCGATTTACATTGGCAGTCAAGTTGGAGACGAGTTAATAAATCAAGGCGGATTGGCATTATTAACCGCAATGTTTGCCATCTTGCTCTATTTGTCTTTAAGGTTTGAGTGGCGCTTGGCGATGGGCGCCGTTATTGCCCTTTTTCATGACGTGATCATAGTGCTAGGATTATTTTCCTGGTTTGGCATTTCTTTTGATTTAACCATTTTGGCCAGCATACTGGCAATCATCGGCTATTCATTGAATGATTCCATCATCGTTGGCGATAAAATCCGCGAGTTGATGAAAACCAATAATCAACACAACATAGATGCACTGATTAATCTGGCGATAAAATCAACGCTGGTTCGCACCATGATAACCTCAGGGACGACACTTGCCACGATAATGGCGATATGGTTTTTTGCCGGAGACTCGCTCAATGGTTTTGCTATCGCGTTGTTTGCCGGGATCTTAGTCGGTACGTTTTCATCGATTGCCATATCGGCAACCGTACCGCAGTTGCTTGGCTTGACTGCCGATTATTATCAAAAGCAAGAAGAGTCAGTTTGCCAACTGCCTTAATACCAATCTCATAAGCACGGAGTTGACTATATACAGATTGGTATATAGTTGACATCGACTATTTAGTGACAATTTCTCAACGCATGGCACATTATAAGGTTCCAGGAATAAGCGTTGCTGTGGTCAAAGATGGTCAGCTTGCCTGGGCGAAAGGCTACGGTATTGCCAATAACAAAACCAAACAAAGCGTTACCAATAATACGCTATTTCAAGCCGGCTCAATCAGTAAACCTGTTGCTGCACTAGCCGCACTTAAATTGGTACAAGAAAACAAAGTAGATTTAGATACGGATGTAAATCAATACCTTACATCCTGAAAAATACCTTATTCTACTTATACCGAACAGCAACCAGTTACCCTTCGTCATCTATTAACACATACTGCGGGAACAACAGTACATGATTTTCCGGGTTACCAGCAAGGAGAACAATTACCGAGTAATTCTGCTATTTTGAACGGTGAAGGTAATACGCCGAAGGTCTTTGTCGACCAACCGCCAGGAAGCGAGTGGCGATATTCTGGTGGCGGTTATACGGTAATGGAACAACTAGTGGAAGACGTCACCAAATTGCCTTTTGATAGGTACTTATTAGACGCGATTCTTAAGCCTTTAAATATGCATAGCAGCACCTACGAGCAACCATTGTAAAATCCAAATGGTCTCAGGCGAGTGCGGCTTTTGATCAGAATGGTGAGCAAATTAAAGGTAATTGGAACAACTATCCTGAGCAAGCTGCTGCGGGGTTGTGGACCACACCTAGCGATCTCGCTAATTATATTCTGGCGATTCAACGTGCACGAAAGGGCAATACCAAAGGTGTGCTGAAACCAGACATCATCAATCAAATGCTAACCGTTCATCACGATAGCTGGGGACTTGGCCCAGAGTTAGAACAGCATGATAAGGGGTTAGTGTTTGCACACGGTGGCAAAAATGCTGGATTCACCAACGATTTTCTGGCCTATGCCGACAGTGCTTATGGTATCGTCATCATGTCAAATGGAGACAACGCCGGGCCATTAATCGAAGAGCTTAAAATCGCTATTTCTGCACATTACGGTTGGGATTTGGCAGTCCCTTTACTGTTAAAATCGGCAGAGCTTGCAGCGAAACTCCGCTCAAGTATCCTTGCTACCTACAGCTTTGACAGAGATCCTGAGTACACGGTTTCAATCGCTATGAATGAAGGTAAGATTGAAGTGCACGATCACGGCAGAGATCAAAAGCTGCAATTTATCGCGACTGGCGAAGACACCATTACCAACTTATCCAGTGGTTCAAAAGTAACATTTAATACCGATAGCGAGGGTGAACTTGTCGGCTTGACCTGGGCGGGTTCCTACACATTTACCAAAGCAGAAGATTAATTCTAATCATCAAATAGTGAGCTATGTGTTATTGACGCTTCTTGTGCAAGTTGTCGTTACCATACTGAGATTGAACAGCAGCTGTTTCTACACTGGAGCTAACATTACAGAGCAATGAGGAGACATTGAAGCTGGACTAACTTTAGGTGAGTGGTTTTTACTAAACAAATTTGATGTAGAGGTTTCTGGGTTGTGTGCATCATCTTGTGCTAATTATGTTTTTACCGCAGGAAATCGAAAATATCTGAATAAGGAATCTGCATTACTTTGGCACGGTTCAGCGTGGTCAAACTACGATGACCATAAAGATAACAAACACTTCCAAGACTACATAAAACCACTTAGAAAACCATAAGCAATGACGATGACATGCTATTTTGTGGTAAATGGTATTCATTATTTATGGTTGAAAATGCTTATCCGGTTTTCTATTTGTTTTGATTTCATCTAAAATAAATATACCTTTGATTAATCGATGATCCGATGTGTCTGATATCCAACAACAATTATTGAAAACTGGCAACTTTCTCGCCATCACTCGCCAATTTCCTGAAGCGTTACCGCAAACTTTTACTGCACATTTAACTCATCCTGACAGCAAATTACAAACCCTGATGAGTGTGTTAGATACTGGTGTTATTTGTTTTGAGCCTGTAGACCAAGTCACTGACAGTGATATTGTGTTATCTTCTGCCGTTCACGGCAATGAAACGGCGCCCATTGAAATTTGCCAGCAATTAATTGCAGAAATCATCACCGGTGACATAGAGCTAAAGCAACGGGTATTGTTCCTCTTTGGCAATCCTGCGGCTATCAACATAGGCGAAAGGTTTGTTGAAGAAAATTTAAACCGATTGTTCTCTGGCGCTCATAGTGATGGTGCAGGCTTGTGTAATCAAGAACGTCACCGAGCTAAGGCGTTAGAAGATTATATTCGCGACTTTTTTGATCAAGGTGGCACCATAGCTGGTGGCCGAAACCGTTTTCATTATGACTTACACACCGCCATTCGCGGTTCTAAAAACGATAAGTTTGCGGTTTACCCATACCTGAATGGAAAAGCCAGAGATAAAGGGCAGTTACAATTTTTAATGAGTTGTGGCATCAATACCATTTTACTCTCTAATAGTCCTACCACCACCTTCAGTTATTTTTCTGCCAATGAATTTAATGCCCATGCCTTTACCGTTGAATTAGGTAAGGTAATGCCTTTTGGTGAAAACGACATGGCTAACTTTGCTGCTTGTAAAAACACCTTACAGAGAATGTTAAGTCATCAGGATCTCGAATTAACCGAATTTAACATTGCCAATTTTAATTTGTTTGAAATTTATAAAATCATCAATCGCGAACAGGAAAATTTCTTCCTGAATTTTGCTGACGATACCGAAAATTTCAGTGATTTCCCACTCGATTATGTATTGGCAAATGATGGTGATATTGAGCACAAAGTCACGGTGCCAGGCGAAGCCATCATCTTTCCTAATGCCGATGTTGCTATTGGCCAGCGTGCGCTGTTAACCGTAATTCCTTGCACTCTTGCTCCTTAATGTTACGTCTTTTAGTGCAAGTGTAAAGCTAAATTGCCACTAAAAATAATCTTTTAGGGGTTATTTTTAGTGATTAATTGCAACTGAATTTTCCGGAATGTAAAGTTCTGCGCAATTGATAATAATTAAAATTTCGAAAAGCGAGATAGCAATTTCCATTAAAAGTGGGGTTGTATTGTTTTAAATCGCTTCATTCGATTTCGAGTTTTACCACAATGCAATGAATTTTGCAGTACTAAGAGAAGCTTATGGACACAGAAACGTATCAAGAAGGCCGAGTGGTTCACCAACCAGAATATATCGATGGTCATTCTGTAGAAATTCCAATCCTTAAAATTTTGAAACAAGACGGCAGTGTTTATAAAAATGCCGATATGCCAAAAATAGATCAACAACATGCCACCAAAATTTATCATACTTTAGCATTTCACCGGGTGTTGGATGAACGTATGGTTGCCTCACAACGACAAGGGCGTCTAAGCTTTTATATGACCGCCTTAGGGGAAGAAGCCGCTATTGTCGGTAGTGCTGCAGGTCTTGATGATAACGATATGATCATGGCACAGTACCGCGAGCAGGGCGCATTAATTTACCGAGGTTTTAGTTTAGAAAACTTTATGAATCAAATGTTTTCTAATGAAAAAGATTTAGGTAAAGGCCGCCAAATGCCGATTCATTACGGTTCGAAAGACTTGAATTACATGACAATCTCTTCACCGTTATGTACGCAAGTGCCGCAAGCTGCTGGTTACGCCTATGGTCAAAAGTTAAAAGGCAATAAGCAATGTACCATTTGCTATATTGGTGAAGGAGCGTCTTCGGAAGGGGACTTCCATGCCGGTTTAAACATGGCAGCAGTACATAGAGCGCCAGTGATTTTCTTTTGTCGTAACAATGGTTATGCCATATCCACCCCATCTACAGAGCAATATGCCGGTAATGGTATTGCCGCACGCGGCGTTGGCTATGGGATCAAAACTATCCGAGTTGATGGTAACGACTTACTCGCGGTATTAAAAGCGACTCAAGAAGCGCGTGAATACGTGATCAATGAAAATAAACCTATGCTGATTGAAGCCATGTCTTATCGTTTAGGTGCGCACTCAACGTCTGATGATCCTAGCGGTTACCGTACTCGTGAAGAAGAAGCGAAATATGCAGCGCATGATCCAATTTTACGAATGAAAAACTGGATGCTAGCGCAAAACTGGTGGGATGAAGAGCAAGAAACCGTATTGTTTGAAGACTTACGTCAAAAAATATTAGCTGCAGTAAAAGTTGCGGAAGTTATCGACAAACCAGCGATAGATGAACTAATTACTGACGTATATGACGTACCATCAGCACAACTTGAGCAGCAACTTAGTACGCTAAAAGAGCATATCAAGAAGTACCCGGATGCTTATCCAGTGACGGCAGGGAGAATAAAATAATGGCACAAATGAATCTATTGCAAGCAATCAATAATGCCCTTGAGATTGCGATGACCGAAAACGAGTCGGCCGTTTGTTTTGGTGAAGATGTCGGCCATTTTGGTGGCGTCTTCCGTGCAACCAGCAACCTTCAAGAAAAGTTTGGTAAAGCCCGATGTTTTAATACGCCATTAACCGAGCAAGGTATCATGGGCTTTGCCAATGGTTTAGCCTCGCAAGGCAGTGTGCCAATTGCCGAAATTCAATTTGCCGATTATATCTTTCCCGCTTTCGATCAAATTGTGAATGAATCGGCAAAATTCAGATACCGCTCAGGTAATGAGTTTAATGTGGGTAATTTAACCATCCGTACCCCGTATGGCGGTGGTATTGCCGGTGGCTTGTATCACTCACAATCACCGGAGGCGTACTTTGCTCATACACCGGGTTTAAAAATAGTGGTTCCTCGAAACCCATATCAGGCGAAAGGCTTATTATTAGCGGCCATTCGCGATAAAAATCCGGTGATCTTTTTTGAACCGAAAAAATTATACCGAGCATCTATTGGCGAAGTTCCTGAAGAAGATTATCAATTACCGATTGGCAAAGCCGAAGTGGTTAAATCGGGTAGCGATATCACCTTATTAGGGTGGGGCGCGCAAATGGAAACGCTTGAGAAAGCTGCCGACATGGCAGAAAAACAAGGAGTCTCTTGTGAAGTCATCGATTTACGCTCGATTTTACCTTGGGATGCCGACACTGTTGCTGAGTCAGTGCAGAAAACAGGACGTTTGCTGATTAACCATGAAGCACCATTAACCGGTGGTTTTGCCGGCGAAATTGCTGCAACCATTCAAGATATGTGTTTCTTGCATTTAGAGTCGCCCATTTCGCGTGTATGTGGTTTAGATACTCCATTCCCGTTATCGCATGAAAAAGAATACATGCCAGATGAACTAAAAACCTTTGAAGCCATTATGGCCTCGGTAAATTACTAAATAATAATTGGGATAAATGATCATGAGTATTGATTTTATTTTACCGGACATTGGCGAAGGTATTGTTGAATGTGAACTGGTTGAATGGCTGGTTAGCGAAGGCGAATATATCGAAGAAGACCAACCGGTTGCCGATGTGATGACCGACAAGGCGCTGGTACAAATTCCGGCGATGCATAATGGTGTGATCGATAAACTGTATTATGCCAAAGGTGAAATTGCCAAGGTGCATTCGCCACTATTTGCCATGACTCCAGACGGAGCAGTCGCGGCACCTACGGCAACTACAGCAACAACAGAACAAGAAATAGCAACAGCATCCGCAGCAACTACAGCATCCGCAAATAGCGCGACTATGATTGATGATTTTATTTTACCTGATATTGGTGAAGGCATCGTCGAATGTGAGATTGTTGACTGGTTAGTGGCGGAAGGTGACATCATTGAAGAAGATCAAGCCGTCGTTGATGTAATGACCGATAAAGCCCTGGTGCAAATTCCGGCAAAGTATGCAGGTAAAGTGGTTAAGTTGCATTACGCCAAAGGCGAAATTGCCAAAGTTCACCAACCTTTATTTGCCATTGAAATTGCCGGTGGCGAAGCGGTTAACGCAGCTCCAGCAGTAAGTAATGCGCCTGTTGCCGAAGTTTCTCCGGTAAAATCGCAAGTTAGCTCGCCTGTTGCTACTAAATCGACTGCTGGCGCAACAACAGCTGTTGCTAGCGCACCTAAAGGCAAAGCATTAGCAAGTCCGGCAGTACGTCGTGTTGCCAGAGAGTTAGATGTAAATATCCACCAAGTGCCAGGTACCGGCCCGAAAGGACGTGTGTACAAACAAGATGTGGTTAATTTTAATCAAGCACCAGTAGCGCAAGTCGCTGCTAATGCAACAGCTAACGCAACAGCTAACGCAACAGCTAACGCAACAGCTAACGCAACAGCTAGTGCAGCAAGTGTTGGTGGTACACGAGTAGAGTCAATAAGAGGCATTAAAGCGGCAATGGCGAAAGCTATGGTTGCTTCTGTGTCAACCATTCCACATTTTACTTATTGTGAAGAAATTGACATGACTAAGCTCATTGCCTTGCGCAAAGAGTTAAAAGAAGTGTATGCCAAGCAAGACATCAAGTTAACTATGATGCCATTCTTTATGAAAGCGATGTCATTAGCGATAAAACAATTCCCGCTGGTAAATACCAAAGTGAATGATGATTGTACTGAGCTCACCTATTACGATGATCATAATATTGGTATGGCCGTTGATTCAAAAGTTGGCTTGCTAGTGCCAAATGTGAAAAATGTGGAACGTTTGTCAATTGTTGATGTTGCCAAAGAAGTTACCCGTTTAACCAATGATGCGCGTGAAGGTCGTGTGACTGCTGCCGATTTAAAAGGTGGTACTATCACTATCTCTAATATTGGTGCGCTAGGTGGTACGGTGGCAACGCCTATTATCAATAAACCGGAAGTTGCCATTGTGGCTTTGGGTAAATTGCAAACCTTGCCGCGTTTTAATGACAAAGGTGAAGTAGAAGCTCGCTCAATAATGCAGGTTAGCTGGTCTGGCGATCATCGCGTTATTGATGGTGGCAGCATTGCTCGCTTTTGTAATTTATGGAAATCTTTCCTTGAAGAGCCAACTAACATGCTGATGCATATGGCATAAAGCCTTAACGTTAGATTTGATAGAAAAATATCCTTACCAAATCCCACATTTATGTGGGGTTTTTAATTCATGGACGAATTAACTTAGAATTACCAGGGAGGGTATAAATTCTGTTTTGTTATTGGAGAAAAATTGTGCTATCTCTTATGGTATTCAAAGGTATCAACAAAGAAGGTTAACAATGAAATGCCTATGCAAGCAATTAAATTACTTTTAGCGCTATCTGGATTTACCCTCATTCAGTTTGCTTACGCCAATGCCCCACATTTTAAAGTGGATCTGGTAAAGGTGGATAAATCGGCTCGAACCATGCTGCTGTACTCAGGGAATACGCTGGTAAAGAAATATAAGATCGCTTTAGGTGAAAGTCCCAAAGGCCATAAGTTGCAAGAAGGAGATAATAAAACTCCTGAGGGCAGTTACAATCTGGATTATAAAAAAGATGACTCTGCGTTTTATCGGGCAATGCACATTAGTTATCCCAATGAATTTGATATTGAAAAAGCACAACAAGACGACCTAAACCCTGGGGGCTTTATTATGATCCACGGGCAAAAAAATGGCGATACCAAGAACCCAACAATCACGCAACGCTTTAATTGGACCAATGGCTGCATTGCCTTAACCAATAGCGAAATGGACGAGTTTTTAGCGCTGGTTGATAGTGGCACCAAAATTGATATTCGATGGTAGTTTATTCCAAGTTGATAAATCAAATTGTTATAAAACAAAAAAACAGCACAAGTGCTGTTTTTTTAATTCAGGGATGAATTAACTTAGAAATACCATGGACGGTATAATTTCTATTAATTCAACTAAGCAATACAATTACATTACGCGCATACCTGGTTCTGCACCATTATCTGGACTCAAGATAAAGATATCTTTACCACCAGGGCCTGCAGCAATGATCATGCCTTCAGACATACCAAATCGCATTTTACGAGGCGCAAGGTTGGCGACAACAACAGTTAACTTACCGACTAAGTCTTCCGGCTGGTAAGCCGATTTAATGCCAGCAAATATTTGACGCGTTTCACCGCCTAAATCAACTTCGATACGCAATAATTTGTTGGCTTTCTCAACATGCTCTGCAGTGATGATTTTGGCAATACGCAAATCCACTTTGGCAAAATCGTCAAAACCAATTTCATCCGCGATTGGCTCATCATTCAAATGTTTTGATAACGGTGCAGCTGGTGCGGCATTTGCGTTCATCAAATTTTCTTTAGAATCTTCAACCATGGCGTTTACTTTGTCCATTTCTACACGTTGTAATAACGCTTTAAATTTATTGACTTTGTGATCAACTAATAACATTTTATGACCTTCCCAAACCAATTCATCATTTAAGAACGCCGCAGTTTTTGCTGACAGCTCAGGCAATACTGGTTTTAAGTAAATCATTAGAATACGGAACAAGTTAATGCCTAAAGAACAAATGTCTTGTACTTCTTGCTGCTTGCCGTCTTCTTTAATTAATTGCCAAGGTTCTTTTACCGCAATGTATTCGTTTACCTTGTCGGCAAGCGCCATAATTTCACGCATCGCTTTGCCAAACTCACGACTTTCATAAAGTGCAGCAATAGAATCACCACCGGCCATGACTTCATCGGCTAAGGCTTGATCGGCAATGTTGCTCGATAACATACCATCGAATTTTTTCGAGATGAAACTTGCACAGCGTGAGGCAATGTTTACCACTTTACCGACCAGATCGGAATTTACCCGTTGGGCAAAATCTTCAAGGTTCAAATCTAAGTCGTCAATGCGGCTAGTCAGTTTTGCCGCAAAGTAATAACGTAAATACTCAGGGTTTAAATGATCTAAATAAGTACGGCCTTTGATGAACGTGCCTTTCGATTTACTCATTTTGGTACCGTTAACGGTCACAAAACCATGAGCATACACCGAAGTAGGCTGACGGTAATCCGCACCTTTTAACATTGCTGGCCAGAATAATGAGTGGAAATAGATGATGTCTTTACCAATAAAGTGATAAAGCTCAGCATCTGAGTCTTTTTTCCAGAACTCATCAAAGTTAATGCCTTTTTTATCACACAGGTTTTTAAAACTGCCCATGTAACCGATTGGCGCATCTAGCCACACGTAGAAATACTTACCTGGTGCATTTGGAATTTCAAAACCAAAATATGGAGCATCACGGCTGATATCCCACTGCTTTAAACCCGACTCAAACCATTCGTTAAGTTTGTTGGCCATTTCCTCTTGTAATGCACCGCTGCGGGTCCAGTCTTTGAGCATTTGTTCAAATGCGGGCAAGTCAAAAAAGTAATGCTCTGAATCTTTTAATACCGGGGTTGCGCCGGATACTACTGAAATAGGGTTAATTAAATCCGTAGGAGAATAGGTTTCACCACAATTGTCACAGTTATCACCGTTTTGATCTTCGCTCTTACATTTAGGGCAGGTACCTTTTACAAACCTGTCGGGCAAAAACATTTGTTTTTCCGGATCGAACAATTGCGAAATAGTCCGACGCTTGATGTAACCTTTTTCATCTAACCGGGTGTATATTTGTTCAGCAAAGGCTTTGTTTTCGTCGCTGTGAGTCGAATGATAGTTATCAAATTCAATGTTGAAATCGGCAAAATCGGCCATGTGCTCTTCGCGCACTTGTTTGATCATGTCTTCCGGAGTAATGCCTAATTGCTGAGCTTTAAGCATAATTGGAGTACCATGGGCGTCATCGGCACACACATAGTAGGTTTCGTGGCCACGCATCTTTTGGAAACGTACCCAAATATCCGTTTGGATATACTCTAATAAGTGGCCTAAATGAATTGGGCCATTGGCGTATGGTAACGCGCTGGTGACAAGAATTTTGCGATTTGTACTAGTCATTGACGATAGTTGCCTAAAATTAAAACTTTTAATGGTAATAAGAGCAGGGATAGTACAAAATTTAAGGTGTTTTTTCATCAAAATTTTTTAAATAACCCTATAAATCACGATAAAGCTGAACATTATGCTGAAAAATTTGTTTTCTTCAGGAAAAAAGCCTGAAAATGTAACTCATACCATCGAAACTTTTTTACAAGAGTACCGTTCTCAATGTTTTCCCGACGGGGTAATGCATGCACTAACCAAAGTTAATGTGTTGCTGAAAAAGAAAACCTATATTTTAGAGTTGACCTTGCCGTTTGCTTGTCAGGGCGAGCTTGAAGACATCGCCAGAGAATTGGTCACCAAGCTCGATATTGATATTGAATTGTCGTTAACGCTTGCCATCAACCCGGTACGTAGTCATTCAATAAAAGGCATTAAAAACATCGTCGCCATTGCTTCAGGCAAAGGCGGGGTAGGTAAATCAACAACTGCAGTAAACCTTGCTTATGCGTTAATGGCCGAAGGCGCGAAAGTGGGGATTTTAGATGCCGATATTTATGGCCCGTCTATTCCCACCATGCTGGGTATTGAAAACCAAAGACCGTCATCGATAGACGGTAAATTAATGCAACCACTAAGTGCGAAAGGGCTAACGGCAATGTCGATTGGTTTTTTAGTATCCGATAGTGATGCTACGGTTTGGCGTGGGCCAATGGCCAGTTCGGCATTTTCGCAAATGCTCAACGAAACCGCCTGGGGCAATGCCGCCGGCACGGCAGAACAAGAACTCGATTATTTAATCATTGATATGCCACCAGGTACCGGTGATATTCAATTAACCTTAGCGCAAAAAGTGCCGGTAGCAGCGGCTACCATAGTGACCACACCACAAGACATCGCGTTAAAAGATGCGGTGAAGGGCATCAACATGTTTGACAAGGTGAAAGTGCCGGTGTTGGGGGTGATTGAAAATATGAGTTATCACATTTGCGATAACTGTGGTCATCATTCTCACCTTTTTGGCAAGGGTGGGGCGCAAACCATTACTGAACAATATAAGGTTGATTTATTAGGGCAATTACCGCTTAATATTCAAATTAGAGAAGACAGTGATGCAGGAAATCCCATCGTATTGGCAAATGCTGCTGGTGAAATAACCACTATGTACCGTAAAATAGCACGCAATATGGCTGCACAACTGTATTATCAATTAGATGCCAAGAGTCCGTATACCGCGGAAATTACTTCCCTAGAACAATAAATACTTAAAGAGTTAAGAAGAATAAATCATGAAGCTATGTGACAAAGATATAATGGCAATGTTAGAGCAAGGAAAAATTGTTATTACCCCAACTCCGGATGAGTCGATGATCTCTGGGGTAAGTGTTGATATTTGTCTTGGTAATAAGTTTCGGGTATTTCAAGATCATACTGCTCCCTTTATCGATTTAAGTGGGCCTAAAGATGAAGTGCAAAAGGCAATGGATACCGTGATGAGCGAAGAAATTCATATTGATGATGGCGATGCTTTCTTTTTGCACCCCGGTGAACTTGCTTTAGCGGTGACTAATGAATCGGTAACCTTACCTGCAGATATCGTAGGCTGGTTAGATGGTCGTTCATCACTTGCGCGTTTAGGCTTGATGGTGCACGTAACCGCTCATCGAATTGATCCAGGTTGGTCAGGACAGATTGTATTGGAGTTTTTCAACTCGGGTAAATTGCCGTTAGCCTTACGCCCAAAAATGAAAATTGCCGCACTTAACTTTGAAACCATGACAGGTGAAGCAATACGGCCATATAACAAACGCGCCGACGCCAAATATAAAGGCCAAACCGGAGCGGTAGCCAGTCGAATTAGTGAAGACGGTAAATCATAGTCGCGAAATCTCTAAAACAACAAAGCCCGCATCTGCGGGCTTTGTTGTTTTAGAGATTTAATCAAATTGGTATCAGTTTTTCACCAATTGTGGGGTTTTTAACGCCTCGTTTTGTGCTAATGCCTCTTCTTTATCAAATTCAAGCAAGCATTGCTCTAACGCATCCACTAATAACACTTTGTCGTGAAAGTAATCTACTTTTTCACTGGCAAGTGGCGTTTTAATTAAGCTGACAAATTCAGAAGTCGCTTCCATGTTTTCTGTGACCACAATATCAACGGGCTGACAGCCAATGTTATAGGTAAGCCATTCAAGCTTTCCATCAATGCTTAAATCGCCTGCGGGGCTACTCTCTTTGGCAATGTTATCAATAAAGATACATTTTGCTTTGCTACGGGTAATGGCTTTTGATATATCCCTAACCAATAGTGGCGGCACAATGGAGGTTAAAAAGCTGCCTGGCCCCAAAATGATAATATCGGCATTTTCAATTGCGGCTAACGATTCAGGCATGGCTTTCACCAGTGGCGCCAACATCATGTTCTTAGGTATGGTGGCCATATCATCAACCGATACTTCTCCTACCCGGCAACGACCTTCCTCGTAAAACGCCATTAAATCGGTTGGTGTTTCCGACATCGGCTGCAGCCGAGTTTTGACTCGTAAGATACGACGTATTAATTTAATTGAATCTAGCGGACGAGAATGGATGTCATTGAGCGCATAGAGAATTAAATTCCCTAAATTGTGTCCGGTTAACTCATCATTGCCATCAAATCGGAAGTTAAATAATTTGCTACCTACCGAATTTTGATCAACCAACTGAGTTAAACAGTTTCGCAAGTCTCCCCAGGCAATAGTGCTTGAGCGTCTTCTTAATTTTCCGGTTGAACCACCGTTATCCGTCGTTGCTACTATGCCGGTTAAGTGATCACCTAAAAAAGAAAGGGTAGAAAGTACTCGGCCCAAACCATGACCGCCACCAATAGCAACCACATTTAATTTTTTTAAACGCATATATTGTAAACCCTTGCAAGCCGTATTGTTGCATTAGCGCTGCAATGTCGGCTTGTAAATTATTAGATCAATAATTTAATTTTAATCAATGGTAAAGTTATAGTTTATTTTAAGACGAAAACAAGAAAATAAGCTACTGAAAAATTGTAACCGGACAGGAAACTGCTCTTTATACTCTGGTAAAAAGTAAAATTGCGTAGCAATCGGCCAAAATAATCCGTCGATTGATTGCAAAACTTTTTATTACTCTGCCCATTTAACGAAAAAAAATTGTTAAAAAACACACAAAGCGATCGATAAATGAACGAACAACCAATAAATCACACTTTTTTGCGTTTTTCTTCAAAAAATGTGTTGACAGTTTTTCCATGACTGAATAGAATTCGCCTCGCTTTCAAGGAGTCTAGGTCGCTCATGAAAGTAGAAGTGATAAAAGGGGCCATAGCTCAGCTGGGAGAGCGCTTCGCTGGCAGCGAAGAGGTCTGCGGTTCGATCCCGCATGGCTCCACCATTACTTTTTTTAGGTTTTGGCAAAAACCGACATAAGATTTATCTTATGAGAAGGTGTTATATTTATTATAACCAATGCGAATGTTAGCTTAATTGTTAACACCAGCGTCCCCTTCGTCTAGAGGCCTAGGACACCGCCCTTTCACGGCGGTAACAGGGGTTCGAATCCCCTAGGGGACGCCAATATTTTAAAAAATAAGTTGTACCGTTAGGTAATATACAAGTTCTTAGTGCCGGGTGTTTACACCAGACACAGAAAAAAGTTTTAAACGACAGATTGCGTTAAGCAGTACGTTGTAAAACATGAAAAACATTTTCTGCAATTTTTAATGCATATCCAATCGGCGCAGAGCTTGATTGAATGCAACGCAGAATTAACAATACATGTTTTGTAAAACAAATTCTGCGTCCCCTTCGTCTAGAGGCCTAGGACACCGCCCTTTCACGGCGGTAACAGGGGTTCGAATCCCCTAGGGGACGCCAACTTATTTTCGATGACTTAAGTGATTAAGTTCTAGTGCCAGGTGCTTGCACCGGACACAGAAAAACGTTTTTAAATATATTGCTTTAAGCAGTATGTTGTAAAACATGTTTCGTAAAACAAATTCTGCAATTTTAATGCATATCCAATCGGCGCAGAGCTTGATTGAATGTAACGCAGAATTAACAAAACACGTTTTGTAAAACAAATTCTGCGTCCCCTTCGTCTAGAGGCCTAGGACACCGCCCTTTCACGGCGGTAACAGGGGTTCGAATCCCCTAGGGGACGCCACTTATTTTGTCAATACAATTTATCTTAGGTTTCAACCAGCTCGCTGGTGAAGTTTGCAAAATTATCGAAGTGTGAGAATTGAATATTCAAACGGCGCAGAGCTTGTTTGAATGCTTACACAAAAATATCAAAGCAGTGCTTTGAGAAACGATTTTTGCGTCCCCTTCGTCTAGAGGCCTAGGACACCGCCCTTTCACGGCGGTAACAGGGGTTCGAATCCCCTAGGGGACGCCACTTATTCAAGTGATGAAAAAGCCGACGAAAGTCGGCTTTTTTGTGCCCGGTTGGCGGGGTTTTTAACCTCGCGTAATTACCGCAGATAACCTAATACCAATTTGATTAAGTATGTGGTCTACTTTTTCATGAGGAAAAACTGATAAATACAAGGCATAAAGTTTAGTAAGTAGTTATTCTACTTATAAATTTTATAACGCAGTAGTTATTCGTTTTAACCATTAAAAATGATCAGATATTTAATCAACTTGGTATAAAGCGTTTTTCGCCAAAACGCGAGAATGAATTCCCGCCAACCGATTCCATATCTACCTTCAACACCCATGTCGTCGTACTTTCATCCAGCCATGTATTAAAGCCAAAAAAACCATACATTAATGTATGGCTTATTTTCATTACAACATTGTCGATTCAAAAAGGAAACAGGCTACGGCTAGCGCGATGGCTTAGATTGGAAGCATCATTTTGTAAATAGCTATCTTGTTGGGATAAGGCCGTTTGCCGTTAACAATAACTGGTTACCTTTATATACGTTATCTCAACGCAAAACCTACGAATACGATAAAAAGCAATATGGAGCGTTGGATCTTTGGCAAAATTCGGCGCAAGCATATTTATTACCCAGAGGTGATTGTGAGGATCATGCATTAGCTCTTGCCGATTGGCTGATATCAGAGGGCGTGGATGCTAAAGTTGTGTTAGGCAAGTATAAAACACAAGGACATGCATGGGTTGTGGCGAGTAAAAATAATAAAGTTTACTTGCTTGAGGCCACGTCTAAACGAGTTGGGAAATCCTGGAATCATTACCCTCTGGCCCAAATGAGTAATCATTATTATCCGATGGTTATGTTTAATCGAACCGATTACTGGGTAAATACAACTCGCCTAGCCACTACCGATTATGTTGGTAAACACTGGCAGAAAACTTCTGAATTTGTAAAATTTAAAATTTAAAATTTAAAATTTTAATCTTAACTAATTACCTTTCAATTGGCTTAAATACCCGGCATAATAAAATTTAAACAACTGTTTGAATTATTCCCTTGTATACTCCATCGAGTTTTTTTATGCTAAAACCAGTCATCAACTTCGTCCACGCCAATGGATTTCCAGCAGGAAGTTATCGGACTTTTTTAGCGGAGTTTTCCCCTAAATATACGACCATAGCGCACCGGCAGTTTGGCCATAATAATCATTATCCGATCCATAACAACTGGCAATATTTAGTCACGGAATTAGTCGACTTTATTAAAAAGCAAGACCGTAAGGTTATTTGTGTCGGTCATTCATTTGGTGGGGTAATTACATTCATTGCCGCTTGCCAACACCCGGAGCTTTTTCGTGGCATAGTGATGTTAGACCCGCCAGTGCTCACCGGACGCCTAGCTTGGTTATTAAATTTAGCGAAAAAGACTCCGTTAATTGATAAAATATCTCCAGCCGGGAAAGCAAAAAATCGTCGGCGCAATTGGCCATTGAACACCAATTTAGTCGGTACTTTCGCCCGAAAAAGGCTATTTCAAGATTTTGATCCTCGTTGTTTGCAAGATTATGTTGATAGTGCGGTGACCAAGAGAAACAAACGCTTAGAGTTAATGTTCTCGCCCGAGGTAGAAGCGGATATTTTTAGACATTTACCGAGTAATTTATTCAAGTTTAAAAATAAACTTACCGTGCCAGCCGCACTTGTTTATGGTGAAAATACCGATGTCTTACCGGTTCGTTATTTCAAACGTTTCGCTGCATTGAATCAGATAGGGTTAACTATGATGCCAAATGGCGGCCATATGTTTCCACTAGAACAGCCCGAAAAAACCGCTGTGATGATAGATCAATTGATCAAGAATTGGTGATATTTTTATATTTGAATATAAGAGAGCTAATAAAAGTGCAGCTCATAGCAGTCAAATTGCATCAATATCTCCGACTCAATTGATTCACCCGGAGCTTCCGTTGGCGTTATAAAGGACGGAAAACTAATATTCGTCGGTGGATATGGCATGGCAAATTTAGAATATGATATCCCTAACTCTCGAAATCCGTGTTTCGGATAGGCTCAACGTCTAAGCAATTTACTGCCGCTAGTATCATTTTATTGGTAGAAAAAGATAAATTAAGTCTAACCGATACACTCAGTCAATTTTTCCCTGATTTTCCCGATTACGCCAAGAAGATCACCATCAGCCACCTACTAAATCACACCAGTGGGATTCGAGATTATTTGACCCTCGCGGATTTGTCTGGAAAAAGAAGCGATGATTATTATACCGATGATGACATTATGCATTGGCTGATTAATCAGCAACAAACCAACTTCAGCCCTGGTGATGAATTTCTATACAGTAATTCTGGCTATTGGCTTCTGGGACAAATAGTAGAAAAAGTCTCTGGCATCAATATGGCTGAATTCGCGAAAAGAGAAATATTTGAACCTTTAGCAATGAACCACACTCACTTTCATAATGATCATAATCAGATCCTTAAAAATAGGGCGTCAGGTTATGTTCCAAATGGTGAAAATCAATATAAAATTAGCATGACCACATTAGATATGATCGGCGATGGCGGAATATTCACCAGCGTTGAAGATATCAAAAAATGGAATGATGCCTACTACAACAATAAAGTGCTTAGCAAAAAATTCTGGTCGATGACGAAACGCGGACAGCTAAATAGTGGTGAAGTGATAGATTATGCATCGGGTTTGTTTCTGGGCGAATACAAGGGATTAAAAATGATCAGTCATGGAGGTTCCTTTGTTGGCTTTAGAGCGAACTTAATACGATTCCCAGAGCAAAAGTTTTCGGTGGTGGTATTCGCCAATCGCGGCGATGCCAACCCAACCAGAATGGCTTTCCAAGTTGCCGATCTTTTTCTCAAAAATGACTATGAGCAGAATAGTTCTGCTAACAAGGCCAAGGAAAGTGTTTCAATCGAAATCGAGCTAGAGCCAGCGGAATTAGAAAACGTATTAGGGCTCTATTGGAATGATGAGCGCTCAGATTCTCGTAAAATTCATTTAAAAAATAACAAACTAATATTTTCTTTAAATGAACATAGAGAATTTAATTTAAACGCTATTGGCAATAATAAATTTGTTGCCACGGGCGTCCCGTTTGACATGCAAGTTACGTTTTATATGGATGAGCAATCAAGAAAAATAATGTCTGTATCCATTAATGGTGATACGCCAGTACTATCAGTAGGCTATAAACCCGCTTCACATACAAGGCAAGAACTTATGAAGTTTGAGGGGGCATACTTTAACAATGAACTAAAAGTTAACTATGTCTTAAAAGTTGAGAATGAAGAGCTGAAACTTTTTGTCAACAATCGATCTTATTCACGTTTAAAAACAGTTATGAATGATCTATTTGTAAATAACCAACTTGGCGCATTTAAATTTGAACGAGATAGTATTGGCCGGATTACTGGATTCAAATTGCTGCGGGTAGAGTGAAAAACTTAACGTTTTCTAAGTTATAAAATCCAAAAGTTGGCTTGGGAAATAACTCTATAATGAGCTTCCCAAGCGAACAACAGCATTCCCTGTAGAAATACTTGAACTGAAAATATAATTGCTCAATGTCTTCTGTTTGGCACTGACTTGACCGTAAACTACTGAAAAGGTTAGGTATCAAAAGAGAGAATAGCAGCCGTTGAGAATTTACTACCTTGCAAAGTATCATTAATATGCTTTAATAGCGGTCATCTATGTGACTAAGTTTCTGTTTAGTTGTTGTAAAAGCTCTATAATCACCGCTTGATTCTTTGTTAACCATAATTGATAGGCCCACAACATGAATACCAAAATATACAAGAGAGTGCTTTCTTTCACTGATAGCTTAATGGCGGCTGTTCAAGAAAAAAATCAAACGAGATTCGATGGTTATTATTTAGAATTAAAGCAACTCTGTGAAGATAATGAAAATACGGATAAAGACCATCCCGTACAGTGGGAAACGCTTGCGGATTTTACCGATGACTTAGTATTAGCGATTACTATTTATGAACAAGCTTTAGTTAAGGCTGAGGCGATTAACTCTAAAGATTTCCGTTCATCTATTGGTTTTTCAATCGCTGCTCTAAAAGTAGAGTTAGGTGATAAAACAGGTGCTATTGAGCATTTAGAAAAAGCTAAAATCAGTTGTAATAAAATTGTTGATAAAGAATTAAAAGCTGAGATTCATGACTTATTGGAAGAGTTAAAGAATTCATAAAAACAAATTTTAAAAATAGCTGCTTTATGGCATTAGTTGGCTTGTCTTCCCTGTGGCATTTATCGACCTAACCTATTTTACGATTAGCGCAAATATGAGCTAATCGTACTTCATTATTCGGTGTAACATTCATCTGAATCGACCAGTTTGTTCTGAGTTTTGAATTCAAAATCACTAGCTTCATGGCGTTCATGCAGCTGCTCGTCCAATTCTCCCCAAGTACGATTAACCATTATCCCACGTTTAACCGCAGCCCGTTTCCCTATTTCTTCAGTCCAACGTAGTAAGTTTTTATAAGAGCGGGTTTGTAGAAATTCTGCGGCTTCATAGACTTTGTTTTGCATTAGTGCTCCATACCAAGGCCAGATAGCCATATCAGCAATAGTGTATTGGTCTTCGCACATATATTTGTTATTAGCCAAATGCCGATCTAGCACGTCAAGTTGTCGTTTTACTTCCATGGTAAACCGCTCTATCGGATATTCAAATTTTTCTGGTGCATAGGCGTAAAAATGACCGAACCCTCCGCCTAAATACGGCGCACTACCCACTTGCCAAAATAGCCAAGACAAGCATTGTGACTTAAGCAATGGGTCTTTGGGTAAAAAAGCGTCAAACTTTTCTGCTAAATACAACAGTATCGCGCCAGATTCGAAAATAGGCAGCTTATTATCCCCGGTATTATCCACTAGAGCGGGAATTTTAGAGTTTGGATTAATCTCGACAAACCCGGAACTAAATTGATTCCCTTCCATAATTTCAATCAAATGAGCATCATACTCGGCTTCTTTGATTTTTAAAGCTAATAACTCTTCCAATAAAATTGTCACTTTAACGCCATTAGGCGTAGCCAACGAATAAAGTTGTAAGGGGTGTTTACCCACGGGCAAGTCCGCTTGATGTGTAGCCCCTGCTATAGGGCGATTAATACTGGCAAACTCGCCACCAACCTCTGAATTCCATTGCCAAATTTTTGGTGGCTCATAAGTATATTCAGACATTTCAGCTCCATAATTATTATTCATGCATATTAAGTTATCATTAATCAATGTCGAGATTTTTATAGTCTTCATATTGAAGCATATTGGTGATTTTCTGTTAATGTCCGCTTTTATCTGCATAGTTTCCGTTAGTAAAGCAGCCGTTAACATCAGCAATGCGCACATTTCGATATCTAATGGACCTCACCACTTGGTTCGATATTAAGTAAACTATTTTCGTCTTTCGCTATCAACCCGTCCTTAATTTTTTGTCTAGCCATTGATTCGCCCAATTTGAATTTTAAGTCTTCCCACTGGTCTCCAAAGCCTTCAATAAAACCATCTACAAACAATTCAAGTTCTTCATTAGGATACGGTGTCTTACGGTCATTAGCAGGGTTCATCCAGTCAGGTGCATCAGTCATGGGATATCTCCAATATATAATCTAATCAAGATAGTTTCATCATTATAGTTCACTAAAAGAAGGAATATAATTATGCATGACATTGCACTTTATCAACCAAAACCGAGCTGGAACAAAGGTAAGATTGTAGGACAAAAGTTGGCTCTCAAACTTGAGGCGATCTGGTCTATTCGCACAAGACTAGACATTAGCCATAATCTAAGAGAATTAACAATGTTCAACTTAGCGCTCGATAGCAAGCTTAGAGCCTGTGATTTTATAAAATTGAAGGTTCGAGATATTGCTCATGGAACAACAGTTCAACCGAGGGCGATATTAATCCAACAAAAAACAGCAAGACCAGTTTAGTTTGAAATCACGCCTAAGACTAGAGATTCTATAACTGCATGGATCAAATTCAACGCTTTAAAAATGTCGATTACCTTTTTAGAAGCAGAGTAAAACAAAACGATCACCTAACAACCCGCCAATATGCCCGAATAGTTAAGCGTTGGATTTAGAGCATTGATCTTGATCCAACAGCTTACGGAACTCATTCGATGAGAACTAAAGCATCGCTGATAAGCGAACCAAAAATCTTCGTGCCGTTCAAATTTTTTAGGACATACGAAACTGGAAAGCACGATCAGGTATTTAGGAATTGAAATTGATGACGCTCTTGAAATATCAGAGCACACAGATATTAAGTCCATCAAAGCAACATCTCAGCAAGGACGCTGCCTGCCACAATATAGGAAGATTTGGTTTGGCCTATTGATATTCAGGCACCGCACAAAAACTGTCACGGAGATTTCAGAGAAAATTATTGGGAATCGCAAAAGCGGACATTTTAAACACCGAACATTCAATATCCCAGCTTCTTCACTTATTCGATTTCGATCTAAAAAATAGGGTATTTCGAGGGCAAGATGTCAGGCTTGATCCTGCAGATCAGTGCCAGAAGGAGAAGTAGAGAAACAGCACGCAGCATATGCAGAATTAGAAAAAGCACACCGTCATATAAAGGGAGGTGTCTTTTTAATATTCTTATTTAAAGACTAAGCTAGGGTGAGGAGAAGAGACCAATCCGTCAAAAGCTCCGAGCTTCTAGGGATGCCAAAGTCTATCTGGTCACGGGGATTACCGACATGAGAAAGTCGATTAATGGCCTCAGTGTGATTGTTGCTGAGCAGTTAGAGCTCGATCCTCTCAGCCAGGCGTGGTTTGTGTTTTGCAAC